>Ga0187849_1004347_pt1 | contig 11837 bp, 13 predicted proteins | sample June2016WEW_4_10_2_FD_132412 | JGI IMG/M metagenome (GOLD analysis project Ga0187849, IMG submission 132412) | Peatland microbial communities from SPRUCE experiment site at the Marcell Experimental Forest, Minnesota, USA - June2016WEW_4_100 | ecosystem: Environmental > Terrestrial > Soil >... | reverse complement strand
TGGCCTGGTTGGCGGTCTGGGCTTTCTCCTGGGCCGGTTTTCCTTTCTCCTTTTCGGGAGGAGGGACGAAATACATCTGGTAAATAATGAGGATAATCAGGGAAATAACGACAGCCACTAAAGCACGAACCTGCATATTATAACCTCCGTTGGCTTAGCTCCGAACCACTCGCTCACGGCTTTGAGGTGGTTTACCCACTGGATCGTAGCCGCCAGGATGGAAGGGATGACATCGCAAGATTCTCCACGCTGCCAAGAGCAAACCCTTGGCGGGACCAAACCGCTCCACAGCTTCCAGGGCATACGCCGAGCATGAGGGCTCAAAGCGGCATGAGGAAAAGGTCAGCGGGGATAGAAAGTAGCGATAAAATCGAATGAGGCCCAGGATGATTTGTGTCAACATCCTCAAGTGGAAAGAGCTACCGCTCGTTGAAGGAGCCTTCGCCCTTCCAAGGAGCTACCGCTCCATGAATAATCCTTTCAATTCTTCGGATACTTGCCAAAAATTCAGACCGGCAGCGCCCTCTTTAGCCGTGATAACCAGATCCGAGGAACCAGGCAGCACTTCCCTATTTTGGCGAAAAAACTCACGAATCAGGCGCTTTAAACGGTTCCGCTGGACCGCTGAGCCAATTCTTTTCCCAACGGTGATTCCTAATCTCCGATGGAGCAAGCTGTTGGGACAGATGGAAACCCGAAAGTGAGGGCTTCGATATTTGGCCCCTTCCTTGGAAATTCTCTGGAAGTCAGCCCTAAGGCAGATCCTCTCCTCTTTGCGGAAAGTGTATCGAGCCATCTTCCAGGGGCTCCGATCTCAGAAAAGAATCGGGTTTCAATACTCGCTCGCCTCAACGATCAGTTTCTTTCTCCCTTTCGCCCTCCTCCGCTTCAGAACCAATCGCCCACCCTTGGTGGACATACGCTTCAGGAAACCGTGGGTTCTTTTTCGGCGGGTATTGCTCGGTTGAAAAGTTCTCTTCACCCATGCACTCCTATTTCCGTTCAGTATTTTATATCAGGGGAAAAAAGATTATCAAAATCCTTATGCTTTTCTTCTGGCGAAGGGGCTTAAATTTTAAAAGTATCCAAAAAGATTTAATTATATTCTTTTCTTTTCGGAATCGCAATACTAAAATTATAAATTTGGGCAAGACCAAATGTGTCCATCGACTGCGCTCTTGAGAAAGTTTCTCTCTTTTCTCTTCCCGGGGGCATGGGGCTGGAGGAGCCGTTGGTCATATGAAACCAATCTGTTTCTTCGATATGGATAAAACCCTGATCGCAGGGAATTCGGGCGTCTCTTTCATGCGGTACTCTCTTTACCGGGGAAAGACGACTCACTGGCAGGTTTTGAAATCCATCGTGCATTATCTCCGTTACCGGTACGACTTCCTGGATATGGAAAAAGCCTACCGGGATTCCCTGCGCCCTTTAGCCGGCATTCGCGAAGAGGAGCTGATGCAGTTCTGCCAGGAGTGGTTTGACGAAGTGGTCCGAAATTTGATCTACCCCGAGGCCCAGGATTTCGTTCTCCGCCATCGGAACCAGGGGGAAGGGGTGGTGATCATTTCCAACGCCACCACTTACGCGGTTGCCCCTCTGGCCCGATACCTGGGCGTTCCTCATGTCCTGGCCACCCAGCTTGAAGTCCGCCAGGGGCTTTTCACCGGAAACTACATTGAACCCCTTTGCTTCCGCCACGGAAAGGTATTCTGGGCCGAAAGACTCGCCGCAGTGTTGGGGGGAGAGGTGGGCCGGAGTACCTTTTACACCGACAGCATCACCGACCTTCCTCTTCTGGAACGGGTGGAAAATCCTCGAGTCGTCAACCCGGACCCCAGACTTAGGTCCCTGGCGATAAAACGCGGCTGGCCGGTTATGGATTTTTCTCCCCGGCAAGGGGGATGGAGGAAGGGGCCCCAAAAAAGAAGGCATCCCCAAGGGATGCCTTCCTCCTGGCCAAACAAGAATGACGGCCGGTAATTCTCATATACGGCGTAAAATAATGCCGCCCCGTCTTCCTTTTTTAGAAAACCTTCATTAATTTGGTTACGGTGCTACCGGTAACCCAGACGTCCACGAGATCACCCACGTTAATCCCGGCGAGCTGCTGGGCTTCCTTCTTGCTTACCTTCAACGTGAGCTTCCTCTGAAGCTTCACCTCTCTCTGTTCAAGGGTGATTTTCGCGGCCTTCGCATCGACGGCCAGAACGATTCCCCCTGCCCGATACATAACGGGTTTCGGGGGAGCCTCCTTTTTGACCTCTTCCTTTTTGGCTTCTTCCGGTTTCGCCGCCTCCGCGGGTTTCATCGCTTCCGCCGGTTTGGCTGCCTCGCCAGGCTTGGCCGGCTCAGCGGGCTTGGCTGTCTCTGCTGGTTTGATCGGCATCGGCTTAGTCTTCTCTTGCGCCAAGGCTACCCCGATCACGGAAAGAGCAAAGATCAGCCCGATGGAGAGTACCAAAAGTTTTTTCCTCACGTCCTTCACCTCCTTTCTTTTTAAAAAAATTAAGAAAAATCCTTTTAGAATTCCTTCAACCAGAATACAATAAGAATATAATAGGGGAAAAAATATTTCAATGAATTTTTGAGGGACAAAATCCATCGGGTTATACTAACGAATTGACTCGTTCTACCGTTCCTGGCGAGCCCGCCTGAGATGGATCATAACCCCAGATGGCTTATTGATCTTATATTACTGATAAAGAAAGCCGATCGGTGCCTCGCCACTATCCTTCAGCCAAAGGTTTTTCCGGGGGAAGACGGTTCTTTGAACAGACGGTGAAAGAGGTTGTAGATTCCCTTCCCGCCGAACTGAAAGGCCGCCTGCAGAATGTAGCCTTCATCATCGAAGAAGATTTTGCCGGGGTTCCGGAAAAATGGGAGGCCGGGGAGCAGGAATTGCTCGGCCTCTACCATGGAATTTCTCAGAAGGATCGGGGATTCTGGTATGGAAATGTGCTTCCCGACCGCATCATCATCTACCGGAAGCCGCTGGTCCGAATCAGCGCCAGTCTGCAGGAACTCAAGGAAAACATCCGCCAGACCGTGATCCATGAAATCGGGCACTATTTCGGGTTTGACGAGGAGGAGTTGCGGAGTTTAGAGGAAGGGGACAGGTAATTCATTTATTCACCGCAGAGGCTGCAGAGGACGCAGAGAAAACAGTATTCAGGGGAAAAACAGACATATTTAAGGGAATTCCTATTTCCGTGGATTTTGCTCTGCGATCTCAGCGTCCTCTGCGGTGAATTGGCGACGAGGTCCCGGTTATCGGAACGGGCAAGCGCAGGGGATAGAAGAACAAAGCGGACATACCCGGGGATATTTTTTCAGGAGTTCGGTTTCCAGGTCTATTTCCAGCAGGTTGGCCATGGATACCAGCCAGGCCATGACGTCGGCCATTTCCTTGCCGACATTTTCTTCCTTTCTCCGGTAGGCCCGGGTGAGTTCTCCCACTTCCTCGAGGAACCAGAGGAAAGTTTTGTCTGGCCCACGCTGGACATCCCGGGTAAAATAAATTTGGCGAATCAAATCTTGAAACTCTTTAATCTCCAAGGGCCGGCCTCCATATTCGAGGGTGGAGTATAAAGACGGAAAATGATTATTCATTATCATGACCTGGGAGATAAAACAAGGGTAGGAAAAAGATATTTTTTCTTGACAAAGAAGTAATTCGTACTATATTTAGGTTTTTAATATTCCCAATTTGAGTTTTTGAAAGCGGACCTTGAAATTTCAACTTGAAGACATACCCCCAGAAGGGCGGGAGGAATCCTTCACCGAGGATGAGAGCTTGCTCAACAATCGCCTGGGTGGGGAAACCACGAATACGGCTCTTCATTTTAGCGATCCAATCCAAGTGCGGGTAGAGCTTTTTCGTTCCGGAAGGGTAGTATTGGCAACCAGCCGCATTGAAGCGCGGGTGAATTGTATCTGCGCCCGCTGTCTGGAACCTTTCGCCCTCACCTTAACATCCCAATTTCAAGTGAGTTTGAAGCCCAAACCGGATTTCACCCCTCCTGAGGAAGTGGAACTCAGCCGGGAGGATTTGGAGACGGATTTTTATGAGGGGGAGGAGATTAATTTATCCCCTCTGGTCCAGGACCAGGTGTTATTGACCGTTCCCCCTAAGCTTGTTTGCCGGGAAGATTGCCGCGGGTTATGCCAGGGGTGCGGAAGAAATTTGAACCGGGAAACCTGCCAGTGCCCGGAGAGGAAGGTTGACCCCCGACTCGAAGCTTTGAGAAATTTTCGAGTCCACTAATCTTATTTTACTTAGTCACCGCAGAGATCGCGGAGGACGCAGAGAAGACAATATCCGGGGAAAAGCAGACGTATTCCAAGGAATTTCGATTCCTGTGAACTTTGCTCTGCGATCTCAGCATCCTGTGCGGTGAATCCATGAGGTGTATGTATGCCCAATCCGAAGAGAAGACATTCCAAGACCCGGCGGGATAAACGGCGGACCCACGATCGCCTGGCCTCTCCGCAGTTCTCGACCTGCCAGAGTTGTGGCGAAGTGAAAGCGCCACACCGAGTCTGCCCCCATTGCGGCAGCTATAAGGGTAGAACCGTTATCGAATCTGAGGAAACCTAAGAAAAGATGAAAATCGCCGTTGATGCCATGGGTGGTGATTTCGCCCCCCGAAACATTGTGGAGGGGGCGGTCCAGGCAGCCCGCGAACAGGGGGTTCCCGTCTTGCTGGTCGGGGATGAGAAGGTCGTCCGTGAGGAACTGGCGCGATATCCGGGAAGCGATTCGCTCCCCCTGACCGTGGCCCACGCTTCGGAAGTGGTGGGCATGGACGAGTCCCCGCTGACCCCCATCCGGAAAAAGAAGGACTCTTCCATCAAAGTGGCCTTTGACCTGTTCAAGAAGGGAGAGGTCTCCGCCCTGGTGAGTGCCGGAAATTCGGGGGCGGTCTTAGCCACGGCGGTCTTTGTACTGGAAAAATTAAAGGGAGTGGATCGTCCCGCTATCGGGACCATCTTTCCCACCTTAAAGGGGTGGACTCTCCTGCTCGATGCCGGGGCCAACGTGGATTGTAAATCCTTCCATCTGGTCCAATTTGCCATCATGGGAGATGCCTACGCCAAATACATTCTGAAGAAGAAAAAGCCCATGGTCGGTCTGCTGAGCAACGGAGAGGAGGAATCCAAAGGGAACGAGTTAATTCGAGAGACCAACGCCATTTTGCGCAAGAGCTCGATCGGCTATATTGGTCCCGTGGAAGGACGGGATATCTTCAACGGGCGGGCGGATGTGGTCATTTGCGATGGGTTTGTGGGCAATGCCGCTTTAAAAATCTGCGAGGGTCTGGCCGAAGCCATCGGATCCATGATTCGCGAGGAAGTGAAGGTCAGCCTGAAGGCCAGGATCGCCTATCTCCTGGCCCGCAACGCGGTGAACGATATCAAGAAAAAGCTGGATTATTCGGAATACGGTGGTGCTCCCCTCCTGGGAGTCGACGGGGTCGTGATCATCGGCCACGGCCGTTCTTCTGCCAAGGCCATCAAAAACGCCATCCGGCTGGCGCATGAATTTGCCCAGATCGGCCTTCCCAAGCTCCTAGTCCAAAACCTGGAAGAAAACCAGGACCTCCAGTTGCTGGGAGGTAAAAACCTGAGCAAAGTCTGGGAGCAGATCAAGGAAAAGATCATCAGCTGAGAGGATCGGTCGAAGGGTCCTTCTTCTATTTTGCCTGCTGTAGAAAAGGCGAGAGAGAAGGGGTTTAAAGAAGGGGAACAGAAGAAGAAAAATGATCAGATCACGAATCATAGCAACAGGATCCTATTTGCCTCCCAAGGTCTTGACGAATTTTGATTTGGAGAAGATGGTCGATACCTCCGATGAATGGATCACGAGCCGGTCCGGAATCCGGGAACGGAGGGTTGTGGAGAGGGATGTGGCCGCCTCGGATTTGGGTACCCAGGCAGCTCTGCGGGCCCTGGAAATGGCCGGGCTTTCCCCCGAGGATTTGGATTTTATCATTACCGGAACCAACAGCCCGGATATGTTATTCCCCTGCACCAGTTGCTTTATACAGGCCAAAATCGGGGCCAAAAAAGCAGCGGGTTTTGACGTCTCTGCCGGCTGCACCAGCTTCATCCATACGCTTTCTCTGGCAGACAAATTCATCAAAGAAGACCCGCGGCGGAAGGTCATGGTGCTGGGCGCGGAGGTCATGTCCAAGGTGACGGACTGGAAAGACCGGGGAACCTGCGTTCTTTTTGGGGACGGAGCGGGGGCGGTTATTTTAGTGGGAGAAGAGGGGGAACGGGGTATCCTCTCTACCCATCTCCATTCCGATGGGTCCCTGTGGGAACTCCTGTACCTGCCCGGGGGAGGATCGGCAAACCCTTCTTCCCAGGAGACCGTGGAAAAGAATCTTCACTGCGTTAAGATGGCCGGGAACCAGCTCTTCAAGGTGGCGGTTCGGGCCCTGGCTGAAGTTTCTCAAGAAGCCCTGCAATTTAATGGCCTCAAGAGCGAGGACATTGACTACATGATCCCCCATCAGGCCAACACGCGCATCATCGAAGCCGCCGCCAAAATGGTTAATTTCCCCATGGAGAAGGTTTTTCTCAATATCGAACGGTACGGGAATACCTCCTCCGCCACCATTCCCATCGCCCTGGATGAAATGAACCGGGGAGGGATGCTGAAAGCGGGTAGCCTAATCCTGACGTGCTCCTTCGGAACCGGGGTTACCTGGGGAGGGGCAGTAATTCGTTGGTGAATTTCTTAATTGGACGCAGATAAACGCAGATTTGCAGGTTTTAAAAAAAATAAGAAATATTTTTTTAAATATTTTAAGCCTTTAACACGCTTGGGGGCGCTTTAACAATTCATTTTAAAAAGATTTTTCTGCATCGATCTGCGAAAATCTGCGTCCCAAATTTATTGACGGATATACGGATATAAGGAGACGGGGGAGGCATGGATTATTTCTTAACGGAAGACCAAAAATCAGTCCGGGACTTGGCGCGGAGAATCGCCGAGGAACGGGTGGTTCCGGTGCGGGCCGAGCTGGACGAAAAAGAAGAGTTCCCCTGGGGTCCGTTAAAATATCTGGCCGAGGTAGGCCTCTTTGGAGTTTATATCCCGGAAGCGTATGGAGGACTGGGGTGCGGTTCTTTTGAGAACTGCCTGGCTATCGAAGAGATTTCCCGGGCCTGTATCGGGGTTTCGGTCTCTTTTGCCGCCTCCGGCCTGGGTTCTTACCCGATCCTTCTCTTCGGGAGCGAAGAGCAGAAGAAGAAATATCTCCCCGATGTGGCTTCCGGAAAAAAGCTGGCCGCCTTTGGTCTAACCGAAGCGGGTGCCGGGAGCGATGCGGGAGGAATCCGGACCACGGCCCGTAAGGAAGGCAACTCCTATATTCTTAACGGGACGAAGCAGTGGATCACCAACGGGGGAGAGGCGGAGACCTATTCGGTGATTACCCTGACGGACAAAAGCAAAGGACCGCGGGGAGCCACCGCCTTTATCGTAGAAAAGGGGATGCCGGGGTTCAATTTCGGGAAGAAGGAAAAAAAGCTGGGCATCCGCTGCTCGGCCACCCGAGAACTGGTCTTCGAAGATTGTCGCGTTCCCAAAGAAAATATCATTGGCCGGGAAGGGATGGGGTTCATCGTGGCCATGCGCACCCTGGACAAGACCCGGCCAGGGATCGGCGCCCAGGCCGTAGGCCTGGCGCAAGGAGCCTTCGAAGCAGCGGTGGGCTATGCCCGGGAACGACATCAATTTGAAAAACCGATCATCTCCTTCCAGGCGGTTCAGCACATGCTGGCCGATATGGCCGCTCAAATCGAAGCAGCCCGGGCTTTAGTCTATGCGGTGGCCCGATGGGTGGACACCAACCCCAAAGACATTTCTAAATATTCGGCCATCTCCAAACTCTTTCCCAGCGACGTGGCCATGAAGGTCACGGTGGATGCGGTGCAAATCTTCGGTGGGTACGGGTTCATGCGGGATTATCCGGTGGAAAAGATGATGAGAGACGCCAAAATCCTGCAGATCTATGAGGGAACCAATCAGGTTCAGCGAAACGTAATCGGCCAGGCGCTGATCAAGGAGTATGCCAGCAAATGAAGAAGGTAGCCTTGGTTTTCCCGGGGCAAGGCTCTCAGTACGTGGGGATGGGAAAAGATTTTTTTGACCGGTCTCCGGCCGCCCGGGAAATCTACGAGGAAGCCAATGAAGCCCTGGGGTATGATCTCGCGGCCCTATGCTTTCAGGGTCCGGAGGAGGACTTGAAGCTCACGGCCAACACCCAGCCGGCCATCCTGACTACCTCTATGGCCGCCTTACGGGTCATGGAGACAGAAAGGGAGATCATCCCCATTGTTGCAGCGGGGCACAGCCTGGGGGAGTACGGCGCCCTGGTCGCTTCCGGGGGACTCCGCTTTGCCGATGCAGTGCGCCTGGTGCACTTCCGGGGGAAGTTTATGCAAGAAGCCGTCCTCGTTGGCGTAGGGGCTATGGCCGCAATCATGGGGTTGACCGGAGCAGAGGTCGAGGCCCTATGCCGGGAAGCTTCCCGGGGAGAGGTGCTCTCTCCGGCCAATTACAACTCTCCGGGGCAGATCGCGATCGCCGGACACAGCACCGCCGTTCAAAGAGCGGTGGACATGGTTGCCAAACAGGCGGGGAAAAAGGCTGTTTTACTCCCGGTGAGCGCTCCATTCCATTGCGCCTTGATGAAGCCTGCGGGCAAAAGGTTGAAAGAAGAACTGGCCAAAGTTGAGGTGGGTGATCTGCACTTTCCGGTTCTATCGAATGCCGAAGCGGATTTTTACCCTGGAAAAGAGAAGATCCGGGAGCTTCTGGTCAAGCAGGTGGACCATCCCGTTCGCTGGGAGGAATGTATGCAAAAGCTCTTAGGCACGAGTGTAAATATCGTACTGGAAGTAGGCCCGGGAAAAGTTCTGTCCGGCCTCGGGCGGAGGATCAGCCGGGACGTTAAAATGGCCAACGTGGAAGACGGTCCCAGCTGGCAGAAAGCCCAGGAGCTATTAAAAGACAGTTAAATGGGACGCAGATGAACGCAGATTTACAGGATTACAAATAAGAATAAATAAAGACTTTTTTGGGGCAACTTTTGGCACTTTAACTCATGGCAGGCATTTATTTTGAGAAGAAATTATCTGCGTTTATCTGCGAAAATCTGCGTCCTAATATAAATAAGGGAATGAGACTATGAAACTGGAAGGGAAGGTGGCTCTCATTACCGGTGGGGCTCAGGGCATCGGCCGGGCCATCGCCTTGCTCTTGGCGCGCGAGGGGGCCAAGGCGGCCCTATCGGACATCAACCTGGAAAAAGCCCAGGAGACCTGCCGAGAGATAGAGTCGCTCGGTGGACGGGCTGTGGCCATCGGCGGAAACGTGGCTGATGCCAAAGCAGCCGAGGCCATGGTGGAACAGACCGTGGAAAAATTCGGGGGGTTGGACATCCTGGTCAACAATGCCGGGATCACCCGCGATGGAGTCCTCCTGCGAATGAAAGAAGAAGATTGGGACTCGGTCATGGCCGTGAACCTGAAGGGGGCTTTTCACTGCACCAAGGTGGCGCTGCGCTTTTTCCTCAAGCGAAAAGGGGGAAAGATCGTCAACATCGCCTCGGTCACCGGAGAGATGGGCAATGCGGGCCAGTCCAACTATGCGGCCTCCAAAGCCGGATTAATCGGATTCACCAAGTCGGTCGCCCGGGAATATGCCAGCCGGAATATCCAGGTGAACGCCGTTGCTCCAGGGTTCATTGATACCGCCATGAGTCAGGCCATCCCCCAAAAAGAGAAGGAATTCTTGATCAAACAGATTCCCATGGAGCGACTGGGGACTCCGGAGGATGTGGCCGAGGCCGTTCTGTTCCTGGCCAGCCCGGCAGCGGATTACATCACGGGCCAGGTGCTGAAGGTAAACGGCGGCATGTATATGTAAATTTTCCGGGGGCCCCGGGGAAGGTGAGAATCTCCTTGACACTCCGGGCTAAAAAAAGTAAAAAAATTCATCCTGTATTTATTAAGGGTTTATTCCCAAGCTTTCCGAAGGAGGTGCGATTGTGGAAAAATCAGTCGAACAAAAGGTAATCGATATCATTGTGGAGCAACTCAAGGTGAGCCCGGAAGAAGTCACCCTGGAAGCTTCCTTTATCGAAGATCTGGGTGCTGATTCCCTGGATTTAGTGGAGCTGATCATGGCGATGGAAGAAGAATTCAGCCTGGAGATCTCCGATGAAGACGCGGAGAAGATCCAAACCGTCCAGGATGCCGTTAATTACATTACCGAACACGTTTAGAGAGGCCCTCGGCTTCTTTCGTTGGGAGAGGAGAATCCAGGCGGAGAGGCTGAAGGTCAGGAAGATTGTTTTGGGTTTGGAGTGGGAGGTTATATGCTGAGGCGAAGAGTGGTAGTCACCGGTATGGGAATGGTGTCTCCACTGGGCACCAGCGTGGAAAAGAGCTGGCAGGCGCTCATTCAGGGTAAATCCGGCGTGGGCCGGATCACCAAATTTGACCCCATGGGTTTTGACACCCAGATCGCCGCAGAAGTCAAGGGCTTCGTTCCGGAGAATTTTATCGATAAAAAAGAGATCAAGCGGATGGACATCTTCATCCAGTATGCCATGGCCGCTGCGGTCATGGCCATGGAAGATTCCCAGCTCAAAATTACTCCGGCCAATGCCGACCGGGTCGGAGTCGTGGTGGGTGCCGGACTCGGTGGGCTGACTACGATCGAAACGTTTCACAAGATCCTTATGGAAAGGGGACCGGGCCGGATTTCTCCCTTTTTCATCCCCAGCCTTATCGTGAACGAAGCGCCCGGTCAGATCTCCATGCGTTTTGGAGCCAAGGGGCCCAACACCTCCGTCGTTACGGCCTGTGCTACGGGCAACCATAATATTGGAGACGCCTGGCGGATCATCCAGCGGGCAGATGCGGATGCGGTCATTGCGGGAGGGGTGGAAGCCACCGTTACTCCCCTGGCAGTGAGCGGGTTCAATGCCATGAAAGCCCTCTCCACCCGCAACCAGGAACCCGAGAGAGCCTCACGTCCCTTTGACAAAGACCGTGATGGGTTTGTCATGGGGGAGGGTGCGGGAATTATCGTCCTGGAAGAGTTAGGCTTGGCCTTAGACCGGGGCGCCAAGATCTATGCGGAAATCATCGGCTACGGGCTCTCCGGAGATGCTTACCACATCACGGCTCCTGCACCGGACGGAGAGGGAGCAGCCCGCTCCATGCAAATGGCCCTGAAAGATTCTGGCATCCCTCCGGAAGAAGTGGACTACATAAATGCCCACGGGACTTCCACCTACTATAACGATATCTACGAGACCCTGGCCATTAAGACGGTTTTTAAAGAACACGCCAAGAAATTGCCCATCAGCTCCACCAAGTCCATGACCGGCCACCTCTTGGGCGGAGCCGGCGGCGTGGAGTCCATCTTCACCATCCTGACCATCTTCGAAGGAATCATGCCCCCGACCATCAATTACGAAACTCCGGATCCGGAGTGTGACCTGGATTACGTGCCCAACCAGGCCCGTAAAGGGCCGGTTCGGGTGGCCCTCTCCAATTCTTTCGGCTTCGGGGGCACCAACGCAGTTCTGGCCTTTAAGCGATTCGAACCGTGACATGAAAATTGTCCTCGGCAGCGACCACGCCGGCTTTGAGCTCAAAGAAGATCTGCGGGCCTACCTCGTTGAGCAAAAGGTCGGGGTGATAGATCTGGGGGTCTCCAACGAGGAACCGGTGGATTATCCGGACATCGGGGCCAGCGTGGCCGAAAAAGTTTCTCGTGGAGAAGTCGGCCGGGGCATCCTGATTTG
>Ga0187849_1004345_pt1 | contig 11841 bp, 6 predicted proteins | sample June2016WEW_4_10_2_FD_132412 | JGI IMG/M metagenome (GOLD analysis project Ga0187849, IMG submission 132412) | Peatland microbial communities from SPRUCE experiment site at the Marcell Experimental Forest, Minnesota, USA - June2016WEW_4_100 | ecosystem: Environmental > Terrestrial > Soil >... | reverse complement strand
GGTCAGAGAGCCTTGACCGCGGCCACGACCTTCGTCAGAGAGTCCTTGGCATCACCGAACAACAGCGTGGTCTTCGGGTCGAAGAGAAGCTCGTTGTCGATGCCGGCAAAGCCCGGGCGCATCGAGCGCTTCATGAACACGATGTTGCGGGCTTCGTCGACCGCAAGGATCGGCATCCCGTAGATCGGGCTGTCCGGATTGTTCTTGGCTGCCGGGTTGACGACGTCGTTCGCGCCGACCACCAGCGCCACATCGGCGGACTGGAACTCCGGGTTCGCCTCGTCCATTTCCTTCAACTGCTCATAGGGGACGTTGGCCTCTGCCAACAGGACGTTCATGTGGCCCGGCATACGGCCCGCGACGGGGTGGATGGCGTAGATGACCTCGACCCCGCGCGACTCGAGCAGGTCGGCAAGCTCGCGAATCGTGTGCTGAGCCTGCGCGACTGCAAGTCCGTAGCCCGGGACGATGATCACCTTGTTCGCGTACGCGAGCAAGATGGCAACGTCTTCGGCACTCGCGGACCGGACGCTTCTAGTCGTGTCGCCCTCGGCGCCTCCCGTGGCCGTGATGACCGAACCGAAGGCGCTGAAGAGGATGTTCGGGAGCGAGCGTCCCATCGCCCGGCTCATCATCTGGGTGAGGAGCGTGCCCGAGGCACCGACGAGCGTGCCCGCAACGACGAGCACGACCGAGTGAAGCACGAAGCCGCTTGCCGCGACAGCGAGACCGGTGAACGAGTTCAGCAACGAGATGAGGACGGGCACGTCCGCCCCGCCCACCGGCAGGACGAACGCGACGCCGAAGGCCAGAGCGAGGACGAGCACGATCGCGACGAGCCAGTTGAAGGAACTGACGCAGACCGTGACCCCGAGCCCGAGGATGGCGACGCCGACAATGCCGTTCCAGACCTGCTGGCCAGGGTAGGTGATGGCCCTGCCGGTCATGATCTCTTGGAGCTTCGCGAAGGCGATGCAGCTTCCGGAGAACGAGACGCAACCGATGACCACGCCCAGGAGGACCTCGACGACCTGGTAGACGGCGAGCGAGCCGGCCGGGGCCCTGAGGAACGTGGAGAGGGCGATCAGCGCAGCTGCGCCGCCGCCGACCCCGTTGAAGGCCGCCACCATCTGCGGCATCGCGGTCATCTTGACCAGGCGCGCCGCGGGCACCGCGATGACCGCCCCGATCAGCATTGCGCCAACGATCAGCAGGAAGTGGGTCAGTCCGTTGGTCGCAAAGGTGATCGCGACGGCGAGCGCCATACCACCGGCGCCGAGGAGGTTCCCGTAGCGTGCGGTCTTCGGCCCCGTGAGGCCGCGCAGCGCCAGGATGAAGCAGATCGCCGCGATCAGGTCAGCGAGGCGGATGCCCGTCCCGAGGCTCACTTCGGGCCCCCTTCCGTGCTGGGCGCAACCGCGCTGGCCGACTCCGCTGAGACCTTGGCCGGCTTACGGACCTTGAACATCTCGAGCATCCGGTCGGTGACGACGAACCCGCCGACGACGTTCAAGGTGGCCAACACCACAGCGACGAAGCCGAGCGCCATCTGGGCCGTGCCGCTCGCCGTGCCGAGGACGAGCATCGCACCGACGAGCACGACGCCGTGGATCGCGTTCGTGCCCGACATCAACGGCGTGTGCAGGGTGCTCGGCACCTTGGCGATCACCTCGAAGCCCACGAAGGCCGAAAGTACAAACACGGTGATGAGCGAGAGGATGTCCCCGCCGTTCATTGCGTCCCTCCTTCGAGCAGGTCGGCGGTGGGCCCATGGCGGACCTCGCCCCCGTGGGTGACGCACGTGCCGGCGACAATCTCGTCGTCGAAGTCCGGGGCGAAGGCTCCCGCCTTGATGACGAGTGTCAGGAACTCGGCGATGTTGCGCGAGTAGAGGAAGCTCGCGTGCAGGGGCATCGAGCTCGGGAGGTTCTTCACCCCGATGATCGTGACGCCGCCTTCGTCGAGGGTCTCCCCTGGGCGGCTGAGCTCGCAGTTGCCACCCGACTCGGCCGCAAGGTCGACGATGACGCTGCCCAGGGCCATCTCGTGCACCATCTCCCCGGTGACGAGCACCGGCGCTTTGCGCCCGGGGATCGCCGCGGTCGTGATCACGACGTCGGCCGCGGCGACCTCCTTGCCGATGAGCTCACGCTGGCGGCGCAGGAAGTCCTCTGACTGCTCTCGCGCGTACCCGCCCTCGCCCTCCTGGGCCTCGAGATCGAGCTCGACGAAAGCGGCACCGAGGCTCTTCACCTCTGCGCGGGCGGCGGTGCGGACGTCGTATGCGCGGACGTTCGCACCGAGGCGGCGCGCCGTCGCGATCGCCTGGAGCCCGGCGACGCCGGCGCCGAGAACGAGCACCTTGGCGGGCGGCACCGTTCCAGCTGCGGTCATGTAGAGGGGGAAGAACTTCGGGAGCTGCTCGGCTGCCAGCAGCACTGCGCGGTAGCCCGAGACCAGCGCCTGGGACGAGAGCACGTCCATCGACTGCGCCCGGGAGATTCGAGGCAGCAGGTCCAGGCTGAACGCGGAGATCCGGCGATCCACAAGCGCACGGATGAGGTCGAGGTCTGCCGTAGGTTGCAGGTAGCTCACGACGCCGGAGCCCTCGTTCATGAGGCCGACCTCCTCCAGCGTCAGCGGCTGCACCTTGCAGATGAAGCCCGATGTGGCGAAAAGCGTCGGAGCGTCCACCAAGGTGACACCCGCAGCGGTGTAGGCCTCGTCGGCAAGCAGCGAGGAGGCACCGGCACCGGTTTGCATGGCGATGTCCGCGCCTAGGGCAGTGATCCTTGGGACGACGCTGGGGACGAGCGCGACCCGACGCTCGCCGGGCGTTGTCTCGCTCGGTATTCCCAATCGCATGAGTTCGGTCTAGCAAACGCGGGCGCTCCAGGTCTAAACGCGCCACCGGCGCGTCGCGGCCGGTGCAACGCGGCTTCACCTCGCGTTCCCACCACGGACCTTGTCCCTCGTGTCGGCGGGACCGGTACCTCGCTTGGCACTCGGATGGCCAGCTGCTCGGGCGGCGGTAACCTCGCTCGGGTGGCTAGCGACGTGATCGGAGAGACGACCGGTCCGCGTCCGGTCCGCGTCCGGATCGCGCCGTCGCCTACCGGTTACTTCCACGTCGGAGGTGCTCGCACGGCGCTCTACAACTGGTGCTTCGCGAGGCGCCACAACGGAGCGTTCGTTCTCCGGATCGAGGACACCGACGCTGAGCGCAACAAGGAGGAGTGGGTCGGTGGGATCGCTTCTGCGCTGACATGGCTCGGGATCGACTGGGACGAGGGCCCCTACCGTCAGTCTCAGCGCGGGCAGCACTACCAGGCGGCTCTCGACGATCTTTGGTCGAACGGCTACCTGTATGCCTGCGACTGCACGCGCGAGATAGTGCTGGAGCGGACGAAGGCCAACGCGACGCCGGGTTACGACAGTTTCTGTCGCGACCGGGGCCTCGAGCGTCAGCAGGGGCGCGCCTTGCGGTTCAAGGTTCCCCGGGAGGGCGTGACGGTCGTGAACGACGTGATTCGCGGAGAGGTCCGTTTTGCGAACTCGACGATCGACGACTTCGTGGTCGCGAAGTCGAACGGCAACCCGCTCTTCGTTCTCGCCGGCGTCGTCGACGACCGGGAAATGCAAATCAGCCACGTCATCCGGGCCGAGGAGCATCTCCCGACGACACCCAAGGCGGTGCTCCTCTGGGAAGCGCTCGGGACCGGCGCGCTCCCGCTGCCCACCTACGCCCACCTGCCGGTGCTCGTGAACGAGAAGAGGCAGAAGATTTCGAAGCGACGCGACCGCGTCGCCATCGAGGACTATCGAGCGCAAGGCTTCCTGCCCGAGGCGATGGTGAACTACCTCGCACTGCTCGGGTGGAGCCCGGGGGATGGTCGCGAGTTCTTCAGTCTCGGAGACCTGGTCACCGAGTTCGACCTCAGCAACGTCAACCACTCACCCGCCTTCTTCGACGAGACGAAGCTGCTGCACTTCAACGGCGTCTACCTCCGCGAACTTGCGGTCGAGAGCTTCATCGAGCGCTGCCGCCGCTGGGCGGCAGAAGACGCTCCGGCGCAGGTGGCGGCCGATTTTTCGTCGACAGAATTCGCAAGGCTCGCCCCGCTGGTCCAAGAACGGGCGGCCACTTTGTCAGAGGCGGCAAGTCTTGTCGAGTTCCTTTTTGCACCCGAGTTCGCGATCGAGGACGAGTCGTTCGAGAAGGCGATCTCCCGGGATCCGGACGCGGGCTCGATCCTCGAGGAGGCCCGCGAACGGCTCGAGAGCTGCGTCTTCGAGGCGGCACCGCTCAAGGCTGAGATCTCCGAGCTGGGAGACAGACGGGGACGCAAACTCGGCAAGGTGCAGGCGCCGATCCGGGCGGCTGTCCTAGGGCGGGGCGTCGGCCTGCCCTTGTTCGAGTCGCTCGAAGTGCTGGGGCGCGCCCGGTCACTGGAGCGTCTTGACACCGCGATCGAGCGACTGGCCGCGTCGAGGCGCGAGGTCCCGAGCGCCTAAGCGCCCTTGTCGGCATGACCGACGGCTCTACGGTCCGTTCGCCGCACACGAGTTCGCAGTGGCCCTGGCCTCCCGCGTGTTCGGGGGTCGCGCCTGTTACGATGACGCCGCCCATTCGGGGGTGGTGTAATCGGCAACACGGCAGGTTCTGGCCCTGTAATTGGGGGTTCGAGTCCTCCCCCCCGAGCTGCGAGCGGCCGGAAGGCCGCTCGTTTCGCGACCGGCAGGCGTCAGAGGCGGACAACCTCCCGGAAACGGTCTGCGATCTGTCTATCACCGAGAATCTCGAGCCGCTCGGTCGGTAGGCGGCCCCAGGTCCAGCAAGCCAACTCAAAGGCGGTACCCCGGAGCGCCACGCCGGCCTTCGCGTGTTCACGGGTGATCGCGGAGCCGCTGACACGTGGGTTCAGCGTCCATTCCGCGCCGGCGACATCGGTGGCGTGAAGGTGCATGGAGTCACCGAGGCCGGCCGCGAGGGTCTGGGACTCGAACCGGGGGTAGAAGAGCTCGAAGAACTCCGTGACCGTGTCGGTTGCCACTTCGGGATACGCGTGAGCTGGCTCGAAGCCCTGCGCCAACTCGACATCGACGCGGTGGATGAGCGTCTCGTGCGTCAGGCGGCGGGACCAGAAACTCGTCGGGCCCGGGCTGTCCTCGGTCCAGTTCCATACCGGGGTGTCGTCGTCGGCGGTCTCGAGGGCGGCGAGCACGGCCGTCCGCTGCTCCGCGAACCAACCGAGACGCGCTTCGCCGTCGGGGACGGTCGGTAGCTGCCTGTGGTCCGGAGCCTCGGTTCGTCGCCCGGAGACGACAAGGGCAACCCGGCTGTAGGTGACTCCAAGATGGTTCACTAGCTGTGCCACATCCCACCCTGGACAGGTGGGCAACGTGGTGTCGAGTGACGCTGCACCGTTGGAAACGGCTACGAGAAAGCGGCTGGATTCCAAGTCGAGGGAATCCAAGGCGGTTGAGCGATCCATGCCGCCAGTCTGCACCCTCGGCGGTTCCAGGCGCCGGCCAGCTCCGCTCAGCGAATCCCTCGCGCTCGCCGCGACCGCGCTCAGTGGTTCGCTCCCTATTGAATCATGTCAAGTTGTCCGGGAACGGTGCTCGTCGTCGTGGGGGGCACTCGGCGACTAACATGATCAAGCTTCGCTGGCCGTGATGCCAGCCGGAGCCCTGCAACGCGAGCCACTGCTTCAGGACCACGCCACGCACGGCCCCATCGTCTAGAGGCCTAGGACACCACCCTCTCAAGGTGGAGACACGGGTTCGAATCCCGTTGGGGCTGCCAAGGAGACTTGCCCATCAGAGCAGGTCGGAGCTTATTTTCCGGTTGCCGCCTCGTTACCTCTCAGTACCGGCAGCACCCCTTTTGCCCGATGCTTAATGCACGGATAGTGCACGAGACGGCCATGCCTGAAGCATCGAGAACTCATCAATTGCTCTACCAACAGACACAAGGCGGGGTTCTGTCGTACCCCTTCTCGCTACCTGCGGGCATCGCCGGAACCACTTCCGAACTGGTCGTTTGCCTTACCGCCTATGACCGAGGTTTACAGCCGTTGGCCGATCTCGCGTCTCACAGTCATGAAGGAGCGCAGCGCCGCTCTTGCGTGACCGGTCCAGTGGTGCGAACCGGCCGCCGATTCCAATGAGGATCCATGGCCGCGATTCCAGCGAACCACCGGAGTTCCTCCGTCGCCGGGAACCGGATGTGCAGGGCACACTCGGAGTCTCCAAACAAACCCGGCTCGCGCCCGGGCCGCTGCCTACTCTGACCTGAGGGCCTCCGCAGGATTCCGGTGCGCCGCCTTTCGGGCGGGCCAGATAGCGACTGCATTCCCAGCGACCAGGACAACAGGGACCGTCAAGATCACGCCGAGGATGGATAAGGGTGGCACGTCCACGAGCGGGACACGAGAGGTCACGGCCGCCCAGCCCCAGCGCGCCGCTGCCAAGCCAAGAGGTATGCCGGCAACCAAGCCTATGAGAGAAATGGTGGTTGCTTGCGAGAAGATGATAACCCGGACGGACTTTTCGTCGAGCCCCAAGGTTTTCAAAACGGCGAACTCAACTTTCCGTACTCGGCCTGACGTTAAGAGTATGTAGCTCAGAGCGACCAATGCCAGGAGAGCAAGAAAAGCTCCGAGGACCGTGGGCAACTGAGCGAGGTCCTCCAGGTTGGCCAGTTCGAGCGGCACGGCTGCTGGTTCCACGCTGGACCCGAGGACCGAGCCCGGGCCCCCTAGGTTCATGGTCAATCGCCCGATTGGCCCGGTGGTTATCGGGGCCCCCTGGAGGTCGGCCTCGGCGTCGGCGAGAGCCCGATTTTCTTGGTTGCCTGTGCTCGAGAAGCGTACTGCCAGTACTTCGTCAGCTAACGAAGGCGTGGACGGTGGGACCACGGTTTCGAACTTGGCGACCGTGAGCCACAGCCCTTCGTCGAATTCAGAGTGCACGTCGGAAGGGAACAACGCTTCGCCAACAAGGCGCACCCGCTCACCATGCCCGATGGTGACCCACTGGCCAATCCGCACTCCCAGTGACTCGGCCGTGCCCGGGCCGATGGCCGCCTCGTCCTGAGCTGAGGGAGGACGGCCAGCGACCATGGCCAGGGTAATGGAAGGCCGCGTGCCCGGGACCGCTCGCACGCTGAAGGTCGGTACTCCTACCCCGTCCACCTCGACAAGGTCTCTCCTCACTACCGCCAGCGCAGCGCCGGGAGCGGCGCGCCGGACCTCTGTCACAAGGCGGCGGGAAACACTTGTCGCCCTCACGTCCGCTGGGGTGGGGGTGATCGACACGCTATAGGTGACCCCAGCAAGCTGAGGGTTCGCCAAGGCGTGCTTAATGCCGGAGTTGATGGTCAGAGCGCTCACCGCGCCGAGGACGCCGGCCACGGCGGCGATGAGAGCAGGGCGCACCGGCATACTGCGCGCTCCTGCACCGCGCTGCAGGGCCATACGTGCCCCCACCGCAACAGGCACGGGGGCCACACTGGCAAACCAAGACAAAACGGCTGAGGGCTGCTCCTCGAACTGCCTCGTCTCGCGACGTGAAGCACTCAGCGCAAATAGGACGGCGCCTGCTGCCAAAGAGATTGCCATGATGGGAATGCCGATGCCAAGAGCCGTCCAATCCGCATGGACGCCAACGTCAGGGTCGACCTGACGGCCCACGCCAAGGGGGAACAAAGGCGACAGCGCCACGGCCGTCGTTAGCCCGACGGCAACCGCGACACAGATGGCCAGCGACGAGCTCATTAACGCTGCGACTGAGATGTCACGACGCGTCATGCCGATGGCCCGCAAGGCGGCCACGTCTTGGCCGATGAAAGATGCAGACCGTGATAGGACTTGGGCGACAAGAAGACCGCCGGCCAAGAGCACGGCCAAGGCGATCATGTAAAGGGCAAAGCTTCCCACGGCCAAGCTGGTCGTGACCCGGCGGCTTGCGTCGCCCAGGTCGAGCACAGGTACGCCCGGTGCCAACTGAGAGCTCACGTCGCGTTTGAGTGCTGACATCCCAGCCTCGCCCCCGGTCACCCGCACTACCGCGTTCGGCACAAAAAGGGCCTGCCGTCGGTAGTGGGCGACGACTCCCAGCGAGACGAGAACGTTCGGCGTAAACAAGAACTCCTCGGTCGTCCTGACGATGCCCAATACCCGGAGCGTGATCTTCGGCCCATGTGGCGTGCCACCGCCCAACTGATCTGGTGCGTATGTACGGACCTGCATTGCATCCCCGACGCCGATGTGTCCTATGGTCGCCACCTGCTCGTTGACAACGGCCTCGTCGTCTGCCTTGGGGTTGAACATCCGGCCCGCCAGCACGACGGGCTTGTCGACCTTGGTAAGCCAACCGTCCCCGTCAGAGGCGAACAAAACGCCGTTCGGCTGCCCGTCGAGGTAGCAAAAGATCAGGTCCCAAACCGCTAGTTGCGCCACCTCGGGACGGGATGCAAGGCGCTTCCAGTCTGGGTGCATGTCCCCGACCTGGCTGGTGAAGACAAACGCGTTGTCGGCATTTGTGGCCTTCTCGAGCCGGGTCAGCGCGGTGTCGGTACGACGAGCGCCAGCGAACGAGGCAGTGGCGAAAGCGGCAGTCACACCGGCTAACAAGCCGAGGAGCAGCAGGGACCGCCACCGTCGCCGGAGGTCGGCACGAGACCACATCGCTGGTGCCGCCCAAAAGCCCATGGCGACAGGGTATAACGGGATAGGGCCGCACCCCATCGTGCGAGCCTCACCAAGTCGAGGGTGCTGGCACCCGCCTCGTATGGCCGCCGCAACCTGGGGTGTCCGTGGCCCGCATCGGCGACAGCAATGCCCGGCACGGGTAGGCGAGACCTTTTCGGCAGACAGACGAATCAACTGCTCCTAGAACCGAGGGAAAAGATAATGCGGCCCACCGGAGCCTGCGCACCCTGTCCGTTTGGCGCCAGTGGGCTCCTCAAATACCCAGACCCGCCGGGCCGGGCTCTTGGGTCGGTCGTAACTCGGCCCGGTGTTATCGAGCGCTCGAGTGGTGCCGTTATCGGGCGGTCGAGCGTCTCCAGCAGACAGCTCGCAATAAAGTCTTGACATGCTCGCTAACCGCGAAGTCCTCCTGGGTGCACGTCGAAGGTTCGGGCGGCTGGCTGGGTTTAGGGCGAGGTGGATCCTCACAGTCATGAAGACGGCGGTCATTCATGACCGTCGAACTTCTGTACTCCCTCACTCCGAGCCCCGCGGAAGGACCGGCTCGGGTCGAGCCGGGCGTGCCTACGGCGAAATAACCGTCTGATCGGGCGCCGCCGGTTCTCCGCAACTCCGTCATTCGGGGCGACGTTCTGTTCCTGTCTCCGTGCGGCACCCTCGTGAGGGTCGCCATCCGGGCTAACGAAGGTCCCGGGATCCGTCGGCACGACGAGGTTCAGCCATGCCTCAAGTGGTACTAGCACGAGAAGTCCCGCGTGCTGGCCACCTTGGTACTCGGCCCTGGCCAGGGAATACTGAAGCAAACGCGTCGACATGAGGTGAACGCTTTGGGGGCAGTCTGGTTAGTGTTCGGCGCCAAGTTACGCCGCCGATGGCCATCGTGGTTGGCCATTGTGATCCTGATAGGCGTCGTCGGAGGGTTCGTGCTCGCCGCGGTGGCCGCCGGTCGTCGCACGGAATCAGCGTTTCCTCGGTTTGTCGCCGCGTATGGCTTCGACGCCTACGTATACGCCACCCGGCCCTTGCCGCAGCTCGCCAAGCTTCCCGGGGTCATCTCCGTCGCGGAGCTATACGGCCCGTTCAATGGTTCACCGACGTGCGACTGCACTCACCCGATCAACCCTACGGACTTTGGGGTCATCGTCGCATCACCCAGGGGAAGAACGATCTTCAAGCTCATATCGGGACACTTGCCTGACCCGTCGGCACTCGATCAAGTGCTGGCATCGTTCACCCTTCAAAAGGACTATGGAGTGCATCTCGGGACCGTAATTCACGTCCCGTTCTATTCGCCCTCGCAAGCCTCGGCCGTCAACAACGCCACTGGTGCACCACTGAAACCCAACGGTCCGACCGTCGCCTTCCGCGTGGTCGGCTTCGAAGCCACCGAGTTCGAGTTCCCTTCCGGGACAACTCCCAGCTACGACCTGTATGCAACCCAGGCGTTCGCGCGCGCCGTGATCCCACGGGCCGCGGTCGACTACGTATACGCTGTCCGCCTCCGTCACGGTGCGGCTGACCTTCCACGATTCGACGTCCAAGCCAGCGCCTTGAGTACGGCTGGCATGGAGGGCGTTGGAAATCAAGACCAGCAAGCAGCATCCGTCGAGGCTTCGATCCATCCCCAGGCCATCGGATGGTGGATCCTGGCGGCGCTCGCCGCCTTGGTCGGACTGGCGGTACTCGGCCAGGCCTTTACCCGCCAGAGCATCGCCGAGGGCGAGGACTACCCCACAATGGCAGCTCTCGGCATGAATCGCCGACAGCTAGTCATCCTCGGTTTGGCACGGAACCTGGTTCTGGCCGTCGCCGGGGCTGCCGGCGCCGTCTTGGTGGCGACCGCGTTGTCCCCGATCGCGCCGCTAGGTGAGGCGCGTATCGCTGAGACCTCCACCGGCATCGCCTTCGACACGCTCATCCTCCCGCTCGGGGGACTCGCCACCGTCGCTGTCGTCCTCGCTCTGGGGCTCTGGCCGGCTCTGCGGGCCGCGCGTACCTTTGATTCAGATGATTCGGCGGTTAGGCCGCGCCCTTCAGCAGTGGCGGGTCACCTGGCTGCGATGGGCGCGCCGCCGAGCGCGGTGATCGGTGTGCGGACTGCCCTGCAGCAAAGGACCGGCGGGGCCTCCGTTCCACTCGGCAGCACACTCCTCGGCACGGTACTGGCAGTCGTGGCGCTGTGCGGGACGGGGGTCTTTGGCGCCAGCCTTTCGCACCTCACGACCACGCCCAGGTTGTACGGCGACCCATTCCAGCTCAATTTCACCGACCCGGCCGGCGGGGGGCCGGTTCCGGCGGCCCTCGTGAGAAGCCTCGAGCACAACAAAGCGGTCACCGGGATAACAGAAGGCATCGCCATTGAGATCTCCATCGACGGGGTCAGCGTGGGCGGCATCGCGGGAACGGCCGTCCGTGGTCGGATCCTCCTCTCGACGGTCGACGGGCATCTTCCGAGCGGCGCCGATCAGATTGGCCTCGGCGTGACGACAATGCGCCAGGCCGGTGCTCACTTGGGCTCGGTCGTCCGCGTCACGGTGTCGTTGCCGTCGGGCGGGACGCGAACCGTGCCGTTCCGGGTGGTTTCTCAGGTTTCCTTCCCGGTGCTCGGCGGAACCGTAAGCCTGGGTTCCGGCGCGCTATTGACGATCGCCGGCTACGAAGACGCCGTGTGTCCTCCGAGCCCCAGGCAAGCGGCGTGCCGACTTGCGGCCAGGGCGGGCGGCAACGGCGGTGGGATCCTGGCCAGTTTCGTGTCGGGCCCACGGGGAGAGGCGGCAATCAATCAATATCTCGATACATACCGATCGATCACCGCGCTTGCGATCACCCCGACGTCACTGATCAACTTCGGGGAGGCCGTCAACTTCCCACTCATCTTCGGCGCGATGTTGGCCGTGCTCGGCGCGGCGACACTGGCTCATTTGCTTGTCGTAAGTGTCTCGCGCCGCCGACGAGAAGTCGGGCTTCTGAAGGTGCTGGGGTTCGTAAATCGCCAGGTTGCCTCGGCCGTGATCTGGCAAGCCACGACGTTGGCCCTGATTGGAATCGTAATCGGCGTCCCACTGGGAGTCGTGGCCGGTCGTGACGTATGGGGGGCGTTCGCCAACAACCTCGGTGCTGTCCC
>Ga0187849_1004342_pt1 | contig 11850 bp, 8 predicted proteins | sample June2016WEW_4_10_2_FD_132412 | JGI IMG/M metagenome (GOLD analysis project Ga0187849, IMG submission 132412) | Peatland microbial communities from SPRUCE experiment site at the Marcell Experimental Forest, Minnesota, USA - June2016WEW_4_100 | ecosystem: Environmental > Terrestrial > Soil >... | reverse complement strand
AGGGATAGAAATCAAAATCACAGCCCTCTCCCTTGGGGAGAGGGGGGACCGCAAGGCGGTGGGTGAGGGGTCTCTTCGCAGGCGGCGCACACATTCCCTTTTATGCATGCGCCCCACGGACACGGGCAACATCTCTGTCACCGCGTCCTATCCGCAGCCTGTTCTGGCTTCTTAACGGCCCCGCAAGGCGGGGTGTCGGCGCCACCCGCGAGGGCAGGAATAAGCAGGGGAGCCTTCACGCTTGCGACCCCTTGGTGACGGTTGCGATCTCCACGTGGGCAATATTGTGAGTAAGAGGGTATCGCCAAAGCTTCTTGTCGCCTTCCTGAATTCGCGTCTACTAAATTGGTATTACCAGACGATAGCTCTTGAAGTCGGGCGGGTTATGCCTCAAACCGACATTGAGACGTTAGGCGACCTACAGATAAAGTGTCATTCATTAGGTGAAAACATCATCGGACTCGTCGAGGATATCCTCGCTGCCAAGAAGCGAGATCCTGAGGCGGAGACGACCGCGCTGGAGCGAGAGCTCGACCGCCACGTCTATGCCCTGTACGGCCTGACCAAACAGGAAATTGCCCTCGTGGAGGGCTCCGAGAGCAAATAGACCGTCGCGCCACAATACCGTTCTATCAGTCCACGTCACAACCAAGTCCCCGGTACCCTTGCTCGCAAAAGACGCTCGCTGCCCACTGTCTCCTGTCTACCGGTTTTTCCGCTCAGTAGTTAATGGGTAAATAATTGCATGTACAATGGAAGGTGAATTGCTCGGCCATTAATGGGAGGGCTTTGCCGCGGTGAAAACGCGCACCCATGGGCGCGGACAGCGCTGCGGCCAGGGCCGGCGGCTAGGAGGCAGGATTCAGGATTTAGGCGTTAGGATCTAGGAGTTAGGATTTAGGACTTAGGATTTACGATTTAGCAGTTAGGGGCGGGTTCCGGGAGAAACCGAAGCGAGATTCCCATGTCCCTGGTCATCGAGGCCAGAATGTTGTTAAAAATAAAGGCTGTTAGGCGTGATTTGAGCAAATTCTCCGGCCCCACCCGATTTCCCATCATATTGAATCAAAATAAGTTGTCAGATTGTGGCTGCGACCGGGGAGAAAAAGAATTCTTTTTTGCTACGTTCAAAGCCGGAATGTTATTGAAAACAAATGAAGCATGAAACTGTAGAAGGTCACTTACCCAGAAAGTTTATGAAAATAAAGCACTTATAAGGAAATGCCGACTAGTTGTTGAAAATGCAAGAGATAGCATGATGTTAGACCCGCGAAATTGCGAAAAAATGCCTCAAATCCCCGCCGGGCCAATAAATTACAGAAAACAAATAACTTTCACCGTGTGATGCCAACATAGGCCAATAAGTTTATGAAAAGGCGGGAGTTATGAGCCGGGACAAAGCGTCGATCCCATGGAGACGCAAACCTTCGGCTGCGCGGGGCAATTGACCAAACCCATGCCGGTTTGTTCCCCCGCGACACACTTCAAAAGCAGTGACGAGTGGCGAGTGACGAGTGACGAGAAACACGGTCCGAAGTCCGATGTCCGAAGTCCGAGGCACATGATGGCAAATGGCAAATCACAAATCGAAAATCGACAATCAAAAATGGCCCGATGGCCCGATAAGTTCAGAGCACGCGGAGCTTGCCCTTCGTGGCCCGATGATGAATAATCCAGACGAGGAGGAAAGGAATGATTCGCCAACAGTTTCTCGATTATTGCCAAGGCCTCAAGCAGGCGCTGGATGCCATTCCCACCGACGCCGCGGAGAAATTCTTGCAGCTCCTGGAGAGCGCTTACCTGGAAGGCCGCCAGGTGTTTCTGATGGGCAACGGGGGAAGCGGCAGCAGCGCTTCCCATGCGGCCGGCGATTTGAACAAAGGCGTTTCGTACGGCCGGGAGAAGCGCTTTCGCGTGATGAGCCTGAACGATAACCTGGCGACGCTGACCGCCTATGCCAACGATGTTTCCTATGCGGAGGTGTTTGTCGAGCAGCTCAAGAATTTCCTTCATCCCGGCGACTTGGTGATTGGCATTTCCGGCAGCGGCAATTCTCCCAACGTTCTGAAGGCCATTGAATACGCCAACCAGCAGGGCGCGATCACGGTGGGGCTGTGCGGCTTTAGTGGCGGGAAGCTGGCCGGCTTGGCGCAACTGCCCGTGCACGTTCCGGTAAACGACATGCAAAAGGTCGAGGACATTCACATGATGCTCTTCCATGTGGCCATGCAAGTCCTGTGCGCGCGCCTGGACGCTCCTGCCATGGCGCCCTCCGGTCCCGCATGCTGACGCGGCGCTGCCCGTTCGTAACAAATCAACCTGAGGCCGGCTCGCCATGCCCAAGAGAGTACAACCGAGCGCTTTGGCTTCTCGCGGCACAACGGGAGCGGCTCGGCGCGGGCTCGCGCTGGGGTGGACGGAATAATGAATATTGCCATTCTCGGGCTCACGGCGACGTCGTACGGCAGCCTTACGTACTTGAAGAATTTTCTCCCCCACTTAGCGCAATTGGACCGCTCCAACCACTACGAGATTTTTCTTCCCGCCGCCAACGCTCGCGAGTGGGACGTGCGGCAGCCGAATTTCCGCATTCACTCGCCCCGCTGGGCGCCCAAGTCCGGGACCTTGCGCGTGCTTTGGGAACAGCTAACTCTTCCCTGGATTCTCCGCGCGCAACGGATCGATGCTATTTACACAACTCACAACATGGCGATTCTCCTCTCGCCCACCCCCAGCATCATCATCATCCAGAATGTCGAGCCCTTCTTCGCCGGGCAATTCCCCAACGCGCTTCACCTGCGGGCGCGCCTTTGGTTATTGCGAATGATGACGTGGCTCTCCCTCCGACGGAGCCACAGAATCATCGCCATTTCCGAGTGGGAGAAAGAATTCCTGGTCGAGCGTTTTCATCTGCCGCCGGATAAAATCATCGTCAGCTACCCCGGAGTGACGGAAGGCTTCCGTCCCCCAACACCGGGCTCCGCCGCATCGCTGCGCGAGCACTTGGGGCTGGAGCCACCCTACATTCTCTCGGTGACACGGCTGGCGGGTTACGGTAATTTGCTGAATCTGGCCAAGGCCTACGTTTCCCTGGTGAAGGCGGGCAAGGTCACCATGCCGCTGGTGATTCCGGGGGGCGTGTGGGATTCTCAGTATATGGGCACGGTCAAACAACTGCTCACCATCGAAGGCTGCGCTGAGCGGGTTAAGTTTCTCGGCTATGTTCCCCATCAGCACATGCCCTTGCTGTTCGGCCACGCCTCATGTTTTGTCTTCCCTTCGCTGCTGGAAGCGTGTGGCACGGTGCTGATTGAGGCGCTGGCCTGCGGGACGCCGATTCTCTGTTGCCGGCGCCGCCCCATGAGCGATATTTGTGGCGACGCCGCGGTTTTGTTTGAGGGTGAAGATGCCGGCGACATTGCCGATAGAATGTTCGAGGTGCTCTCGGACGCATCCCTCCGGGAAGCGCTCTCACGCCGCGCCGTGGCGCGCGCCACGCGGTTTTCCTGGCAGCAGGGCGCGGAAAAGGTATACCGGATTTTCGAGCAACTCGCACCCGCGCCCCGCGCCGCGAGCCGTGAGGCCGAAACCATCCCTCCGGAAAGGAGGACCTAACCGCAGGCGTACTCCCGCGGCTTGGCCCACAAGAATCCCTTGCGCCTGTTGATCCTCAGCATCCAGTACGCCCCCGAGTTCACGAGCAATGCCATCGTGATCACCGGCCTGGCGCAGCAACTCGCCGCACGCGGTCACGAAGTGACCGTGCTCGCGGGCACGCCCCACTACCAACTCCCACGCGTCCCTCCGGGTTACTGGTGGCGGCCTTTCCGGCGTGAAGTCCGCGAGGGCGTGAAGGTGATTCGGTGTTGGGCGTTCCCGAAATCGGAGGGAAAAGTTGCGAAGTTTGTGAACTACGCCAGTTTCACGCTGACCAGCTTGATCGCGGGCCTGTTTACAGAGCGCCCCGAGGCTGTCATCATTGTCTCGCCACCATTTTGGCTGGGGTTCAATGCCCTTTTACTGCGGGCCCTGCGCCGCTGCGCGGTGATTTACAATGCCCAGGACCTGTTTCCGGATGCTTATCTCGCCAGCCAGGAAGTCCGGGCGGGTTGGCTGATACACGCCATGAGCCGCCTGATGACTCGCATCTACCGGGCCTCGGACCGGATCACGGTGATCACGGAGTCCTTTGTGGAGGCTATAGCGGCGCGGGGCATTGACCGGGGGAAAGTGGTCACCCTCCCGAATTTCGTCGATACCACCGCCGTTACTCCTCTTTCCCGAGCCAACTCCTTCCGCCGGCGGCACGCGCTCGATGACAGGTATGTGGTCATGTACGCGGGCAATATCGGGTACACTCATGGTACGGAATTGCTGGTGGACGCGGCGGCGAAGCTGGCCGCAATTCCGGACCTTCTCTTTTTGGTGATCGGCGGAGGGTCGAAGCAGGCAGATCTGGTGAGACTTGCCCGCGAACGCCGTCTGGCCAATATGCAGTTTCTGCCGACGCAGCCCCGCGAGTTGCTCCCCGAAATGCTGGCCACCGCCGATGTCTTCGTCCTGACGTCCAAGCCGGGGGTGGGCAAGACATCGTTTCCCGGCCGCATTTATAATTTCTTGCTCGCCGCGCGTCCGGTGGTTGCGAGCGTGGATGAGAACTCTGACTTGGCATATGTCTTGCGTAGCGGAGGCGCCGGCATCGTTACCGCGCCGGGGAACGTGGAAGATTTTTGCCGGGCCCTCACGACCCTTTATCATGATGCCGCCCTGCGTGAACGCCTGGGGCGGAGCGGAGCAGAATTTATGGCACGTCACTATTCCCCGCAGGCCGTGGTTGAGCAGTACGAAACGTTATTGAAGGGATTGGCCGCCCGCTGAAGGAGAGCCCTGTACCCCGATGAAGGCCCCGATGCGAATCAAAATCAAACTGGCCCTCCTGGGGGGAGACCTTATTCTTCTCACCCTCTGTCTGGCAGCGGCCACTTACATCCGCCTCAGCGACGTTTGGCTTCTCTATGAGGAGTACGGCACCGCTTGGGCCCTCTGCCTCATGATTTACCCTCTTTGCCTCTACCTAACCCGATCCTACGAAGTGCAGCCCGAAGCGAGTTCCGCAGAGAACCTGCGCCGGCCTCTTCTGGGCGTACTGATCGCGGCCGCCGCGACGTCTTTCTTCTTTTTCTTCGCTCCGGACGTTCGTTTCGGCCGCGGCATCTTCGCCATCGCCAACACTCTCTTGGTCTTCTTGCTCCTCACGTGGCGCCTGGGAATCTTCTTACGCCTGCGCCGCCGACGCTTGGCCATCCTGCTCATGGGGAATCCCAGCGCGGTGGAAATGGCTCGCCAATTAGTTCGGGAATTCTCCCCCCTTTCCCAGACTCATGTCCGGCAGCCGGAAGCGGAATCAGGGAGTACGCCAGCCCGCCTCGATCCCCACGGAGTGGCGAACGGCGATGAGGAATTCGACCTCCTCATCCTGGCCGGCCAATCGCTGGATCCTTCCACGGTGCGCAAAGCCGCCGCACTTCGCTTACAGGGAGTGTTGGTTTGGAACCTGCCGCGCCTGTTTTCCGAATTCGCCGAGCGGCTTCCCGCGCCGTACATCGACGAACACTGGCTGGCCACCGCCGAGGGTTTCCGTTCGCTCAACGAAACGAGCTCTCAGGTCATCAAGCGGCTCGTGGATATCTGCCTCGCCTTTATGGGATTGCTTCTAGGTTCCCCCCTCCTGGCGTTGGCGGTAGTTCTCATCAAGCTTCAGGATGGAGGCACAGTGTTCTACTCCCAGGAAAGGGTGGGCAAAGGAGGAAAAACCTTCCGCGTTCACAAGTTGCGCACCATGGCGGACCAAGCGGAGGATGTCTCCGGCCCTGTCTGGGCCTCGCCCGACGACCCACGCGTTACCCGTGTGGGACGATGGCTGCGCAAACTTCGCATCGATGAGATTCCCCAGATGTGGAATGTTCTCAAGGGCGAGATGAGCTTTGTGGGCCCGCGCCCAGAGCGCCCGGTCTTTGTCGAAGCCCTCCAAAGCAAGTTTCCCGTTTATTCGCTGCGGCATTTGGTGCGCCCGGGAATCACCGGCTGGGCGCAAGTCCGTTGCCCCTACGCCGCCAGCGAAGAGGATACTCTCCTCAAACTCGAATATGACCTCTACTACCTCCAAAATGCCTCCATGCTTTTCGACATCCGAATCATCCTCAAGACCATTTCCACCGTCGCTTCAGGGTGGGGATCCTGGTAGTGCTGTCTCGCGAGTAGGACGTGGCCCGGATGACGGAGAAGGCGGGAAAAGCAAAACGGCTGGGCCTCACGTGAGAGGTGTTAAATTTTACGTTCTTTGCAATGATCCCACAAACAATGCAAGCTGTTGATTTCAAAACTTGTTAACTTCAATTCTGACCCCCAGGGGGGTGATGACTTCCTCCTTAATGGCCTGAAGTGTGCAACTCAAATGAACTGATTTACGTCTGATTCCTTGATGAGCATCAACTCGGTCAAGGTGATCGGGTCGGGAGGAAGCCTATATCCTTCGGGAGCCTTTGTGGGCTTTGCCCAAGTTTCAGCGTAAATAGAAGTGGCGTTCAGACCCGTAGCAGTGCATTTTGATTGTTGCAGCGGCGGTACATGCGCGCCGCACTTGGCATTATTGAGTCTTGATTGTTCCACCTCCAATTCTCGTCAGACCGAGCGGCAAGGTCTGGAAGAGGCACGGAGCACATGGCGGGACCCGCAGATCCGAAATCAGATATTGAGGGCGCAAGACTCAAGGAGATTGTTTCAAGGTGATTTTGAGGTGCTGCCGCGACAATCTCTGTTAACAGGTGTTGATTCATTCTAGGGAGGACAGCAGTGAGAATCTTAGTCTTGGGTGGAGACGGCTACCTGGGCTGGCCGACCGCCATGTATCTTTCCGCACGTGACCATGAAATTGCCGTTCTCGACAATTTCTCCAAGCGCGGTTGGGAACTCGAGCTCAACGCCGAGCCCCTCATCCCAGTCAGCACTCTCCGCAACCGGGTGCGCGCCTGGAAGGAGGTCACTGGCCGCCGCATTGCATCGTTTGTCGGCGATTTGTGCGAATACGACTTTGTCCGCGACGCGCTCCGCGACTTCCAGCCCGATGCCATTGTGCATTTCGGTGAGCAACCCTCTGCGCCTTTCTCCATGATCGACCAGCGCTGTTGTGTCATGACCCAAGTGAACAACATTACGGGAACACTGAACCTTCTTTGGGCTATGCGCGAGCACGCCCCGGCGGCCCACCTCGTGAAGCTGGGCACCATGGGAGAGTACGGCACGCCGAACATCGACATCGAAGAGGGCTTCATTGAGGTCGAATACAAGGGCCGGAAGGATGTCCTTCCCTACCCGAAGCAAGCCGGCTCGTTCTACCATCTCAGCAAGGTGCATGACAGCCACAATATTACCTTCGCATGTAAGGTTTGGAAGCTGCGTTCGACGGACCTCCACCAGGGGGTGGTTTACGGTGTCGCCACCGACGAATCGGACTTGGATGAGCGCCTGGCAACCAGCTTCCACTATGACGAAGTTTTCGGCACGGCCCTGAACCGCTTTTGCGTCCAGGCGATTGCCGGCATTCCGCTCACCGTATACGGCAAGGGCGGCCAAACGCGAGGCTTCCTGAATATTCGCGACACCCTGCGCTGCGTCGAACTTTCCATCCTCAATCCACCCCAAGCGGGTGAGTACCGGGCCTTTAACCAGTTCACGCAGATGTTCAGCATTCTTGATCTCGCCCAAACCGTCCAACACCAAGCCCAAAAACTCGGCTTCCGCGTGGCGATCGACCATCTGCCCAATCCCCGTGTGGAGGCGGAAGAGCACTACTACAACCCGCGCCACCAAAAACTTCTCGACCTGGGCCTGCAACCCCATCTGCTCTCCGAGGTCTTGGTCGATAGTATGCTCGTCACCATCCGCACCCATGCCCACCGCATCCGGCGTGAGGTCATCCTGCCGCGCGTCAAATGGGACGGCACGTCCGAGGCGGCGGTCAAAACCCTCTCCTCCGTTTCGTAAACGACTCACTGGTACAAGGCTTCAGTGCTAATACCGATTTCTCACAACGCTTGGACGCGCTTAAGGAACTGCAGGAAGGGCGGGGCTTCAGCCCCGCCGAAATCACGGCTCCCACAGTCCGTTCGTCCCGCGCCCCGCACAGCCCCGATGTATCGGGGCTGTGCGGGGCGCGGGACACAAGAATAATCAGAAACGCCTTGTAACGGCGGGGCTGAAGCCCCGCCCTTCCAGGACCGTTGTGACAAATCCGGCTCAGTCTTTGTCCAAGTTTTTCCGGCTGCCTTTCCAGACGCGTGGGGGCCGGCGGCCCTTGGCGATCTGGTAGCTGCTGATGTCGTGTACCATTTTAACCAGCGCCACCACGTTCTCGTAAGGAGTATCCGGCAGCAGGCCGTGGCCCAGGTTGAAGATGTGGCCGGTACGGTAGGCGGCTTGGTTCAGGACGCGCTTGGCGCGCATGCGGATGAAGTTCTGGGCGCCGTAAAGCACCATAGGGTCAAGGTTCCCCTGCACGCCCACGCCGTCGCCCAGCCGCCGCCAGGCCTCGTCGAGCTCCACGTGCGAGTCGACGCCGATCACGTCCCCGCCTGCGTCGCGCATGGCTTCCAGCAGCATGGCCGTCCCCGTTCCAAAGTGGATAATAGGCGTCCCGGGCTTGACGGCTTGCAACATCATCCGCGTATACGGCTGGACGTAATCGCGGTAGTCGGCGGGCCCGAGGCAGCCCACCCAGGTGTCAAAAACCTGCACGGCCTGCACGCCGGCGTCGATCTGGCCGTTGATATACCTGGCCAGGCTGCGCGCCAGGCGCTCCATCAGCGCGCGCCACGCCCCCGCGTCGCGGTACATCAGGGCTTTGGTGTGGCGGTAGTTTTTCGACCCGCCCCCCTCGATCAGGTAGGAAGCCAGGGTGAAAGGGCAGCCGGCAAATCCGATGAGCGGAAGCCTCGGATTCAGGTCGGAGCGCGTTTGGCGGATGGCGTCGTAGAAATATCCCAGCGATTGTTCCGGGTCCACGTCGTGCAGGCGGTCAATGTCGGCAGCCTCGCGCAGTCCCGGGCTGACGACCGGTCCTTCCCTCTTGTCGTATTCCAAGTGCAAGCCCAGAGGCTCAACAATCAGCAGCAAGTCGGCAAAGATGATGGCGGCATCCACGCCCAGCTTTTCTACCGCGGTGACGGTGACTTCCGAAACCAAGGCGGGATTCTTGCACAACTCCAGGAAGGACACCCGGGCGCGCAACTCCCGATACTCTTTCATATAGCGGCCCGCCTGGCGCATCAGCCAGACGGGGGTCGCGTCAACCGCTTCGAAACGGCAGGCCTTCAGGAAACGTGAGTCTTCCCACGCGGCACGATCTCGGGATTCGGGACTCGGGACTCGGGACTCGGGGTTCGGGACTCGGGGTTCGGGGTTCGGGGGTCGGGACTCGGGGTTCGGGACTCGGGACGCGGGACCTTCTAACTTCTCGCTTCTAACTTCTCGCTTCTTTTTCAAAAGCACCTTCGCCCGTTGCGCAGTTTCCTGCACCAAGAGCCCCATCTTGGGACGGACGGGCTCAAGATCAATGGGGATCCCATGACTTACCAGCGTCTCGCTACATGTGGGGCCCACTGAGGCGACCACAACCTTCTCCAAGGCTTCGAGCAACAGATCCTTCGTGCCGTCTTCAGCGGCCACGCGCAGAAGATGATCTACTTGCGCTGAATTCGTGAACAGCGCCACCTGCGCCCGGCCCTCCACCAGCGCTTGGATGGCTTCGCGCAAGGGCTGAATATCCTGGGGGAGCGTCCATTGATAAACCGGCACGCGCAGCACCTCGACGCCGCGTTCTTTGAGCGCGGCGAGGAAGGCTTCATTGGGCACGCCATATTCCTGCACTGCCACGCGGCTGCCTGCCAGCGTGAATCCGCGCGGATTTTCGTCCAACTCGTCCAGGACTTCGTGCCAGGTGTTGGGCTCGGGAACTGCGATGGTGACGGGCACTTTGAGTTCGCGCAGGACCTTGACCGGCTTGGGCCCACGCGCCACTACGCTAATTCCCGCGAGCGCTTGCACGATCTGGTCGCGGGCATGGCGCGTCTCCAGCACCTCGAACAGCCGGCGCGTGCCGGCCCCGGTCATAAAAATGACCGCGTCGAGCCGTCCCGCGAACAGCGCCGTGCCAAACGCCAAGGCGGCGTCTTCCTCCAGCGGCGACTCGCGCAGGGCCGGAGCCACGCGCGGCACACCCCCCAATCTGGCAATCAGGACGGCCATTTCCGGGGCGCGGCGACTTTCAAAGGCCACCACTTCCAGACCTTCAAAATTCGTGCTGACGGCTGAGGTTTTGATCATCTTGCTCGCTCTTCTGTCGGGACGACATGGTCCGCTCCATTCGGCATCTCAGAATATGCCCTATGGCTTGCCGGGCGTCAACGCCAACTTCCAAGCCGTGAAGTAAAAGAAAACCAAAAGGCAAAGGGCAAAAGTCAAAAGTGAAAACAGCGGGCCTTCCTTCCGTTTCCCTGCTTCCTCCATCCTATTTCTTCCCACTTCTGAAACTCGGAATCTGGAATTTGAGATCTGCATCCGCGCGCTTACCGCGTGAACGCTGGATCCTGCCGCGTGAATCCGGCCATGCGCCCATCCTGAGCCGCGCGCTAAGGAAAGGCAACGGGCCAGCGGCCTTCATAATTCAGCCTTCATAATTCATAATTTCCGTCCAACGCCTTTCTCCTTTCTTTTCATCAACATCATGGAGAGAACGGTTTAACTCGCGTGTTTTCATCAACATCATGGAGAGGCGAAAAACAGACATTTTTTCTACATTTGTTTTCAATAACTTACCGAAGATCAGCCTCACTTTTCAATCGCCTTTTTTTTTCATGACCCTAGCCAGCGAAGATGAGTTAACTATTTTAGTTCCAACAATATAGATTTTTGCGAGATTTTCGCTGTTCATCGCTAACCCCTTTTGTTTTCTGATACATCATGGAGAGCCGCCCTTTTTTTTTCTCACCGGCTCCGGCATTTCAAGCTAACTCTCGCTATTTGAATGATTTAAAGCTTTCAGACATTTTTACTCTAAACAGCTAACCCCTTTTTTTTCTGAAACATCATGGAGAGCGGCGGTTTTTTGCACCACTGAACTTTAGTGCCGACCTGAAGGTCGGCGCTACAAGTACCAATATCTCTGGCATACTACAATAGTACATCGCACCCAGCACCTGACACCTTTCCTTACTGCGCCATTCCACCCTGATACGGCTCTCCAACTGTAGCCTAGCACGTTGACGTCCAGGGCCGAGGGGAATCCCTGCGGATTGGCTTAAGATAGGAAGATTATGTCTGATTTTTCTTGCCAAAATCCTACCGGTAGGAAACAGTAGCGCGGGATCGGCAATTTCCGAGCGCCTCGTGGGGGCGGTTCGCGAACCGCCCAGCCAGAAAACGCGGATGATCGTGGCCCAGTTAAGGCCCGGCAGGGCCGACAGAATGTAGCCCACGGCGCCAGCCGTGGGAAAATCGGCCCCCCTCCCCCCCCGAGCCCCGCAAGGGGCGAAAGAAATCACGGCCAAAGGCAACGGCGCAAGAGCATTTTTCATGGGGTGCCGCATATGGCTGGCGATGTGGAATTGCCGTAAGGATTGGTTCTTTCGCCCCTCCGGGGCTCGCGAGACTTTACGCGAACTCGTCACCCATAGCTCACGCTATGGGCTACGATCTTTCACTGCTGTCCAAGATAATCGCTAGCCCCGTACGCCGCCATTGCAGGGAAAGGCTTTAGGACAGGGAGAATCGAAGGTTGGGGAGGAGGTCTGGGTT
>Ga0187849_1004337_pt1 | contig 11867 bp, 8 predicted proteins | sample June2016WEW_4_10_2_FD_132412 | JGI IMG/M metagenome (GOLD analysis project Ga0187849, IMG submission 132412) | Peatland microbial communities from SPRUCE experiment site at the Marcell Experimental Forest, Minnesota, USA - June2016WEW_4_100 | ecosystem: Environmental > Terrestrial > Soil >... | reverse complement strand
CGCGATCAAGGCGGATTCCGCTATCGCTTCTGTTCAACTCATTCTGCTCACTTCTATAAGTCAGGACTACGACACAGAAACGATGCACAGGCACGGCATTTCTGCTCATCTGACCAAGCCCGTGCGGCAGTCCCAGCTTTATGATTGCATCGCCTCTACATTAGGATCTCAATCTAGGAAAAAACCGCAACCGATGTCCGGGTCCAGTGACAGTGACAAAGCCAACGCCTTCCTTGGGGCACGGGTGCTCCTTGCCGAGGACCAGCCTGTAAACCAGGAAGTAGCGCGATGTATGGTGGAAAGCTTTGGCTGCCGTGTCGAAGTAGCGTCCAATGGGCAAGAAGCTCTCGATGCTCTCTCAAAAACTCCCTACGACCTTGTGCTCATGGACTGCCAGATGCCGGAACTGGATGGCTACGCAGCCACACGGATCTTCAGGGAAAGAGAGACGCAAAAAGCAATGAATCAATCCGGCCAGGCACAAGCAATTCGCCGCACCCCCATCATTGCAATGACTGCCCATGCAATGCAGGGAGACCGTGAGCAATGTCTTGCCGCCGGGATGGACGATTACATCAGCAAACCCTTCAATATGGACCGGTTGTTCGCCCTATTGAAACGGTGGCTGCCGTCGAAATCAACGGCCGATTTGTCCGTAATCACCGGTCTCGGGGAGAATCCTGTTCGTGAAGATCCGGCAACCCTGGACCAGGCCTCACGCCTGGCCATCAGGTGATAGAACTGTTGGGGGACCGGACGCGCCGGAGAAGGGTGAAGGGTGAAGCTCGGAGCGTGGAATCTATTCCTTCACTCTCAAATCCTCTTTTTTCATTGCCTGCTCTGCACTTCTTAGCAATCGTGGTCAAGATTGCAACAATCTGGTCCGCTTCATCGGTAAGGTCTTGAAGGTTTTCTACCGGCATGTCTTCTGAAGCTGCAAGCAGTCGCAGCCAATAGCGTTTCCCGGGCTTCCTTGCAGGTAACTGAGTATTTTGTAATGAAATCAGCCCGGCTCTGACTTGCATGACCTCGTATGATAATAATACCTTGCTCGAAAAAAATGCGCCTGACATGCTAAGACCGGCGACCGTGCGCGCAGCCATGCAGAACACACAGACATTAAACGTGGCGCGTTTGAAGGCAAGCCAAACGTTAAGCGCATCAGAAAGTAAAGTGAAAATGGCGTCAAGGTCTCGCTTCGCGGGGCTTTGCCCTACTTCACTTTGTGAAGTGGGCTTGCCCGGCCTCCCGTAGCGACATGTGAGCGCATAGCGCGGAAGGCGACCGCTCATTCTCAACGCTTTCCATGACCTGTCTATGACCAGAGACGGGGCGTTCGCGGGATGCCTTCTTCGACATTTGCGCCAATGGACGTGCCAGACCGCAAGAGTTGATTGGCCAACGTCCTGCATGTCCCAGGTTACCGATCCAAGACTTGACACAATTTCACTACCCGCCGCGCAAACACAAAGGTCCGCCCGGTCAAGTCGCGTCGAGGTTGATCAATTTCACCCCTAACTCTTCCCTCACTCCACCGTTACGCTCTTGGCAAGGTTTCTTGGCTGATCCACGTCGGTTCCGCGAAGCACAGCCACATGGTAGGCCAGCAGTTGCAGCGGGAGGCTGAACAGTACCGGCGAGAGCCACTCGGATGAAGGATGGATGACGAACTGGTTCTGAGCCGGCCCGATGATCTCGCTCGGTTCGCCTTCGATCAGGGCGAGGATAATGCCGTCTCTGGCCTTGACCTCTTGGATGTTGGAGATCATTTTCTCGAAAAGCGGCCCCTGCCTTAGCAGGACCATGACCGGCATTTCGACGTCGATAAGCGCTATGGGGCCGTGTTTCATCTCGCCCGCCGCATAGCCTTCAGCGTGGATATAAGAGATTTCCTTGAGCTTGAGCGCACCTTCCAGGGCGATCGGGTAGAGCGCGCCGCGGCCAAGATAGAGAAAGTCTTTGAAGTCTTTATATTTTCTGGCCCAGGTGCTGATCATGCTCGTATCGGAGAGAATTTTTTCCATCTTGCCTGGAAGTTCGACAAGGCCCTGAATATATTGCTCGATCGATTCCCTGGGCAGTCTGCCGGTTTCAGCGGCCCAATAAACCGCGAAAAGATACAGGGCGACCAGTTGAGTTGTGAATGCCTTGGTTGAAGCCACTCCGATCTCAGGTCCGGCATGCGTATGGATCACCCCCTGGGCCATGCGGGCTATGCTGCTTCCGACCACGTTCACGATTGCCCGGCAATGAGCGCCCTTGTCCAGCCCTTCCTTAAGGGCCGCCCTGGTATCGGCGGTTTCCCCGGACTGGCTTATAACCAGCAGAAGGACTTTGTCGTCGAGAACGGGGTCCCTGGAGCGGAATTCGGATGCAAGGTCCACCTCGACCGGGATTCGGCAAAGGCCCTCGATCATGTACTTGGCCACCAGTGCGGCATGGTAGGAGGTGCCGCACGCAACGAGCAAGACTCGTTCGATTTTGTTCAGCAGCGTCTTATCCAGGTTGAGATCGGGAAAATCGATCTCCTTGCTCTCAAGGTCGACCACGCTGCGGAAAGTATCGATGACGGCCCGAGGCTGCTCATAGATTTCCTTCAGCATGAAATGCTTGTAGCCGGCCTTTTCGGCCATTAGCGGGTTCCAGTCCACCTGGTGAGGCTTTGGGTTGCGTTGGGTTCCATCCGCAAGCGACTCGATTTGGTAGTTTTGCCGGGAAATGAAGACGACCTCCTCGTCATTCAAATAAACCACCTGGCGTGTATAGGGCAGTACGGCCGGTACATCGGACGCCAGAAAGAAGGCCCTCTCGGTGATCCCCAGAATGAGCGGGCTTTCTTTTCTGGCGGCAACGAGCCTGTCGGGTTCCAGTTCGTTTACTATTACCAGCGCGTAAGAGCCTTTTAGCTTCTTGAGGGTGTTGCGCACCGCCTGCTGATATTCATTTACTCTCTGCCACTCACTGTGAAGGAGCGCCACTATTACTTCGGTATCCGTCTGGGACGCAAAGTGATGCCCTTTCTTTTCGAGTTCGTCCTTGAGAACGGCGTAATTCTCTATTATCCCGTTGTGAACCAGGGCAAAAGGTCCGGAGCGATGGGGGTGCGCGTTTTGCTCCGAGGGCCTGCCATGTGTGGCCCACCGGGTATGCGCCACGCCGACCGTACCGCTCACCGGGTGCTCGTTGAGCTTGCTCACCAGTCCGCTGAGTTTGCCTTCACACCGAACGATCTGAAGCCGGCCGTCGGGCCCCACCATTGCGATTCCTGCGCTGTCGTAGCCTCTGTATTCCAGCCTGGCAAGCCCGTTTAACAGGATGTCCCGGCCTTCATCGGGTCCGATGTATCCCACTATTCCGCACATGGTTTTATTCCTGCCTTGTTGGGTTAGAGAAAATCTGTCCAGTTTAGAAGGCGGTATTTGAACGAATTGCGTTCAATCTTAATCGTATTGCCCCTCCGGCAGCAAGGTGAAAAATTGAAATGGCCCAATAGGGAGATCTCACGCCGAAAATCGGAAAAAGGCGCCCCGCAACAGCCCACCGCAAATGATAGACCACATTTACGCCATGGATAAACACTGATCCAGGAGCCGCACGGCGCCTTTCGGACTTTCCTGTGCGCCTCTATCACCCCAAATCCTGCGCCCCTATAGCTGCATTGACTCACACTGCCGACGCGCGCACGGGTAAGGTCCAACGCGAAGCGTGGCTCCCAATTTTGCGACGCTAAACGAGAAGGCATCCCGCGAACGCCCAACGCGAACGATAGACACGCCCAGCGGTCGCCTTCCGCGCTACGCGCTCACATGCCGCAACGGGAGGCCGGGCAAGCCCACTTCACAAAGTGAAGTAGGGCGAAGCCCCGCGAAGCGAGACCTTTACACCAATGTAACTTAACTTGTTGATGCGCTTAACATCTGGCTTGCCTTCAAACGCACCCCGTTTAATGTTTGTGCGTTCTGCATGGCTGCGCCCACGGTCGCCGCTTTTGCTCAGTCCTCAGTCCTCAGTCCTCAGTCCTGCTTCCCTGCATGGCTGCGCCCACGGTCGCCGCTTTTGCTCAGTCCTCAGTCCTCAGTCCTCAGTCCTGCTTCCCTGCATGGCTGCGCGCACGGTCGCCGCTTTTGCTCAGTCCTCAGTCCTCAGTCCTCAGTCCTGCTTCCCTGCATGGCTGCGCGCACAGTCCCGCCGCTCTTGTCATGTCAGGCGCATTTTTTTCGAGCAGGCATTATATAAGTCTATCATACGAGAATGATTGTAGTTTGGGATGTGGCGGATAGTGTAAAGTTTTATAATGTACACAGGTCCATTTTCGGTTGGGGCGAATGCACGCCGATGAATGAGGCGAGGCGTACTGATTCTCATACACTCCCTGGAAACGGCGGCTTCCGGCTTATTTTGCGCGAACGAGTTCGCCAAATGTGTTAGGATTGAAGAAAGGAGAAAAGCCCCGAATGTCTTTTGTCCATCTGCATGTCCATACCCAATACAGCCTTCTTGACGGCGCCATCCGGCTAAAGGACCTCCTTGATACCGCCGGCGCCTACAGGATGCCCGCAGCGGCCATCACCGATCATGGCAACATGTTCGGCGCTCTGGAATTCTACGAACGGGCAAAAAAATACGGGATCAAGCCGATAATCGGGTGTGAGGCCTACATTGCGCCCAAGGGCCGTCATGATCGGGGCTCGAGAGCCGAAGGGGACGCAAACGGGGATGAGGACCGAAGTTTTCACCTTACGCTTCTGGCGCGCAACCGGACCGGTTATCAGAACCTGTTGAAGCTGGTCTCACTGGGTTACACGGAAGGGTTCTATTACAAGCCGCGCATGGACAAAGAAATCCTCAGGCGCTACAGCGAGGGGCTCATAGCCCTTTCGGGGTGCCTCAAGGGGGAAATTTCCTCGCTTTTGATCAGAAATCAGCATGAGGGTGCAAAAAAGACGGCTCAGGAGTATGCGCACATATTTGAGCCGGGTAATTTTTACCTGGAAATCCAGGCAAACGGCATTCCCGAACAGGCTGTTGCAAATGAGGGATTGGTGCGCCTGGCCCGGGACCTCTCGCTTCCGCTGGTGGCCACAAACGACTGCCACTACCTGCGCAAAAGCGACGCCCGCGCTCACGAGATCCTCCTGTGCATTCAGACGGGCAAGACGATTCTGGACGAAAAAAGGCTGAAGTTTCACACCGATCAGCTCTACTTCAAGTCTCCCGAAGAGATGGCAAAAGAATTCGCCTATGTTCCCGAGGCGCTCAAAAATACCCTTGAGATCGCCGAGAAATGCGATCTGAAACTGGAGATGGGCAATTATCACTTCCCGGTATTTCCGCTCGAGCAAGGCGAGGGCCTGGACGAACGGTTCGAGCGCGAGGTAAGGCAAGGCTTCGAGCAGAGGATCGAGGCTATACGCCGCAAGCGCCCGTCCTTTGGCGAGGAGCAGTTCCGTGAGTATCGCCAAAGGCTGGACTACGAACTCGGCGTTATAAAGCAGATGGGATTTGCCACCTACTTTTTAATCGTGGCGGACTTCATAAACTATGCGAAAAAGAGCGGCATTCCGGTCGGTCCGGGCCGGGGGTCAGCAGCCGGCAGCCTTATAGCATACGTTATGCGCATAACCGACTTGGACCCGATCGAGCACGGGCTCATATTCGAGCGTTTCCTCAACCTCGAGCGCATAAGCTTGCCGGACATCGACGTTGACTTTTGTGTCAACGGCCGCGACAGGGTCCTGGAATACGTTACCAATAAATACGGCAAGGACCGGGTCGCACAGATTGCCACATTCGGCACGATGCAGGCGCGCGCGGTGATCCGCGACGTCGGCCGGGCGCTCGCCATGCCTTACAACGAGGTGGACCGTATCGCCAAGCTCATCCCGCCCACCCTTGGAATCGACCTGAACAGGGCCATGGCCGTCGAGCCCCGCCTCACCGAGATGCAGTCGGAAAACCCGCAGGCAAAGGAGTTGTTCGAAGTCGCCCTGGCCCTTGAGGGACTCACCCGCCATGCATCCACGCACGCCGCCGGAGTGGTGATATCCGACAGGCCCGTTGTCGAATACATGCCCCTGTGCGTTGGTCAGGAAGGTGAAATCGTCACGCAGTATCCCATGAAATACGTCGAAAAGGCAGGACTCATCAAGTTTGACTTCCTGGGCCTGAGAAACCTCACTGTAATCAGCGACGCGGTCAATCTCATAGCGGAAAATCATGGAACACAAATAACTATCGAAGACCTCCCGCTCGACGATCCGGACACTTACGCCCTGCTGGCCCGCGCCGACACCACCGGGGTGTTCCAGCTCGAAAGTTCCGGAATGCGGGACATAATGGTAAGGCTGCGTCCGGAAAATTTCGCCGACATAGTCGCCCTGGTCGCACTCTACCGTCCGGGCCCACTGGAAAGCGGCATGGTGGAACACTACATTCAGGGCAAACACGGGGGGCAGGTTGCCTACGATCTCGACATTCTCAAGCCGATACTGGAATCGACCTACGGGGTGATCCTCTACCAGGAGCAGGTGATGAAAATTGCCAGCGCCCTGGCCAACTACTCTCTTGGGGAAGCCGATATTCTGCGCAGGGCCATGGGCAAAAAGATCGGCGCGCTGATGAACGCTCAGAGGGACCGGTTCGTAAAGGGCGCCGTGGAAAACGGTATCGATTCTGTAAAAGCCAACCGCATTTTTGACCTCATGGCCAAATTCGCCGAGTATGGCTTCAACAAGTCTCACAGCGCAGCCTACGCCCTGATCGCATACCAGACCGCCTGGCTCAAGTCTCATTATCCGGTCGAGTTCATGGCGGCTCTCATGAACAGCTTCCTTGGCAGCTCCGATCAGATCGTAAAGCTGATAAACCAGTGCGCGCAGATGGATATCCGCATTCTACCGCCCGATGTAAACCAAAGCGGCAGGGCCTTCCAGGTCGTGGGGCGCATGATACGGTTCGGGCTCGGGGCGGTGAAAAACGTCGGTGATGCGGCCGTAGAGATCATTTTGCAGGGCCGCCGGGAGCAGGGGCCGTATACGGCGATCCACGAATTCTGCGAGCGGATCGATTCGCAGAAAGTAAACCGGCGCGTGGTCGAACAGCTCATTCGATGCGGCGCTTTCGACTCCTTGCATCAAAACCGCGCCCAACTCATGGCGGGCCTGGACGAGGTGATCGAGCGGGCCGCTGCCGCCCAAAGAGACCGCCAGGCCGGGCAGATGAACTTATTTGAAATGTTGCGTTCACAAAAAAAGATGAAGGCCCCCCCACTTCCCGATGTTCCGGACTGGGACAGCCGAATGCGGCTCCAGTTCGAAAAAGAGTCCCTGGGGTTCTTTATCTCCGGCCATCCTCTTGATTTTTACTCGGAACAGATCCGCTCGGTGTGCACCGTCGACACTCAATCGGTAAAAGACAAACGCGAAGGCGCCGAAGTGGTGCTCTGCGGGCTGTTCTCAATCATAAAGGAAATCACCACAAAGCGCGGGGAGCGCATGGCGTTCCTCAACCTCGAAGACAGGCAGGGCACAATCGAGGTAGTGGCCTTCGCCGAGCCTTTCACTCAGGCTCGGGAGCTGATAGCAGGCGACGAACCGCTTGCTCTGTGGGCCAGGGTTCAGCATGACGAAAAATCGACAAAGCTGATCGCCAACCGCATACTGAGTATGCAAGAGGCCGGACTGCAGGCCGTGGACTCGGTCCATATAACGCTCGATGCGGCCAGGATGGACAGGGACGCTTTCGGCCGGCTAAGACACCTGCTCATGACCCATCCCGGAGAGTGTCGGGCCGTCCTGCACCTCGCAGTCAAGGACAAGGGCGAAGCCGTACTCGATTTGAGCAAACTGCCGGTCAACCCTACCCACTCGTTTTTTGAGGACATGCGGCTCTATTTCGGCCCGGACTGCGCTGAGCCGATTTATAAAAATTGCGGGTAGCGGCGTTCCGGCGGCCTTTAGCTATCGCGTAATTTTCGCCTGTGTTGCTTCAACACGATGGGGCGGAAACGAGGCCGTCAACTGCGGAGATGAGAGTTGCACATGGCTGATATAGGTGACTACCGGTTCGGCGAAATAGAGGTGGACGGCAAACGCTACACCGGCGATATAAAAATTATTGGCGGTTCGGTAATCTCTGACTGGTGGCGCGCGCAAGGACATGAACTCGCCAGCTCCGACATTGTGGACATACTCTCCGAATCGCCGGAAATCCTTGTCGTGGGAATGGGCCTGCCGGGGCATATGAAGGTCGCCGATGAATTGCGCCAACGCCTCGCCGCAGTCGGGACCTCCCTGATCGATGAGCCTACGCCCAAAGCTGTAGACACGTTCAACAGGTTAAATAAATCAGGCAAAAAGGTGGCCGGGGCTTTTCATCTTACCTGCTGAACTCCGCTGCCGCCCGGCAGCGAATTCATAATGAGCCTGAGCGCCAAAAGCTGATGACGGTGTCAATCACCCACGGGGGTAACGCCGTTGCAAGGACCTGAGGCCAGCCCGGTCCCGACGGAATTGGCGGCGTTTACCGTAAATGTATAGGCTTTTCCGTTAGTTAGCCCTTTTACAGTTACAGGGCTCTTGGTGCTTTTGACCCTGATGCCCCCGGGATGCGATGTCACCGTATAGACGGTTACGGGGCTCCCGCCGTCTGATTTCGGGGGATCGAAACTCACGGTCGCCATGCCGTTGCCGGCGGTTGCCGTTACGTTTCTCGGCGGATCGGGCATGAGAAGGTCAATGGTGCTGCTGGTGACCCCGGCTCCGCCGCCGCCGCCGCCCCACGCCCAGCATGGAGAGGTCGTGAGGAAGATAGCCAAAACTGCGATTGTCATGCTCTTCCCGATCATGAAATTACCTCCTGCTTAGTATCTTTTATCCTGGATTTACCATATATCATATTAATCACGACTCAACCCCCATGTCCACTGGGTGACGCATTACGAAGGTCGACCGGGGCCTTGGATAGGCCTCAACCGAGAAAGTTTTTCAGGGCGGCGGCGACCTCCGTGGGCTTTTCCCAGTGAAGCGCGTGACCGGCATCGAATTCCTCTAACCTTGAATGGGGTATTTGCGACAGAAGCACCTCCTGGTCCCGCCGTGTAAAGATCTGGTCCTGATTTCCCCAGGCGATCAGCGTTGGAGCGTTAATGTTGCGCAGAATCGGCCAGTGGTCCAACTGGAGCAATTCTGAAAAGGCCGAGCGCCAAACGTGGGCGGGAACTTTCATTGTCTCGGAAATGATCATTTCCAGGAAGCCGGCGGAAACAGGATTGGACGGAGCTTGGAACTCGGCTGCGAAATTCCGGCCTATGGGGTCCCGAAGCGCATCGATACGAGGCTTGATTTCCAGAAGCACAGCGTTTCCAGCCGTTCCCGGCGCCGAACTGACGAGGACTAGCCGCTCCACCCGGCCGGGGCAGCGGACGGCAAGCGACTGAGCGATAAAGCTGCCCATGGAATGCCCGACCAGGTTCGCCTTATGAAGCCCCAGGGCGTCCATGAACAAGAGCAGGTCCTGGGCAAAATCCTCCACAGCATAGCAGCATTCGGGCTTGTCCGAATCTCCGTGGCCCCTTAGATCGATTGCAACAGCCCGATACTCCCGTGGGAGAGTCTCGATCACCTCGGCGAACGATCTCCACGAATCAACGTAACCATGCAGGAACAAGACAGGGGTCCCGGCTTTTTCGCCCTTCTCCGCGTAATGGAGCGTGACGCCGGTCCCAAGCGGTATAAGGCCGAAACGGAACTCATCGGGCCCGCGCGGTGCGGGGCTTGTCATGCTTGACAAGACACCCTCCTTTCAAAGACGTACAGGGGGCCGTGGGACCCGCCTCGCGAAGCGTAGAGATCGGCTTTGGCGGCTCCGAGGTGGCGGGGCGGCGGAGACACTGCGGCAAACCCCATCACAGCGGTCCAGCGTTCTTAAGGCTCGACAAAATATCTTTCTCGTATGATAACACGCCGGTTACATGAATTATAACGATCCTGCAACCGTTTTTTTAAAATAAAAGGGCCTCCTGAAAAGGTAAAAATTTACCTGAAGACCAGACGGTTACAGTAAACTTGACGCGTATCGGCAGTCAGACTTATAACATTATGAACTCCTGCTGCTGCGAATTCGATGGAGTAGATGGACCGTATAAGGTTATACCACAGCCGCCCGCACAGCTTCGCGTCGAGATCCCCGGATCGGGTCCGGGGCAGCCTCTGGCTGGCGGTCCCGCTGCCTGCGTCTTTCATCAAACCCCTCGCTTCCCGATGTGGGTGGCCTGATTTTGCGGAAAGTCTCAGATGAGCATCTATTTCGTAGAGACAACTGTGGCTGAGCAAAACGAGCTTCTTTGCCGATGGACAGAGCGGTTTTATATGGAGAAAAAGCTCGTCCAGGTCATGGTCGATTCGATGGCTGCGGCCCAGTTTATCGACCAATTACTGTGGACATTTTCACAAGCGAGCTTCATTCCACACATGATCTTCAGCCCCGGCGCGGCCCCCCCCGCCGAGCCCGTTCTAATCACCGCCGCAGAGTTCCAGGTAGTCGGGTTTGGGGCACTTGTATGCGGCCGGCCGGCCGATCTTGAGTTTATGACCAGGTTCGAAACCGCTGTCCATTTCATCCTCAGAGACGACACGGAACGGCTGCAGCAAAGCCGCATCCTGTGGCAGAGCGCGCGCGACTCAGGGATCAATGCGGTCCATGTTCCATACGGACGCCAGGCCTGATGCCGTGCGGTCTTCACTTGCCTTGAGGTGGGAATTTTTCGGTCTAAATCCGTCCTGCCGCGAGATCGCTGGAAAAAACATTGGCAAAAAATTCAAATTTGCTTTAGGAAGCGAAAAATATGGCAAGCCGGTTTCAGGGTGGGCCTTGAGGATCGAGTGCGTATTTTCGGGTGTACATTGGGCGATTACTGCGAGCCGATATGTGAATATTTGGACGATCTGGCGGGAAAGACCTTGACATAACCTCGCGGGAGGCTAGAATGGTCGGACTGTTTATCGAGTGGCGGCGAATCTTGCGTTCTATTTCAAAGTTGACATGGAGGAGTAGCTGATATGGGAATAGTAGCGGACAAACTCAAAGAACTTCGTGAGAAAGAAGCCAAGATCAGGGAAATGGGCGGCTCCAAAGCTGTGGCCCAGCAGCTTGAACGCGGAAAGATGACCGCCCGTGATCGTTTAAATTATTTCTTTGATCCCGGGAGCTTCCGTGAACTCGACATGTTTATGAAACACCGGGGAACTCTTTTCGGGATCGATAAAGTTGATGTTCCTGCGGACGGAGTCATAACCGGTTTTGGAAATGTAAACGGACGCGAGGTTTTCGCGTTTGCGCAGGATTTCACTGCCCGCGCGGGCAGCCTCGGCGAAATGCACGCCAAAAAGATCTGCAAGGTAATGGACCTCTCGCTTCGCGCCGGCAAGCCAAACGTCGGCTTCTGCGATTCGGGCGGCGCGCGTATCCAGGAAGGCGTCGATTCGCTCTCCGGCTACGGCCAGATATTCTACCGCAATGCAATCTCCTCGGGGGTCATTCCCCAGATTTCGGCCATCATGGGTCCATGCGCCGGAGGCGCGGTCTATTCGCCCGCGATGACCGACTTCGTTTACATGGTCAAGGGGACCGGGCTGATGTTCATCACCGGTCCCGACGTCATCAAATCGGTTTTGGGAGAAATAATCACCCAGGAAGAGCTTGGCGGGGCCATGACTCACAACTCGAGAAGCGGCGTGGCCCACTTCGCGGCCGAAAGCGACGCTGATTGTATCGACCGGATCAAGCAGTTGCTCTCCTATTTCCCTGACAACAACATGGAGGACCCTCCTTACCTCGATACCGGAGACGATCCCAATCGCCCGTGCCCT
>Ga0187849_1004328_pt1 | contig 11890 bp, 8 predicted proteins | sample June2016WEW_4_10_2_FD_132412 | JGI IMG/M metagenome (GOLD analysis project Ga0187849, IMG submission 132412) | Peatland microbial communities from SPRUCE experiment site at the Marcell Experimental Forest, Minnesota, USA - June2016WEW_4_100 | ecosystem: Environmental > Terrestrial > Soil >... | reverse complement strand
GTATTTCACGGCGTCACCAGCTTCTGGGGAACGAAGCTCGTCAGCACCAGCACCGTCTCAATGTGCGATAGGCTTGCCAGCGGCTCCAGCGTCACCGACTGGAAGAGGTCCTGCGGCCCGCCACCGACGTCCGTTACCTTGCCGATGACCAGCCCGGCCGGGTACAGTCCGCCGATCGCCGAGGTGATGACGGTATCGCCGTCCTTGACGGCCGCACCCTGACCGACGAAATCGATGGAGAGCTTGCGGCTGTAGCTGCCCGTAACGACGCCCTCCGCGCGCGACTCCTGCACCATCGCCGAGATCGCGCTGCCGGGATCGGTGACGAGCGTGACCCAGGAGTAGGAGTCGAACACCTTGGTGACCGTGCCGACAACGCTGTTGCCCTCGGTGACGACGACCATGCCCTCCTGAAGCCCATCGTGGGTGCCCCTGTCGATCGCGACGGCCTCCTTCAGGCTGTCGGGGTCCTTCGCCACGACGTTGGCGACCAGGTACTGGGCGTCGGCGTTGCTCTGCTTGACCAGGAGCAGCGCCTGCAACTGGCTGAGCTGCGCCTGGGCGTTCAGCAGCGTGGCGACCTGATTCTTGAGCTGCTCGTTCTCCGCGCGGAGGCTATCGTTCTCGCTGCGCACATCGCCGATGTCGCGGACGTTTGAAAGCCAGCCGGCCACCGGGTCGGAGACATTACGAAGGGCGTGTTGGACCGGCGCCGCGACGTCCAGGAAGGCGTTCTGAAAGGGGTCGATGACGCCGGCGCGGGAGAGCAGGATGAGGACGAGGCTGAGGCCGACAACCCCCAACGTCCAGGTGCCCAGCCGAGAGCTCATCGCAAAACCCTCTTCCCGTCAACGACGTGGCTCCGAGAGAGCTGCCGCCGGGGAATCACTGCCAACCGCATGATTGACGCAGGCCGCGCCGAGGGTCTAGCGCGGCGACTTGCGCGCTGCCAAATTCGACTGAACCTTTGAGAGCAGGGCCGCCTCCTCCAGCACCTCGCCGGCGCCGCGGACAACGCAGGTCAGCGGGCCCTCGGCGACATAAACGGGGAATTTCGTTTCCTGCGCCAGCCTGCGGTCGAGCCCGGCCAGGAGGGCGCCGCCGCCGGCAAGCGCGATGCCCCGGTACATGAGGTCCGCTACCAGCTCCGGCGGCGTGATTTCGATTGTCGACCGCACGGCGTCGACGATGGCGTTGATAGACCCGGAAAGGGCGTCGCGCAGCTCGACGGTGCTGACTTCCACCGACTTCGGCAGGCCCGTCGCCAGGTCGCGCCCGCGCAGGACCACCGTCCCTTCCTCGTCCATCGGGAAAGCGGAGCCGGCCTCGATCTTTATCTCCTCCGCCGTCCGCTCGCCGATTAGCAGGTTGTGCACCTGGCGGGCGTAGGCCATGATCTCCTGGTCCATCTCGTCGCCGGCGGTTCGCACGGAGGTGGCGACGACGATGCCGCCGAGCGCTATGACCGCCACTTCCGTCGTGCCGCCGCCGATGTCGACGATCATGCAGCCGCTGGGCTCCATGATCGGCAGGCCGGCGCCGATCGCCGCCGCCATCGGCTCTTCGACGAGATAAGCTGCCCGGGCGCCCGCATTCAGCGAGGCGTCGTGAACGGCGCGCTTCTCGACTTCCGTCACGCCGCTCGGAATGCCAACGACGACGCGCGGTCGGGGGATACCGAAGCCGAACTTCTCGTGCACGGAGCGGATAAAGTACTGGAGCATGCGCTCGGTGACCTGGAAGTCGGAGATGACGCCGTCGCGCATGGGGCGAACAGCGACGATGTTCGAAGGCGTGCGGCCGACCATGCGCTTGGCCTCGGCGCCGATGGCGAGGATCTTCTTGCTGACGCGGTCGATGGCGACGACGGACGGCTCGTCGATGACGATGCCACGGCCCTTGACCATGACCAGCGTGTTCGCCGTGCCCAGGTCAATGCCGATGTCGTGCGAGAAAGCGCCCATAAAGGCTGACAGGGGATTCCACACGGGAAGCCGCTCCTTGGCTAGATGACGATCCGAATCGTGCCGAATTATAGCGCATCGTCTGGGCTAGGGAAAGGGGCGGCAGCGAATCAGTTTTCTAGCGCTTCGAAATGCCCTAGCGGGCAAATCAAAGCGCTAATGCAGATTGGACACGGCGGAGCGCACGGCATGCTGCGCCCTGGTTTCCCTACCGGCGCTCCAGCAGCGCCAGGAACTCCTCCTCCGAGACGACCTTCGTCCCCAGCTCCTGCGCTCGCTGCGCCTTCGAGCCGGGGCTCTCGCCGACGACCACGTAGTCGGTCTTGCGGCTCACGCTGGCGACCGCGCTCCCGCCAAGCTCGCGGATGCGCTCTTCCGCCTCCTCCCGCGTCAGCGTCGATAGCGTGCCGGTGACGACGATGGTCAGCCCGTGCAGCGGACCTTCCTTCCGCCCACCGGCGGACTCCTCCGCCAGGCGCACGCCGGCGCGTCGCAGCTTTTCGACGATGCGGCGGTTGTCCTCGTCGTCGAAGTAGGCGCGCACGCTCTGGGCGATCTTCGGCCCGACCGTCGGAACGGCCTCGAGCTCTTCGACGGAGGCCGCGGCCATGGCGTCGATGCTGCCGAAATGCTCCGCCAAGCGGTCCGCCATCTCGCCGCCGACGTGGCGGATGCCGAGCGCGAAGACGACGCGGCTCAAAGGCCGCTGCTTGCTTCGCTCGGTCTGATCGACGATCTTCTCCGCCGTCTTCTCTCCCAGCCTCCTTGGATGACCATCTCCAGGCAGCATCAGTTCGGCGAGCTGGTCCGCCGTCAGGCCGTAGATATCCCCCGGATCGGCAACGAGCCGGTTCGCCAGCAACACTGCTGCCAGCGACTCGCCGATCCCTTCGATGTCCATGGCGCCGCGTGAGACGAAGTGCTCGAGGAGGCGTTCCGCCTGCGCCGGGCAGGCGGTGTTTGTGCAGTAGCTCATCGCCTCGCCCTCCAGTCGCCGGACGGGCGCGCTGCAGACGGGACACTTCTCCGGCGTGCGATAGACCCGCTCCTTGCCGGTGCGCAGGCTCAGGACGGGCCCGACGACCTGCGGAATCACGTCGCCGGCGCGCTGGACGATCACGGTGTCGCCGATGCGGATATCCTTGCGATGGATGTCGTCCTCGTTGTGCAGCGTGGCGAGCTTGACGGTGGCGCCGCCGACGCGCACCGGCTCCAGGATAGCGTACGGGTTGAGGCTACCGGTGCGACCGACGTTGATGCCGATGTCGATTAGCTTCGTCGTCGCCTGGATGGGCGGGAACTTGTAGGCGATGGCCCAGCGCGGCTCGCGGCCGACGACGCCCAGACGCTCCTGGAGCGCCAGGTCGTCCATCTTCACGACAATGCCGTCGATCTCGTAGGGAAGGCTATCGCGGCGGCCCGCCCACTCGCGGCAGAGGGCGATTGCGTCGTCGATGCCGGGCATACGCGCGTTGTTCGGGTTGGTGCGAAAGCCCAGCGAGCCCAGCCACTCCAGCGTCTCCCACTGCGTCGGCGGCGGCGACCGGCCCTCTAGCCAGCCGAGCTGGTAAACGAAGATGTCCAGCGGCCGGCGCGCGCTGATGCGGGCGTCGAGTTGGCGGACGGAGCCGGCGGCGGCGTTGCGCGGATTAGCGAACAGCGGCTGGCCCTCCCCGACGCGCTCCTCGTTGAGCCGCTCGAAGCCCTGCTTCGTCATGTAGACTTCGCCCCGCACCTCGAAGCGCGGCGGCGCGCCCTTGCCCAGTCGCAGGGAAACGCTGCGAATGGTGCGCAGGTTCTCGGTGATGTTCTCGCCGCGGCGGCCGTCACCACGCGTCGCGCACTGGGCGAAGAGCCCGTCTTCGTACACCAGCGCCACCGCCAGGCCGTCCATCTTCGGCTCGCAGACCAGCGCGAAGTCGTCGCTGCCGGCGAGACCGCTCACGCGGCGATGCCAGGCGCGAAGCTCCTCCTCGCTGAAAGCGTTGGCCAGGCTGAGCAGCGGCACGCGGTGCTCGACGATGCCGAACGCCGCAACCGGCTGACCGCTGACCCGCTGCGTCGGCGAGTCGGGCGTGATGAGCTGTGGGTAGCGCTCCTCGAGGGAACGCAACTCGCGCATGAGGTCGTCGTACGCGGCGTCGCTTGTCTCCGGGCTGTCGAGTACGTAGTAGCGGTAGTCGTGGTAGGAGATGAGGGAGCGCAGCTCCTCGACGCGGAGCTTGGCGGCCTGGAGATCGCGGTCCTCCTCCATGACGCTCCTTCTCCATGGTGGAGATGGCCTCAGTATAGCATGGCGCCGGAGCGAGTCATCGCCGTCTTCTGCGCCGCTTGTTGACAACGGTCGCGCCTTCTCCCTATTCTGCGAAGAGCAGCAGAAGCCGGCTGGGAGACCACGTTCGCATATGACGGTTTGGCCAACGGATGACTACAGGCACAGCGCTCTTCTTCATTTCCCTTCGCCTTCCCTTCCCCTTCCGACGTTGATGCGACAGAGCTCTTCCGACAAACGGATAGAGCGCCTGCTGGACGTGGAGTTCCGGCTGGGGCAGGAAGCCGCGGGCACGGTGCTGGAAGAGGGGCTGCTGCGGCCGGTCTACGTGCTGGACCTCTACCGTTACGAGGCGCCGCTGCGAAAGCCATCGAAGAAGCGCGACAGCGCGGCGCAGCGCCTGCTCTCGTTCGTCGGCGCGCTTTCGGAGAGCCTGCAGACTAACGACCGCCTTCGCGCCGTGCTCGACCTCGACGGCGAAACGTTCGAGGAGCTAGCAAAGGACGAGTCGCAGACGGTACTGCTACTGCGCGAATTGCTGGCGACCGGCCACCTGGAGGTCGTCGCCGGCGCCTACACCAAAGGGACCGGCGAAGCGTTCAGCGGCGAGTCGTTCATCCGGCAGCTTTTCTATGGGCTTGTCGCGGCCAGGCACGCTGTCGACGCGACAGCGGAGTCGTATCTCACGACCGAGGCGCATCTGTTCCCGCAACTGCCGCAGCTCGTGCGCGGCTTCGGGCTGCGACGCGTCGTCGTGACGCTGGACGGCAGCTCTGCCCGCCCGCCGGAGGAACGCCGCACGCTGGTCCTCCTGCGCGGGCCGGACGGCACCCACGTCGCGACCGCAGTGGCCCCCAGAGTCGACGCGGCGCTGACCGTAAAGCCGAAGAAAGGCCGTGACCATCCCGATCCCTTCCTCTGGAGCAACGACCGACTGGAGCGCTTCCGGCAGGAGACGCCGCTGACGCCGCATCCGCTGGTCTGCCGCGTCCAGGGCATCGAGGCGTGGCGTGGACGGTTCTCCGGCTGGTCGACGGTCACGGCGAGGAGCGACATCCGGCTCGTCACGCCGCGAGAGTACTTCGAGGTCGCGGAGTCACCCGCCATCGCCGAGCCGGCATCGCCCGTCGTCCGTCCGGGGCGCTGGGAGCTCGGCGGACGGCGTCAGCGAGAGCTCGTCAACGCCGAGATGGCGCTGCTGCTGGCGGAGCGGCTGGATGCGCTGGCCTACGCAATGGGCCGCGAAAGCGAGGAGAAAGAGCTCGATCAGGCCTGGAAGGGCCTCCTGCGGGCGCAGAGCCGCGGCTTGCCCGGACCTTCGGAACCGTCCAGGGTCGGGCGGGCGGCGGCGCAGTCGGCGGCGCGCTACCTGGCGTCGCACGTCGACAGCGAGGCCGTCGAAGGACGCGGCCTGGTCATCTTTAACCCCTCGTCCTCGCCGCGAGAAGAGTACATGGAAGCGAAGCTGGGCGGCGAAGGGTATCGCATCCTCCACGGCGAAGAGGAGGTGCCATCGCAGGTAGTGGAACGCCGCGGTGGCTACGTCACGCTGGGCTTCGTGGCGCAGGTTCCGGCGCTCGGCTACCGGCTGCTAGAGGTGCGACCGACCGGGGCGCGAGATGCGGCGGTCCCGAAGCGGACGCTTGATTCCCGCGCCTTCGCGAATGCCTTCTACGCTGCCGAGATCGGCGAGGGCGGCGCCCTGACCATCGACGTCGCCGGCGAGAGAGTGAGCGCGGCCGCCGGCCACCTGACGGTCTGGAAGAAGAAGGGCCTTCGCGACTCGCGCGGCTCCGTGAAGTCGATTGTGGCTCATCGGCTGGGGCCCGTATTCGACCGCTATCTGGTCGAAGGACGCATTGCCGGCATGCCCTTCCGGCAGCGGCTGACCCTCTACCATGCCCTGCCACGCATCGACATCCGGACGGAGGTCGGATTCGGGCGCGGCTCTGTCTTCGGGCCGGAGCTCCGCGACGGGCGACTGGAGCCGGGCGAGGAAGCGAAGATGCTGTCGCTGAACCTGAACTCGCCGCTATCGCGCTTCTTCGCCGACACCCCGTTCCTGCTCGCAGACGTCGAAGGCGAGAGGGCGCACGCCCTGAGCATCGCCGGCCTGGACGACGAGCGCGAGCTCGGCGTCGCATTGCTGAACCGCGGCACCAGGAGCCATCACTTCGACGCCGCCGACGGCATCCTCCGGAACGCGCTGGCCTGGGCGCCGAAAAACAAGACCTTCGATGGCACAGTCAAGGGCACCGGCGTTTGGGAGTGCGCGCTGCTTCCCTTCACGTCGCGGCTGGAAGCCGTGCGCGCGGCGCTCGACTATCAACTTCCCTGCCTGGGCGTGTTCGTGACGCCGCATGCCGGGAGGATCCCCCCGGAAGGCAGCTTCCTCAGCATCGCGCCGCCGGAAGCCCTTCTCTCCGCGCTGTTCGTCCGAAAGGGCAGCGTTTACGCGCGCCTGTGGAATGCGTCGACCGGATCGGTGGAGACTCGCATCGAAAGCGGCGGCTCGTTATCGCTGCAGCGCTGCTCCCTCGACCTCGTCGACGACTCGGCGGCAGGCGCTCCGGTGATGCGGCCCTGGGGCGTGCAGACGCTGCGACTTAAGGGAAGCGCCGAAGGTTAGCTTCGCGCCTGGTCCCGGTGTGCTCCTGCAGGAGTAGATGACGTTCCCCCGCCTTATGCGCCTCACTTCGCAGACGTTTAGTCGCTGTCCTCATATGCGCGCTCCCGCCGCTGAAGCATAATGACTGTGGCCAAGGGGATTCGAGGGAACGGATTCGCTGGCGCACCGGATGTAACGGCTCGTTCGTTCAGGAGGGTGGCCCTAAATGAACAAGACGCGCGTTCTTATCGCCGACCCCGCAGACCTGGCGCGACAGGGGCTCTCCGGCCTCCTGTCGGCGCAGGAAGACTTCGCGGTGGTGGCCTCCTGCCGAACGGTGAACGAAACAGTATCCGAGGCTATCGCGCAGTCGCCGGACGTGGTCCTTTTGGGCTACGGCTTTTCCGAGCCTCAGCGGCTAGAGACGGTCCGTCAGATACAGAAGAATCGGCCGTGGATCCCCCTGCTTGTCCTGACCGACCACCCCGAGCTAGAAGCATTCCTGTCGTGTATTAGGGCTGGAGCTCGTGGCTATCTGGGAGGAGATGTGGACGCGTCAGGGCTAATGAATGCCGTCCGGAAGCTGAGTTCCGGCGGCTGCGCTATTGACCCGTGCGTAATGCCGGAGCTATTTGCATTCCTGACCCAGCAGGCCGTGCCCTTCGCCAGGAACCCCGCCAGGGCCGGAGAGTCGGGCTCGCCGCTGTCGAAGCTGACGCCGCGCGAACGCGACGTGCTGCGGCTGATGGCGCAGGGCAGGGGGAACAAAGAAATCGGGGCGCTGCTGGGAATCAGCGTCGGCACCGCGAAGACGCACCTGAGGCACATCTTCCGCAAGCTGCAGGTGTCGGACCGCACGGGCGCGGTGCTGACGGCGCTGGAGATCGACGCTTCGCGCATCCTGCCGGCGGCATAGCGGATTTACGCCCATCCCTTTCATCGACGAACACTCGCGTCCCAGATGCGTCTCTTCCCTATAACGACACGACCGCCGTTGAACGATAATCCTCTATGACGCAGCGGAACCCGCGCGCCGAGCGCCCCCTGTCGTTCGAAGGCAGAGGCCAGCCCGGTCGTAGCTTCAGAGATGACGCGCCACCGCGCCAGACCGCGAACAGCGGCAGGCAGGTCCGCGTTCTCGTCGCTGATCCGACGGACCTGGCGCGACAGGGCCTGCGCGGGCTGCTCGCCGTTCGCGAGGACCTGGACGTGGTGGCGTCCTGCCGAACCATCGACGACGCGGTGTCGGAGTGCGCCAAGCAGTCGCCGGACGTGGCGCTCATCGGCTACGGCTTCTCGGAGCCGCAGCGGCTGGAGGCAGTGCGACAGATCGTTAGGAGCCGCGCCTCGATGCCCGTCCTCGTCGTTACCGATCATCCCGATCTGGACGTGTTCCTCGCCTGCGTGAAGGCCGGGGCACGGGGCTATCTGGGCGCGGACGTGCACGCCTGGGGGCTTATCGACGCCGTGTTGACGCTGGCCTTCGGGGGCTGCGCCGTCGAGCCGGTCATTCTGCGCGACCTCTTCGCCTACCTGGCCGGCGTCGCGAGTTCGATGACTCGCGGGATCGCATCCGGCAGAGATTCAGCGCTGGCGAAGCTATCGCCGCGGGAGCGCGAGGTCTTGCGACTGATGGCGCAGGGGAAGGGCAACAAGGAGATCGCCTCGCTGCTGGGAATAAGCGCCGGCACGACGAAGACCCACCTTCGTCACATATTCAAGAAGCTGCGGGTCTCGGACCGGACCGGCGCCGTGTTGACCGCGCTCGAGATCGACCCGGCCAAGCTTCTGCCGGCCGCCTGAGCCGCGTCGTTGGAGCATCTATCGTATGGCAGATTCTGATTCCGCCAAATTGTCCGAAGAATATTGTGGGAGCAATCGTCGCCTGACGTTGCGGCGATCTGTCTTTATCAGTCCCTAGAGGGGAGTCGCACTACGGACCAGGTGAAACACGCCACGAACTCCGTGTACAAGAGCTACTTCCATGCCCTCTATCTAAGCCGGCTGGCGTTCTTTGGGTTCTGGATCTGCTTCGGCTACTTCGTCATGTGGTCGATACCCTGGTTCGGCATTGGCTTGTCCAGGGAAGATTACACACCCCAGTACATCATGACGATGTCATTCGCCGCCGGCAGCATGGCGCTAGGCCTGCTGTACATGACCCTGCGGACCATGGCGCGTCACAAGCGGGAGGCGCTGGTCGCCTGGAATTCGCTCTACGATGAGTCGACGGGCACACACACGCGAAGCCACCTCTACGACCGCCTGTCCCTCGAGTGCGAGAGGTCGGAGCGCCACGGCTCATCGTTCGCCTTGATCCTCTTGAAGCTCAGACCGCCGGACCCGGGTCGAGGCCGCCACGGCGCCATCAAGACCACGAAGTTCCTCCGCCGCGCCGCCGACCTGGTGCAAAGCCTCACGCGGCCCAGCGACCTCGTCGCCCTGGTAAGCAATAGCGAGTTCGCCGTCCTTGCCTGCGGCGTCGACGCCGAGGGTGTGGCAGTGTTGACGCGACGCCTTCGCGCCTCGCTGGCCGTCGGTCTGCCCGGTCTCGCCAGGGACTGCGGCGACAGCGCTGAGCCGCTCGTAGAGCTCGGCGTCGCGATGTATGGCCGGGACGGCACCACACCCGAAACGCTCGTCGACGCGGCGCGCGCGGCGGCGCAAGACCGCGGAACGCTCCCTCTCTCCGACAGTCGCGTCGCCTGAAACCTACCGCAACACCACGTAAAGGATGAACGCCAGGTAGAAAACGCCTGCCCGCGCCAGCGTGCCGGGTCCCAGGTGGCCGCGTCGCGTTATCGACAGGAAGACAAGCGCCGTCGACAGGAGCGCGATCACCGCCGAGACCAGCGCCGGCTGCGTCAGCTCCCACGGCGTGAAGATGAGTCCCACGGAGACAGGAATGCAACTCTGGAAGACCATGGCGCCGCTGATGTTGCCCATCGCCAGCGTGTCCTTGCGCTGTCGCACCCAGAGGACGCTGTTGAACTTCTCCGGCAGCTCCGTCGCCAGGGGCGAGAGGATGAGCGCGAGGATGAGGGCCGGGACGTCGAGGTGAGTCGCCACGGTGCCGATGGCCGACACGAACAGCCGCGCGCCGCCGATCATCACCGCCAGCGCGCCGAAGAACTGGAGCACGCTCAGGAGCAGCGAGGCTTTCTCCGTCGGATAGCGGACGGCCCGCTCCAGGTAGAGACGCTCCGGGATCTCGACGGTCGCACCGCCGCGGGTCACGGTCCGGTAGACGTAGAAGGCGTAGAAGAGGAGCAGCAGGACGGCGAACCCGACCTTCAGGCCGTGGTTTGGCAGGAAGCTCGAAAGCACAACCAGAGCGTAGACGACGATGAAGTAGCCCATGTCGCGACGAAGGATGTTGGAGTTGACCCGCATCTCTCGCGGACGGCGGCCGCTGCGCGCGAACGATAGGACGGCGGCGCCGGTGACGAAGAAGGCTGCCGTTGACAGCATGAACGGCGCGCCGAGGATGGCGCCGATACCGATGTCGTCGGCGGTCGCGCCGGTACTGAAGAGGATGGCGATAAGCGGGATGAGCGTCTCCGGCATGGCCGTGCCGACGGCCGCCAGCACGCTGCCGACGGCGCCCTCGTTCAGGCGCAGGTGAAGACCGATCCACTCGACGGCGTTGATGAACAGCTCGGCAGCGACGAGGATGGCGGCAAAGCTGAAGAGGAGAAAGACAAGCGCTATCGCCATTCGCTTCCTCGTCGCGCGACCGGCTGAAGTAGCATCCTGCTCACCCGTCGGAGTATAGCACCAGGGACATCCTCGTCGAAAAGGCTGCGAGCGCAGATTGACTGTCCTTCGCTTCTCTCAATACACTGAAGTTACCAGGCCCGGGAGAGGACCATGTCGAGCGACAGCAAGGCCGAGTGGGAAGACAGCACGCTGAAGCGCTCGCTGGAGAGCGCGCCGCAGCGCCAGGAGCGGTTCGAATCTACCTCCGGCGCGGAGGTCGAACCGCTGTACTGCCCGGACGACCTGCCGGACTGGAACTACCAGCGCAACCTGGGCTATCCCGGCGAATACCCCTTCACCCGCGGCGTCCAGGCCAGCATGTACCGCGGCCGCCTGTGGACGATGCGCCAGTACGCCGGCTTCGGCGATGCCGCCGACTCCAATCGGCGCTATCGCTATCTACTGGAGCAGGGGCAGACCGGCATCTCGGTCGCCTTCGACCTGCCGACGCAGATGGGCTACGACGCCGACCACCCACGCGCCGAAGGGGAAGCTGGCAAAGTCGGCGTGTCGATCTGCAGCGCCACCGACGTCGAAGAGCTTTTCGACGGCATTCCGCTTGACCGCGTGACGACCTCCATGACGATAAACGCGACGGCGCCGGTCCTCCTGGCGTTCTACGTCGCGACGGCGAAGAAGCGCGGCATCGACATCCGGCGCCTGGGCGGCACGGTCCAGAACGACGTCCTCAAGGAGTATATCGCCCGCGGCACCTATATCTTCCCGCCGCGCCCGTCGATGCGCCTGGCCACCGACATCTTTGCCTATTGCCGCGAGCATCTGCCTTCCTGGAACACGATAAGCATCAGCGGCTACCACATGCGCGAGGCCGGCTCGACGGCGACGCAGGAGGTCGCGTTTACGCTGGCGAACGGCATCGCCTACGTCGAAGGGGCGATCGGCGCCGGCCTGGCCGTCGACGAGTTTGCGCCGCGCCTCTCGTTCTTCTTCGCCAGCCACAACAACCTGCTCGAAGAGGTCGCCAAGTTCCGCGCCGCCCGCCGTCTCTGGGCGTCGATCATGCGCGATCGCTTCCCGGCCCGCGACCCGCGCTCGCTGATGCTGCGCTTCCACACCCAGACCGGCGGCGCCACCCTGACCGCGCAGCAACCGGACAACAACGTCGTTCGCGTGTCGCTGGAGGCGCTGTCCGCGGTGCTGGGGGGAACGCAATCGCTGCACACGAACGCCCTGGACGAAGCGCTGGCCCTTCCGAGCGAGCGCGCCGTCCAGATCGCCCTGCGCACGCAGCAGGTCATCGCCTACGAGAGCGGCGTCGCGGACACG
>Ga0187849_1004324_pt1 | contig 11897 bp, 9 predicted proteins | sample June2016WEW_4_10_2_FD_132412 | JGI IMG/M metagenome (GOLD analysis project Ga0187849, IMG submission 132412) | Peatland microbial communities from SPRUCE experiment site at the Marcell Experimental Forest, Minnesota, USA - June2016WEW_4_100 | ecosystem: Environmental > Terrestrial > Soil >... | reverse complement strand
ATTCCCCGCCGGTAATTGGCCGGGAATGGTCCTAAACGAGCGTGTCGAGATCGTCCGTGCAAGTGTGTTGCCGGCCTGGATCAGTGGATGTTCAATCAGATGATAGCCAATCATCGAGCCGCCGAATGTCAGCGCTACAAATGCTAGCCACTGTGCCGGAAGCGGCAAGGGACGACCGACCATAAACGCGATCCACATGGCAGGCACGTGCATGAGGTAGATGCCATAGGAGTATTGCGCAACCCACGCGCTCGCCTTGCACAGCCATCGCGTCTTAGTTTCCTCGAAGTGCGGTAGCGCGAGGCCAAGCGCAAGACAGATGAATTGACCCTTCAGCCGGTCATAGGTGAGCATCCAGGCAATAGCGCCGCATAAAAGCAATAGTGGCAAAAGCCAGAACGGGAGGGATCTCCGTGTCTGCTGGCTGGCCCTGAATGCGAATATTCCCGGAAGAAAGTAGAGACTGTAAAGCAGCAGGTTCGGCACAAGATAGTACTGGTGCAGTGAGTTGAAATGTTCCAGCCTGGGGGCGATCAAAACATTCGCAAGCGCGCCGGTTACCCAGATGAACAGCAGCCCCTGGCTGGAGATCGATTTACGGCAGAGGAGAAACATCAATGGAAATATGCAATAAATCTGAAGTTCATATGGCAGGCTCCATAGCGGGCCGAGTAACTGGTCTCGTTTAATGAAGTTTTGCACCAGCAGTAAGTTCGCGACGAGCTCGCGCACCCCCAGATGCTGTCCTCTTTCTATCGTCATCACGTGCATGCTCCCGGTTGGCGCATTGGTGAAATAGAGCAGGGACACCATTACGATAGATAGGGGGAGAATACGGCATGCCCGACGCGTCATGAAGGAGAGCGTCAGCCTGTGGTCGCCGCATTTTTCCACGTGGCGTTGTATGGAAAACAGGTTGACGCACCCGCTGTGAACAAAAAAGAACATTACGCCTAAAGGGCCCAAGAGCGCGGGCTGTACGAAGAACCACGCATGATTGCCCCAAAAGAGAAATAGATGGGAAAGCATCACCAGGAGAACCGCACAGGCACGAACAAAATCGAGGTTATGGGACTTCATGCAAATTCTGGAACTTCTCCGGCAATCTTTATGCCGGACGGATTTTCAGCAAACTGCAACGTCTTAGCTGAAATTGATATTTTGATTCCAGCGTCCCGGTTAGTATACACCTATCCGCGATCCTTGGAACTGGCGAGTTTACATTCTTTCCACCGGTAGCCGTATCCTCACCCGCAAGATGCAATGGACGTTTGGCCGGAAGAATCCGGAATCGTGAAATAAGAGATGAATTGCCAGCGGCTAGATTTCGAAGACCGCGCCCGTATCGGCGCTGGTTACTTGTTGGAGGTAGCGGGCCAGCCAGCCGCGTTTCACCTTGGGCTCGAAGGGCGGGAGCGCCGCCAGACGGCGCTTCAGTTCTTCGGCCGGAATTTTCAGTTCGATCTTGCAGGCCTTGGCGTCGATATAGATGCGGTCGCCCTCGACGACCGCCGCGATGGGACCGCGCGCCGCCGCTTCCGGGGCGATGTGGCCGACGCAGAGACCGCGCGTGCCGCCGGAAAAGCGGCCGTCGGTGATGAGCGCCGCCTTGATGCCCGCGCCGAACAGCGCGGCCGTCGGCGAGAGCATCTCCTGCATTCCGGGTCCGCCGCGCGGCCCTTCATAGCGGATCACGACGACGTCGCCATCTTTCACCTGGCCCGCTAGAATGCCGCTCAGCGCGTCCTCTTGCGATTCGTAGATGCGGGCCGGGCCTTCGAACTCCATCATGTCCGCGGCGACACCCGCCACTTTCACCACGGAACCGTTGGGGGCGAGATTGCCGAACAGCACCGCGAGTCCGCCGGTTTTAGAGAAAGCGTTTTCGGCCGAACGGATAACATCGCCATCCGGAGCGGGCGCGCAGGCAACCGCATCGGCGAGCTTGCCTCCGACGGTTTGCGTATCGAGGTCGAGCCCGGTGCCGCCGGCGCGGTCCAGTTCCTTGAGGATCGCCATAATGCCGCCGAAAAGGTGAACGTCCTCGATATGCACCTCGGGACGGCTCGGGGAAACTTTGCAGATGTTGGGCGTGCGCGCGGAGATCTCGTTGAGCTTGTCGAGCTTGAAGGGGATTCCCGCCGAGTGCGCGAGCGCGAGCGTGTGGAGAACCGTATTGGTCGAGCCGCCCATGGCCATATCGAGCACGAACGCGTTGGTAATCGAGCGCTCCGTCACGATGTCCAGCGGACGGACGTTATTCTCGAAACACGCCTTGAGCGCGCGCGCGGCCTTGCGAACCAGTTCGAGACGCTCGGGATTCGGCTCGGTCATGCCGTGCCGGGTTTGGGACCAGCGTTCGGCCGGGGTGGTGCCGGTGCCGGGGAGCGACAGGCCGATCGCCTCGCCCAGGCAGTTCATCGAATTCGCCGTGAACATGCCCGCGCAACTGCCGCAGCCCGGACAGGCGGATTCGGCCAAGCTGCGCAGTTCGGCATCCGTCATTTTTCCGGCGCTGTTTTTGCCGACCGCTTCGAACACCGTGATGAGGTCCGAATTGCCGCGCCCGGCGAGCATTGGCCCGCCGCTTACGTATACCGCCGGAATATTCAGCCGCACCATCGAGTTGTACATCGCCGGGACGATCTTGTCGCAGTTGGCGATGCCAATCCAGGCGTCGCAGGGGTGCGCGCCGACGATGGTTTCGATTTCGTCGGCAATCAGTTCGCGCGAAGCCAACGAGTATTTCATCCCAAAGTGCCCCATCGCAATGCCGTCGCAGATCGCGCCGCCGACGTTCGTGTACCAGACGTTGAAACCGAGCGATTTCAACTCCTCGCGCACCAACGCGCCGAGTTTGTCCAGGTGCGCGTGGCCGGGAATCTGATTCGTGTAGGAGTTGATGATCGTGACGAACGGCTTCTTCAGATCGTCCAGCGACTGGATGACGCCTTCGGCCATCATCAGCGCCGCGGCGGGCAACATGTGTTTTCCTTCGGCGACGATGCGGCTGCCGCGTTTGCGAATGTCCTCGATACCTGGGTTCATTTCTCCCTATTGTGCCAGATGGAACCGCGCGTGTGCGCGAACCGGGAAATGGGGATAGCCGGCAGTGGTGGGGGAGGCCCGCCGGCAAACATCGCGGCTTCTCTGGCGGCCGCTTCCACGTAAAACATTTACGGCGGGCTGTGTTTTTCACTGGTAGTTCCATTACCCCGCGCTTCTTCGGTATTTTTTTCGTCACAGCGCGCAATCCGTATGCTCTTCCCGTTGCGTCGCAGTCCGTTTGATCGACTGCGGCGCCGGAGTTGCGTTAGCAGGCTGGGAATAAAGTCTCGACAGGCCAGGATGCCTGTCCCACCGCATGTTCCGTACGAATGTGGACGATCTGGCCGGGCGCATTCCGCGCAATGGCAAGCAACTGCTTGAAGAGGCACGGAGCGTCCGCCGGAGCCGACGCGGGGAGTACATGAGCTGTCGTAGTTCTAGTACCAACGGGCCGGACCTTTACGTCCTTTCATAACATACAGATACGATCTATACTGAGACTGCGACGAGATCCGGATTTTTCCGGAATACGACCGGATTGCAGATGGTCGCAATTGGAGGCGCGATATGTTGCTTCGACCTGCCACGTTAGCGGTAGGGTTGATGGTCGCGTGCAGTTTGGGCGCTTGGGCCGCTGGGGGGCGGGCTAGTCATCGGGATGGAAGCACTGCCCCGCGGGAAACGGCCGATTCAAAACCCAAGGACGCCGTTCAAGCGGTCGTGCATTCTCAGGGGAAGATTGACATTCTGCAATACTGCGCCGTGGATCTGGCCGACGGCACTAGCGCGTGCTCGGCCAACGCGCAAGCTCCCGAGCCCGAGGGCAAGAATTACGACATCTGGTTTACGCCGAATGGAGAGCGCGCTTACGTGAGTCCTTGGAACAAGGCTGAGGTTTCCGTACCGAAGACGGGCGAGATCGGGAAGAGCGGTTGCAAGGCGTTGCAATACACGAAAGGGCGGCTGCGGTTGGACGGTGTCGCGGCTGGCTCTCATTTCTGTGTGCGCACCATCGATAATCGATACTCGGAAGTGACGCTCGAAACTGCCGTTACGGCCACCTCCGATCAGATCACTTTGAGCTACGTGACCTGGGAGCGGTAAGGGTCTGTGGAAAAAGGCTTGGACAGGCCAGGAGGCCTGTCCCACTGGGGCCGCCGGACTATTATGCGGCCGTGCGCTCGACGCCGGTGACGCGGAACAGTTCTTCCACGGCGCGATCCAGTTCCTGCGCGAGCGCGCCGCCTCCGCCGCGCACCAAGGCGCGCGCGATTCCGTCGTAAGCCCAGAGTTGATCGTCGCGGCTTCCGGTCAGAAAGCGCTCCCAGATTTTATCGCCCAACCGCAGGTAGTCGCGGGTCATGGCCCGCACGTTATACAGGCTGTCGGCGCAGGAAACGCGGCGCACGGAGCTATCCTTGGCGGCAACCCCATCGATGTAGGCCTGCCGATGAACGCGCCAGCGCTGGCGCTTATCCGGGATGCCGCGTTCGATGGGGCTAGAGCGCTCGGTGCAGGCTTCGACAATCCGCGCGGCCTCGGCGCCGAATTCCCTTTCGATGTCCGCCGCCAATTGCGCCGCGCCGCCGGGGTAATAGCGCGCCTGGTCTTCGATCGAGTCGTGCAGCAGCGCGGCAATCGCTTCGTCCTCGCTGCCGCCGTCTTCCAGGACCAGCGCCGCGACGCCGAGCAGATGCGCAACGTAAGGCGCGCCGGAAGTTTTTCGCAGTTGCTTGCGATGAAGCCGGCTCGCGAAGACTAGCGCCCGATCAAACGTTTCGGAAAGCACGATCAAACACCTTGTATCCGCCATGCGGCGCACGGCCGCGCTCCCAGTGTATACTGGCTCGCAGTATACACGGAGTAAAACGCATGGACGCCCTGAAGGTCATCATACAGATTCCGTGCTTTAACGAGGAAGCGGCTCTGCCGGTGACGCTGGGCGCGCTTCCGCGGCAACTGCCCGGCGTGGGCACGGTCGAGTGGCTGGTGATCGACGACGGCAGCAGCGACCGCACCTGCGAAGCCGCGCGCCAGTGCGGAATCGATCACCTGATCCGGCTGCCGGTACACCGGGGTCTGGCCGCCGCATTCACGGCGGGCCTGGAAGCTTGCCTTCGCGCCGGCGCCGATATCGTCGTGAACACCGATGCCGACAACCAGTACCGCGCCCAGGACATTCCGAAGCTGCTCGAACCGATTCTGCGGGGCGAAGCCGAAATCGTAGTCGGCGCCCGTCCTATCGGCGCCATCGAACACTTTTCTCCGGCGAAGAAACTGCTGCAACGTCTTGGGAGCCTCGTGGTCCGTTTGCTGACCGGCACCGGCGTCCAAGATACGCCGAGCGGTTTCCGCGCCATCACGCGCGCCGCTGCGCTGCGTCTTCAGACTTTCAGCACTTTTTCGTACACGCAGGAAATGATCATCGGCGCGAGCATCGAGGGCATTCCGATCGCGAGCGTGCCCGTAGGCGTCAACCCGAAACTCCGGGAATCGCGTCTGGCGAAAAGTTCCGCGGGGTATATTTTCCGTCAAGCCTTGACGATCGCCCGCATGTTCGCGATCTACCGGCCGTTCGAGTTCTTCGCCGCCTTGGGCGCCGTGCCTTTCTCGGCTGGAAGCGTTCTGTGGGCGCGCTGGCTGTGGCTGCGCCTCTTCCACGCCGCCTCCTATCATCCGCGCATTCCGAGCCTGGTTGCAGCGGCCGTCCTGCTGCTGCTCGGATTCCAACTTTGGATCTTCGCGTTTGTCGCGGACCTGCTGGCCGTAAACCGGCGCATCCTGGAACTGAACCGGCTTCACGGGAGGCTTCAGGAACTGCGCTCGGCGCCGGGCGAAAACGACGCGCTGGTGCGCGCGGAATTCAACCTGCGCCAGGCCGCGGAAACCTCGCGGCCGCCGCAAAACGGTTCATAGGCAGCCGGAATCGGGGCTCGGATTGCCGCGTATCGCCGCGCGGTTGGCGCTTCCCGGCGGATTCGCAAAAAACAAGTTGTGGCCTTTTTGTTTTAAACATGTTACTCTGCAAAACATGGCTACCAAGAAAAAGGCGGCGAAGCCTGCCGCAAAAAAATCGGTCGTGAAGGCCGCGAAGAAACCCGCCGCAAAACCAGCGGCCAAGAAAGGCGCAGCAAAAAAGGCAGTAAAGAAGAGCAAGTAGTTCCGCCGCTCTTATGGCCATCGGGGCCATCTGGTTGTAGGTGGCCCGAAGGGCCTTCTTCCCTTCCCCCGTTTCCCATCCAAGTTTTTCATCGCAATCGTTCTTGCGCTTATCGCCGCATTCGCTCTTCCTTTCGTGGCGCGCGGTTGTGTGAAGTGCGGCAGTCCACACCAGGAGCGGATTCGTCTTTGTGCGGCGGCACACCGGCATCGGCGCACATCGTTTGCCGTGCCGTGCTTCCCGCACTTGGCTCCATCTACAGGTCCAACTCGCCGCTTTTCAGACGGTCATCTTTCAACGGATAGCGCATTTGCTCCCGCTGTGGCGCACGTTCCCAACGTGCCGTGTCCGCACTTTGCGGACACATTTTGCCCGTGGCGAATCATGCGTCCCCAGAAGTGGGGACGCAGCTCGCACGAGTGCGCGCGCCACCAGTTTCGGGTGGCTTTAGCCGCAAGCCAACATTTAGCCGGAATGCATTTCAGGCGATGCTCATTTGGCCGGCCAGCCGGTTAGGATGAAGAGGAATGGACGCGGCGGCTGTCAAAGCTCTGACGATCGAGTGCGGTTTCGACCTCGCGGGCATCGCGCGCGCCGAACCTGCGCCGGAAAGCGCCTATTACGCCGAGTGGGTGCGCGGCGGCATGGCCGGCGAAATGTCCTATCTCACCGGCCGGCGTGGCGGGGTCCGGGCCGATCCACGGGAGTTGCTCCCCAGCGCACGCTCGATCGTTTGCGCCGGCAAGTTGTACAACGGCCCGCAGCCTTACTCGACCGAGTTCACTTCCGAAGAGCGCGCGTGGATCTCGCGCTACGCCTGGGGCGGCGATTATCACGACGTGCTCCGCGCCGGTCTCGAACGCCTGGCAATGAAGTTGAGCGCCTCGGTCCGGTTCGATTGGAAAATCTGCGTCGATACGGCTCCGCTCCTCGAACGCGCATACGCGCGGCGGGCGGGCCTCGGCTGGATCGGCAAGAACACGATGCTCATCCGCGAGGGACAAGGCTCGTGGTTCTTCCTCGGCGAATTGATCGCATCGCTTGAACTCGATCCGGATTCGCCGCCTCCGGACCGCTGCGGCACATGCACGCGCTGCATCGACGCCTGCCCGACGGCGGCGATCGTGCCGACGCATCTTCCGGCGCCCGCGTACGCGCTCGATTCGCGGTTGTGCATTTCCTATTTCACGATCGAACTACGGAGCGCGATTCCCGCCGGAATGCGGCCGCGAATGGGCAACCATGTGTTTGGTTGCGATATTTGCCAGGACGTTTGTCCGTGGAACCGGTGCGCACCGGTCACGGATGCGCCGGAATTTTTGCCTAGGCCTTTACCGGAAGCTTGCGAGCCCGATTCGCCGCAGCCGGCTTTATCCGCTGGAAACTCCGGTTCGACAGAGAACGGCAATGCCGGAGAGAGCGCGTTCGCGCCATCGCTCGCGCGCTTGGCCGGGCTCACCGAACGGGAATTCCGCCAACTGTTCCGGAACACGCCGGTAACGCGGGCGCGCTACGCGGGTTTCCTGCGCAACGTGGCCGTTGCGATGGGGAACGGCGGTTCCGAGTGCTTCCGCCCGGCGCTCGAAAAACTCGCCGGGCATCCCGATTCGCTGGTCCGCGAACATGCGAGCTGGGCGCTGACGCAATTAGGCCCTGCGCCGGACGAGGCATAATATATCTTGCCGATGACGGAGGAAGCGCTGCGCCTTGCGCGCATCATTTGGAATTATCACCGGCTGGACGAAGCGCCGGTTCCCGCCGGCGTAATCGTCGTACTGGGAACGAACGATCTCCGCGTGGCGGAGTTCGCTGCCGGCTTATATCTACGCGGCTACGCGCCAACCGTCCTGTTCTCGGGCGGGATGGCCCATCCAGGAGATCTCCTGGAGACGCACTGGGAGAAAACTGAGGCGGAGATGTTCGCGGAAACCGCAGAGCGGCGCGGAGTCCCGGCCGAGCGCATCCTGCTGGAGACTCGAGCCGTCAACACGGCCGAAAACCTGCGATTCTCGCGCGATCTTCTGGCCGCGCGCGGCATCCGCCCGCGTAACATCCTCATCGCGGTGAAACCGTTCATGCAACGGCGCACGCGGGCGACACTGGCCGTGGAATGGCCGGAGATGGAAGCGTCCGTCGTTTCGCCGGATCTTACTCTCGACGCATACTTCACGCCCGATCTGACGCCCGACAAGATCGTCAACATAATGATGGGCGACCTGCAGCGGCTTTGGGTCTACGCGCGAAGAGGGTGGTCGGCGCCGCAGGAAATTCCGACCGAGGTCGAAGAAGCGTACCGGCGCCTGGTAGCGCTCGGCTTCACGAAACACCTGCTGCCCGCCGAGTGAGTGCGTTTTTGTCCGCGCGGATAGGGGCCTTGGCGAGCATCCGAACCGGCCCCCGGAAAACCGGCGCGAACGGCTTCTTATGTCACCGCGGCGTCAATCCAGAAACTTTTTGAATTGATACGAGAATTCCAGCGGCTCCGCCTGTGCGCCACTACACCTTGGACCGGCCGCGCCCGTCGCCTGCTCCCGCGGGCAGGGTTCGTCGCGCGTAATCGACCAGAACGACAGAAAGCCAACGCCGTTCTCCTTGGCGTCCTGCGCCATCGCTGCCGCATCGCGAACCGGAAAGATCTCCGAACGAACGTCGTTCTGCCCGATCATCGGCGTCAGGCCGGTCATGCGGGCAATTTCGGCGTGGCTGGCGCTGGGCAGCAAGCGCTGCAATTGGCTCATCGTGGACCACGCGGCCCGAATCGAACTTAACTCCATCTGGTTGCCGTTATCGAAGGGCGGCCCGTAATCCATCGCCATTACATTTACCGTGGAGAGTTTCACGCCCTTGGCGAATGCGTCCTTAAGCACGGCAATCGAGTTAGCGAGCAACCCCGTCGATAACACCGGCAACGTGTATGACACTTCGAGCCCAGGGTTAGCGGCCTGCAAAGCCGCGATGGCCTGGTTGCGCTGCGCATAATTCACAAAACCGCCGCCCTCGATATCCAGATCGATTCGTTTCAGCTTATATTGCGCGATTACCGCTTGATATTGCGCCTGTGCCGCCGCGGCGGTCGGGCAAGTCGAGCCGAGTTCGCCCCCGGATTCGCCGCCAAACGAGACGATAACATCGCCTCCGACCGCGCGCAGCGATTCGATGTCGGCAAGATAAAGGTTGGAAGGAAGCGGCGCCGTTCCACCCCACTTCGCCGTGCATCCGCCGCCATCGACCAGGAACCCTAGCGAGTAATAGCCGCCCGTGGCCTTAGCGTGTTCGGTGAGGTTGAAGCCGAGATTCACGTCGACGTAAGGAGCGAACATGCGCCCGGCGGCGGGGCCGGGAAGCGGACTGCAATATCCGACCGCGGCCCACGGCCCTCCATCGTTCGCGGCCGGAGTATCGCCCTGGGTCCACCGTTCCGCCTGCCACAAGTAATCCTGGTACACGACTTTCGCGCCTCCGGTGTACAGGGCGGCGCGGGCCCACCGAGGGGCACCGCAATCGCCGGATGGCGAGCCGGCCGCGGAAAGGACCGGGAGTAGTAAAACCAGCACAATTGCCGTGAACGTCGGCGGGGAAATACGGCTTCTCATGAAACTCTCCGTTCAGCCACGAGGCACGATTAAGGCCCGATGGTAACACAACCGGCTCCGCGCTTTCGCTTAGCCCGAGGGCGCCGGGCACGCACAGGTTCCAGCCGGCGAGCGGACAAGCCTCACTCGACGCTCCCGTATCCCTCTCGTGCTGGAACTGACGGGATGAGGGCTAAATCGGCTCCGCGCAAGCCGCGCGGTGAGCATGTTCGCGCCGCCTTAGCGCCGTGAATTCCGAGCGCTCCGCTTGCACAGCCAGAAGCTTCACGAAATACTGGAAAATGATGTCTGATTCCGAATTTTCGCTGCGCGTCCAAGGCTTGCGCAAAACCTATTCCGATGTGACCGCCGTGGACGGCATCGATCTGGAGGTCCGCCCCGGCGAGTGCTTCGGATTGCTCGGCCCTAACGGCGCGGGCAAGACGACGACCATCGAGATCTGCGAGGGGTTGCTCGATCCGGATTCGGGCGAAGTCGAACTGCTCGGGATGCGCTGGAACCGGAACGCGCCGGAACTGCGCCAGCGGCTTGGCGTGCAGTTGCAGGAAACGCAACTTTCCGAGAAGCTGACCGTCGAAGAAACCGTCCGCCTCTTCCGCAGTTTCTACGAGCGCGGTCCGCGCGTTGCGGAGGTCGTCGCGATGGTGCAACTGGAAGACAAACGCCGGGCGCGAGTGGGCCAGCTTTCGGGCGGACAGAAGCAGCGACTCGCGATGGCGTGCGCAATCGCCGGCGATCCCGATTTGCTTTTTTTGGACGAGCCGACGACTGGCCTGGATCCGCAAGCTCGCCGGCAGCTTTGGGATCTCATCGAGAGCTTCAAGACCGCTGGACGCACGACCATTCTGACAACGCACTACATGGACGAGGCGGAGCGCCTTTGCGACCGTCTTGCCATCATGGATCGCGGCAAAGTGATCGCCCGTGGCTCGCCCAGGGAACTGATCGCCTCGCTCGGCGCCGGTCACGTAGTCGAGTTCACTGTGGGCGAGGCTGCGCAAGCTCCCGATTTCCCGGCTCTGGAACGTTTGGAAGGCGTGCGCGCGCTGCACGTGGAAGACGGCGTCTGCCGTTTGCAAGTTTCGCAATTGCACGTGGCTCTACCGGCGCTGCTGGCCGGGCTATCCGCCCAGGCCGTTACGATTACGGAACTGCGGACGCACTCGGCGACGCTCGAAGATGTCTTCGTTTCGCTCACCCGGAGGCACTTGCGCGATGAAAACTGAATCGATGCCGGAACGCCCCGCTCCCCGAACCGGCGCTAGAGGCGAGCGGCGATCTTTTGCCGAGCGCTCGCTGGTACAGCTTACGCTGGTGCGGTTCCGCGAATTCTGGCGCGAGCCCGAGGCGGTTTTCTGGGTATTCATTTTTCCTATTCTGCTCGCCGCCGGGCTCGGCATCGCATTCCGGAACCAGCCCGCGCAAGTGCTGAAAATCGGCGCGACGGAGTCGCAACTGGCTGCACGCCTGCGCACGGGCCAGCTTCTCTCGGTCCAAGTGCTGGATCGCGCCGCGGCCGAGTTCGCGCTGCGCACGGGCCGGATTGCACTGTTGGCGCTCCCGCAATCCGGCGGCGTCGTCTATCGCTACGACGACACGAACCCCGACGGACGCACGGCGCGCCTTCTGGCCGAACGCGCCATAGAACGGTCGTCCGGGATGCACAGCCCGATACGGGAATCCGATAACCTGGTTCGCGAGCCCGGTGCCCGTTACATCGATTTTCTGCTGCCCGGTTTGCTGGGAATGAATCTGATGGGGAGCGGCATTTGGAGCCTCGGCTTCGCCATCGTGGACGCGCGCAAGAAAAAATTATTGAAGCGGCTGATCGCGTCTCCAATGTCGCGCGCTCAGTATCTGCTGTCTTTTCTGCTGGCCCGCCTGGTGCTGTTGATGCTGGAGGTCGCGGCGCTAATTTGTTTCGGCGTTCTGGTTTTCGGCGTTCCGCTGCGCGGGCCACTCTGGCAACTTGCCGTGATCTGCCTGCTGTCCGCGCTTTGCTTCAGCGCGATCGGGCTGCTGCTGGCTTCGCGCGCTCGCACCATCGAGGCCGCCTCGGGACTGATGAACTTCGTTATGCTTCCGATGTGGATCTT
>Ga0187849_1004322_pt1 | contig 11898 bp, 7 predicted proteins | sample June2016WEW_4_10_2_FD_132412 | JGI IMG/M metagenome (GOLD analysis project Ga0187849, IMG submission 132412) | Peatland microbial communities from SPRUCE experiment site at the Marcell Experimental Forest, Minnesota, USA - June2016WEW_4_100 | ecosystem: Environmental > Terrestrial > Soil >... | reverse complement strand
TTGGACAGGCAACCCGACTTATGAAAACCGAAACCTCCTTCTCATTTACCGATCTTCCCTGTCCTAAACCCTTTCCTTGCAAGGGGTCGACGATGGAGAACCGATTATTTTGGACAGCAGTGAAATGACAACGCCCGCTTCGCGGGCTGTCGGGCACCGCTAACCATTATTCTAGCGCCTATGGGGGCCGGGGGTGAGGGAGTTCCAGAGTCGAACACGGAACAGTCTCCTTGACAAAGCTTAAGTGGACAGCATTGGGGCAGGCCACAGAAGGAGAAAACTTCGCGAGCGGAAAACAAGCGGGGGAACTACAACCTCAGTAACCCCCTGGGAAGAGCCTGTCTACAGCTTCGTTCTTGTGGATGGAACCCGAGCCCATCGCCGTGGTGTCCTCCAAGCGTTTCATTTCATACGCGGCCTTGTTCGCGGCCTGCAAGTAGGAGCGCGCGGCAGCCTCGACAACACTGTGGCTGGTACACTTTCCCGCGAACTCGCGCCCTTCGAAGCGCGCGCGGATGCAGACTTCCGCCACGCCGTCCGTGCCCGGGCCCACGGTGTGCACGGAGAAGTCGGAAATTGTTCCCGCCATCCCGGTAATGCGGTCGATCGCGCGGAAGGCGGCATCGCACGGCCCTTCCCCGGTGGCCGAATCATGAAATGTCTCGCCGTCCTTTTCGAGCTCCACGGTCGCCGTGGAGCGTCCTTCGTTGGAAGAAACGCTTTGGAAAAGTTTAAGGGAAAACATTTCGGGGATATGCTGGAATCCCTCATTCACGATGGCCAGCAGATCTTCGTCGTAAATGTTTTTCTTGCGATCCGCCAGTTGGCTGAAGAGCGCATAAGCGCGTTCGATTTCGGGCTTCGTCAAGTGATATCCCAGCTCCTCATAGCGCTTGGCCAGCGCGTGCCGGCCGGAGTGTTTTCCCAGCACGATGGAGTTCGACGGCATGCCCACCGTCTGCGGGGTAATAATCTCGTAAGTGATGGCCTTCTTGAGCACGCCATCCTGGTGGATGCCCGCTTCGTGCGCGAAGGCGTTGCGGCCTACGATGGCCTTGTTGCGCTGCACGGCCACGCCTGTCAGGCGGGTCAGCAGCAGGCTGGAAGCGTAGAGCTCCTCGCTGTGGATTTCCGTGAAGACGGGCAGCGCGTCGCGCCGCACGCGGATGGTCATGACCACTTCTTCCAGCGCCGCGTTGCCCGCCCGCTCGCCGATGCCATTAATGGTGCATTCCACCTGGCGCGCGCCGCCGCGGATTCCCGCCAGCGTATTGGCCACCGCCATGCCCAAGTCGTCGTGCGTATGCGTGCTCAGGATGACGTGGTCCATGCCCGGCACGCGCGTCTGCACGTCGCGGAACATCTGTTCGTACTCCGGCTCCAGGCAATAGCCCACCGTGTCGGGCAGGTTCAGCACGGTGGCGCCGGCCTCGACGGCCGCGTGGCAGCACTCGATCAGGTAGCTGCGGTCGGTGCGGCCCGCGTCCTCGGGAGAAAACTCCACGTCCTGGCACTTTGACTTGGCGTGCCCCACCGACCAACTGATCATCTTCAGGATTTCCTCGCGCGTCTTGTGCAGCTTGTATTGAAGATGAATGTCGGAGGTGGCAAGAAAGGTGTGGATGCGCGGCCGCGCGGCGTCTTTCAACGCTTCCCAGGCGCGGTCGATGTCAAGCTGGTTGGCCCGCGCCAACGCGGCGACGATGGGCCCCCGGATTTCCCCCGCAATGGCCTTCACGGCTTCAAAGTCGCCCTGCGACGCAATGGGGAATCCTGCTTCCAGAATGTCGACGCCCAGGCGATCGAGCTGGCGCGCCATCTCGACTTTCTCCGGCAGGTTCATGCTGCAGCCGGGAGATTGCTCGCCGTCGCGCAGGGTGGTATCAAAGATGAAAACTTTTTCCGGCATTTTACCTCCTGAAGGCAGGGGGTGATGGTAAGGCCATTGTGGATAAACCACAAATCCCCAATATTAACCAAACATTCCCGACCACCTGGAGCCCTCCACTCGCCCCTGATTGTCCGACCGGCCGGATGGCTGCGTCAAGTTTATAATTGTTCTGATATCATAAGCACGACTTATAGGAGCTGACTCATGGAGATCACCCAGCTTGAAGCCTTCGTCGCCGTGGTAGAGGAAAAGAGTTTTTCGCGCGCCGCCCTCCGCATGTTGCGCACGCAGCCGGCCGTCAGTCAAGCCATCCATCGCCTGGAGGAGTGGGCCGGTGAAACGCTCCTTGACCGCTCGAGCAAGAGTGGCGTGCTGACCGCCTCCGGCCGCCTCTTTTACGACTATGCCAAGAAGGTTCTGAACCTGCGGGAGGAAGCGCGCTCGGCGCTGGCGGAACTTCGCGCGCTGGAGAGCGGCAAGGTGACCATCGGCGCCAACGAGAGCACGGCGCTCTATCTGCTTCCCGTACTCAAGCGATTTCGCCAGCGCCATCCGCGCGTGCAGGTGGCGGTGAAGCGCAGCCTTTCGCGCGAGATTCCCAGCGCCTTGCTCCGCTATGAAATCGACCTGGGCGTCCTTTCTTATAACCCGCAGAACCCGGACCTGGAATCGGCGGTGGTGAGCGTGGACGAACTCTGCCTGATTGTGCCACGCGGCCATCCGCTGGCGCACTCCACCGGCGTCAGCATTCGTGAACTCGGGCGGGAGCAGTTTATCGCGCATAACATTTCTTCACCCTACCGGCAGCGCGTCATCGAAGCCTTCGCCCGCCATCATACGCCGCTCCAGATCACCGCCGAGCTGCCCACCGTCGAGACCATCAAAAAATTTGTCGGCATGGGGATGGGCGTCGCTTTCGTTCCGCGCATGTGCGTCCAGGAAGAGTTGGCGCGGCAAGAATTCATCGCCGTGCCCGTGAGCGATTTGCGCATCCAGCGCAAACTCCGGCTGACCTACCGCCGCCACGCCTCCCTGTCCGCCGCCGCACAGGGCTTTCTCGAAGTCGCCCGCACCCTGGCCGAAGATCAGCCGGGGGGCCGAATTCCTGAAGGCTGATTACCTGCGGCGCGACTTCCACGCATTAAGATTCTCACCAGGACCGGTTAATATCCTCGACCCACTTCCTCGAACCCCGTTCGAGGAAGCCATTGCGCCACCTGGGGCGTTTATGATTCCAAGCACATGTCTGGATTGCTGACATTACATGCATGTGGCTGGCCTCAACACCGACCCGGAAAACAGTCAGCCTCAAGGAGTCGGTGTATTCAACCATGCTAACAACAGAATGTCCTAGAGTTGCCTGTTGTGGATAGGCAACTCAGAAATCGATCCCAGGAGAGACTCCGGAAAGCGCAGTGTTTGGAAAACCAGTTTCCAGAGGTGGCGAGAATGGGGCCGTAGGGCTCCAGGACGTGCAGTTCGGGACCGATGCTGCCCATTTAAGGAAGAAATGTGTTCTGTTGGACGCAAACGAAAGTATACTTTCCAGCGGCGACGGCCAGAAGGCTAATTCCGGTTGAATCATTTCTCGATGCTGCTCCATAATCGCTGGAACTGCAAATGAGCAAGCCAACCGTTATCATCGGCTCCGGGCTCATGATGGATGCTCTCCATCACAACTCTAATGAACAACCCCGATTTCCAGCAGAACTCCATGACACAGTTGTTAAAGCTGTAAGAAATGAAGTTGAGAAATACTCCCGGCCTATTTTGATCAGTTCAGGGGCCTGTGGCGTCGACATCATTTTTCAGGAGGAGGTGAAGCGCCTCGGCGGAAGGAGATATTTGGTATTGCCCTACCATGTTTCTGATTTTCGCAAAACGTGCTTGGAAGGCTTCCAAGGAAAAAATTGGAGCGCCCGATTTAATCGCATTCGTGAAGGAATCTTGAAGGAAATAATCCTGAACGCCGAATGTCCCAATGACAATGCGGTGGTCAGCGAATTTTGCAACCGCTATATGGTGGGCTATGGCATGAGAGTGGCGCACACGCACAGTGCGGATATCCAACTCATTTCTCTCTGGAATGGTCGTCCCGGCAAAGCCATCGGCGGAACGGCGAGCATGCTGGAGTACTGCCGGAAGAATAAGATTCCTCACAAAGTACTTCCCGTTTTTCAAGCGCGAATCGAACGTAATGAAGGATTGCCGTTTGCCTCGACAACATTGGCTGCAATTCCCAAGCCGAAGGAGTTAAAGCAGCATATTGTGGCAGTCCTTTTCGCCGACGCGGTGAAATTCTCCCGGTTGAGCGACCTCCAACTCCAGAATTTCATTCGTGAATTCTTGAAGCCCGTGGGTCAACTGATTGCGCACCACAGGGAGGATATTCTTGTTCGGAATTCATGGGGAGACGGCCTTTTTGTTGTGTTTAAGAGTGTGGTATCTGCTGCTACTTTTGCTCGTGAACTTGGACAATACATTACCAACAGAAGGTTCCGATATTTGGGCCTTCCTTCTGGCTTCTCGGTTCGGATCGCGCTGCACGCCGGCCCTGTCTTTGCGTATCAAGACCCGATCTTGAAACGTGAGAATTACCTAGGCTCGCATATAAACCAAGCCGCTCGACTTGAACCCGTCATCCACCCGGGCAGGGTGTACTGCAGCGATGCTTTTTACACCCTGTGTATGGCGGAATGTCCAAGTGCGTTTACGTTCAAGCCCAGAGGCGAGATTACTCTTGCAAAGAATTTTGGAAGACACCCCGCCTTTGAATTATGTTAGTTGTTCAGCCGTTGTAGAATTGTATTGTTCGGATCCAAAAACCTCAACCAAGTTCGTCCTTGGAGGGTTTTGCAAGTAGCCCACAGAAACCATTGTCTGATTCGCATTTGCCACTGCTCATTCCAGACCATGCCCAAATAGAAAACCTGTCTCCAAGTTCCAACAGTAGGTGTTGGGTTTTCCCAACAGTTTATAGGAATGACCTTGGCAAGCTTGCTCCTCCGGCTTCGTGTAAGACTTTTGGATCCAATCAATTGGCCACTGTTTTATGCTTTTCCCCGCATTGGCCAACCACTTGCATCTTCGTCGGCTGTGGAGGACGAAATGCTCAAACGAACGAAAACCCGATTCCGGTCAAGCTCTCTCTTAAGTCTCGTTGCACGGTCCCCTCCCGTCATCCGCGCGCTGCGGCGTGCAGGCAAGCGGCTCACGGCGGAGAGAGGTGAACATAGATGACGAAGAATCGTCAAGGGGAAATGATGCCTGATAGGGTGGTTGAGTCCGTCGGCTCACAGACTTCATCGACGTGGTCGGACACGATCCTTGCCCTGACGAGCCGCGAGATAAAAAACGGTGTCGAACTAGCCGCCGCACGGCACGAACTCTTCCAGGCCCTGCTGGACGAAGCCATGCGGATCAGCCCCGCCAAGCGTGGAAATGTGCGGCTTTACGACCGGAAGAAGCTACGATCGGTCTTCTTTGTAACGGCTGGGGATGGCTGGACGGACCCGATTCTTCAACGCGTGTACAAAGATGCCAACCCAAGCGCTTGTGCGCATGCCGTCCGGACACGCGAACTCTATGTGATCCCCGACGTAAACCAGGCGAAGGATTACGTGCCCCTCTGGGAGGACGTGCGGTCACACGTTTCGATCCCGATCTTTCTGAGCCTGGAAGTGGTGGCGGTGCTGAGTCTGGATGCCACGTATGTAGCCGCTTTCCAGCCGGACCTCTGCTCGTCGTTGCGTCATCTGGGGGTGGAGGCTTCGAATGTGCTTTCTCATTTCGCCCTTTTTGAGATGAAGTGGCGCGATGAATTCGACCACTTCATGATGGCTGAGGGTGACGAACACTCTAAATGCGAAGGCGCCATTGGGCACCTGAAGCGCCTATTCGGGGTCCTGGGATGCTCCATCTTTCTCCTACGCCCGGGAAGTAAATCTATGACCCTTGCGGCGACCACTGGGGTCAAGCAAGAATTGGGAGAAGTGCCCACGTACAAGATTGGGGAGGGCCTGACGGGGTGGGTGGCGAAGTACGCGAAAACACTTCGTATTCGTAATTCACGTGACACGGACGAACTCGCTCAATTTGGAGATGATCTTCACTGGGGGAATCTCTGGCCGGAAGTAACCGCGGGTATTGATAGACCGAATCCTTTCGGCTTTCTGGGCGCACCGCTCATTGTGCGCGATAAAGTGATTGGCGTCCTCCGCTTGGCGAGCAAAGAGAGCGGGGCAGATTTTGAGGTTGAGGACGAGATTCTCCTTGAACAAGTGGCAAAACGACTTGCGCTTTCCATCAGCGACGTTTGGAGATTGGGCGATATCGTCGAGCTGAGTAAGCAACTGGCAGAGACCTTGGATCTGGAGGCGGCCTGCCGCATCGTCATCGAGCAGGGACTCCGGGTGATCGGTTATGATTTCGCCATCATCCGCGTCTTCGACCCATTGGCCCGTAATCTCCGTCTGGTGGCGGCGAATGGACCCGACCAAGACCTTTTCCCCAAAATCCGAGGGCTCGGAGAAGGAGTATCCGGCCTCGTCGCACAACGGGGAGGGGAGCTCTGCGTGACCGATCTCAGCGCTAATCAAGAGGTGCTCGCCGCAGTCGGGGCAGGCGGGGGGCCACGCCAGCGCGAATTCCTCGAAAAGGTCTCCTCGGCCGCCTGCTTTCCGCTAATCGCTCAGGGCGAACTTGTGGGAACGATTAGCATGTGCTGGGCTAAACAGCACACTTTCACGGCGGCGGAGACGGGTTTGATGACGGGTCTCGCATCCCGCGGCGCGCTAGCGGTCCGGGCTGCCCTCATGCACCGGGAGATTGAAGGTGACCTGAAGGCCAAGATCAAGTACCTGTCCCAGCTCCGCGACCTGTTCCTGGACTTTTCACGCATTTACAACTCCAGCGAACTATTCAATAAGATCCTGGCTACTGCAATTGATGCGGCAGGTGTCAACACCGGCAGCATCTGGATCCGTGACCAGGGGACGAATGTGTGGCGCCCGGTGGCAGCTCACAACGCGGTTTCCGGTTCGGATGCGCTGTCCGTTTTCCCGCAACAAATCGAAATCCCCGAAGGCAGGCTAGGTCAGTACGTTCAACCCGGCAGGGCGCATTCAATTCCCGATTTTCTGGCGCATCCTCAGTATTCCAGGATTGTGCAAGAACACAGCGCTACTCCTTTCGGCCAACGCATAGAGCAGATTAGATCATTGGTGGTGGCGCCGTTCGATATCGAGCATCGCTGCATCGGTGTGCTCGTCCTGAGTTCACCGGTCCCGTCTGCGTTCCCCCAATCAATCATCCAATACCTGGAAATCCTTGGAGGATATGCTGCTGTTGCCATCGAAGACGCGCGTCTCTATGAAGAGCACAAGGATGCTCTTCGCTTTACCCAACCTTTGGCCATCATGGGCGCGATGATGTCGGGCTTTCTGCACGATCTGCGAAACGTCGCCTTTCGAATTTCCACCGCCCTCGATAACGTTGAACATCCCAAGATCAGAATAGATGAGGTCCCTACTTATGCCCGAAGAATGCGCGGGGCGGTCCGTAGTTTAAGTTCGATTTGCACCGATATGGACCTATTTGCAGGAGAACATGAGAGCAGTGCCCAACCCGTCGACTTGAACAAAGCCCTCACACTGGCTCTTGAGCGAAACACCATGGACGAGCATCCAAATATCCAATGCACTTTTGATTTAGTCGAGCCCTCCCCGGTCGTGCGCGGCAACCCCGTGCAACTCCGACAGTGCCTCGCACTAATTATCCGCAACGCGATCGAGGCCATGCCCAATGGCGGGCGGCTGCTCATCACTACCAGCGCCGACGATTGGGTAAATGTCCGGGTCGAAGACACCGGTGTGGGAATGGACAAGACGACAAAGGCACGGTGCCTGGAGCCCTTCTTTACCACAAAACAAGCCAAGCGTAGTACCGGCCTGGGATTGTCCGTCGCGGCCGGACTCGTGAAGCGTCACGGCGGACGCATCGAGGTTGAGAGCGAACTCGGCGAAGGAACAACGATCACCTTGCTCCTTCCGAAACAGGAGGCAAGCTAACATGTTGAAGGTACTTATCGTAGATGACGAGCCCGATATCGCCGCCAACGTCACGGCATACTTCCGCCGCGGCGGTTGGGACGCAACGAGTGCGTTGAACGGAAAAGAAGCACTGGAGCTGCTGGACGATTCCTTTGACGCCGTTGTGCTGGATCTAAGGATGCCGGGGATGGACGGAGAAACTGTATTCAACGAAATAAGGAAACGCCCTCAACTTGATCGCCTTTGCATCGTTGTCCTGACCGCCTATGGGAAGATCGAGGGCGCGGTAAAAATGATTCGCCAAGGGGCGTACCAGTACCTCCAAAAGCCATTTCAGTCCGAAGACCTGATGCGCATTCTCATCTCCGGGATTGCCTGGCAGCGAGCCCATTCCCTTCGCCATACTATCCTCGGAAGCTTCGATCAGGACCTGATGATGCAGCAAATTCGCTCCGTCATCGCGGAAGCGATTCAGCCCGAAGGGCTGTATATCATTCTGCTGGACGCAGAGGGCCGGGTCATGGGAGGCGACCCCGCCGACGTAGCAAGGACCTGCGACGTGAACAAGCGCTTCTTGCGCCATCTTAGGGAATCGCAACGCCCCCTGTTCGTACCTGAGGGGGCTTGCGAGTGGGACCCCATTACTCCGGGTGCGCGTTGTCTCCTTGCCGCGCCCATACCTGGAGTGGGGGGCAAGATCGCCGGCGTCATCGATATTGAAGGCCGCGTGAAAGAGGCCTTCGACGGCAACTGGGTCGATGTGCTCTCGTACATCGCCGATTTGGCGGGCATCTCGCTTGCACTCATGAGGCAAGCCGCCACCTTGGTGCATGACCTGAGTCACCGTATCTCGACGCCGCTCCAGGTGGTCAAGCTTCAAGTGGAGACCTTAATTTCCAAAGAACTGAACTCGGAACTTCCTGAGCCGGTGTCCGCGCGCATCATGGAGAGGTTGCGGGCGATCGAGCGGAATGTGAAGGCTATTGCTCAGGTCCTCGACGACCTGCGTGATATCTTTTGGGATACCCGCATCCGCAGGACACGGTTTGATCTGTTCACGCTCCTCGATGCTTGCCACCACGACTTCGAGTCCGAACTGGGGGAAAAGCGTATAGAACTCAAAGTTCTCGGCAGGCTGCCCGAGGGGCTCATAATCGAAGCGGACTCAGACCTGCTTCGCTACTCGTTCCAATGCCTTCTGCAAAATGCCATTGACGCGATCGAAAACCGGCGGAAACGAGAGGCAATGCAGGCGACAGGCGACGGAATCACAATCACCGTAAAGTGTCCGGACCCGGAGAGAGTCTTGGTGATCGTGCAGGATACGGGCATCGGCATTGCCCCGGAGAACCGCGAACGGCTCTTTGAGCCGTTGTTCACAACCAGGACGCAACAGGAGCGGGCGGGAATGGGGCTCTTTAGCGTTCGGCGAGTCGTGACGATGCATGGCGGTTCCATTGTTGAGGAGAGCAAACCCGGCGAAGGGGCACGTTTTGTCATCACCCTGCCGACGAAGTGAGGACTTATGCCGCGCCCGGACGTTGCCATTGTGATCGGACGCCCAGAGGACAGCCCGGTTGGGGAGGAAGTCGCTACTCTGGCGAGAGGCAGCGGTTTTGACTTCATTGAAAAGGCGACGCATGAGGAGGCCGCCAATCTCTTTGTTACTGATGAGCATTTGGGGTCTGGCTGCGCGGTTATGCTGCTATGCTCGCAGTGCGTGGTGCACGATTCGCTGCCCAACGTCGTGAAGGCCCTCAAGCGCCAGCGGCCCGATTCGGGCAAAATCGTAGTGTACGCGCAGTACGAGTGGTCCGGCGTTGTGGCGCTCGACTGTATCGAGGCTGGCGCATATGACTTCCTGGTTCCCGATTCCGACCGCGCGGAGTTGTCGTGGCATATCACCCGTGCCTTTCACGGGGAATCAGCCTATCCGGTATACACAGCGGCTACCGGCCTCTTGCCGGGTGCCCAGGTGTTTATTGCGACACGCTATGATTACGATGGGCGTCAACACTTCAATTTGGGAATTGCAGTAGCGCTGGAGCATCTGGAGCTTAAGCCCAAGCTCGGTTTGGATGAGATGGGAACTGAATACATATGGCAGAAAATCCAGGGTCAAATCGAAGCGAGTAAACTCGTCATTGCCAACATCTCGCAGTATGGGGGCAAGGGCGTGAGCCGATATGTAACCCGGGAAGAGCAATACGCAAGGAGCAAAAACGTTCCAGTCCTGCTCATCCGGTGCGCGGACCCGCGTAAAGGCGGAAACGAACCCGTTCCCGCGAATCTAAAAGGCCGTGATTGGTGGGACTACTATACTTGCGCCGACCTTGCTCTCAAGCTATATTTTGGTTTACGCCCCTGCATGAAGAAGGCCTGAGCAACTGAATCTATGCGCAAGATCCGGTTGTTGGTGGTGGACGATGAGATCGACGCGGTGAATATCGTGCGGGAGATCCTCGTGGATGAGGGCTACGAGGTTTCCCCCGCCACTTCCGGGGAAGAAGCCCGGAAGCTGTTAGAGGAGCAGTTCTTCGATCTCCTGTTGCTCGACGAGCGCATGGGCGGAATCTCGGGCACCGATCTACTCGCCGAATCCCAGAAGCGATACCCGGGCATCGGGGGTATTTTCATCACCGGCTACGGCGACCTACGTTGCGCCATGCGAGCGTTGCGCGCAGGAGCGCTGGATCTGTTGCAGAAGCCCGTCGATCGCGCTTCACTGCTCGCGGCAGTGCGGCGTGCGTTGGACGAGTCGCAAATCGCGCGGGAGAGCCGCTACCTGCGGCACGAGACCGCGACCCAGGAGTTTTCCTCGGAGATTGTGGGAGTCAGCGAGTCGTTGCAGCGGGTGATGGCCGTCGTTAAGCAGGTGACGGCCACCGATGCTCCTGTCCTATTACTGGGTGAGTCGGGTACCGGCAAGGAGCTTGTGGCCCGCGCCATCCATAGCCAGGGTCCTCGTAAGAAACAACGGCTCGTAGTTGTGAATGGCGGCGCCATCCCCCCGTCACTGATCGAATCCACGCTCTTCGGCCACCGAAAAGGTGCGTTCACTGACGCCCGGGAAAACCGTGCCGGGTACTTTGAGGCCGCCGACGATGGGACAATCTTCTTCGACGAAATTGGCGAGCTAACCCCGGAGGTGCAAGTGCGGTTGCTCCGGGTGCTTGAGCAGAAGACCTTGACGCGTGTAGGGGAGACGGTGGAAATTCCGGTGGATGTTCGCGTCATCGCCGCCACCAATCGCGATCTGCAAAAGGAGATGGAGGCCGACCGGTTCCGCACGGACCTGTTTTATCGAATTTCCATGATGCCCATCACCCTTCCACCCCTGCGCGAGCGCAGAGAAGATATCGTCGCGCTTGCCACGCATTTCGTGGAAAAGTACGGCAGGGAGCTCAGGAAGCCGATCAAACTCATCACCACGGAAGCACTAAGTAAGCTGGAGGCTTATGCCTGGCCTGGGAACGTTCGGGAGCTGAGCAACGTGATCCAGCGCGCTATCATCCTGTCGACCGGGGACACCATCACAGCCGACTTGATTCCACTAGGGGAACAGTCAAGCTCCTCAGATACCTTCCCAGATCTCTCCCGGCTGCCATTCAAGGATGCCCAACTTCGCTTTGAGAAAAAGTATTTTGAAGATCTTCTATCGAGGGCTCAAGGGAATAAGACCCAAGCTGCCGAACTGGCCAAGATCGACAGGACTGTTCTTTACGAACACCTTAAGAAACTGAATCTGCCTGGCACGAAGTAGAACTCGGGCCGAAACTCAGCACAGTTTTAATCGGGTTTCAAGGACTCAGCCTAAAAAGTCACCTTCTCGTCTACTACTGATTTCTGCAAAATAGAGTGACAAATGCCATATCCTGTGTTACGCTGCGTGCATGAAAACGAAATCTTCGGGAAAGCGCGATTTTTCCGCCCTGGAACAGCGGAGGTTGAGGGCGG
>Ga0187849_1004312_pt1 | contig 11911 bp, 10 predicted proteins | sample June2016WEW_4_10_2_FD_132412 | JGI IMG/M metagenome (GOLD analysis project Ga0187849, IMG submission 132412) | Peatland microbial communities from SPRUCE experiment site at the Marcell Experimental Forest, Minnesota, USA - June2016WEW_4_100 | ecosystem: Environmental > Terrestrial > Soil >... | reverse complement strand
TGTGCTTGGGGTCCAGGTGCCGAAACTCCCCCGACTTCATTCCCCGCCCCAGGAGCGCCACCAGCATCTTCATCAGGGGGATCGAGTGCTCGCGCACGATTCGCGCCAGAGTGCGGTCTCCTTCCATCATCATTCGTTGGAAGATGCGTGGGTAATAAGGGTGCGTTCCGATGAAGTCAAAGTGATAGCTCACATAACGCAAGAGGATAGGTCCCGCCGGGCCCTTTGCCGAAAGCACTTCCCGAGCTTGCTGTTGGAATTCCCGCACTTGTGAGCCCACGACCGCCTGGTAAAGTCCTTCCTTGCTCTTGAAGTAATAATAGAGCAGGGCTTTGTTTACACCGGCGGCCGCCGCTATGGCGTCGGTTCGCGCCCCCGCCAGGCCGTGTTCCGCGTAAACGTGCTCGGCAGCCTTCAGGATGGTAGCCCGTGTCTCAACGCTGTCCCGATGTCTCGCGTGTGCTGAAATTTCTTTTTTGGTTGCCCGTTTCGTCATTTAACTAACCAGATAGTTAAATACCACGACTTGCTGATCCGTGTCAAGACAAGCGGCGCCTGCGGTGGTGGGTCAATTTGATGTAGAGGCGGCTTTACGCCGCCATTTGGTCCGTCAGCGGACGGATAGACTCGCCGCTCCAACATCAAATTGACCCAGTACCGCGCCCGCTATCCCCCCAGTTTTGGGGCGCGGTTCGGGTGGAGAAAAGTATTGACGGTAGGTTGGGGTTATATTTCAAATCCAAAAACCTTGCCAGAACGGTCTTCTTCATCAATGCCGACGGGGTGCGGCGCGCGCGACTTGTTCAAGGCGTTCGAGGGTGTCGGGATATTGGCGAACCAGGAGTACCAGCGCGGCGGCTTGCGGATTGGGTTTGGCGCGGCCCTGCTCCCACTTCTCGAGGGTTCTCAGGTTGATGCGCAGTTGGCGTGCGAACACGGCGCGTGAGCAGCCCAATTTCTGGCGCGTGCTCCGTATGAGTTTTGCGTCCACTTTCGGAAGTGGAGCGGGCTCCACCTTAAAGCTGCGGAGGGTCAGCTTGCCTTCGCGGTGGCTCTTCATCGCCGCCACGCCTTCCATCAACTCGCCAAAAATATCTCGCTTGGTCATTGCCGTGTTCTCCTCGATCCCGGTTTTCTTGCCCAATGCGCGTCGCGGTGGAAGAGCCGCAAGGCTGGAGTGCGAGCCTTGCGCTACATTTTCTTTCCGCGGCACCTGCGTGTGCGAAAAATGCCGACCTGAAGGTCGGCGCTACAAGGGCGACCGCGCTCGCTCCGAGGCCGAACGGTCGTCCACCATCAAGATCGGCGGACTTTCAGCCGCGGCGACCCCTAGACCGGCCACCGGACCCCTGACCCCGAATTCCGAACCCTAACCCCAATGCTGTTCACTTAAGCTGACCGTTCCCGATTCAACCCCCTCACCCACCGCCTTGCGGTCCCCCCTCTCCCCCATGGGGGCGAGGGCAGAGAGAACCATGAATACGGCGCTGAAACTAAGAATCCTTCTTCCCTCTCCCCTTTGGGGGAGAGGGGGGACCGCAAGGCGGTGGGTGAGGGGGTCTCTCGGCATCAAGTTGATGAATAATTTTCTCAAACCTCTTATGTGAACCGTATTGCCCCGAATCCCTAACCCCTAATCTCCAGCCCCTAGCCCCTACTCTTCTACCACCTTGGCGGTTTCTTCCCACTCGCGCATCAGCCGGGCGATTTCTTCGCGCCCCTGCTCGATCAGCCTGGCGAGCCGCATGCTCTCCTCGGCGCTTTTGAAATAGGCCGATTCCTGTCCATAGCCCTCGATCTCAGCTTCCAGGCGCGCCACCTGCTCCTCGATCTCGCGGCAGCGATCTTTCATCTGCTGGAGGCGCAGGGGATTGACGCGTTTCGATTTCGCAGGCGTAGGGCCGACCCTTGGGTCGGCCTTGGGCGTACCCACCGGCGGCCAGGCCGGGGCAAGCCCCGGCCCTACAAGTGGCGTCGAACCGCGCCCCGAGCGCGAAGTTGTGCTTACCCGTTCCCCCACGAGGTCCGGCAGGGTGAGATCGATTTCCTTCCCCTCTTTGCGCCACAGGTAATCCTCGTAGTTGCCGGGGAAGACATTCACTTCGCCGCCGCTGATTTCAAATACCCGCGTGGCCAGCTTATCGATGAAGTAGCGGTCGTGCGAGACGAACACCACCGTGCCGGTGTATTTCTCCAGCGCTTCCAGCAGCACGTCCTTGGCGCGCAGGTCGAGGTGGTTGGTGGGTTCGTCGAGCAGCAGGAAATTGGAGGGGTGCAGAAGCATCCGCGCCAGCGCATAGCGATTGCGCTCGCCGCCGGAAAGCACCCGGATACGCTTGAACACATCGTCTTCGGTGAACAGAAAGCACCCCAGCAGGCTGCGCAACTCCGTCTGCGTGCTGAGCGCCATCGGCGCGGCGCGCGTCAGGTCGTCGAGCAAGCGCGCCTCCGGGTCAAGCTCCTTGTACTGGTCCTGGGCGAAATAATCCGCCTCCACATTGTGGCCCAGTTTGAATTCTCCCCCGCTTATCGGCTCGATGCCGGCCAGCAGTTTGATGAGGGTGGATTTGCCCGCACCGTTCACCCCCACCAGGGCCACGCGATCGCCGCGGTCGATGGTGAAGCTCACGTCGCGGAACACTTGCTTCGAGCCGTAGCTCTTGGCCACGCGCTGGAATTCCGCCACGCGCCGTCCGCTCGCCTTGGGCTGCGGAAAGCTGAAGTGGATGGCCTTTTCTTCCCGTGGTATTTCGATGCGTTCCATCCGTTCAAGTTCCTTGATGCGGCTTTGCACCTGCTTGGCTTTGGTGGCCGTGTAGCGGAAGCGGTTGATGAATACCTCGAGCTGCTGGATGCGCTGCTGCTGGTTCTGGTAAGCCGCTTCGATTTGGGTTCGCCGCGCGGTCTTCTCCGTCAGGTACTTCTCGTAATTGCCGCTGTAGAAGTGAACCCTCTGGTTCCAGATTTCGACCATCTTCTTGACCGTGACGTCGAGAAAGAAGCGGTCGTGCGAGATCAACACACAAGCGTGGGGATAATCGTGCAGGTATTCTTCCAGCCAGTTGCGGGCCTCGAGGTCCAAGTGATTAGTGGGCTCGTCGAGCAACAGCAGGTTGGGCTTTTCCAGCAACAGCTTGGCCAGGGCAATACGCATCTGCCAGCCGCCGGAAAATTCTTCCGTGCGGCGATGCCAATCGGAGGGGGGGAATCCCAGACCCCCCAGCACCATTCCCACTTGCGCTTCGAGCGAGTATCCGTCGCGGTGCTGGAACTCGGTGTCGATCGCGTGGAAGCGGTCGGCGACTTGTTGGTACTCGGCCCCGGCCGGATCGAGTTCTCCCATCTTCTCCATCAGGCTTTCCATCTCCTGTTCCATGGAGAGCAGATCGCCGAACACCGACATGCACTCTGCCATCACCGAGCGCCCGGAAAGCGTCAGGCCGTCCTGGGGCAGGTAGCCGGCCGTGACCCCTTTGGCGAAAGTGATCTCGCCGTAATCGAGGGGTTCGAGCCGGGCCAAAGCCTTGAGCAAAGTGGTCTTGCCCGTGCCGTTCGCGCCCACCAGGCCCACACGATCGCGCGGCGTGATGAGCCAGTCGAGATTTTCAAACAACAACTTGGGGCCGAAGCGTTTTCCGACCGCTGAGAGTTGGATCATAGGATAGAGCGGGGGCGATTGGAATTTTCCACCCTCGGTCGCCGCGGCGACAGAGGGTGGGCCGCAACCGGCGCTTTCCCCAGTCCGTCAGCCGACGGAGCCCTGTGAGGCTTTTCCCTTGCAAAAACCGGGAATCTCAAAGACGGACGCCTGCCCTTAGGTTCGGGAGCGCGAGTCTAAGAAAGAACCGCCCCGATGCATCGGGGCGCTACACTTCACTCATTCCCCTCGATTTAAGAATAACAGTTTTTGCGGACTCTTCGCAGGCTTTCAGGGGGATCGTAACGCTTCTCACTTTTGCCATTTGCACTTTGCCTTTTGGTTTTCTTATTCGACTCCGCCGCGCTGGATAGCCCTCATGCTAACGACACATGATCAACAACTTCCTTGACGTCCTCCTCCGTCGAAAGCATAATCGCGGCCAAATAGAACATGCGGCGAGAGCTTTGCATGTTCCGCAGGGAGTCAAGACGGCGAGTTCCCAGACGTCTTGGCCAGTGGCCGTGACCTGCGCGCAAATCATTAAGAACTCGCGAGGGGAGAACTTCGGTTGGCGAACCAATTCCCAACATCGCCGCACATCTTTACTTACCTCGACGCTCGGATTCCGGTGCGCTGCCACGAACACATGGCCATCGTGCATCGTCGTGGAGCCTCGGCGGCCCGGGGCACGGAATTCGTAAGCGAGGGTCTGCGCCTGGGCCATCGGTGCTGTTGCCTGGCGCCCGCCCCCCGGCGCGCCGGTTTGCTCACGCGCCTCCGCGAACTGGGCGTCGAACTGCAGCGGCATCTGGATGACAAGACCCTGCAATTCCCGCCGGAAGCGCCGGACGCGGACGATTTGCTGGATTGGGCGAAGAGATTCTTTGCCGAGGCCGAAACCGCTCACGCTCCGGCCGTCCGCTGGCTGGAAGAGGGAGTTGGGGCGAAGCCGGCGGGCATTTCCGTCCCGCAACTCTTTGAGCTGCACGCGCGCTTGAATTATCTGGTCAAGCAATATCCCAGCGTGGCCTTGTGCCAGTATGACATCGAGCACTTGGAAATACCTCACCTTTTTTCCGCCATTGCGGTCCACCGCCACCTGTTGGTGGAAGGCACGCTGGTTCGGGATAATCCCTTCTACATACCGGCGGAGAAGTTTCTCGCCATGAGTCCGGAAAATCGTGAGCGCGATCTCCGCGACGTTTTCCGGGAAGTTGGGTTCGACTTGGGGAAACTGCTTGCAACCCTCGCGGGGTATGGCCGGCTTCAGCGGCCGGGGCCGCCGGGGTTCTGAAATAATGTTGTCTTACCCTCAACGCCGCACTACCGCGGCCCGCGGGTGCTGGTGTTATTCGGAATGGGATCCCTTTCGAAACACTGGTCATTCCCGCGAAAGCGGGAATCCAGTCCGTCGGCGGCGCATTTCCAATGGCTTGCGGAGTAGATTCCCGCTTTCGCGGGAATGACGGCACCTGGGAGCGCCCTTGTCTCGCAAATGACACCACTACCGGTCCACCACTTTTCTTCACGCGGATTCAACCAGTTTGCTAGAATAGAGGATTGCAGATCAGCAAACACAATGGACTATGACCAGCTAGGTAGTTTCTTAGAGGTGGCGAAGCTGCAGAGTTTCTCCCGGGCGGCGGAGAAGTTGTTTCGCACGCAACCCGCAATCAGCGCGCAGGTTCGCCTGCTCGAACAGGAATGCGGGGAAAAAATCTTTGACCGCAGCGGGAAGAAAGTCTTGATGACGCCCGCCGGGGAGATTCTTTATCGCTACGCGGAGAAGATGCTGGCGATGCACAAGGAAGCTCTTCAGGCGATTGCGGAGTTGAACCAGACGCCGCGGGGCAAGCTCTTCATCGGCGCCAACGAAGCCACTTGCCTCTACGTTTTGCCCAAGACCTTTTTCCGCTTCAAGCAGCTCTATCCGCTCGTCCAAATCAGCATCTACCGGAACTTCAGCCACAAGATCCTCCAGAAAGTTCAAGAGGGGGCGGTGGACCTGGGAATCGTCACGCTGCCGATGACGGCCAACAACATGGAAGTGATCCCGGTTTTTCGCGATGAAGTCCAGGTGGTCATGCCCAAGTCCCATCCGCTGGCCAAGAACAAGAGCGTGACGGTGGAGGAACTTGCTCAGCATCCTCTGATCCTGCCCAAGACCGGCCACACGCGCGTAGTCATTGACCGTCTGCTGCGCGCGCAACGCGATCGCTTGCAAATTTCCATGGAGCTGGCGAGCGTTGAGACCATCAAGAAATTTGTGGGCGCCGGCCTGGGGATTTCCCTGATCAGCCGGACCTACGTGCAGCCGGAAGTCGCTGCGGGCCTGCTGAAGTTGATCCCTCTGGAGGGCCAGAAAATTTACCGGGAGCTGGGCCTGGTCTATCGGCGGGACCGCTACCTGTCGCTTCCCACCAAGGTTTTTATTGAAGTCGTGCGCGAGTCAACCAAGACCGCCATTGCCAGCGCTTCCTCCACGACGAATACGGGTACGATTCGCTAGCGAGCCGGAAGGGCAGCGTTTCCGGTTCGCTAAGCCCAGACGGGCAAACCTTTGCCCGCAGGCGTAGAAAGGACATAGCGATCAGCGTTCAGCACTCAGCCATCAGCCGGGCAGCAGGCAGGTGGGCAGTGGTGAGGATTTCCACCTGCCTCCTGTCGATCTGCCCAGAACGCTTTAGCTGATCGCTGAAAGCTGATAGCTGACGGCTTGAAAACTATGGTGAAAGAAAATCCGATAGCGAGCAAGAGCAAGAAACCGCTCATCGCCATGAAATTCGGCGGGAGCTCCGTAGGCAACGCGGAGCGAATGAAAAACGTGGCGGAACTCCTGGCCGATTATGCCCAACGGGCGGAAGTTGTGGTGGTAGTTTCCGCCATGGGTGGCGTTACGGACATGCTGATCCGCGCCGCCAACGAAGCCAGCCAGGGCGACCGCGAGAACTGGAAGAACGCGCGCCGCGAACTGGCCCACCGGCACCGCGAGGTTGCCGATCAGCTTCTGAAAGCCGCTGAGCAAGCCGCGGTTCTGCCGCGGCTCGCCGACGCCGTGGCCGACTTTGAAAACCTCTGCTCGGGGTTCTCGCTGGTGCGCGAGGTGACGCCGCGAGCCATGGACACGCTCTCCAGTCTGGGCGAAGTGATGTCCGCGAACCTGATGGCGGCCATCCTGCGGTCGCACGGCACGCCCGCGGAAGCCGTGGACGCTGCCGAACTGATTGTTACCGACGATCACTTCGGCAACGCCACGCCCATCTTCGAGGAAACCAATGCCAAAACCCGGCAGCGCCTGGCGGGATTGCGCCGGCGCGGGGTGATTCCGGTCATCACCGGCTTCCGCGGCGCCACCCGTGCGGGCGCTTGCACCACGCTCGGCCGGGGCGGGTCTGATTACAGTGGCACGATTGTGGGCGCCGCGTTGGACGCCGACGAGGTGTGGATCTGGACGGATGTCGATGGCGTCATGACCGCTGACCCTCGCCTGGTTCCGGAAGCGCGCATTCTGCCGGAAATTTCTTATCGTGAGGCCATCGAGCTTTCATTCTTCGGAGCCAAGGTCCTGCACCCCAAGACCATCCAACCCGTCATGAAAAAGAAGATCCCGGTTTGGATCAAGAACAGCTTCAATCCCACTTGTCCCGGCACCTGCATCGTTCCTTCCGCTACCAACAGCCAAAAGGGCGTCAAGGCTATCACTTACGTCAGCAAGGCCGACATCATCACCATCAGCGGCAAGGAATCATTGGGCTTTCCGCAAATGGCGGCGAAGGCTTTTGGTTCGCTCAGCCTGGACGATATTTCGACGCTGATGGTCACGCAGTCTTCTGCGGATAACGTGCTGTGCTTTGCCCTGCACGATGCCGATCTGCGCCGGGTGAAAGCCCGACTGGAAAAAACCTTTGAGCTGGAAATGCTGCACGATGACAGGGTAGCGATTGAAGTCATGCCCCACGTGGCGATCGTGGTGGCGATCGGTGAAAACATGAAGGGCACGCCGGGCATCTCCGGCCGTGCCTTCGGCTCGTTGGGACATCGCGGGATCAACATCATTGCCATCGCGCAAGGTTCGTCCGAATTGAGCATTTCCTTTGGAGTGAAGGCTTCCGACGTCAAGGAGGCCGTAAAAGCCATTCACGAGGAGTTCAAACTGAATGCGAGTTAGGTGTCAGGTGCCAGGTGTCAGAAGATTGGTGATTGAGTGATTGGTGATTGGGCGATTGAAAATCACAAATCACCAATCGCTGAATCACAAATTGCAAAGGGCATAGTTGCCTCACTCTACTCTGACACCTGACACCTGACACCTGGCACCTGAAACCTATGTCCTCCGCCTATCTCCAGTGCATCGAGGAAGCCTGCGGGCGCCGCCAGGACCCCAAGAAGGACGGTCATGCCTGCGCGGCCTGCGGCGGCTTGCTCGATGTGAAATATGATTTTGATCCCTTCGATCCGGAGCAACTCCGGCGCATTTGGCACCAGCGGCGGCTGAGTGGCGAGCCGATCGACCGCAGCGGAGTATGGCGCTTCCGCGAGCTGATTCCCTTTGTGGATTCCGGCGCGCGCATCATCTCACTTTCCGAAGGCTCCACCCCCTTGGTGGGAACCCGGCGCGCGGGCTGGTGGGCCGGCCCGGTCCACTTGACCATCAAACACCAGGGCAACAATCCCACCGGCTCTTTCAAAGATCTGGGCATGACGGCCTGCATAACGCGCGCGGAGTCGCGCGGCATCCGTATGGTAGCGTGCGCCTCGACGGGTAACACTTCGTCGTCGATGGCCGCTTACGCCGCGCGCGCCGGCATGAAGGCGCTGCTGTTTGTTCCCTACAAGCAAATCTCCGCCGCCAAGCTGGCCCAGGCGCTCGACTTTGGCGCGTTGGTAGTGGAAGTCGGCGACAATTTCGATGAGGCTTTCCGCCTGCTGCGCGAAATCGCCCCCGAACTGGGACTCTATCTGGTGAATTCCATCAATCCCTTCCGGATTGAAGGCCAGAAGACCATCGTCGCCGAGATGCTGGAGCAGCGCGCCTGGCGCCCCCCGGATTACATTGTGGTTCCCGGCGGCAACCTGGGAAACTCTTCCGCCATCGGCAAAGGCCTGCGCGAGCTCAAGGAGTTGGGATTCATCGAGAAGGTGCCCCACGTCGTCATCGTTCAGGCGGCAGGCGCCAACCCCTTCTATCAAACTTTGCGCGCCGGCGCGCCCGATTTGCTCGCAGTCGATGATCCCCACACGGAGGCCACGGCCATTCGCATCGGCCATCCTGCCAACTGGAAAAAAGCGCGGCGGGTGCTCGATTGGGCGGGCGGGTTCTGCGAGTCGGTGACGGATGAGGAAATCTTTGAGGCTAAGCGCGTCCTGGCCGAGGATGGGGTGGGCTGCGAGCCTGCTTCCGCCGCCACCATCGCGGGCGTGCGCAAGCTGGTGCGGGCGGGGAAAATCGAAAGGCACGCGGACATCGTCTGCGTCCTTACCGGCCACCAACTTAAAGACACCGAGTACATCATGCGTCACCGTTCGGAAGACCAGCAAAACAGCCAGCGGTTGCAGCTTGAACCCAACTTGGACTCGCTGCGCCGCGAATTGAAACGCGCGCTGAGGCCGTTGGGCAGGTAGGCAAGTGGGCAGGTGGGCATCAGCAAGGCAGGCAGTCGGCAGATAGTGAGATGGGCAGTGGGTCTGCCTTTGCCATCTGCCTACCTGCCCACTGCCTATCTGCCTACCGTTTTACTGCCCATCTGCCTAGATTCATATGAACGAGCAGTTGCGGCAGAAAGTGCGGTTCCTGACCACGCGGCTGGGCGCCATGGTGCGCGAGCAGTCGGGTCCGGCGGTGTTTTCGGCCATCGAAGTCTTGCGGAAAGTTGCCAAGCAGATTCGCCAAAACCCCAAACTTGTAGGGGCACGCCATGGCGTGCCCCTACGGGCCAAGGAGCGCGCGGTCAATCGCCTTTCCGTGGATGAGGCCGCGGCCGTCGCGCATGCTTTCAGATTAGTTGCAGGTTGCTAATCTAAAATCCAAAATCTAAAATCGAAAATCCTATGGGCCGAACGGAGAAAATCCGCCTGGACCGGCTTCTGGTGGAGCGAGGGCTAGTGGAGTCCCGCGAAAAGGCGCAGGGCCTTATCCTGGCGGGGCAAATCCTGGTGGACGAGCAGAAAGGAGAGAAGTGCGGCGCGCTCGTCGACGCGCAGGCCGCTTTGCGCCTGCTGGGCGAGGCCCCCAAGTACGTGAGCCGCGGCGGGCTGAAGCTGGAGGGGGCGCTCAAACACTTTCGCATCAATCCTGACACGAAGGTGTGCCTCGACATCGGCGCTTCTACAGGAGGCTTTACCGATTGCCTGCTTCAGCACGGTGCGGGCAAAGTCTTCGCCGTGGATGGGGGAACCAATCAGCTCGACTGGAAATTGCGGCGCGATTCGCGAGTCGTCGTCCTGGAAAAAACCAATGCGCGTTACCTTACCTTTGATCGGATCGGAACGCCCGCGGAACTGGTGACCGTTGATGTTTCGTTTATCTCCGCCACTCTGATCCTGCCCGCGCTCGTCTCCATGCTCGCGTCCCCCGCCGACCTGCTCGTTTTGGTCAAACCCCAATTCGAAGTGGGCAAAGGGAAGGTGGGAAAAGGGGGCATTGTGCGTGATCCGGCACAGCACCAGGAGGCCGTCGCCAGAGTTTCGCGCAAATTGCTTGAACTCGGATTCAGCAATTTGTCGTCGATGGAAAGCCCGCTGTTGGGCGCGGAGGGAAACCGCGAGTTTTTCTTGCATGCGGTTTGGAAGAAAAGTGGCTAGTGGATAGTGGCTAGTGGTTAGCCACTTATCCTGTGTCTCGGCGCTGACCCCCTCACCCACCGCCTTGCGGTCCCCCCTCTCCCCCAAACGGGGCGAGGGAAGAAGAATTCTTATTTTTGGCGCTGCATTCATGAGTTTTTCTCTCGCAGGGAGGAGGGGGAAAAAGAGTTCTCAGATTGAGTCTCACTCCGTGTCTCTAACCACTAACCACTAGCCACTCGCCACTATCCACGGTAGGATATGAATTGCCATGCCCATTAAACGCGTTGGCATCATCTCCAAACCGAAGAAGGCGGAAGTCCGCGAGATTGTGCCGGTTTTGCTCGAATGGCTCCGTGAACGCAGCATCGAGGCGTTCATCGACAAGGAAACCGGGGCCATCATGAAGACGAAAGAGCACTGCCTGACCCGCAACGAAATGCCGGGCCAGGTGGATTTGCTGATCGTGCTGGGTGGAGATGGCACCCTGCTGGCCACAGCGCGCGCCCTGAATCGCAAACCGGTTCCCATTCTGGCGGTGAATCTGGGCGGACTCGGATTCCTTACCGAAATCACCTGCGAAGAACTGTATCCCACCCTGGAAATGGTGGTGGCCGGCAAACACCAGACCGATCGTCGCGTGCAGATTGAAGGCGAGTTGATTCGGGCCGATGAAATCCTTACCTCGTTTTTAGCCTTGAACGACGTGGTGTTGAACAAAGGCGCCATCGCGCGAATCTTCGACTTTGAACTGCGGGTGAACGGCGATCTAGTTTCAACCTACAAGTCGGACGGCTTGATCGTGTCCACGCCCACGGGGTCCACGGCTTATTCGCTGGCGGCGGGAGGCCCTATCGTTACGCCTTCCGTCGAGGCTTTCGTTGTTACTCCCATTTGCGCCCACACCCTCACCCATCGGCCACTGGTGCTTCCCAATACCGTCCAGATTGAGGTGACGGTAAAGAGTCTGCGTGAGGCCGCCTACCTGACCGTCGACGGCCAAGTCGGCATCGCCGCGCACAGTGAAGACCTGGTGCGAATGCGCAAGGCCGATTCCTTCGTGGAATTGGTTCGGCCGCCGGCGACACCGTACTTTGAGATTCTTCAGAAGAAGCTGAAGTGGGGGGAGCGGTAACCGGAAAGGGCGTCTTTCGTTCCCCATGCATCGTTCCACCTTCCTGCCCTTCCGCAGTGAAAAATCCTTGACAACCCCTTACAAACCCTTAATACATCTTAAATGCCATGCAAGACATTTATTTTCACCGATATAGCCTGACATAGCGTTCTCATTTTTGGACTTTCCTGCTTTTTTTCATGCACATTGCCGGACCAGCCGGCATTATTGACATCTTTTTGCCGGCACGCCCCCAGACGCATCTTCCTTTTTGTTATAGGCGGGTTTTTTTGTCGAACTGCTTGGCATGACGGCAGTTAGTCGTTCGGTCGTGTGTGGGTCTCCTGACTACATGGCCGGCAGGGTGACGCCGAGAG
>Ga0187849_1004299_pt1 | contig 11936 bp, 8 predicted proteins | sample June2016WEW_4_10_2_FD_132412 | JGI IMG/M metagenome (GOLD analysis project Ga0187849, IMG submission 132412) | Peatland microbial communities from SPRUCE experiment site at the Marcell Experimental Forest, Minnesota, USA - June2016WEW_4_100 | ecosystem: Environmental > Terrestrial > Soil >... | reverse complement strand
GGCCGTTGGCCTGGGCTGAGGTAGTTCGCCCCTTTGGGGCTCGATTGGGCATCAGCAGCATCAGCACCCCCGGTGTCCAGCAGAAGATGTGGGACACGATCAGCTGGGGGAGAGGGGGGACCGCAAGGCGGTGGGTGAGGGGGTTAGCACTGACAGGAATGCACGGGGTCAAGTTTGCGTGAGACGCTGCGGTTTTGACCACCTCACCCGGTCCGCCCCGGCTGGCGAAAACGCCGGTTGCGGTCCACTCTCTCACCCAAGGGGGAGAGGGTTGTAGGCTTAATTCACCACCCTGCTCGCCCCCTGGGGCCTGGGGCTAAGTTGTGATATGTTAGGCGCATTATGAACAGGAAAAATGTCATTTCACGTCGTTCTTTTCTGGGTTCTATGGCAGCGCCGCTAACGATTGCCGTACCGCACTTAAAACCACTTCCGGTAGGACTGGAACTCTACTCGGTTCGCAACGAGATGAAGAAAGACCTGATGGGAACCGTTCGGGGCGTGGCGAAGATGGGTTACCAGTGCGTGGAGTTCTACGGATCTTACTACGACTGGACAACCGAATATGCCCGGCAGGTGCGCGCCGAACTGGATGAACTCGGCATCGCCTGCTATTCGACTCACAACGGATTGAAATCGTTCAATCCGGATGGGATGGGCAAAGCGATTGACTTAAACAAAATCCTCGGGACTCTCTACGTCGTATTGGCTTCTCCTGGTCAGGTGAACGGCCTGGAGGGCTGGAAGCGCGTGGCGGAAACCCTGAACAAGGCCAACGACACCTTGAAAGGACAGGGTCTGCACGCGGGCTATCACAATCACGATGCCGAATGGAAACCTGTCGATGGGCGGAAACCCATGGAGGTGCTGGCCACGGCGCTGGACCGAGATATTATGCTGCAACTGGATGTGGGAACCTGTTTGGCAGCCGGCAGTGACCCCGTAGCCTGGATCAATCGGAACCCCGGCCGCATCCGTTCGATGCATGTGAAGGATTGGTCTCCCCAGAAGGAATACAAGGTGCTGACCGGCGAAGGGATTGGGCCCTGGAAGGAGATTTTCGCTGCCGCCGAAAGGACCGGGGGAATCGAGTACTACCTGATTGAGCAGGAAGGCAGCGATTATTCCGAAATGGAGACCGCGCAGCGGTGCCTCGCGGCTTTTCACAAGTTGCACGGGTGAGAATAATTGCCGATATTCGATTGCCGATTGATGATTGCAATCGAAAAGCGCCGCGCGCGGATGCGCTGTCATTCTGAGCCCGCCTTTTGGGCGAAGAACCCCGGCAGTTTGCTTCGCCTGTGCACGCAAAGGAACTTCAGGGGTCCCATGTCCACTCAGGATGACAACACATCGGAATCGAAAATCATCAATCGACAATCGGGAATTTCAAACGCGGGGTAAACCTGCCGCTACGATGCTTGGCTTCAACCGATCCGGAACGAATTGAGGGTTACAGTTTCTGGGCTCCCGCAAGCTTGCTGAGATTTCGATCGAACGTACCGAGGGGGAGATGTCCGGCCTTACGTGCCAGTTCCAACAGGAGGCAGTCAGAAAAGCTCACGCCCGGCCGCTCGCGAAATCGCTCCAGAGCGGCAGCGACCACGTCCGAGTCTTGCAGAGTCAGGTCCTTATGGTTGAGAAGCGTTTCAACGGCTGAGGCAATCTCCCCAGGTCCGCGTTCATAGACCGCGGCCAGAACCCAGACGGCTTCGGCAAGCGCGAGCGTGGAAACCCACACTCCTCCCTCTGCCCACCGCCCAGCCGCTGCAACTTGCCGGGCGTCGTCCCGCGCAATGAGGCGAACCAGAACGTTGGTATCAACGGCGCGCATGGCGCTCCCGCACGTACTGCCCGATTCCTCGTGTCAGTTCAGCGAGCGTTCGCGGCTTGGGCGACCGATCCGGGAAGAGCGCGCGGTGAACGTCCTCCCAACTGTATCGCCCCAATCGCCGCACCACGATCTTCTTGCCCTCTTCGTTCCATTCGAGAACCGATCCCGGACCGACACCCAGCCTGCGGCGAACTACCGCCGGCACGGAGATTTGTCCCTGCGTTGTGACTTTAGAATGAGCCAATGCCATATGGGTATATTACCACGGTAATGGGTTCGAATGCCAGGAGCAAATGAAAATTGCCGATTGTCGATTGACGATTGACGATTGCCATCGAAAATCATCAATCGGCAATCGTCAATTTCAAGGTTTGTTGCGGCGGGTGAAGAATCGGGGGGAATCGGGCTCGGTTTGCGCTAAAATATGCCGTGTCCGGCATCCCAGTTGATTTGGAGAAAAACTTGAAACCCCACGCCAGTTCACGGTTCATACCAACAACACGCGTCATCTTTATCCGAATACTCCTGATTTCTTGCGTACTGCTCCTCGGCGCACTTCCCCTCGCAGCACAATCGGACGTAATCGGTTTCTGGGTCCTGAACGTTCCCACCGGAGACGGTAACTTCATGAAAACGTTCTTCGACCTCCAGCAGTCCGGCGAGCAGGTAACCGGCACAGCGTGGATTCGCTATGGCAAATCAACCATCAGCGAAGGGAGTTTTCGCGGCGGCAAATTTCATCTCGCAGTCATTTTGTCGCCTCGGGACCCGCAGCGCCAAGCCCTTTACGACGGCGCGTTCCAGGGCGATAAGCTCCGCCTGACGGTGCACTTTCCGGGCCGAGATGTCGCCGTGGGCATTGCCGAGCGGAGCACGCCGGAGGCGATGGCTCCCCCGCCCCGCCTGCCCCTTCCGGAATTGCATGACTTGTCCGATAACGGTTTGGCGCTTGCACCTCTCATGGGCTGGAACAGTTGGAACAAATTCCATCGCAATATTGACGACGTGACCGTCCGGGGCATCGCCGACGCGATGGTGGCGAGCGGCATGCGCGACGTGGGCTATACCTACGTCAACATCGACGATACCTGGGAAGGTCCTCGCGACGCGCAGGGAAACATCACTGGCAATCTGAAATTCCCCAACATGAAAGGGCTGGCCGATTACGTCCACTCCAAGGGGTTGAAGATTGGTCTCTACTCCTCACCCGGCCCGCAGACGTGCGCCGGTTATGAGGGCAGCTACGGCCATGAGGAGCAGGACGCCAAGACTTACGCCGCCTGGGGTTTTGATTACCTCAAGTACGACTGGTGCAGCGCGGGCCGCGTTTATAAAGATCCCGATATGCAAGCCGTCTACCAGAAAATGGGCGATGCATTGCTGGCAAGCGGCCGCCCCATCGTTTTCAGCCTGTGCCAGTACGGGCATGCCGACGTTTGGAAGTGGGGAGCCAAAGTGGGCGGCAATCTTTGGCGCACTACCGGGGACATTAACGATCACTGGCCGAGGATGGACGAAATCGGCTTCAGTCAATTCGATATTGCTCCCTATGGGCGGGTCGGCCACTGGAACGATCCTGACATGCTGGAGATCGGCAACGGCGGGATGACCGCAGACGAATACCGCACCCACATGAGCCTGTGGTCACTGCTGGCTGCGCCGCTGCTGGCGGGCAACGATCTGCGGTCGATGAGCGAGGAGACGAAGTCAATTCTGATGAACACGGAAGTTATCGCCATCGACCAGGACCCCGACGCCCAACCCGTGAAGAAAATCTCCGACCAGGGCCCCTTGGTGGTTGCAGCACGGCCTCTCATGCACCAAACCTGGGCCGTGGGACTTTTCAATCGAGGCGATGCGGCGGCAAAGGTGACCGTCACATGGAAGGAGCTCGGCTTGCACGGCAAGCTCCAGGTCCGCGACCTGTGGGAGCACAAGGAGCTGGGCAAAGTCGCGGATCAATTCTCGGCCGATGTACCTTCCCACGGCGTCGTACTGATTACGGTAAAGCATTAAAGTCGGGAGACGGGACTCGGGAGACGGGATCCGCTAAAGATTTTCGATCCTGTCTAGATCGAATGACTGGATTTTATGGGTCAAGACTCGCCCGTGCCCCGTGTCCCGACTCCCGTATCCCAGATTGCGCGGTTCGAAGATGAACTCCAAACCTCAAAGGCCATTGGAAGAACGGGTGGTGGAAGCGGCAAATGCCGCACTCTCCGATCAGGGCTACGTTAGCCCCATCGACGTTTTCATCAGGATGGGATGGCTCGCTTCCGTGCACGTGGAGAGATGGCGCATAGGTCGCCTGCCCAATCTGGAAACCATGATTCAGGTCAACCCCGATAAGATTTCCAAGACTATGGCGCTTTTCCAGGAGTGGGCGCGCAACCGCAACCTGAAGCCCAGCGAGACCGCCTACTTGGCGCGGACGACCGGCCCGCGCTGCGATTTGCAATTCAGCAGGAGCGGCGACCCCAGCATCGAGCGCTTCTATCGGACGCATTACGTTTCACCTGAGCTTTCAGAAAGGAAACAGGAGAAACTGCGCGAGAAGCTCAGCCAGCCCCCGGAACTGGTGGTGTTCGACATTATTCGCGAGTCCAAGTGCTCGGAGTGCGAGGCGGAATTGGCCAAAGGAAGTTTCCTCGTCATGGAGGCCGAGCGGCCTCTCTGCCTGGAATGCGCGGACCTGGATCACCTGCTCTACTTGCCGAGCGGCGACGCAACGCTGACCCGCCGCGCACGCAAATACAGCAAGCTCAGCGCCGTCGTGGTGCGATTCAGCCGGGCCCGCCGCCGGTATGAGCGGCAAGGGGCTTTGGTGGAAGAGGACGCATTGCGAAAAGCTGAGGAAGAGTGTTTCTCGGATGCAGAAGTGCGCGCCCGGCGGCGCGAGCGCGACGCAGTGCGGCGAATCGACGAAGACGAGAAGGTCACCACGCACATGGCCGCGAAGATCCTCGATCTGTTTCCGAGGTGTCCCCCGGAGGAAGCTCGCACCATTGCCGAGCACGCCGCGCAGCGCGGCAGTGGCCGCATCGGCCGCTCCGCCGCCGGCCGCCGCTTGGAAGAGGAGAGCGTCCGGCTGGCCGTTATCGCGTCGATCCGCCATCGGCACACCCACTACGACGAAATCCTCATGGAAAGCGCCGACCGCGCGTGGGCACGCGCCCAAGTGCGGGACGAGATTGACGAAATCCTCCGCGCGTGGGGCCCCCCTGAACCGGAGGAAATCTAACCGCGCGGACTCAACAAGTATCTGCTCGACCGCGTTACCGCCTGCGCCCGTACTGATTACGGTAAAGCATTAGGATTGACGAGCAGTTCAGAACGTAGCGCTGAAGGGATGTGAATTTGCGCGCGCTACCCCACACCCATCGCAATGATCATGGCCCGGCCTGGGAACGGCTCGGGCGAGTGCCGTCTATACCTTTACAAAAATACCGCGCCGGTACATCCAATAGGCGATGAGCCAAATTACCAGGAGCACGGAGCAGGTTTGCGCCACCGGGCCGAAGATGCCAAGAAACTTATAGCCGCCACTAAAGACTCCTATTGCGTGGCGAATCCAACCCGTCAGCAATTCGTGCAGGCAGTAGATAAACAGCGAGTTCATGCCGACGACCACCAGCGGGAACATTGGCTTGCGGATGCCGGCATATTCCACCAGCAGGATGAGAACGAGCAAGCCCAGGATGACCCAACCGGTGCAGTAGAGTGTGTAAGAGGCCGTCCAGAGCCATTTGTTGATGGGGACCAGTGGTGACAAGGCCAATCCCAAGGTGAAGGCCCCCACCATGCCGAGCGCCAGGATTTTCAGTTGCTGGGTGCGCGGGCGGTCGCTGCGCAGGAGATTCCCTACCCACACACCGAACAGGACGCCGGGAGTTTCCGAAAGGAAATTAATGTTCACACACGGCCAGGGATAATTGGCGCCCATGAGCCAGCGGTCCAGCCGGGCGCCGGCGTTGGTGACTTGTGCCCAGGCGCCGCTCGGGCCCGGAAACAGCAGATAGATTGAGGAATGAAGCGCCAGCAGGGCCACGACGGCGGCAATCTGCTGCCGCCATTTCAGGCGCATCAGGAAGTAACAGATCAGATACGTCGCCGCAACTTGGGTCAGCGTGTTGTGGAACTGCAGGTGCGGTCGACTCAGTTCAATCGAGACCATGATCTGACTGATGACCACGAGCCGCAGGCAGCGGATCAGCACATGACGGGCGGCGCCGCGCCGGCTGGCCTCGCCTTCCCCGCGCCGCGCGAAGGCAAACGGCATGGCCACGCCGACCATGAACAGGAAGGCCGGCATGATGAGGTCGTAGAAGACGGCGCCACCCCACGGTCGATGCTTGAACTGCTCGGCAATATAGTGGTAAAGGCCGCGGTCCGGAAGTTGCGCGAACCCAAAACCATCGGATACCAGCAGAATCATGATGAGCCCGCGATAGGCATCGAGAGGCAGGAAGCGCGCCTGGGTCTCCGCGTGCCGCACGACTTCGCCGGTCGGTGCCGTTGGGCGCGGCGCGGAGGGCGCTGGCGGAGGGCTGGCGGAGTCCGTCCCAGGTGTGCTCGTTGACATAAGGCTCGACCTCCTCAAAGCGCGCCGCCCGGCTCAGGAGCCCCCACGCGGACTGGCGGCTGGCTCGACGCGCGCGGTTCCTGCGGTGTGGAAGGGACTTCGCCCAGACTCTTCAGCGCCGAGGCCATGAAAAGGTGGCCCGGCGTCTCCCGCCGAGACTGCCTGTATACACCGCAGGATGGTCGCGACGCAAGAGCGGCTAGCCACGGTGTCGCCGTGGCGACACCGTGGCTACACAGCTCGCGGCTCTTGGACGAAGCCTCAGTAGCCTTCTCACCTTACCTCGGCGGGTGGATGGCCAGGCGCAGAACGTACCCGACAATCGAACCGGCCGGCTCACCCTCCGCTTTTGCCTTATAAAGGCGATAGAGCGATTCCAGTATCAGATAGGCGGGACCGGCAAGCGCGAGGGTCGTGGTGCGGTAAAGTGCCGCGGTGAGGCAGAGCTGCAATACCCCAATGACCAGAAAGAGGCCGGCCGTTATCGCGGTGGAGCCCGGACCCTCGTATTGATAGAGGAGTTGTAAGCGAAGCTGGTCCCGGCGGGGGTAGGTGCTCCAGAACAGCGCAAAGCTCTGCGCCAGGTCGAGGCTATGGGTGAAGTCTTCCACCGCCTTTTGCCGATCCGGGGTGCGCGGATGGGTGTACTCGCGACTCGGGACGCCGGCCTGCGGCTCGACTTTTTCCAATTCGTAGATCCAGCGCCGGGCGAGGCCCTTGCCCTCCCGATGCCAACGGAGCGGCCTGTAAAGGGCCCCCTCAAACCGTACAAGGGTTGATCCCGCTAAAGCGGTGTCGAAATACCAGGAGCAAACTTGCAATGAATTCCCGCTCGGGACTCGCCTCACCTCATCTTGTCTCGTCAGGCGCACCGCGCCGGCGCCTTCCGTGCGGTCTGGGGACGGTGCTCGTGTCAAGCCTTGCCACAAAAGATACGGCAGCGTCAGCAAGAGTGACCCGTGCGGCTGGTGGGAGATGCTGATCCAAAATACGCGTGCAAAGGATTCCAGGACCAGGTAGTAGACGACGGCAGCAAAGCGTGAATCCTCCGAAGCACCTCGCAGCGCAAAGGCCGATGCCAAGCCGAACAAGGCTGAACCTACCGAAACCCAGGCCATGCTGAGGCCCGTCTTCTTTTCCCACTCCCGCTGCAACGGATCCGGCGCGAATCCCGCGATGGGGAACAGCCAGAGAATCAAGTAGCGGAGCCACTGGGTTCTCGTCATGTCCTGATGCGCGGCGGCCGCGTCCATCTGCGTCTTCAGAGTGTAGTTGACCAGGTGACCCATGGGGTATTGAGGATCCCACGGCCGCAGGCCGTAGCGAAACGCGTAACCCCCTTCGACCGTCTCCTCCACGCGCATCAGTTCGTACACTTGATCGCGGTACTTGATGGCCGACCCGGCGTGGTCCGCACGTATCAAGTCTCCGGGGGAATGCGGAACCCATCCCTCCTTGGGCAGGACTGCGTATACCCACAGCTCACTCGGATCTCCGTCCGCGGCGGGGATAACGCGATCGGGATAGAAGTCAGGCAACGGGGTTGCCGGCACCATTCCTCCCACTACCCAACACAACTCCACCAAGATTTCCGTTTTGGCATTCTGACCGGGCGCCAGTATACACCTGACCGTCTCCGTTGGGAGTTTTTGGTTCATGGCTCCATCCTGAACCTCGCCGGTGACCTGCCTTGGAGCCAACCACGCCCCCCTTTAGATACGGAAAGGCCGTTGGCCACGCTGTCGCCGCGGCTGAAAGTCCGCCGATCTTAATGGCGGGCAACCCGTCCTGACCGTGAGGTTTTCTCATGCTCGATATCCCAGCGGCAACCGCACGTAGTCAGCCTGAATGGGGCACGCCGCTACCGTTGCCTTACCCAAAACTGAAGTCACGATATACAAAGGCACATAAATTGTAGCGGCGCTCTATGAGCGCCGACCGGCAGTAACAGACCGCCGCGACAGACAAAAGCAGAATTGTTATAACTCGACCACCGCTAGTCTTCCGGCCGCTTCACCAGCGACCTCTTGCCTCAGGACCTGTGGATATAGAAATCATCTCCCATCCCTCAAAAAGCGTTAGGGGTTGTCGATGGGAAATTAATTAACGCTGATTTCAAACCGGAAAGCCCCCAGCGCGGCGGCGCCGCAACCAAACAGGTTTTGTAGGGGCAGGCCTCGTGCCTCCGCAAGGGCACCCACGAGGGGTGCCCCTACAAGAGGTGCAAAATGTTTGCTAAAAAAACAAGAAATTACGATCTTGTTTTACAGACCTATTATACTACGCGAGCGATAGGCGTGAAGGAAGCCACAGAGACTTCAAGGTGAGGGCTGGCATTCAATAGCGAGGGGGAAGAAGCCGCTCAGCGTGGGTGTGGACGCGCCCTTCCAGGGGCTGTAACGGCACTCAACGCCTGCCTCGCCCTCGCGCGTTGCGCAAGTTCGTTGAAAAATGGAGGTTGGCGGTCATTCCATTCTAGGCGCCGGGATAGTGGGACCGCCACCGCACGGGGAGTTTTGCACAAGTCCCCAACCCCACCGAGGGGTTGGGCAATACTCTTTGAGGGATCCGAAAATGCAAATCAAAGCAAAGCTGCTTGTCCTACTTCTGGCACTCTTGACCGCAATTTTGATGACGCCACCCCCTTACGCGGCAGCCGCGTCGCCGGAGGTGGAAAGCCTGGTGCGTGGATTCCCTACTCTGGACGAACTGGAAACCCACTTGGGCTTTGAGACCGCACGAGAAGGCGCTGATAATCCGCCGCCGAGGGTCCATGCGAATTCCGAGGGTGCGGAAGGCTCCATCTACCCCGTGAGTGCGCGATGGTTCGCAGCGCCCCCAGCCCCCAATCCCTTCAGCGCCCCGGCCGCCTCAAATGCCGAACCGGGCGAAAAGCCGTTGGCTTCATTGCTTGCCAATATGGATGCCGCGCAAAAGGATGCGGGGGCCATCGGCAAGGAAATCGGCAGGCAGAACAACCTCCCGATCAACAAATATCTGATTGACCGCTGGGCCGGCTACGCCCGTACGGATTACGGCACGGACATCACCGGGCTGTTTGTGAATGGCATCGGTATCGGCTCATTTCAGCAAACCTTGCGACAGAGCTATGGCGCCAGTTACAGCTTGCCCCTGCTCCAGCGCTTTTCCGGCAGCACCAAGTGGACCCGGCTCCTCAGCGGGTGGACCGTCAGCAGCAGTGCCGGCGTCATGCCACTGATCAACCCGACGTCGCAATTGCAGCAACTCCTCAATAACCTTTCATTCTCCTGGTCGGTTGCGCTCAGCTATAACATTTCTGGCGGGATGCTGCGCAGAATACAGGACGGCCAGTACGACAAGGAAGCGGCCTTCGGTAAGGCAGCAGGTCGCGCTATCGCCACGCGCGAGGAACTGCTTAGAAAGATGGCCCTTCGGATCGATGCTTTGTCCGAGAATCGGCCCGTCCGCGACACCCGCTTGACCTCCCTGCGAGAACTCTATCCGCAGTTTGAGCTCTATCAGGCGCGGTACGAGCAGGCCACCTCGTGTGACGAGCGGATGGAGAACTTTTTCACCCTGAAAGGGCTGGCGCTCAGCCTGCTGACTCTGGCCGGCTACGACCGCCCTGACAACATGGGGAGCAATCTTCTGCAAGCGTGGAAAAGAGCGCGGTTCGTAGGTTGCGGAAGGACTTCATAGGCGCACGGTCTTTCACCACGTCACTTCTACTACTTCGTCGAGATCCGTCGACACGCCAGCGGGAAGCGTCAGCACCACTCGATCACCTTCTTCCTTCCAATCCACAGCCTGGCCGGTGCGGAGCACCTTCGCAGATTTGGGAGTGTGCACTCCCGTCAAGGTGGCCGTCTGCTGCTGGCGCGAAAGGAAATGGACGTACCACTCGTTGCCCTTCACGGTCACGGGAGCATCACTGCGCTCCGGATACGGTCCGGCCACGACATCAAACACAGAAACTCCGCTGTGCTTCATCCAACCCGCCATTTCGTCGCAGATGGCGTAGTAACTTGGCGACATCGTCCCGTCCGGCCATGGCCCGAAGTCTGGAAGGTAGTTGCCGCCCCAGGCGCGATTCCGCACCAAGCGCTCGATGATATGGCTCACGGGTTTGCACGCTACATTTTCACCGTGATAGCTCCAGCCGCCGCAAATCGGCTCGCACTGTTCCCAGGCGCCCGCCGGCTGCTTGCTCGGATTCTTAGATTCGAAGTCGGTGTTGTAGTCACCGAACGGCTTGTTGGGACCCCAGATGAAATACCGGTCGTTCTCCACGATGTTGGGCTGAAGCTGGCGGACGTAGCGCTCCATGTCCTCGCCGTGAATATCGATCCCTTCCGGCCAGTCGTAGCCATCCCACCAGAACAAGTCAATGGCGCCGTAGCGGGTCAGCAGCTCGCCCACTTGGGCTTTCACGTAAACGTAGAATTGGTCAAAGTACTTCTGCATCTCGCTCAGGGGCATGTCAACCCACTTGGGAAGTCCCTGTCTCTGCGGATGCGAATGGTGCATTTCACCATCCCGGCGCGGAAAAGAACGATTCGGCCAGCCGGGCGGGTTGTAATGCCAGTCGTTGGGCGAGTAATAAAACCCCACCTTCAATCCATGCTTCCGGCAGGCGTCAACGTACGGCTGCACCAGGTCTCGGCCGTGCAACTTCTGCTTGGTGCTGAATTCGCCGAAGTCACTCGGCCACAGGGCGTAGCCGTCATGATGCCGCGTGGTGAGAACACTGTACTTGAACCCCGCCCTTGCCGCCGCCTCCATCCACCGGTCGGGATCGTAGTTCTGCGGATCGAACTTGTCGGCCAGCGCGTCATACTTCTCCACCGGCCAGTACGGATTGGGTTTGCCAGAATCCTCGTACATGCCCCACGAGATTTCAATCTGCCCAACGCTTGAGGGCCCCCAGTGAAGGAACAGCCCAAAACCAGCCTTCTGATACCAGGGTTGGATGGGCTGGCGGGGCGGCGGGGAATCCATGCCCTCCACGACATTGAGGTTTGCTTGAGCTGCCGGGGGCAGAGCCGCAGTCGCCACGATGGTTTGAATGAAATTTCGTCGGTTCATATTCTTCTTGGAGTTCTCCTTCCGGGAGTCTGTCGGAGATGGATTTCGTTGTACGTAGAATCAACAACTTAGCGAGATTCAAGTGTCCGTAAGGTATTGATTCTTCGTTGAGAGACTCTTATTTCCGACACACTCCTAGCCCGGATTTCTCCCCACGCTTGGATGTTCGTAGGGGGCCGCCCTTCCAATTTACCACGTCACTTCCACCACTTCGTCGAAATCAGTTCGCGGTTCGCTGGGAAGCGTCAGCACCACGCGATCGCCTTCTTCCTTCCAAGTCACGGCCTGGCCGGTTCGCAGCAACCTCGCCGCTTTCGGGGCGTGCACTCCTTCTATTGAGTTCTGCATAATACAGTGACATTCATAGAACCTTCAAAACGGCAACGTACTTTGCTTCCAGCAGGAGGCGACGATAGGGCGCCGCCGGCGCAACCGCCGGAGGGCGCGGCGGGT
>Ga0187849_1004297_pt1 | contig 11942 bp, 14 predicted proteins | sample June2016WEW_4_10_2_FD_132412 | JGI IMG/M metagenome (GOLD analysis project Ga0187849, IMG submission 132412) | Peatland microbial communities from SPRUCE experiment site at the Marcell Experimental Forest, Minnesota, USA - June2016WEW_4_100 | ecosystem: Environmental > Terrestrial > Soil >... | reverse complement strand
CGTCCAGGTATTTCGCGGCCGCCTGGGTGTCCCAGCCGGTGCTCGCATCGGGCACAGCCGGGGCCTGCGACTGCTGGTGTCCGCTCGGCTGAGCCGCGTGGGCGACACCGGCGCGGGCGCCGAGTGCGGCCAGCGCATAAACTACCACGAGTCGTGGATAGATCTTCATGTCGGTTGTGCCAGGACGCTACGGTGCTTAATGGGTGGTGTCAACCGTCCTAATCCATGGGCGTCGGGCTGCGGGCCGATGTGCGGTTCCGGTCGGACGCCGACGGCGAAGGGAACGGGCCAACGGTGCGCAGGCTGGACCGGCGTCCCGGGACAGCGGAAGGCGGCAGGGGCTGGGCAGACAAATTACGGGTGCGGGCCCGGCAATGACCCATCGAGTCGGGTCTAGCCTGCCGAAGGAGGGTACACGAATGCCTGGGGATTGGCCCTGAACCTGGGCGAATTGATCGCTACATATGGTTGTGGCTGGGGGAGGAGGCTCGGAGGGCCGGCCGGAGGGCGGAGCCAGGGTCCGGTGCCCTGGGCCATTCTGGCGCAGGCAAGGGGCCGCCGGCCTCGGCCTGGGGACACTTGGAGACCCGGCTGAGTCACGAACCGCATTTCCGCGTCGTTCAGCCGCCGGACATCGCGAGGAGTGGGGGACAGGGTGAGCGGGAACCAGCGTAGTTGATTCGTCGGCCGCGAACTACCACTGGCGATTCTATCGCGCGGCGTTGCCCTAGGTCTGCGCCGAGAGTGCGTGCCGGCATTTCGGTTTGGACGCGAGGGGACGGGATCGGACCTTTTTCACCGATTCAGATGCCTACAAAATCGCACACTTACGGGGGTTTTCAAGGGCAATTCGCTCTAACTGGCCACTATTCTTCACTACTCTGTCAGTGCTTTCACTGACACTTTCATTGACGCTTGCGAGGCTGGTCGGACGCTCAACTTCGATTCAGCTCTTGAAAACTGGCTCCCGCTCGTGAATATACCTTCCATGTCATTTAAGTCAGAAACTTTACGGGTGTTCATCGCTTCTCCGTCGGATTTGGCGGAAGAGCGCCAAGCGGCAACCGAAGCAATCAACGAATGGAACGTGCAGCACGCCGCCGCTGAGTCGGTGGTTCTCCTGCCGGTCAAGTGGGAAACACACGCGACTCCTCGGTCGGGCGTGAGACCGCAAGAGGCCATCAACAGGCAACTCGTGCAAGGGTGCGACATTCTGATCGGAATGTTCTGGACCAGAATCGGGACAGGCACCGGCGTTGCCGATTCGGGCACCGTGGAGGAGATAGACCGGTTCGTGGTTGGCGGTAAACCCGCAATGCTCTATTTTTCTAGCCGTCCGATTGACCCTGACAAAATCGACTTGAAGCAGCATAAGAAACTGAAAAGTTTCAAACGAGCCACATTCAAGAAAGCGCTGACTGGGGGGTTTAGCGCAGTCAATGACTTGCGGCAGCTACTTCTCCGGGACTTGCTACGGCAAGTCCGGTGCATGAAAGTGAACAAGCGATCAAGGCTGTCTGGGAACCTGGATCAAGAATTCAAAATCACGGAATTAATGCGCCTTCAGCGGCGGCACAAAATTACGCCGGAGGATTATCGGAAATACCGCGAGGAGGTCTTAGGGCTCCGGCCGCGTTCGGGAGCGGGAACCACAGACCCGGTAACCCAAGGAGAGGTTGGACCAAACGGCTACAAAGTCGGCTACACCAAGGAGGGGGACAAGGTGGAGTGGATACCCAGCGACGAGCGTCCGGGCGAATCGTGGCCGTTGCTCCTGCGCCGTAACGACAAAGCGATCCTCGCGGCCCAACAAGGATTCTGGGACAAAGTTTGGTGGAACCGCCACCAGAATTGGCTTCACGGAATTAGAATCGGCGAAGAGCCTCTGACCGAAGGTCAAAAGCCGATTTTGGAACGGGCAAAACGGGCAGCCCGGCGAATCGAGCGGAAATACGGTAAGAAAAATCTTGGGTGGGATGATTTTGAATGGGGGCTATTGAGCGGCAAATTATCAGCGCTGGCCTGGGTCATGGGTGCTGAATGGGAAGGTTCACTCGATACCTGAATCGTGTTTCTGTTGCTCGACACTTTCCTTTCCGCCTTGCGCAAAAGGCGCCTCAGCGTCAGCGCCAGCGCGAGCGGAGGAGCGGAGTCCATGAGGCTGCAAGCCTCTGGCGCGGGGTTTGGAGACGGCGCAAGTCCCAATAGAGCACAGGCGGCGGAAGGGTAAAATCTACCGATAGTGCTACTTGCAGCCGGACCGATTCGAGTCAGGGAGCGCGTTTACTCTCTGCGCCACTTATCTGGCCCGCCTTTGTCAGTGTGTTTGACACGCTCAACGTCAGGACGGACGCCAGGGTACAATCTCGCCGCCTGCTCCTCCGCCGCTTTCTGAGTCGGCGCGACAGCGACGGCTTTAGGATTGCCTTTCTCCTTTACCTCATAATCTCCATTCGGATTGCGCTCAATATAAATGTTACTCATAGGAGAGAATGATGCCGCAAGAGCGGGAAGTGTCAAAACAATAAATGGGCCAGCGCCGGGGCTTTGGGCACGGCGCACGTCCCCGACCAACGAAAAACGGCTGAACCTTCACGGTTCAGCGGCGTGATTTCAGGCGGGGCGCCCCCTGGAGGACATGCGGAGGGTCCGCTTCGCCCGAGTAGAGCCGTGCGCCTTGCCTGCCCCTGATGTCTGACCCAGGGCAAGCAGGCGAGACCACGGGAGGACGGACGGCGCGAAGGCGGAGAAGATCATAGCCGGCACAGCGGATCGATGAAGGTCCGCGTCCCCCATATGAGCACTTGACAAACCGCGGGTTCGCGCGGACGTTGGGCTCCGTGCTCGACTGGCCATCGGCACTACCATTATGGCCGAACAAAGTATTATTACTGTAAGTTATGAAATTGCGCTTCGAAATCGACCAAGCGGATTCGTTCCGCCACGGTATTGACCGTTCAAAGTCAATCGTCTCAGTTGACGTGAATCCCGCTGATCTACCCCAAGAAACCCGCTCGCTCATCGCTGAACATCTTGTTGGCATCGACGTCCTACAGTTCTTCTACCACGACGGCCAGGTGATAAAAGGCCACCCGATCAGGGAGCTATCCTACACCTCGCGTGAACCCAAGCGGATTGTGGCGAAGGCTGTGAACCTTGAGGCACTGGTTGAGGCCATTAAGCTAAATGACACCTTCATCGCCCACGTCAAGGCATCATTCGACCATCCGGTTCAATTCCGAATAATCGACAACCCGCCGAAAGATGCGGCGGGTTTTGAGTTTATTTCGGACCAGAGCCCGACCCAAATCCAGGAACTCCGTGCGGCGATCGGACAGAAGCGCCGGGTGTATTCTGATTGTTTCCTTGCCGAAGTCCAAAATCTGAGGCAGGAACTTCACGCCAATTCGTACAGTGTTTACCTTCTACCGCTCCCGGCCTCGACTGCTCAGGGCAGGTTTTACTGCGAGCCTGTCTTTGCGGCCGAGTTTTCAGGCCGGCAGGTGGTCGCGCACTCACCCACCATCGTCTTGAACGAGAAGACTGGTCGTATTTTCGAGGTTAAGAACCTTTTCCAGGCGTTGGAAATCTATATGCTTTCTGGAATGCCTCCCGGGATTTTAATCAACGACCTTGTCATTCTAAGATGGGATGGCAACAAATGGGGAATTGTGTTGCCGGAAGGAATCATCCGCATGGCCAATGACGCAAAGCCTGAGTTGAAAGGAGAACCGGAAGAAGCCTAGTAGAACCTAGGCGCTGGACGCCTCAGCGACCTGTGCTGGGGCTGCACGGGTGCGGTTCCGGCAGTCGGAATTCGGCGTGGTTTCGGCATGGTTCATAATCCACCAAGATACTCCAACTGCTGCAGGGACGTGTCGCCGTTTGCGTGGTCTGCCGAAGGGCGGCCCATGACGATATGGCCCGGCATGTCGATCTTCATCAGTTACCCGGCACGGGCACGGATCAGGCCGCGGGTGACTTTGATGTCGGCCTCGCTTGGGGTCGGGTCGCCGGAGGCGTGACAGTGCATCGGGATGATTCCCGAGGCGGACCCGATTACCGCCGCCCTGAGCACTTGGGATGGACGAGGAGGGTATCGAGCGTGCGGCCCATCCTGGCGCCCGCGCAGTTCCTCTCTCTGCGCCACCGGATGGCGGACTCGAGGGGACTCGACGAGAATACGGATCTGCGTCGAGTCCTGCCCCGGCCAGTGTGGCGGGCGGCGCTGGTGATGGACGGCGCCCTCCGCGTTTTCTGGGACGATCTCTTAGGCGGGACCACGGAGTTTGCGGTGCGCTCTCGAACGCCACCCACCTCCGAGCCCTCCCTCCGGCTCCTGCGCCGATGGGAGGCAAGCTCGGCCCAGCTCCTGCCGGGGGATCATTACAGCCTGGTAGACGGGTTTGCCTCGCTCCTAGCCTGGAAGGCTCCAGGCCCCAGCCAGATTTCCTCCGCCCCCTCACCGGCGTCCGAGATCCCTGCCACGCCACGCCGCAAAGCGCGCCGAAAGCCGGCTCCCCCGCAAACCGCTCGCTCGTGGCCGTTCTTTCGCCGCCACTCCGCTCATGGAGATTTTGCAGGAGGTGGTACTTTTGTCCGATAGAGGTTTAGGTATGGTGATGTGTCCGGCGGGAGGATTCTTCCGTGCTCGACAAGGACCTGGTACGCCTCCTCGATCCCGATGCACTCGTTTTCCTTGGGCCCGAACACCCACCCGTTTCCACGAGGGTAGAACCGTAGCCTTCCCCGGTGATCAACCCCTTCTGTCAGATGAGCGATCTCAGAGCCGGAGAGCTGACCATCCCCCTCTTCGCGTAGAAGATGACGGAATTTTTCCAACCCGGCTTCTAGTGGGATTTTGAGTTCTGTCATAGTTGTCATTTAGACAAACGCCAGCATCGATTTAAAGTCAAGCATATATGCCTGTTGGCAAGATTCTCTCCCCTGTGCCAAGGCACCGAGGCCACCTGGTTCCGTCTCAAGGCAACCCGCCTAAGCCGGGCTAGAGCGCGCGCCCCAAGCCTTGTGGTACGTTCCGGGGCGAGGCCAGTGCCGGTCGCCGCCCCTTCCGACCGTCCCTGTGACCGCACGCTGTTTCCGCACAGCAACCCCTTGGTGATCGGCCCGTCCAGTTCGTCGTAGTCCGACGGAAGGCCGACCAGAAACTCGGGTCGTTGCTGCCTACCGCGTGGCTTTGTCGAGGACCTGCTGCCGCTCTGCACCCAGAAGCCGGGGAGCCCGTGCGGCAGTCTGGACATGGTGGTGGAGTTCGGCTGGGCCTTCGACGGTGTGCAGTTCACCCTCCACATCGACGGGGAGAGATTGGTGGTCGGCGGCGTTACCTGGGGGCCACGCAACGCCGGCAGGCTCTATGCCTTCCTGGCCGATTTCTCCGGATGTGCCGTCTGCCCGGCCATGCGCGCAGGCCTGCCCTGGCTGGACACGGTGGCCACTCCGCTCGTTGCCGAACTCCCCAGCCGGGCGCAATCGGTGCTACTGGCCTGGGCCCGGTCCCTGGCGGCCGCGATCATCGAGCATGCACTGGCCTGCAATTGAGACCGAGCCGCCGCCAGAGGCCGCGGGGAGGCGGTCGTGAAGGACATCTGTTTTGTTCAAAAAATCTTTACCCTTGTACAGCCTTTGACCAGGTGCCCGTGTGACGATGGGCGCATGAAACGAAACCCCATCGAGGCCGAGGAAGAACTGGGCAAGCTCCCGCCCCAACACCAAGCGCATCCTGCCGTGCTGGAAGTGCGCTGGGAGATTTGCGCGAGGGCAAAGAAGTGGGACGCCGCCCTCGAAATTGCCTCGGCGCTGGTCCAGGTGGCGCCGGACCATCCATTGGGCTGGGTCCATCGGTCCTTCTGCCTTCACGAGTCGGAGCGCACAGCCGAAGCCCGCGACAACCTGCTGCGTGCCGTGGATAAGTTTCCTGAAGACGCGATCATGCTCTACAACCTCGCCTGCTACGAGTGCCATCTTGGCCGGCTGGAGCAGACAAAGCACTGGCTCCAGGCAGCGTTCGAAGTCGGTGGCGCCGGACCGCTCAGGACTCTGGACGCGGAGAGGGCGTCGCTGGCCCCTTTCAGGGGCATCCACAATACCACCCGCTATGGGCGCGGATCCTTACTTTCTTTCGGCTGTTCCCCCTGTTGCTTAGGAGCACGGCTCGGCCCAGATTCCTGGCCCGCGGGCCTCTCGTGCTTTGCGCGTATTTGTTGGATCCGTCGGCGTGTTTGCTCCCGAACCTCGGGGGTCATATTTTTCACCATTTGCTCGAACCGTCTTTTGCTCGCGGGATCCATGAGAGTCTTGTATCAGGAATTTCGGAGAGAGCAAATTAAATATTGGAGGTTAAATACTGGAGATTCAAAACGCGCGAAGGTGGCACAGCCCGGCGGGTTGGCCGCGTCGGGGCTTGCCGACGTTGGCATTTAGCAAACTGCGATAGCAGGATCTCCTTGTCTTCCTCAGCCCCTCCGCCAACACGCACGTATGGACTTTCGGAGTGGGCCTTGTGGGGACGTCGCGCGACCAGGATCCCTTCGCCACAGCGTCCAGACTCGTTGCTGCCAGCCGTCCTCAATCCCCGCAGGCCGAGGACTGCATTTGGTCTGCCTCAGCCGCGGTTGGGATCGCCAACGCCCCAGTTTGGGGTCCCCTGCTTCCCACCCTTGGAGCAGAAGCTCAGAAAAGACAAAAGTGACAGGACATCGCTTTCGAGCTCCGTAGAGGATCTGAAGTTCCGCCAAACAAAAGAAGGTATGGAATCTTCGCAAACCAATTCCCAAGACGCCCGCTGCCAGCCGGTGCCGTTTCCGCCCGAGAGGGTCAGGAAGCTGTTGCTCAACCTCAAGTCCAGTCTCGGCCGGGAAGAAGGGCAGCCATTGAGTTTTGAGGACTGGAGCCCCATTGCGGGCCGCCCCTCGAACACGCTGGCGTCCTGGTGCGACTCGGGCGAGGCCCATCAAATTCAGGCCCTGCTGGCCTCGTTGGAGCGCCTGCCGGAGCAGGCCCAGCACCAACTCCTCGATGAAGCCTGCCGCATCCATCCCACTCTTCAGCACCGCCGGCTGGGCCATGGTTTTCTGGCAACCAGCCGCCTGAAGGAGATCCTGCGCAAACCGTCCGGGTTCACGCTGATCCGGGGCAACCCGGCGCACATGCGCACGTTTCTGCTGGCGGCCCTGGGCAACTCCTTCAACCAGGCGCATCCCGGAGGCAAGGTCGTGGCGGGGTTGGACATTCAGCCCGCAGAATTCCTGGCGCCGGTGATTGGTGTGACCTAATTCGCAAATCACCTCGGCACGTCTGGCGCCGCAAGGCAGATCAAGGAGGCTTGGGCACGCGTCCGGGGCAACGCGGCCCGCCTTTTCTTGTTCAATGGGGTATGGAGCCAAGCGCCGGAACTGTGGGAGGAGATCGCGAACTGCGCCCGCCGGGCCCATGTTGTGGCGGCCGACGAGTCCGATTTCACCCTGCGCGACCTCAGCAAGGGACTCTCGTCTCCGATCCACCTGCTCAACGTCTCGCCGACCAAGGAAGTGCCCGAATGGATCAGAGTCGAAATTGCGCTCCCGTGAACTCGGCCACGCCGCAAATCGATTCCGCCCGCCTCGCCATGGGCCGGCGGGAACGCGAGGTAATGATGACCGTCGTCGGCCCCGCGCGCACGATTGGCGCCTCGCCTCGAGGAGGCCTCCGGCCAAAAAGGAAAGCCGGACACAAATCGTGACAAACGCTCGCCACCGATATTCTCTTGCGTTACCCGCACCTGCCGCAAAACCCATGCGCCCTCCTGGCCAGAACTCCCAAAGCTCCCTGAGCCTAACCCATATTGACTTCAACCGCGGCCGAACCAGCCGCTACCCGCTCTGCCTGCCGCATGGCTTTGTCGAGGACCTGCCGCCACTCTGCACCCAGAAACCGGGGAGCCCGCGCAGCAGTATGGACACGGTGGTGGAGTTCGGCTGGGCCTTTGACGGTGTGCAGTTGACCCTCCACATCGACGGGGTGAGATTGGTGGTCGGCGGCGTCGCCTGGGGGCCGCGCAACGCCGGCAGGCTCTATGCGTTCCTGGCCGATTTTTCGGGATGTGCCGTCTGCCCGGCCATGCCCGCAGGCCTGCCCTGGGTGGGCACGGTGGCCGCCCCGCTCGTTGCCGAACTCCCCCGCCGGGCGCAGTCGGTGCTGCTGGCCTGGACCCGGTCCCTGGCGGCCGCGATCATCGAGCACGCACTGGCCTGCAATTGAGACCAGGCGGCGGAACGCGACAACCAACGTGACAAGGCCAAGAGCGGGTCGGTAAGCCTTTGCGCTCGCAGTGGGTTGTGTCAATCTCTCGGGCGATGTTTCGCGTTATTTTCCATCTCGACATGGATGCGTTTTACGCGTCGATCGAGCAGCGCGATAATCCGGCGCTGCGCGGCCAGCCGGTCATTGTCGGCGCGCCCGCAACGCAACGTGGCGTGGTCTGCGCGGCCAGCTACGAGGCGCGGAAGTTCGGCGTGCATTCGGCCATGCCCAGCGCCACGGCGGGCCGGCTTTGCCCCAAGGGCATCTTCGTGCGCCGGCGTATGGAGCTCTACCGGGAGGAGTCGCGCCCGACATCGAGTTCGTTCGCATGGACAACGAACAGCGCCTGCGGCTGGCCGACCTGCGGGGCAAGGTGGTGGTCCTGGACTTTTGGGGTGTCGGTTGCGCATCGTGCCAGGAACCCTTGCAGAAGATGCAGAACTACCACGAACAGAACCCGGCATGGAAGGGCCGCGTCGAGCTCGTGCCCATCAGCATTGACGGCTCGCTCAAGGCCGCCAGCGAGCACCTGGCCAAGCGCGGCTGGACCAATACATTTAACGTCTGGGCCCCAGGCGGGCAGGACTCCACACCGGTGAAGGCCTTTCGCGTCACGGCCATCCCGGTCTGCTACATTATCGGTACGAACGGTGTCATCGCCGCAGCCAACTACACGTTTGCGATGGATATTCCAGAGATCGTGAACGGTCTGCTCAAGTGAAGCCAAGATGATGCGAACTCACCTTTCTCCCGCCGGCCCTAGCAAACCGCTCTCTCGTTTGCTCGCCGCGGCGCTCGTAGCGACCACCGTTGCGACCGCCGCTCGCGCCACGGTGGATTCGCTCGAGACCGGCTTTCGAGACCCGCCCGATTCCGCCAAACCGCACACCTGGTGGCACTGGATGAATGGGAACGTCACCCGCGAAGGCATTACCGCTGATCTCGAGGCCATGAAGCGCGTCGGCATCGGCGGGGCGCAGATCTTCAATGTAGATTGCGGCATCCGGGCCGGGCCGGTGAAGTTCTTGAGTCCCGAGTGGCGGGAGTTGATGCTGCACGCGGCGAAACCGGTCGCGCCTCCACTCCACTCGACCAATGCTTGTTTGCGGGCCTTGGGCAACTGTTCCAGCACTTGGTCCATGCGCCGGAGCACCTGCTGGGCCTGGGCTTGGGTCCAGTCGGTCTGCTCCCAACACTCCTTGAGCAGGTCCCGATAGCGCCGGGCATGATTGCGGACCACGCCCACCACGCGGTTCATCTGGCGCAGCGTCTTTTTGCGCTGCCGCTGGCTGGCCGGGCGGGGCCGCCGCGTTCGCGGGCGGCGCGGCGACGATGCACGATACTAAAGAAGCCCTTTCACGCGCCAAATCTGCGGAATTCTGGCTGAAGTTGGGGGAGGCGGATGAGGGGTTGAGGGAATCGGGGCGAGAATAACTCTTGACCAGGCGCCGCCCAGCGAAGGATTCTGACCGTTTCGAGCCACTAACCTCCGTGAACGCATGATTGCTAATGCCCAACAATCGGAAGGGACGAAGATGGACGCGGAGGGAGCCGGTGAAGTGGCGTTGGCCAGGCGAGCGGCGGGCGGAGACGAGGGCGCTTTTAACGCCCTCTATGAACGCCACGCCGATCCACTGTTCGCCTTTATCTATCTTGCGCTGGCAGGAGCGCGGCCTGAAGCCGAGGAGGTTTGGCAGGATACCCTCGTGGCAGGCATCCGGGCACTGCGGGGTTATCAGGGCCAGAGCAGCTTCTTTACGTGGCTCTGTGGCATCGCCCGGCACAATATCGCCCACCATTACCGGCGGCAACACCGCGCCACGCAGAATCTTTTCCTGCTGCCGCCGGAAGAACTCAGCCAGCTCATAGATGGCGGGCCTCTGCCCGAGGAAATCCTCAGCCAGAGGGCGACCTGCTTGCGCGTCGTTGAGACCCTGGGCCAGTTGCCACAGGACTATCGCACCGCGTTGGTGGCCCGGTATGCCGAAGGCCAGAGCGTGGAGCAAGTCGCCCAGTTGTTAGGCAAGAGCTACAAAGCCGCCGAATCAGTGCTGTCGCGAGCGCGAGAAGCCTTTCGCCGTGTTTTATCGGGCCGAGCAGCGATGGAGGATTTATGAACAATCGAGAACCTCACGAAGAAGGGAACCTGGCGCGGCTCATCCGGGCCGGCTTCGATCCAGCGGCACGCCCCGACCCATCCACCGGCCAGCGGACGTTCCAGCAAGTGCAGGCGGCATGGCGAGCGGAATACGGGGGGGGCGCCCGCGGAGCCGAACAGACAAAGCCCAGCCAACCGGATGCCGAAAAGCCTTTGGCTGAGCCGCCGATATCCGCGGTTCGCCGAGAGCAGACAGAACACGAACGAAACACTAAACACGAAAGGAACGGAATCATGAGCAAATTGTTTTGGCGTTGGGGATTAGGTTTGGGCGCAGCAGCCTGTGCCGCAACCATCATGCTGGTCATTTTTTCGAGCACGCATAAGGCGCAAGCTACTGCCGCCGAAGTCATGGCAAAAGGGGCGCAAGCCGTTGCCAATCTCAGGAGCATTCATTTGCGCGGCCAAATGCGCACGGACCCGGCGGGCAACCTTTCGAGCATTCGGCCTGACGCCCCCCCCGTCCCAATCGAGCTGTGGAAGCAGTTCTGGCCCGATTGGAGGTGGCGTGTCGAGAAGTCCGGGCGCGTTGAGGTCATGGACGGCCAGGCCACCGTGCTGCTTCTCAGACCGAAAAACTTCGCCTTCAAGTCGGGCGTGGACGAGGCGAAATCGGACGCCTGGTGGCTGCTGCGGGTTGCCGACCTGAGCCAGACCATCACCAACGAACTGCAAAACATGCTCGCTCGCGGCTGGAAGGTCAGCGTCGCCCGTTCACAGGGTGGCGACGGAAGGATGAAGTCCGTTGTCACGATCCACGCCAGGTCCAATCTGCCGGACAACGACTATCTGAAGAACTCGACAATGGATTTGTCCGACACGCGCTGGGTATATCGTTTCGATGAGACGACGGGGTTGTTGGAGTCGGTGCAGGCCTATCTTATCACTAAGGCGGGCGAAGTGCTGATTGTGGAAATAAGCGAGATTGAATACCGGCCTATCGATCCGGGCGTGTTTCAGCTCCAGTTGCCGGCCAATGTGGCATGGGCGACCAAACTGGAGAAGCTGCCCGACAACGAAAAGTACGCTTCCATGACCGCCCAGGAGGCGGCCCGCGCCTTTTTCGAGGCTTGCGGACGCGAGGATTGGGTTGAAGCCGCTAAATTCATGATGCTGCCGCTCGATGACGAGGCGAAGGAATACTTGGGCGGCCTTCAGATCATCAGCTTGGGCCAGCCTGTCACTTCGGCCGCCGGCCCCGCCGCTGGCCCCATTATGGTCCCCTACGAGATCAAGCTCAAGGCCGGCAAGGTCCTCAAGCACATGCTGGGCCTCGGCAAGAGCCGGAGCCTTGACCGCTGGCTAATCAAGGGCGGGCTCTGAGCGGTCGGCAAGACGTCAACCGGCGTTTGTGTGAGGATTCATCTGCCAGCCCCACTGAACTGCAAACAACTACTCGGACCCATGTTTATCGCTTCAGATCGCAGACCCATGAGCGGTCCTGGGCGCCAGGCCTTCACCCTTTTGGAACTGCTAGTGGTCATCG
>Ga0187849_1004292_pt1 | contig 11952 bp, 10 predicted proteins | sample June2016WEW_4_10_2_FD_132412 | JGI IMG/M metagenome (GOLD analysis project Ga0187849, IMG submission 132412) | Peatland microbial communities from SPRUCE experiment site at the Marcell Experimental Forest, Minnesota, USA - June2016WEW_4_100 | ecosystem: Environmental > Terrestrial > Soil >... | reverse complement strand
CCGCCGAAGCCGGAGAGCTCAGCGTAGCGGGAGGCGTAGAACGCCTCCGCAAGCGACTCGCGGAGCCGGAGGAGGACGCGCAGCTGGAGCCGGGCAGACTGGACGCCGTTCAGGTAGCCGGCTCCGGCGCGGAGCAGGAGCAGCGCGCCGAGCGCGAGGATGATGAGCTGGAGCCGCCGCGCCGACTCGCCGTTGAACGACGAGAGGAAGGGCACGAGCATCGTGATGGAAGCCCCTTCGAGCACCCCGACGGTCAGCGAGGTGAGGGCGACGGCCGCCGCCGGGCGCTCGAAGCCGCGCAGCGACGCCAGAGCCTCGCGAGCCTCGATCCACCGCGAGACCAGGCGCTCCGGCAGGGTCACGACCAGTCGGCCAGCACGGCCTCGCAGACGGCGGGGAGCTTGCGCAGGCTGCGCGGGTAGCTCAGGCGTCGGACCGGCACGACGCCCGCCAGGCGGCTGGCGAACGCGAACTGGCGGGCGAGGCGGTCGCGGTCGAGCACGATGGTGTTGAAGGTGTTGCGAATCAGCTCCAGGCATGCAGCGCCGGCGGACAGCCGTTCGATCGCGATTCGCCCCGCCGCGCGGCGCCGTGCGGGTGTCGGCTCGGAGAGGGCGTAGAGCGCGCGGAGCGGCACGGGGGAAAGCGCCGCCTGCCCGGCACCGAGCGGCAGGATCTGCTTGGACGTGCCGTCGTTCAGCCGGGTCCCGGACGGCTCGACACCGAGGACCTGCCGCGCCACGCTCGGAAAGAGCTTGATCCGGGGCATCCCCGGCTGCACGCAGTAACGGGAAGCCGTCCGCTCCAGCACGATCACGTCGTCCGTGAGGACGGGGCAGCCCAGGCGCAGGAACGCGGCTCCCAGGGTGGACTTCCCGTACCCGCAGTCTCCGAGGAACCCGATCCCCTCACCGTCCGCGACGACGACGGTGCCGTGCAGCGGCTCCACACCCAGGGCCAGCAGCGCGAACGACAGGACCTGGCCGAGCAGGTACGTGCTGAGCGATTCCGGCGTCGCCCGAGGATGGCGGTGATACCGGATGTCGTGCCCGTCCGCCGAGACGACGAATTCGAACAGCCCGCTCCACCGCAGATACGTCGATCCGGTTTCGAGGCGGCGGCAAGAGAACCAGTCGGGCTTCGGCCGGCCGGCGGCGGCCCGCCGACGCAGCGCGGCGAACCGGGCCGTCCTGCCCACCCGAAGCCTGACGTCCGGGCCTCGCGTCCTGCGAGAGCGGGGGCAGGGGAGATCGAGAGGGCAGGCGACCGCGAGGCCGTAAAGGCTATAGGGCGCGGTATCCTTCAAGCGTTCCCGCCGCTGGCCCTGGTCACCGGCTTTTTGGTCCCGTCCGAGAAGTGGCCCTTCTTGGTCTGCGTCAACACCCCGATGTCGCCGTGGACCGTCAGCCCGGGTGTGACATACGGCCGCTTGTGGGCGCCGCGGTGCCGGGTCGGGGGTCTCTTCGCCCGTTTCATGTGATGGTCTCCGAAAGAGAGGTAGGATGGCGTGCCGGAGGTTCACACATCCCGTCGAAGAATACCTGTAGCCACACTTCGAGGGCAAACAGATCCGTGAGGTCCCACAGGGCCAGGGACTCCGGCCCCTGCAGCTCCGTGGCCAGGCCGGGAAGCTCGGCCGCCAGGCGGCTTTCGTCGAGGTACCCGAAGCGAGCCGCCAGGGAGCCGTGCGACAGCCTGGCGCTCACCTGTGCGAGGTCCTGCGCAATCCCGCGGTTGGCGGGGCCGGTGAAGTCGGCCTTCCACGTGCGGGCCCGAACCGCTTCGGGGAGAATACCCGCCATCGCCTCCCGCAGCAGCGCCCGCGGAACGCCGTCCCGGTTCTGCATCTCGCCCGGCGCGGCCATGAGGAAGGCGAGGAGATCCCGATCCAGGAACGGGAACGCCGCATCCTGGCCGTGCAGCGCGGCGCTCTTGTTGTCCCACTCCATGCAGTGCACGTGATACTTGGACCGGGCTTCCAGATACACCGATCTCGCGTGCACGGAGTGGAAACCGCTGCCCAGGCTCACCGGCCGGTTGGCGAACCGGAGGGCGCGGCGGCGGAAGGCGCCGGAGAACCACGGTCTGGGGCGCTCCGGCGGGGCGATCCGGCGGCGCAGGGCCTTGAGCAGCGGCACGATGGGCCGGGGCACGCAGTGCCGGGCGATGTCGAACACCAGCCGCTGCCTGAGCACGCGCGTCTCGTCCGCGCCGAAGAACCGCTCGTACGTCCGCGTATGGCGCACGATCTGCCGGAAGGCGAAGTGCCGGAAGAGATCCACCAGGTACGCAGTGGAAAACAGCACCTGGTCTCCCCAGTGCCCCGAGAGCAGCACGCGCGAGCCGGCCTCGCGGGTTCTCGCGTGCACCGCGCGGGTCACGCCCCAGGCGTAGTCCACGAATGGTGCTTCGACCGCGCGGACCTGGTCCTGGGCGCCCTCGACCACGCCGACCAGGGGCTCGATCGGAATGCGCGCGAACGAAACGTCGTACGCGCGCTCGATCTCGCGCAGATAGCGCTGCTCGTCGGCGGCCGTGCCCTCCGCTCCGACGTAGGACACCCCGAACACGCCGGGAGCCACCGCCAGCCCGGCCCGCCGCAGCGTTTCGGCTTGGCACCAGATGGAGGAGGAATCCAGTCCTCCACTGACCGACACCGTCACCGGGCTCAGGGCGCGCGAGCGCCGTCGCACCGCCTCCGCGAACCGCTCGTGAAACGCCTCGACGTACTCGGCGAACGAGCCGAAGCGAAGCTCGCGGCCGCGGTCGAAATCCCAGTACCGGGTCGCCGTCAGACGCTCGGGCGTCACGACGACGCGATGCGCAGGCACGACCGCCGAGATGCCCGCGAAGCAGGTGATGTCCTGGCGCTCGATCGGGCGCGAGGCCACGAGCATGTAGTCGGCGAGTCCCTCATCGTCGGGAAGCGCCGGGATCTCGGGGTGCGCGAGGAGGGCCTTGATCTCCGACGCGAACGCGCACAGCCGGGCGCTGTGGAAGTAGTAGAGCGGGCGGACGCCTATCGGGTCCCGGGCGAGCAGGAGTCGCGGCTGGCGGGGATCGAAGACGGCCAGCGCGAAGTCGCCGTTCAGCCGCTCGATGGATCGCTCGCCCCAGGTCTCGTAGGCCGCCAGGGCGCAGCCCGCGTCGCTCGTGACGCGCGGCAGCTCCAGGGCGCTCAGCAGCTCATCCCGGTTGTCGAGCCGGCCGTCCATGACGAGGGTGGCGCCGGTGCGTCCGACGAGCGGCTGGACCTCGCCGGCTTCTTCGGGGGTCACCCACAGGTGCTGCCAGGCGAACCCCATCGGTCCCGCTACCCGCCGGCCCTCACCGTCGGGCCCCCGGTGGCGCAGCGTGGCGCTCATGCGCGCCAGCACGCCAAGGTCCGCGGGCTGCCCACCGAGATTGAAGATCCCGACGATTCCGCTCACGCTTGTATATTAGGCGTGTTGTCCCGACTAGTGAACCGAGAGCGAGCATGACGACACGCCGGATCACGGATTCGGCCACCGTGGTGGTCGCCGATGATCTTCTCGCCAGCGCGTTCGGCGCCGAGCTGGTGATCCTCAGCCTCAAGGACGGCGTGTACTACGGCCTCGAGGATGTCGGCGCGCGGATCTGGAACCTGCTGCAGCGGCCCACGACCGTGGGCGCTATCCGCGACGCGCTCATCGCCGAATACGACGTGGAGCCGGGGCAGTGCGGGCGCGACCTGAGGTCCCTTCTTCAGGATCTGGCCGCGCGCGGCCTGATCGAAGTGCGGGAGTCGGATGCGGGCCCTGTGGCGTAGGTGGCGCGCGCTCAGGCCGACCGACCGCCGCCTGCTCGCCGAGACGACGCTGCTGGTGCTCCGCGTGCGCGCGGGGCTCCGACTGACCTCGTTCGCCGCGCTGCGCAGGCGGCTGGATGTGGCCCCCGCAGCGCGCCGCGCCGCTCCCGAGACCCCCGCCAGGGTGGCATGGGCCGTCGCGGCGATCGCGCGGAGACTGCCCGGCACGACCTGTCTCGCGCAGAGCCTCGTGGCGCACGCCCTGCTGCGCCGCCGCGGATACTCCCCCGAGCTCCACATCGGCGTCCGCGGGCGCGCAGGCAGAACCGCCGTGCCCCTCGACGCCCACGCATGGGTCGAATGCGAGGGCCGCGTCGTGGCGGGAGACCTGGACGACCTGGCCGAGTACGGCCGGCTCCAAAGCGTCCGGCCGCCCGCCTCCGCCGCGCCGGGCAGCCCGTGACCCGGGTCCTCACCGCGCCCTTGGCCGAAGGCCTCGCGGCGCTGCTCCGCGGTGAAAGCGTATCCTGGGCCGCGCTCGGCGTGGAGCCGGGCGACTTCCTCGCGGCGTGCGTCGGGGAGGACCTCGCCGGCCTCGTGCATCGGCAGCTGGCCGCGCGACCCCCTTCCGACTGGCCTCAGAGCGTCCTCGGAGAGCTGGCGCGCGAGGCCCGGGCGGAGACGATGCGGGAGGCGCTCCGCCGCCGGGAGCTGGTCGCCGCCCTGGGCGCGCTCGCCGGCGCGGGCATCCGGCCGATCCTCCTCAAGGGCACGCCGCTCGCGTACACCGTGTACGAGGAGCCGGGCCTGAGGCCTCGCGGCGACACCGATCTGCTGATCCGGCGCGAGGAGCGCGAGAGTGTCCGCCGCGTGATGCGCGCGCTCGGCTACGGGGCCACGAACTACTCCGACGGCGAGTTCCTGTTCCACCAGTTCGAGATGGCGAAGGACGACACCTTCGGCGTCCCGCACGCCCTGGATTTTCACTGGAAGATCAGCACCGAGTCGGTGTTCGCCGACCTGCTCGACTACGAGGAGCTCGCTCGCGAATCGACGGGCGTGCCGGCGCTCGGAGCGCGCGCGCGCGCGGCCGCTCCGACGCACGCGCTGCTGCTGGCCTGCGTCCATCCGGCGATGCACCACCGCAACCTCGAGCGCCTGATCTGGCTCTACGACATCCACCTGCTCGCGTCGCGGCTCCCCACGTCCGAACTCGAGGGCTTCGCACGGCTCGCCGTCCGCAAAGGCGTGGCGGCGATCTGCGCGCACGAGCTGGACCTGGCGCGGGCGCGGTTCGGCACCCGCGTGAGCGAAGGGGCGGCGAGGATCCTGGCCGGGCCGGGCCGGGCCGAGCCGTCGGCGGCGTACCTCGAGCCCGGGCGGCGCTGGAGCGACGAGCTGGTGTCGAACGTGAGAGGCCTGCCGCGCTGGAGCGATCGGCTCAGGCTGCTGAGGGAGGTGGCGTTCCCTGCGCCGGGTTACATGCTTCGCGCCTACCGGCTCGACGCGGTGCCGGCCGCGGGCGCCCTGCTGCCCGCGCTGTACCTTCACCGCGGCCTGCGGGGCCTCTGGAAGGTGCTGCAGAACCGCAAGTAGGCGTCAGATGATGCGGGCCAGCCGCTCGCGCGCCCGCGCGAGCAGGCCGCCCCCGCCGCGCGGGTCCTTGCCGTAGTAATAGTAGTAGTACCGGTCGCGCGTCTTCTCCACGCCGTTCAGGACCGCGCCGGCGACGCGGGTCTGCACCCGCCGGAAGCTCTCCACGGCCCGCTGCGCCGCCGTCTCCTCCGTCTCCCCCACGCGGAGCACCAGGATCACGGCGTCGGCGCTCGTGCCGAGGACCGTCGCATCGGTCACCGCCAGCACGGGCGGCGTGTCGAAGATGATCGTGTCGTACTGGCTGCGCAGCTCGCCGAGGAGACGGTGCATCGCCTCCGAGCCGAGGAGCTCCGACGGGTTGGGCGGCAGCGCGCCGCCCGGCAGCACGTCGAGGCCCTTGATCACGTTGGGCCGGATCGCCTCCCGCGCCGCGGAGGTGCCGATCAGGATGTCGGTCAGGCCGGGCTCCTGCACCAGGTTGAAGGCGCGGTGCACGAGCGGGCGCCGCAGGTCGGCGTCCACGAGCAGCGTGTGCGATCCCTGCTGGGCCAGCGTGATCGCGAGGTTGGCGGCGGTGGTGCTCTTGCCCTCGCCGGGGCCCGGGCTGGTGACGCAGATGAGCTGCAGTGCCCGCTGCTCCGCGCTCACGAACGTGACGTTGGTGCGGAGCACGCGGTACGCCTCACTGGTCGGATCGTCGGGTGCGGCGCTCGTGATGAGCGCGATCCCGTGGCGCCGCCCGGGGTGTACGTGGCGCGCGCCGCGCGGGTCGATCGGGATCAGCCCGAGCACCGGGATCTTCAGGGCGCGCTCGACGTCGCTCGCCGTCTTGATCGTCTGATCGAGGTACTCGAGGAAGAAGGCGAGCACGACCCCCAGGAACAGCCCCACCAGCAGCCCCACGACCACCCGCTGTCGGGTGGTGACGCCGATCCGCCCCGCCACCGTCCCGGTCTCCACCACCTGGATGTAGGGCGCGATCGTCGCCGATTCGAGCTCGGCGGACTGGAGCTGCGTCATCAGGTAACGATACGTGTCATTGTACAGGCTGGCGTCCAGCTGCAGCTTGCCGATCTGCGTTTCCTTGCCGGGGAACTGCGCCAGCTGCCGGCGCAGCTCGCGGACCCGCCCGTCCAGGCCCGCGATGTTGGCGCGGATCCCCTCCGCCGTGGCCTGCGACTCCTGCCGCAGTGCCCGCCCCGCCTGCTGGATGCGCTGCTCGAGCGCCTGCACGCTCGGGTTGTCCTCCCGCAGGCCCAGCGTGCCGGCCGTGATGCTGCGGCGGTCGTCGTACAGCTTCAGCAGGTTCTGCAACTGGAAGGCGATCGCCGTGTTCGCGCTCATGTTCGGGATCGCGGCGAGGCGGTTCAGCGTCTCGACGGTGACGCCGTGCGTCGTGTCCGAGGCGAGGATCCCCTGCAGCAGCGCGAGGTTCTCCCGCTGCTGTTGCTGCTCGTGGTCGAGCGTCTGCACCGAGTTGAGCAGGGCTTGCTCCTCGGCGCTGATGTCCACCGTCCCTTCCGCTTCCTTGTAGCGCTGCAGCGCGGTGAGCGCGGTCGTGTAGTTGGTCGAAGCCTCCGCGAGCTGTTCCTTGAGGTACATCTCCCGCTGGGTGGACAGCTCCCGCAGCCGCTGCACGCCGTTCTCCCTGAGCGCGTACATCGCCGCGTTCAGGATGTATGGGGCGAGCGACTGGTCGGTCCCCTGGTACCAGGCGTCGACGACCGTGGTGGACGGGTGGACGGTGAAGCCCAGCCCGCCTCGCACGTCGTTCCCCGCGGCCGCTTTCGGAATGATCACGAACCGCACCGTGCGATCGACGTCCGCGGGGTGCACCGTGAAGCTCAGGGTGTGCACCGTGTCCCGCACCGGGACGGAGTAGCCCGCAGCGGCGATCAGCTCCCCGCGTCCGTCACGCAGCTCGTACCCGGACGGGCCCCTGAGCCGCAGCGTGAAGGTGTCGCGGGGCAGGGCGCTGCCCACGTGCACGTCGTCGAAGATGTCCCCGCGCGGAGTGCGCGGGTCGAGGAGCCTGAGCTGGAGGCCGAGCGTGTCCACGACCTGCAGGGCGAGGTTCTGCGTCTGCAGGATCAGCGCCTCGGAGAGCACCGGGTCGGTCTGAAGCTCCATCTCGTTGACGCCGGGCTGGTCCGAGCGCATCGCCCCGGCCTTCTTCGAGCCGATCTGGAACGAGGCGTCCGACCGGTAGAACGTCACCGCCCGCTTGGCCGAGCTGTAGGCCGCGAGGACCACGGCTACCGCGACGATCGCGATGATCTTCCAGTGCATCACCAGCACCTGCAGGATGTCCCGCAGGTGCAACTGCCGCCCACTGCCCAGCATCGCGTCGTGCCCTGAATCCATACCGGTCATGATCTCCGCCTAGCCGCGAATCGCCACATAGTGCCCCTGATGCCCATCTATGGGCAAGAAGCATTCCGACTGACAGCCGCCGTCGCATTGCTTCGTAAGGCGTTGTGGCATGATGTCTTGTGACTCGCTTGGAGAGGCGTGCGAGTTGTGTAGAGCAGCGTGGATGATGATGCCAATCGCATCACTTGGCGCTCGAGCTTCAGGCGGCGAGAAAAGGCCCCTCGACGAGGTCCATCGGGCTTCGAGGAGGTGCTCTGCCACTGGGCGACCGAGGGGGGAGGCCGCATCCATCCGGGCGCCCAAGATAGGGAACTGTGCTGGAATGCACAACCATCGGGCGGGCATTCGGTTACGCCGCCCCCGGGGCGGCGTTGTTCGAAGGGCGGTAGCGCAGGCTGCCGAGGTGCCGGGCGCCGTTCCGGCGTGCTTGCTCGTGCCGCCACGGTGCCGCTAATTTCCGGCGCCCACGCACCATCCACTTCGCGTTCAGCAGGGGTCATGGCGGACAACGACCGGATGGAGAAGCTGGTGTCGCTGGCGAAGCGGCGCGGCTTCGTCTTTCAGTCCTCGGAGATCTACGGCGGGCTCGGCTCGGTCTGGGACTACGGCCCGCTGGGCGTCGAGCTCAAGCGCAACATCAAGGATCGCTGGTGGCGGGCGATGGTGCACGCGCGGGACGACATCGAGGGGCTCGATGCCGGGATCCTGATGGCCGCCAAGGTCTGGGAGGCGTCGGGGCACGTCGCCGGCTTCACCGATCCGCTGGTGGATTGCAGGCAGTGCAAGCAGCGGTTCCGCTCCGACGATCCGCGGATCAAGGGGACGCCGGGGCAGCCCGACGCGCAGTGTCCGGTATGCGGCACGCGGGGGTCCCTGACGGCGCCGCGGCTGTTCAACCTGATGTTCAAGACGTTCATGGGTCCCGTGGAGGAGGACGCGGCGGTCATTTACCTCCGGCCGGAGACGGCGCAGGGGATCTACGTCAACTACCTCAACGTGCTCCAGGGCTCGCGGCAGAAGATCCCGTTCGGCATCGCGCAGATCGGGAAGGCGTTCCGCAACGAGATCACGCCGGGGAACTTCATCTTCCGGACCCGCGAGTTCGAGCAGATGGAGATGCAGTTCTTCGTGCGGCCGGGGACCGACGAGGAGTGGTTCGAGTTCTGGCGCGCCGAGCGGATGCAGTGGCACGTGGGGCTCGGGCTCAAGCCGGAGCGGCTGCGCTTCCACAAGCACGAGCCGCAGGAGCTGGCCCACTACGCCAAGGCGGCCTACGACATCGAGTACGAGTTCCCGTTCGGCTGGAACGAGTTCGAAGGCATCCACAACCGGACGGATTTCGACCTGACGCGGCACCAGCAGGCGTCGGGGAAGAAGCTCGAGTACTTCGATCAGGAGCGGCAGGAGCGCTACATCCCCTACATCGTGGAGACGTCGGTCGGCGCCGACCGGACGGCGCTGGCGCTGCTGTGCGACGCGTACGACGAGGAGCAGGTCGAGGGGGAGACGCGGGTGGTGCTGCGGTTCAAGCCGTCGCTCGCGCCGATCAAGGCGGCGGTGCTGCCGCTGGTCAAGAAGGACGGGATGCCGGAGATCGCCCACCGCATTTACGACGAGGTGCGGGGCGCTTTCACGGCGTTCTACGACGATGGCGGCTCGATCGGGCGCCGGTACCGGCGGCAGGACGAGGCCGGCACGCCGTTCGCCATCACGGTGGACGGCCAGACGACGCAGGACGGCACCGTCACGGTGCGGCACCGGGACACCCTGGCGCAGGACCGCGTGGACGCCGGGCAGCTCGTGACCTGGCTCGGCGAGCGCCTCGCGACGTGACGCGAGCGGCTCTCCGCGAGCGCGGCGAGCGCATGTGCGAGGAGCTCGGGCGCGAGAGCTACCGGACCGGCGCCGGTCTCGACGCCGAATCGCATTTCGCCGAGATCTTCGGCCGCTATCCCGATCTCACCGACGACGAAGCCGTCGCCGCCGCCCGCGGGCACGCCGCACTCCTCGAGTGGGTGGTGGACAACCGGGTCGGGCGCGCCGTCGCCGCGCTCGACGACCGGCTGCACGCGTGGGAGAGCCGCGCGGTGGTGGCCGTGGACGGCGAGACGATCCCCTACCAGCAGGCGGCGATCGAAACGGCGAATGGGCCGCGCCGCGGGCGTCGCCTCGCGATCGACGCGGCGCGCCGCGCGATCCTCGGCGAGCCGGCGGCCATCCGGCGCGAGCGCCTGGAACGCGAGCGCGACCTGCTGGCCGCGCTCGGGCTCGGGGATCCCGTCGCCGCGCGCTCGGCGCTGTCGGGGATCGCGCTCCTCCCGCTGGGCGAGGCCTGCGGGCGCTTCCTGGCCGCGACGGCGGACCTGTACCGGGACGCGCTGCGCGAGGCGCTCCGCGAGACGGACATCCCGCCGCGGGACGCCGAGCGCAGCGACGCCGCCTGGCTGTTCCGCGGCGCCGGCTTCGACGACGTCTTCCCCGGCCCGGCGCTGGTGCCGACCGCGCGGCGCCAGCTGGGCGAGCTGGGCCTCGACGCGACCGCGGGCGGTAGGATCCGCTACGACACCGAGGACCGCCCGCTGAAGCGGGCTCGCGCCTTCTGCGCCCCCGTCCGTATCCCCGCGGAGGTCTATCTCGTGATCCGCCCGTACGGGGGCCACACCGACTACCGCGCGTTCTGGCACGAGCTGGGGCACGCGCAGCACTTCGGCAACGCCGCCGAGGCGCTGCCGTTCGAGCATCGCTGGCTCGGGGACAGCTCGGTCACCGAGGGCTTCGCGATGCTGTTCGAGCACATGGTGCTCGCGGAGCCGTGGTTGGCGCGCTACGCGGGCCTCAAGGGCGAGCGGGGGCGCGCCTTCGGCCGCGCGCAGGCGTTCGCGCACTTCGCCATGCTGCGGCGTTACGCGGCGAAGCTGCGTTACGAGCTGGAGCTGCAGCGCTCGCCCACCGTGAGCGCCGGCGCGGAGGCGTACGCGCCGCTGCTCACCGAGGCGACCGGCTTCCGCTACGCCCCGGAGGACGCGCTGCTGGACCTGGACGACGGCTTCTACGCCGCGCGGTACCTGCGGGCGTGGCAGCTCGAGGCGGTGCTCGCTGCCCACCTCACCGAGCGCCACGACGAGGACTGGTTTCGCAACCCGCACTGCGGCCCCACGCTGCTGGACTTGTTCGCGCCGGGCCAGCGCGACGACGCGGCGACGCTGGCCGAGAAGGTGCTGGTGCGCCCGCTCGACTTCGCCCCCCTGATCGCACGCGTCGAGTCGGCGCTGGGGTAGGATGCGGCGCCGCGACTTCGAGGCGATGGTGCGCGAGATGGTCCGCGATCTCCCGCCGGAGTACCTCGCGGGGATCGCCGGCGTCGCCGTCACCGGCAAGACCGTTCCGCATCCCGTCCGCGCCGACATCTACACGCTCGGCGAGTGCGTGCCCCACACCTTCGGCACCCCCGACGACGGTGGGCCGGGCCTGCGCTCCACCGTCTACCTCCATTACGGGTCGTTCGCCGCGCTGGCGGAGGACGAGGAGGGGTTCAACTGGCGCGAGGAGGCGTGGGAGACGCTGACCCACGAGGTGCGGCACCACCTCGAGTGGCGCGCCCACGCCGCCGAGCTGGAGGCGTTCGACGACGCGGTGGAGGCGAACTACGCGCGGGGGGAGGGCGAGGCGTTCCCGCCGCTCTTCTTCCTCGACGGGGAGCACGTCGCGCCACGCGTGACCAAGGTGGAGGACGACGTGTTCATCGACGTGCCGCTCGGAGGCCGCGCCTGGCGGCGCGCCGCGGGCGGCCCGCTGCCGTTCACCTGGCACGGCCACGAGTACAGGCTCACGCTGCCCGAGCGGTTGCCGGACATCCTGTTCGTGACGGTGCGGGGCATCGTTCCGGAGCCGACCGCCGACCTGGTGGTCGTGGTGCGCCGGAAGGCCGGGGTGAAGGACGTGTTCAGGAAGCCGAGCGTGGAAAGCCGGGAGTCGGGCGTCGAGGGCTGAGCGGCGCTCCCCCCTCGACACCCGACGCTCCGCGCGCCGTCACTTCGCCGACTCGACCTTCACCGTGATCTGCCGCGGCTTCGCCTTCTCGACCTTGGGGAGGCGGACCGTCAGCACGCCCAGGTCGTAGCTGGCCTGGATGTGATCGGCGTCCACGGTCGACGGCACCGTGAAGGAGCGCTCGAACACGCCGTAGCTCCGCTCGTAGCGATGCACGTGCTCGG
>Ga0187849_1004290_pt1 | contig 11957 bp, 11 predicted proteins | sample June2016WEW_4_10_2_FD_132412 | JGI IMG/M metagenome (GOLD analysis project Ga0187849, IMG submission 132412) | Peatland microbial communities from SPRUCE experiment site at the Marcell Experimental Forest, Minnesota, USA - June2016WEW_4_100 | ecosystem: Environmental > Terrestrial > Soil >... | reverse complement strand
GAGGTGTAGGGGGACGGCTTGCCGCCCCCTGGTTCCGCATTCACCATGCGGAACGCCGGGTAGGGCAAGCCCTACCCCTACATCTCGTGATTGCATTCACCCATTCGAACGGCGCCTGAGGTTGTGAAAACGACTCCGATCCTCAGGTGAGGAGGGGTGGCGCTCCGAGCGCCGGGGTAGTGCTGAACAGGGGGTGGTGGGCGACAGGAAAAATCGGGGAGGTCGCCACGGCCAATTCGTTTTGGGAATTGACCGTGGGTTCGTCATCGAAGGAAAAGCCCATGGTTATGAGGGCACTGACTGTTGCCACCCCCTGTAAAGCGTCTCTTTACACACTACGTAATCTCGTGTAGTCTTACTTGATGAAGATCCGAAACGTGGTTCATCGGGGACTGCGGCGCTTCATCCAGCGCAATGATCCTTCCGGATTGGCTCCGGCGGTCGTGGAGAAGGTTCGTAACATTCTGACCTTCCTGCAGGAAATGGAAGACGCCCAGGAACTTCGCGATGTCCCGAGCTGGAAAGCGCATCAGCTCACCGGCGACCGAAAGGGAACCTGGAGCCTTACGATTACCCGCAACTGGCGGATCACGTTCAGAATCGACCCAACGGAAGGGGAGATTTTCGACCTCGATTATGAGGACTACCATTGAAAGGAAAGTGAAATCATGATGCGTATGGCACGCCCGGCCCATCCGGGACAATTCATCCGGATGGAGGTCATTGAGCCTCTCGGTCTCACGGTTACGAAAGCCGCCCAGGTCCTGGGCGTAACCAGGCCCGCGCTCTCTGCCCTTCTCAACGGCCGCGCCGCGCTCTCACCCGACATGGCGCTGCGCGTGGAGAAGGCTTTCGGCCCGAAGATGGACACCCTGCTTCGGATGCAAACCGCCATCGAGATTGCCGAGGCTCGCGACCGGGAGGCAAGTATCAAGGTAAAGCGCTACGTGGCAAAGCTCCCTACCGCCCACGCACTTGTCGACCAGGCCACGCTTTGAACCGCGCCACCATGAGCCGGCGGAGCGTGGACCTGTTGTGCAGGTCCGCGACCCTTGGGCACGGCCGGCGAGAAGAGCCGCAGATCTTGTGGCGCCGACCTTCCGGTCGGCATTTTCCGCGAGTCCCCAACCTGCTGACCTAACGGTCAGCGCTACAACACGATTGCCAATTTCGTTCTCCTGGACCCCGATGTCCGCAAGGCCTTTCGCCGTAGGGGGACGGCTTGCCGTCCCCTCTGTGCACATTGCCGCCGAACCAAGAAGCGTAGGGGCGCCCCGCGTGGGTGCCCTTGCGGAGGGCAGGCACGAGGCCGCCCCTACCTCGTGATCGAGTTGCGCAAAGCGTAGGGGAACGGCTCGCCGCCCCCTTGGTTCCGCATTCACCATGCGGAACGCCGGGTAGGGCAAGCCCTACCCCTACTCTAACCACGCCTTACGCGCTTTGTAGCGCCGACCTTTAGGTCGGCATCGAGCGGCGCCTGAGGTTGTGTGACCCGGAGGTAGCCACGGCCAATTCGTCTTGGGAATTGACCGTGAGTTCGTCATCGAAGGAAAAGCCCACAGTCACAAGAGCAGTGAACGGTCGCGGTAGGGATACCGGTTGCCCGATACCCCCCGCGCGGATCCCCACGTGCGGATTTCCCGCATGAGGCTCTTATCGTGGATGACTGGCGGCGAAGCGCTGGGCTTGCCGCACACCCGCTAGCCCCTGGGACACGCGTGCCCCGCCCGGCGTCGGGTACGTGTTAGGCAGAGGGATGTTCTCCTTGATCAGCGGCCTTCCCTCCCCCTTCTCCGCCGACCCTCTTCCGTCGTTGTTCGAAGGGTTCATCGGTACTATGTCGCTGTCCGACTCCTCCGAGACGTACATGCGGGCCGTACGGCCTAAGCCTTCTCCCGCCGGCCTGCGGTCGGCGTGCCCAGCAGGCGTCCCCGAGGTCTCCCGGTTCTCGTGTCGGAAGTTTCTAGGCGTGCCGGGGGTCTACGACTACGCAGGGCCGTCCGGGAAGCTCGCGCTCTCGTTTCCCGTCCATGTTGCCTTCCGCCTAGCCAAGGACGTCGGCGCCCTGATGCCGCGTTTTCGAAGCTCCATACCCCGCCCACCTATACCTCTGTTTGTGCTTCACTGTGCACCTCACGGTGCCCAGCGCCATACTCGAGGCCGAGTGGATCGCTACTCCTTTCTCGTAAGGCTCTTTCATCCTCTACTTCCGACCGGTTTATCCCGGCGCACTGGCTACCTGCTTCCAAGCGTGTGGTAAACTCCGATGTGGCGAAGCAGGTTTGGCGAAAGAGGGCAGTTAGCCTGCTGTGATACGAATGAAAATTCCTGGCGGAGAGCGCGCGGTTGTAGACATCGCAAAATTGCGGGACTACTGTCTGAACGAGCAGCATTCGCGCGGACGCCACAAGGCTCGGGTTTTTGCCTCGGTGCTCGGTCTCACCGCCGCCGATGCGGACGTGCTACGGCAGGCGCTGCTGAAGGCTGCACGGGAAGGCGAGGCCGTGGAAGGTGAGCGTGACGACTATGGGCAGAGATACGTGGTAGACTTGGAAGTGCGAGGTCCCCGGGGGCGGGCAACGGTACGGAGCAGTTGGATCATCTTGCACGGAGAAGATTTCCCCCGCCTGACCAGTTGCTACGTAGGGTGAGTGAGGCTGATATGGAAAACATTAAACCTTTCGCCGTCGTCGCACTTCTGGAAGACCAGCCGGAGCGGGGCTTGCGGCGGGGCCAGGTGGGAACCGTGGTCGAACGCCTCGCGCCCGGTGTGTTTGAAGTCGAGTTCTGCGACAATGAAGGCCGCACTTACGCCTCGCTCGCCTTGCGCTCTGACCAACTCATGATTCTCCATCATGATCTGGTTGAGGTGGGCTGATCTTGCATCGTGAATTTTAACCTGCCAACGTTTTCCCCTGACGCGGTTAATGTAGGGCCGAACGGCGTTCGGCCCCGGGGCGAGCGCCGTCGTGGCCGCCACAATTGAGTCAAGGTTTGGCATCCAGGGAAAAGCCCACGGACAGGAAGGCCCTGTGCGTGGCTACCCCGCTTGTGCGCGGAAAAGCAGGCCACCAAACGCGCCGCCGCGGCCACACCATGGTTAGCCGCTAAAAACGTGGTATCGTAACACTGGGTAACTGTGCGGCTTCTCGCAACACTCACGGAGTTTGTCCAATCGGCAGCGCGACACCTGCATGGGATCGAGGTGGTCCTGCGGCACTTAGGCGGATTCGGCCTGCTGGTTCTCGGCATCGTCGACAGCTCCCCCATCCCCACCTTTGGCGGCCTGGACATTCTCACCGCCATACTCGCGGCGCGGCAGCGCGAACCTTGGTACTACTACGCCGGATTCGCCACGGCCGGCTCGGTGATTGGCGCCTACCTGACATTCCGCATGGCTCGTCAGGCCGGTTTGGACTATCTCAACCACAAGTTTGGAAAGCGCAAGGTCTCGAAAATGCTGACGTACTTCCATCAATGGGGAACGGGCGCTCTGGTGGTTTCTACCGTTTTACCTTTCCCCTTCCCGACGAGCACGTTTTTCGCCATCGCCGGCGTGCTGGACTACCCTCTCCGGACCTTCCTCGTGGTCGTGGCTTTGGGCCGAGCCGTGCGTTACGCCGCCATCGCTGCAATTGCCTCCCACTACCGCCGCCACTTCATCGTCGGTCTGCGGCATCTCGTGCAACATCCCGGGTGGTTTCTGGCGATTGCCTCCGCCGTGGTCATCGCCATAACCGCGGCGATGGTGCTGAGAAAGCGGCTACAATCCGCCCGCCCCGTAGTCAAACAAGCGTAGCGCAGACCTCCGCCGTCGAGGTCTGCGGCTCTTCTCGCGAAAAACCCCAAATCTCCACGGCTCGGATCTCCCCACGGATATGGAAGCGTGAATCTAGGGAAGAACCGCAGACCTCGACGGCGGAGGGCTGCGCTACACTTGCCCTGCGAGCGCCATCTTTGCCGCCACAATTGACCCGAGGTTGGGCATCAAGGGAAAAGCCCACGGACAGAAAGGCACTCTCCGTGGCTCCGCTATCCCCCAAGAATTTCTCTTGATTTCTTTTCTGCTGCGCGCCAAAATATATGTAATGCGGTTCTCCGCAGGTGGACAGCCCGTAAGGGCTGGCGTGAAACAGGCCCCGAGAGGGGCCTTTTCATTTTACAGCCAAACCTTTCCGTAGCCCTGTACCTTCCAAAGCCGTCCGTGGGCGTTGAACTTGCTCTCGACGGCCTTCACGACCTCTTTACCGAATACGTCTCCTGGGTCGGCGATCAGGCCTCTTTCCAGAAGGCACGCTTGCTTGACGGGGTAGGCAATAAGATCCGCCAGTTGCAGCCCCGCGATATTCGCCGCCTTGCGTCTTACTTTGATTTCCTTGCTGGTTAGAACGCGCTGATGATGCTCGTGGCCAAACATCAATGTGCCACTTTCAAAGACACGGCGGTAGGCTTGCATGAGCTGCAAGTCCTCTTCGTTCCCGCGTGACTCGGCCATGACATCTCCTACGGCGTTCTTATACCCCAGCCAGCCGGTGTAGCGGTCCAGCATCGCCGCCAGGCAGTAATGGTAAGGATGGAAGGGGCTGGTATACCTTTCCGAGTGCGCGCGCTTATCGATGACCACGCAGACCACCGTGAAAGTCGCCCTGCCGATGACCTTGAGCAGGCCGGAATCGAACCGCTGACGGGTTTCAGCGCTGCACAATCGACCGAACGCACCTTTACGATTGATAATGTCGGAACGGTGCAGGATGACGGGCTTATCAGGGCGGGGACCAAATATTTCACGCTTGAATCGTTCCAGGTCATCCGCAAAGGCCACGTAGTGGTCCGCGTGCCGGAACCAAACCCCCAGAAGTCCCAGATAACGGTGAGACGGATCATCGAGAAGGTTGTAAGTGTGATCACCCGACTCGTCAATGTACAAGCGATAGCGAACGGGTTGAGGATGTGTCTGCGGCATTGCTAATCTGAGTGGTCAGGGGAAAAGCCCGCGGTCAGGACGGCACTGACCGGCGCTACCCGCTAAGAGGGTGGTTGGCCCTTAGACTCGGGTGCCGATTCCGCCAGCGAGCGGGCAATCTCCTTGGCGATTTTTCGCTCGTCTTCGGGCAGGTTGGCCAATACTGATTCGTCGTGGGTTCTGGCCAGTTCCAAACCGGGTTTGAGGAATTGCAAGCGCGCTCGGAGTTCTTCGGGGTCAGCTTCAAGAAGGACATCAACCAGACGGCTCGCGTCGTCGAGCGACGCAACGCCGGAGGCTGCACGTATCATGTCGAGCCTTGCCTCAAGCCGAGTTTCCAATGGCACGTCGCTAGGTTCGAGTTCGTGAAACCGACGGACCCAAGTAAGGGCCTCAACAACTCTCTCATCCGAAAGAAGCAGGATGACTATGGACCGGAGACCTCGGTGCACAAAGGGCATCATACCGCTTTGAGAGCTTTTAGCGCAGTCTGCGAGTGCCTGTTTGAGGTTTCCCAATTCCACGTGAGCCATACCTCGATAGAAAACGGTTGCGATTCGAACCTCGTCTGGAAGGCCAGAAGTCTTGAGAGAGAGGTTAAAATCCCTTAGGGCTTGATCATACTGGTGATGATGAAAATGTATCTCGCCGCGAAACGCAAGCGCCCTGGCGATCATTTCCGCAGGAGCGTCCTTGAGTTCTACCGCCGAAGTGTAGTCCGCCATTGCCCCCTCGGGGTCGCCTAGTTCGCCTTTGGTGACACCACGGTTGACGAGGGCTTGGGCCGCCTGTTCTGGAGTGGCGCCCTTGAGTTCTACCAGCGCGGTGTAGTCCGCAAGCCCGCCCTGGGGGTCGCCCAACTCGCCTTTTGCGAGGCCCCGGCTGAGGAGGGCCCGGGCCACCTGTTCTGGAGTGGTGCCCCTTAGTTCCACCAGCAAGGTGTAGTCTGCGATCTCGCCTTGGCGGTCGCCCAGTTCGCCTTTGGAAATAGCTCGGTTGAAAAGGGCGTCGGCCACTTGCTCTGCCGGGGCGCCCTTTAGCTCGACGACCGCGGTGAAGTCCGCCATTGCGCCGCGCTGGTCGCCTAATTGGCCTTTGGCGGCACCCCGGTTGACGAGGGCCTGGGCCACCTCCTTTTCCCTAGCGCCCTTTAGTTCAGCCGCTCTGGTACAGTCAGCGATCTCGCCCTCGGAATCTCCCGATTGGCCCTGGAACCGACCCCGGTTGATAAGTGCCCTAACCACGGTTTCTGGCGGAGCGTCCTTTAGCTCCACCACCGCACTGCAGTCCGCGATCGCGCCCGCCGGGTCCCCCAGTTGGTTTTTGGTTACACCCCGGTTGGCGAGGGCCTCGGCCGCGTGTTCCGGCGGAGCGCCCCTTAGCTCCGCCACGGCAGTGTAATCCTTGATCGCGCCCTGTGGATCGCCCAGTTGGTCCTTGATCAGACCCCGGTCCACGAGGGCCGCGGCTACCTCCTTTACAGGAGCGCCCTTTAGCTCTACCACCGCCGTGTAGTCCGCCATCTCGCTCTGCGGATCGCCCAGTTGCGATTTCGCGACGCCGCGCATTCTCAAAACCAGCGCGCGTTGAGCAGCACTTTGGGGAGGTCTCTCCAGAATCTGGTCGAATTGCTCTTTCGCCTCAGCGTATTTCTCACCTGCTGCAAGGCACAGCGCATAGAGCACACGTACTTCGGTATTTTGGGGGTCGTTTACCAGAGCCTCTGAGTAGTTCTTCAGGGCAAATTCGAAGTCGCCCTTCTCCAGTAGGCGGCTGGCCAGTACGGAATATCCCAGAGAGTCGAACTTCGCGCGTGATCTCACCTTGGCACCGCTCAGCTCGGCTAGCAGCCCGGCTGCGGACGGAAAGTCGCGTGTTGTGATGTACGCGTCGGCAATACGCTGCATTTCCCTTATGCGCTCGGTGGGATCGTCAAAGGTCGCTGCGTAGTACTCGGCCTCATACAGGGATTTTCCGGCCATTCCGACGAGGCCGCGGGATTGATACTGATGAAACCGTTCCCAGCGTTCCTGAAATAGGCTTCTCCTTTCTTCCACCGAAAACCAAGCACGAAGAAAGTCTATGAAAAGCTCGATGCGCCGGCGAGCCACCGGCACGTAGCGCATCCGGTACCACACACTGAACATCTGATCCGCGACGCGGTAGGTGGCCTTTTTCCCTTTTCCCCCTCCTTCCAGGGCTACGTATCGGGCGGCCTTGAGCCGTCCTAGTTGTGTGGTGACAACATTCAGTGGCAGGCGCGAGTGCTTGGAGATCTCGGCTGGGGCGGCCGCGCCGTTCAGCCGGAGGAGCGCGTCCAAGGTCTTGCTCTGCTGGCGCGGCATGTCCGCAAGCTCTTGCCGCAGCATCGGCGTAAGCCCGGCCACCGTCTCCCAGAGAGCCTGCACGGGCTCCCCCATCTCCCGTTGGGAGAGTATGTGGTAGAGCATCGTGATGAGTCGCGGATTTCCTCCGGTAAGGACGCAAAGCGTTTGGAGGGTAACCTTGGACCGTCCGAGCCGTTCCAGAAACTCCGCATTGTTATCCGTTTGCCCCAACCGACGTAACATCTCAGCAACTTCTTCCTGGCTCAGTTCCGGCAATTCGACGGGAGAGAAAAAGTGGAAGAACCCTTTGTCGTAGCCGTATATATCCTGGAAGAGCTTCACCGAAGTGGCGATGAGCATCAGGAATCCTTCGGTGCTCAGGCGCTTGCGAAAAGCCCGATACTCACTGTCGGGCTTGCGATGTTTGGCTTCCCCGGTTGCGGTGTTGGGAAAGATATGATCGAAGTTATCGATCAGGAGCACCAGGCGCTTACCGTGGCGATTACAGATGCTGCGCAGCCCGTCCACTAAGAGGGCGGAGCTCTTTTCCTCATCGTTGATTTCCTGGGCCTGGTCCACGACCTCCTGCGCCTCAGCCAACTTCTCGTCCACGGCAAGAGCTTGCAGCACCAGTTGCCACAAATCCCGCTGCTTGTGGACGTAGTACTCCTCTTCGCGGAGCTGAACACAGAACCATTTGGCGGATATTTCAGGGTCTCGGCGGATTCGGTCACGAAGGACCAAGAGGAGGGTCGTCTTGCCGATGCCGCGGGGCCCGGTAAGAATGTAGTGTTGAACCGTAGCGCGGCCTTCTTGCTCTCGAATGGCCGCGAGGAAACGGTCAAGAACCTGCTCCCTGCCGACGAAGGTCGTCTGCCGCTGCTCCGGCGGGAGTTCCCAAGGATCGTAGACGAATCTGGAAATGGGCATCGGTCTCCACTCCTAACGCTTTTTGGCACGGAAGGTTCGGTAGTATCGCTTCCACCAATCTTTCATTGTGCTCAGCAGGTAGTGATACTCGTTAGTTGGAGGGTCCAGGACGACATACCAATCGCTTTCCAGGTCGGCCATAATTTCATCAAACTCAAGAGCGGAAACGCCCTTGCCACGTGCTTGTCGATACGTGTCGTAAAGGCCACTTTGCGATACACGGGCCGCCGAGGCTTGTGCGATGTCCTGCAAAATGGCCACGGCCGCACGCTCTCGGCCTATGCCATAACGCCGCAGGCGTTGGCGGTAGTGCTCAAAATAAGCGCGGCATGTGGGCCCTAAAAGGCGCCTTTGGTAGACTTCATCAATATCCTGCGGGCTTAGCTCCCGATTTCGCAATTTCTCTTCCAGAATGAGCTGAGAAACCAGAAGATGGATAAAGTAGGGGACCGGTGGTGATATCAATTCGAATATGTGTGTGAAAGCTTCAGGGGCAAATGTCAGCTTGTATCTTTCCGCGAGACCCTTGAGCAGCCTTTCCGCCGCCTCTTTGCTGATGGCCTCGACGGGAACGCGGAAACAGTCATTGAGCTTGTCGGAAACCTCTAACCGCCGAAGGATAATGTCGATGCCGGTCGAGCCTCCGAGAATGAAGCGGAAACGCCGCAGACGGTCCTTCTGCTTCATTCGCAGCGAGCGGAACCATTCCAAAAATGCTCGCGCGCCATCGGCTCCGTGCTTTCTCTCGATGTTGTCGATGAACTGCGGAAACTCATCAATGATGAAGATGAGCGTGTCCTTGGCCTTTTCCATCTCCAAAATCAATGCCTTGGCGGTTTCCTTCCACTTATCGTGGATCAGGTCCTTTAGCTCCACTTCGAAGTAGTCCGTCCCCACCTTGTGGATTCGGGAGGTAAGGAAATCCATAAGGTTTGAAGGCAGGCCTTTCGCGGCGCTTAGATAGCTGCGAAGCTTGTCATGCTCAAGGAGCGCGGCGATCAGCTCGGATGCGAATCGGTCGGGATCGTGGACGTCTTCGACGTCAAGATAGACGGGGAGGTATCCCTCACGAGGCCGCTTGAGAATGTGGGCCATAACGCCCGTCTTTCCAAAACGGCGCGGGGCAACGAGGTAGATGTTGTTTCCCGCCAGCAGATCCCAAACACACTGGATGAGGTGTTCACGCCCGAACAGTTCGTCGGGTTCAGGGACCCCGCCGGGAAGGCTTCGAATGGTCATGTGGAGAAACCCCCTATTACCGCGAATTGGTGAAAGTCGACGAGTAGCAACAGACTTGTTGCTTTCATGGACTGACGATAACAACAAATCTGTTGCTTGTCAAGGGGGCATTCGACGGGCAGCCAAGGGCAGCGCCCTTCTGTCCGTGGGCATTTTTCAAGGCCGGGCGGCTGGAGGAACGGGGGGCTGAACACGGTAGGTGGCAGGTGGTAGATGGGAGAGACAGTAGGGGGTAGACGGCGAAGCGGTAGGTAGCAGGTGGCAGGTAGTAGGTGGGAGAGACGGTGGACGGGACACGGGATACGGGGCAGGGGACACGGGGCACGGGAAACGGATTGGGGGTTCGGGGCTGGGGCTCGGTAGGAAGCAGAAGGCGGAGCGCGCGTCGGCTACACATTCCGTCGTGCGTGACGGTCTAAGAAGAGCCGAATAATCTGGGGCGAGGCACGGAAGCCGGTCTGGAGCAATTGCTGGAGGGTGGCGGGGAAATCTTTCACAAGGCCCCGGTCGGCAGCCAGGTAGAGAACGGTGAGAGTGCCTGACGATCATCGTGACCGGAGTTCGCGCTCCCGGCATTCGAGCAAGCGGTCGTTGGTCTTAATTTCCTGGTCGATTTCAGAGGACGTGTAGTTGTAATAGACGCCGCGGTCTCTCAAGAAGACATTGACTTCCAAGCGGGTTTGGAAGCCAAGCATACGGCGTACTTGCGATTCCGTTAATACTCCCGAGCGGTAGCCTTCCAAAGCGAGCGCTTCAAGCGCGTGGCGTGGCAAATCCTTCCACTTGGCCTGCAAGCCCTCAGCGATGTCTTCCGGCAATTCGATAGCAACTTGCATGAGTCCCTCGATTAATACCCCTCGTTTATACCATATTTCGTTCACCGGTGGGGTGCAATGGTACAAAACCGGAATTGGGCGACGCGACACGCCATCCGGATTACGGGATACGGCGATGCTGTGAGCAGGCCTCGGGACAGCACCCTTCTGTCTGTGGGCATTTTTCAAGGCCGGGCGGCGGGAGGAACGGGGCCCAGGGGGCAGTAGTACCTTCGGAGTTGGATTCTGACATTTTCTGGCAGGATATTTTGGGGCACCTTGGTTTCGCCCTGTGTTTACGGGTGCGCAACGCCAATTCAGAATCGCTCCAACTTTCCTGTTTGGTTCCGGCTACGCCGGGTTAGGCAGTGGGCAGTAGGCAGAAGGCAGGTAGACAGGAGCTAGGAGACGGTAGACGGCGAAGCGGTAGGTGGCAGGTGGTAGGTAGTAGGTGGGAAAGACAGTTGCGGTAGGCAGTAGGCGGGAAGCGGGACACGGGAGATGAGACACGCAACCCAGGGATCGGCGAAAAGCGTTGCAAATAAGTTCCCGTTATGGGAACCTTCGTAAACGCTCTTCATCCGGCACATTCTCACCCATCAGGAATACACGGAAGGAAAGTGGAAACTTTCATGAACATCCAGACTTTGAATCCGGTATCTTACGGCGAGCTCCTGGCCAAGGTGCAGCCTCATCCGATCAAGGACGAACGAGAATACGACCGCCTGGTTGCGGAGGTGGGACGGCTGATGGAGCGCGGGGAAGAAGAGCTTACGGCGGAAGAGGCCTCACTGCTCGAGATGATGGCGATTTTGATTGAGGCCTACGACCGAAAGCATTACCCCCTCGCGCCTTCTCCGGCTCACAAAATGGTGGCATTCCTGCTGGAACAGCGAGGCATGGAACCCCATGATCTTTGGCCCGTATTGGGCTCGAAGAGCCGCGTCTCCGAAATACTGAGCGGGAAGCGCGCCATCAGCAAAGCCCACGCGAAGAAACTCGCGGCCTTCTTTCATGTCCCGATCGACCTCTTGATTTAGATCAGCAGGGCTACGGACAGCGCCCTTCTGTCCGTGGAAATCTTTCAAGGCCGGGCGGGTTGAGGAACGGGGCCCAAAGGGCAGTAGGCAGTGGGCAGTGGGCAGTAAACGGCAGACAGGAGCTAGGGGTCAGGAGACAGGAGCTAGGAGTCAGGAGCCAGGGAGCGCATGGCCGCCTCTGGCCGCAACTAAAGTCGTAGCACGGCCATCCCTTCGGCAAGCTCAGGGCAGGCTCTGGCCATGAACATCACGGGCAGGACCCCGATAGATCGGGGCAAGTTGCCCGTACCACGTCGCGGGTTCGCTCGGCGCGGGACAACTCGGTGCTACCTGCTTCACTCTCAGCGGTTAGGAAGTATGGATAGTCCCTTGGTGGCAATCAGGCGAGCGTCGGAGGTCACCAGGGTAAGGTCGAACACCTTGGCCGTGGCAGCGAGAAAGGCGTCGGCGGGGTCGTGGTGGGACAGGCGGATTCCGCGGGTGGCAAGAGCGACCGCGGTGGTGAGCGGTGCTTCCTGGAGCGGGGCGGCCTTAAGCGCGTGGCCAATCCATTCTTTGACGTCCACATTCAGGACGACGCGGCCTTTCTCAACCAGGATCAGAAGCTCCCAAACGCTGATGGGGGAGAGCCACAGTTCGTTCG
>Ga0187849_1004285_pt1 | contig 11964 bp, 10 predicted proteins | sample June2016WEW_4_10_2_FD_132412 | JGI IMG/M metagenome (GOLD analysis project Ga0187849, IMG submission 132412) | Peatland microbial communities from SPRUCE experiment site at the Marcell Experimental Forest, Minnesota, USA - June2016WEW_4_100 | ecosystem: Environmental > Terrestrial > Soil >... | reverse complement strand
TTTTCGCTGAGTTCTATTATCGACGCATTATAGTTCTGCTGGATATATTGAAGAATATGTCCTTGCCGCTCATGGGTTAACATCTCATTCCTTTCCAAGCATTAAAGAAGCCCTTAGAATCGACAAAATCTTCAAAATTCCTCTCTCTGCCTCTACCGGATTGAAGTATTACAAAATTTTACTCCTTCGGGTAAAGGTACCTTTGACGTTCATAACCCTAATAGAAATGTCCGCTTGATTCAAAAATAAGATTGTTGCATTGTAATAAATCTAACATTAAATGTCAATACTGGTTAGATATACGAACATTTTATCACAAATTGGCATCGTTTATCATCGAATATAGTGCCTAATATACCAAAGGGGATCAAATTCTTTCAATAAATATAAAAATTTCACTCCTAACCCATTCAGAAATGATGATAAAAGTTGTGACTGTAATAGATATTGTCATATTCTTGTGAAAATACGCAAGGAAAGTTGACAATGATACCTGTCCGTGATATTATTTGTTAATATTGTCACATCCCGCCAGTGGTATTCTCAATCTTCAAATGAAATCCGGCCACAGAAATGGGATCTTAAACGGGAAACCCGCATGACCTCACGCGAGAGATTACGCAGTTCCTTGAATCATACTGACCCCGGTAAGGTGGTTGTGGACCTGGGTAGTACCTCCATCACTGGAATTTCTGCCAGCGCGCTTGCTCGGCTGCGCAAGTCTCTCGGTCTGCCTGAAAAGACCGTCCGAATTCATGAACCGTTCCAAATTTTAGGTTTTGTGGACGAAGACATTCTCCAGGCTCTCGGATGTGATGTGATGGGTGTTTGGCCGATTGACACGATGTTTGGATACAAGAATGATCGCTGGAAGCCGTGGCAGTTGTTCGACGGTACTCCAGTAATGATCGGTGAGGGGTTTACCTATTCAGAAGACAACAAGGGCAATATCTATCTGCACCCCAACCGTGACTTGAACGCGCCACCCACGGGAATTCTGCCAAACGGGGGATATTATTTCGATAATGTCATCCGTAAAGCCCCCTACGACGAAACACACCTGGATGGTCGATCCGACTTTGCCGAACAATATTCGGTTTATACGGATGCAGACTGCCGCAACTTTGAAGAACAATCGCGTTTACTTTATGAAAACACTGATTTTGGCTTGATCGGACAACTGGCTGGAGGCAGCCTGGGTGATATTGCTCATGTTCCCGGGCCGAATCTATCCAAACCCAGGGGTATTCGTGAGCCGATGGAATGGTATATTGCTCATAAGACCCACCCAGATTATATAAAAGACATATTTGCCTATCAAACAGATATCGCCTTGCGCAATTGTGCCCTTTTATGGGAGGCTATCGGCTCCCGCGTCGAAGCAGTTGTAGTTTCCGGTACGGATTTCGGTTCGCAGCGTTGCGAATTGATCTCCCCGGAATTGTTTCGTGAAATCTATAAGCCATTCTATAAACAGATTAATGATTGGATTCATCAGCACACCACTTGGAAAACTTTTTTCCACTGCTGTGGTTCCATTGTGAGGTTGTTAGACGATTTTGTAGATTGTGGTGTGGATATACTGAACCCGGTCCAGTGTTCCGCGGCTGGAATGAATCCAGAATTCTTGAAATCTAATTATGGGGATAAGCTGGTTTTCTGGGGCGGTGGCGTGAATACGCAAAATACCCTGCCATTTGGATCGGCAGATGAAGTAAGAGTGGAAGTGCTTGAACGCCTGCGCATATTTGCGCCGGGCGGCGGCTATGTATTCAGTGGTATACACAATATTCAACAGCCTACACCGATTGAGAATATCCTGGCCATGTATGCAGCAGTCCGGGATTTTAATCAGGAAGTCTCGCAAAAATCAAATTCTTGGAGGAACTTGTGAATACTGGAAAAACCTTACGATTAAGAAGTTTCTTTCGCCATAAGCGTTCAGTCATCATTCCAATGGACCATCCCATGTACGGAGGCCCGGTCCCAAACCTTGAAGATCCGCTCAAGACCATCGCTGCCATAGCCAATACAGAAGCAGATGGAATCTTGATCTCTCCATGGCTGATACACCGTGCCGTAGATGTTGTAAAAGATCTGGCATTTGCGGCCCGGTTGGATGGAGGCAACTCCAAACTCGGCAAACGAGTGGATGAAGCACTAAACATTGCTTCTGTCGATCAGGTGCTACGTTACGGTGCTCAAATGATAGCAATCAATGTCTTCGTTGGTGGTGAAAACGAAGCAAATATGCTTTTGAAATTGGGCAGCACGGCAGCTGCATGTGAAGAGTGGGGATTGCCCTTGCTGGCAGAGATGATCCCAGCCAGCTCGTTGGAACATCATTTTGGCCGGCAAGAAGCCCAGGATACCGACCTCTTCGATTCTGTCGCGACAGTGGCACGCATGGGCGCAGAATATGGCGGTGACTTAATAAAAACGATCTATTCAGGCAACCAGGAAGAATTTACTTGCGTGGTAGCCAATACCACGGTGCCTATCCTGGTTGCAGGCGGACCGAAAAGCGGCTCGGATGCTGAATTTTTAAGCATGGTCAGATGCTGCATGGACGCAGGAGCAGCAGGTGTCACCATGGGGCGCAACATATGGGGTCGGCCGAAGTTCGAGGGCATGATCGCCGCTTTGTGCGCAATTGTGCATGATGACGCCAGTGTCGCTGATGCCTTAAAATTATTGTAGGTCCGGTTCTTGATCATTTTAAGAAAGAATGAGGAAAAATGATAAAACCTGTAGTTGGCTTAATGGTAACTGCGGCTGAGCATTTCCCCTATGACCAGCCGAAAGCGCTGGATGTACAGGCGCGCCAGGTATTGGGGAAATTGAACTTGGAGCTGGTTGCATGCGACCGCTTGGTATATGATCCAGAAGCGGCCCTGGCTGCTGCCGCCCAGTTCAAAGCGGCTGGCGTGGATTTAATCATCAGCGTGGTCGGTTCGTTCACCTGGGATAATATGCCTGTTCGTGTGGCCCAGGAACTAAACGTGCCGATCGTTCTGTGGGGCATCCCAGAGCCACCGATGAATGGCGGCCGTTTGGAGGCGAATTCCCTGGTAGGCGTAACGATGAATGCCGCCGCCCTCAAGAGGATGGGCTACCTGTATAAGCATGTTTACGGTTTCATTGATGACCCGGTCGCAATCGCAGGCATCGAGCGGACAGTGCGTGTAATCGGGGCCATCAAACGTCTGCATCACGCGCGCGTGGGTGTTGTCGGAGGGCGACCGACCGGTTTTTATGGTTCAACATACGATGAATTGCGCCTGCGCAAAACGCTTGGTGTTGAAATCATCCCGATTGAAGTTTCCGAAGTGCTGGGATCCTACGATAAACTTCCTGCATCGAAAACGAATGAAACTGTCGAGCGAGTGAAGGCATTGGGCCACCAGGTAAGTGCTGACAATGAAGATATACAGAAAGTGGCGCGACTGTACACGGCTATGCATCAGATTTCAGACAAAGAGAGCTTGAGCGGCATTGCCGTAAAATGCTGGCCGGAGATGAAAGACCGCTTATTGAACCCCTGCGTGGTGAACGGTATGATGACCGATGAAGGTATCATGATGGGCTGCGAGACCGATGTACATGGCACGATCAGCATGCTGATCCAACATTTTCTCAGTGATGGTCCAGCCTTCTTTGCCGACCTGGTGACCTTCAACGAAGCAGAAAATACTGCTTTGCTATGGCACTGCGGCGCGGCATCTGTCTCCATGGCTGCCCGCAGAGAAGCCGCGAAGCTGGAGAAGCATTCCATTGGTACTGGTTCAGCCACGCTGGAATTCGCTCTGCGGGCGGGACGTGCGACAGTCGCACGTTTGGGACCCATTGGAGAAGCGTACCGGCTTCTCGTCCTCTCTGGTGAGGCACTACCCACAGGTATGCTCCTGCGTGGGGACAACCTGCTCTTCCGCACCGATCTGCCGGTACGCCAGGTGATTGATCGCATCATCGAGCGCGGTATTGAGCATCATTATTCGATTTCCTACGGCGATCTGGCGGAGGACTTGGTTGAATATTGCTTCTGGTCCGGCATTCAGGCAGAGACACTCGCATAACACAATCCAGAGCCGGAGACCTTTCCGCCCACAAGACAAAGTCGGTTCAATCCAAAGGAGGCACTTATAAGACAATTTATGATCTATATACACTTACCATCCATTGAAATGAGTGAGAGAGAACCTACCTATTCAAAAAGGAGTAAATCAATGTCTGCTAAAGACGACAATCAAAGAAAGAAGATGAGCCGGCGGGATTTCCTGAAGGTGTCAGGCCTGGGAGCATCGGCGTTAGCTGCTTCCAGTATTCTTGCGGCCTGCGCTCCCGCGGCAACTGCGACCCAGGCTCCGGCCCCCGCGACCCAAGCTCCGGCCCCCGCGACTGCGGCTCCCGCGGCAACCGCTACCGCAGCTCCCGTGGCTACCGCAGCTCCTACGGCTGCAGAACTCTCCGGAAATTTAACCGTTTGGAGTTGGGCGGACAATCCTAACCTGCGTGACACCGCCGCTCTATTCACCGCTAAGTATCCTAAGGTGTCCTTCACCTTCAACACTATGTCCTGGCAGGATACCCATCAGAAACTGGCAGTGGCACTGGCAGCTGGTAGCGGCGCGCCCGACATCGTCTCGATCGACGGCGCTGAGATGCAGAACTTCGTTGATATCGGCGGCCTGCTCGACGTAACCAAGGCCCTGACTCCCTTTGTCAACGACTTCCCGGCTTACAAGATTGCGGAAGTCTCTGATCCCAAGGGCAATATGTTTGCCTTCCCGTGGGATGCCGGCCCGCTCAGCCTGTTCTATCGCAAGGACATCTTTGACAACCATAATGCCACACCACCAACGACCTGGGCTGATTACATCGCTCTCGGCCAGAAGTGGGCGAAGGAAGGCATCTATATGTTGCCCTTCTCCCTGACCACCCCCAACCCGCAGGACTTTGCCCTCTTCCAGAAGTTGCTCTGGCAGAATGGTGGATCCTACTTTGACAAGGCCACTGGGGCGGTCACCCTCGACAATGCCGTTGGCTTGGAGGCCATCGACATGTACGCCAACCTCATCTTTGCTGGCATCACCTTTGAGGTGGAGCCCTTTACCCCGGCCGGGTACGGAGCTTGGAAAGATGGCAAAGTCGTTACCGATATGGGCGCAGCCTGGATGGGCCATGTCTTCTCGGATAACGTTCAAAAGGGTGATGGTGGATTCGGCCAGTGGCGCATTGCCGACCAGCTGCCCGCTTTTACAGCCGGCGGCTCCCCCACCGGCGACCAGGGCGGCTCCAATGTGGCAGCCACCGCTCAGACCAAATTCCCCGAGGCGGCAACGGCTTACTGCGCGTTCACCTGCGCTTCGGTCGATGGCCAGGTGGCAATGGGCGTCAAGGGCACTTTCCCGTCCTTCATACCTGCCTTGCAGGATCCTCGCATGATAGACGCTACACTGCCTGTGTACGGCGACCAGAAGTTCAACGATCCTTTCATCAAACTTTTGCCGTTAACACCGACAGCCTACTGGCGCGATAAAGCATTTCCAGAGGCGGATACAATCGTCAATGCCGGGTTGGCCAACATCGCTACCAAGATCTGGAAACCCGAAGACGGCCTCAAGAACATCGCCAACAATATCCGCGCGGCGCTCCTGCGAGCCTAATATTTAATTCCTGTAATCTTTCCCCGGGCCTTTCGGTTAGACCCGGGGAAAATTCTCACTCTATCGGCAAGTATTTTTAGATTGAGGAGGTACCTTTGTCTGCTAATGCCGTTTCAAATGTAATTGAGACGAAGGATAAGAAAATCGATCGTTCGAGCGAACCATTCATTCGTAGAGCACTGAAGTGGCTGAAAAAGTATAAGACCGCTTATATTTTTATCAGTCCCTTCTTTATCCTGTACGCCATCTTTGGCCTCTACCCTGCTATCTACTCAATCATTATAAGTCTCCACATCGGGCGTGGCCGGGGATTAGGGAAATTTGTCGGGCTGAGTAACTATATACATTTGTGGTTTCATGATCCCGTTTTTCCCGTCACACTGATCAATATGGGGGTATACCTGCTTTACATTGTCGTCCCGATGACTTTTTTGGGTTTGCTCCTGGCTGTCATGATGAATACCAAACAAGCCAGGCGGCTGAGCGGTTTCTACCGGACAATGATGATCCTGCCATATGTCCTGGCACCGACTGTGATTAGCGTGGTCTTTGTCCAGATCTATGACCCTACCTTTGGTTGGGTCAATCTGCTGTTGGGTGCTATTGGCCTGCCGCATATCGACTGGATTGGCACTGAACAATGGAGTCTGATCGCTGTCTCGCTGGTCCTCATTTGGCAGTATGTGGGATATAACACCTTGATCGCACTGGCCGCACTGACCGGCATTCCCCCCGAAATATACGACGCCGCCAGGGTGGACGGCTGCAATGCTTTCCAGGAATTTGGGCTGATCACCCTGCCACTAATGCGGCCAATTCTGCTCTTTATGGCCGTTATGACCACCATCGGCGTCTTTAATATGTTCGCCCAGCCCTGGCTGCTTACCCACGGTGGCCCGGGCTATTCTTCCAACACCTTGATCATTTACCTTTATCGTACCGCTTTCGAGGATATGCAGTTCGGTTATGCTGCGGCGATTGGTGTGACGATCTTCATCCTGACCGCCCTGTTCAGCTTCCTGCAGATCACGTTAAACAGAGGCTTCAGCTCAAATTAAACAAAGAGGTATTTAAATATGCGCAAGCTACCTTCACTGAATAAAATCTTAAGCTGGGTTGTGATTAACGGTATCTTCATTCTGCTCACATTGGCGTTCATTATTCCTTTCTATTACATGACCGTCGGCGGATTCAAGATGCAGAACGAGATTGCCAGTTCGAGCGTATCCTTGTTGCCGCGCGTGCCAACCCTGGTAAATTATCAGACCATATTGTCACAGTATCCTGTTCTGCGGATTACGTTTAACAGTTTCTTAATTAGCATTTCGGTCACTGCTCTCAACCTTTTCTTCTGTTCCCTGGCTGGCCTTGCCTTTGCTCTCTTCCGCTTCCCCGGTCGAGACAGGATTTTTAATCTTGCATTGCTGACCATGATGGTTCCCATGCAGGCCATTTTGGTGCCGCTCTTTGTGATGATGGCCAATTTTAAATGGATCAACACTTACCAGTCCTTGATCGTCCCGGGCGCAATTGGTGCTTTTGGCATCTTTTTCATGCGCCAGTATATCTGTTCATCGGTGCCGGAGGATCTGCTGGATGCCGCGCGCATCGACGGCTGCAGCGAGTTTCGCATGTACTGGATGGTGGTAGTGCCCATGATCAAGCCCGCCATGGTGACCCTGGGATTAATCCTGTTCATGAATGCCTGGAATGATTACCTGTGGCCAACAATCATGCTCAATGATCAGAACATGTACACCCTTTCCCTATTCGTAGGTGTGGCCGGTCTCCGCAACTACCTGCTAAATTACGGCGAAAAGCTGGCAGCCGCCACCCTGGCTGCCTGGCCCCCAGTAATCATTTTCTTCATCTTCCGCAAGCAGTTCATCGAAGCGATCATGGCTGGTGCATTGAAAGGCGTGTAAATGAATTCACGGGAACGACTGCTCGCCACCTTAAACTTCGAGCCCTGTGACCACCCGCCCTATTGGGAATGGGCGTATTGGCCCGAAACTCTGGACCGCTGGTATAACGAGGGATTGGAACGCGAAGTGGGTTACCCAGCCACTATGACCAAATCGGACCCCCTAAACGGGGGAGCCGGCGATTGGCGACCTCCCATGCCGCGCGAACAGGATGCTCGCAAGGCGCTGGACCTGGATGATGGCTATTACCATCCCCCGGTTCATGGACGTATTCCCATGCCAGTCCCAATCCAGGTATTGGAAGAAGACGAACACATGCAGATATTGGTTGATTCAGATGGCATCAAAAAGAAAATTCTCAAGGAAACCATGTCGATGCCAATGTTCATGTCCTATCCAATTAAGAACAGGCATGATTGGGAGGAAATGAAGGTCAACCTGAACTGGTCCTTCAGAGCCCGTGTGCCTGAGAATTGGGATGAATTGGTCGTTAATCTGCGAGGTGAGCGGAGTTTCCCGGTTTCATTATTGGGATATCCGGAAGGCCTGTTCGGCCACTTAAGGGATTTGCTTGGGGCTGATTTCCTTCTCCTGGCCTTTTATGATGAACCAGCCATGATCCACGATATCCTTGACACTCTCACGGATTTATGGATTAGCTTATGGGAAGAAGAAGTCGCCCAATTTAAAGCCGATAGTGTGACCTTTTGGGAAGACATGTGCTACCGCTCCGGGCCGCTAATCTCTGTCGCCATGTTCAAGAATTTCCTGAGTCCGTGTTACAAGCGGCTGACCGAGGCCGGACGGGCAATGGGAATCAAACATTACCTCGTAGACACAGATGGCGATATGCGTAAATTGATCCCACTCTGGATGGAGGCAGGCATTACTGGGATCTATCCTTTTGAGGTACAGGCCAATATGAATGTGGAGGAGATCGGTAAACAATACCCCGATCTGGCATTGATGGGTGGCATTGACAAACGCGAGATTGACAAAGGCCGTGCTGCAATTGATCGCGAGTTAGACCGTCGCCTGCCATTCCTTCTGCAGCGCGGCGGTTATGTGCCCACTCTGGATCATCATGTCACGCCGGAAGTTTCCTGGCCTGATTTTGTATATTATCGTAAAAAAGTGGCCGAATATTGCGAACGATACAGTCCTCTGGTTGGAAAGTCTAATGGGTAGTCAAGATGAATGAAATGGAACCTCGCGAACGTATTTTGCGAGCAATACGCCGGCAAATCACCGACCGGGTACCTCGTGAAGCTGTTTTTACGATCCCGGTAGAAGAAGAATTTCGTCTGCGCACTTATGCTTCAGACTATGAAACCTATTTTGGCATGGACCGGCGCACGGTTGTCTTTCGCCGCCCACAACCGCCAACAGATTTTTCCCCATACCTGGAAGGAGTAAGCATCCCCGAAGGTGCGTTTCAGGATGAATGGGGAAATTTAACGGTCAAAGGGTTTAAATATCGGACCACGGATTATGTATTCCCGATCCGGAATCTGCACACCGTGGCTGAATTGAACGAATATCCATTCCCGGATTTCCGGCAGGACCTTTGCCATGCACATTTGGATGCCGAGGTCAAGAGCTTGCATGATCGCGGTTTGGCTGTTACCGGCGACCTGTGGGGTACATTCTTCGAACGCAGCTGGCATATCCGGGGAATGGATCGATTGTTTTTTGATTTTACGGATAATCCAGATTTTGCAAATGCGCTGCTGGACAAAATGCTTGACCTGCGTATTTTCATGGCAACCCGGTTTGCCGAGGCTGGAGTAGATATACTGCACACGGGCGATGACCTGGGCATGCAGCATTCCCTTCTAATGAGTGTGCCCATGTGGCGCAAATGGTTCAAACCACGTCTGGCGCAGGTGTGGGCAGCAGCTAGGCGGGTTAAGCCGGATATACTGATCTCTTACCATTCGGACGGCTTTATTGAACCCTTCATCCCCGAATTGATCGAGATCGGTTTGGATGTTTTGAATCCAATTCAACCCGAATGTATGGATCCATCCGATATTAAGCGTAAATTCGGTGACCGGTTGGCATTCTTTGGCACAATTGGCAATCAGACCACCCTACCCTTTGGGTCGCCTGAAGATGTCCGCCGTGAAGTCCGTCAGCGAATAGAGACTGTAGGCAAGGGCGGCGGGTTGATCCTGGCCCCCAGCCACATGATAGAACCCGATGTACCATGGGCGAATATCTTGGCCTTTTTTGAAGCCGCCGAAGAATACGGCTATTATAAATAGAAAGGTAAGACCAATGAACAAGAAAGAACTGGTAATCCAGGCGATTACATTTAAATCGCCTGATCGGCCGCCGATATATTTCCGGAGTGATCCGGAACGTTCTGATATTGTCCAGGTGCCTTACTATTCCCCTACGAATTTCGTAAACGCTGAAAATACCCGCGATGAATTGGGCTGTGTCTGGAATAATGTGATCGGGACCGGTGTAGGGTATGTCACCAGGCATCCTTTGGAAGATTGGGCGGCCTTTGAAACCTATTCCCTACCCGACCCGCGCCTGTCCAGCCGGTATACCGAAATCGAAAATGCCGTCCGGAAATATCCGGATAAATTTGTTGTGGCTGCGATCGGTCTCTCGGGTTTTAGCCTGATGACAGTTCTGAGAGGTTTTGAAAATATTCTCTCCGATTTATACTTGAATCCTGAGCTCGTTTCAAAACTTGCCAAGCAGGTCTTTGACTATGAGACTGCTGTGATCGAGGAAACAGCCAGGCGCGGAGCCGATGGGGTGTTCTTTTTCGATGATTGGGGCACTGAGCGCAACCTGTTCATCAAGCCGGCGTTATGGCGCCAGTTTTTTAAACCACTTTATGCGGCTCAATTCCAGCGCATTCATGCATTGGGAATGCGTGCTTTTTTTCACAGTTGCGGCTGCGTTTGGGAAATGATCCCCGATATGATTGAGATCGGCGTAGATGTGTTGAACTTGGAGCAGATGCTGGTTTTCAGTTCTGGCACGCAAACCGGTTATGGACGGTTGAGACAGGAATTCGGCGGTAAGGTATGCTTCACAGTTAATGTAGATACACAACGGACCTTGATCAATGGAACCCCCGAAGAGATCAAAAAGGAAATCCAGCATATCTTCCGCACTTTCGATCTTCCTGAAGGAGGTACGATCATATTTGCGGATGCGGGGAAGGACCATAATATCGTACCAACGCAAAACCTGCTGCTGGTGGAGCAACTATTTCAGGAAAAAATCCGGAATTTCCCGGTCCATGATAAGCAACTTATTTACGCTTAATCGGATCCTGTTGTCATCGGGATCGCGATCGGGATCAACCGCGCAATCTATTTGGTGATATGCAGATTATTCACTACGGTGATACATTACCATGCGTAAACCAAAGAATTTCGAACTGAAGGATGACAGATGTTACTTTACACCTGTTACACTGACCGATTCAAGTTATAGACAAAAACCCATTATCACGTATTCAGACAACACACGTCATTGTATTCAATATCTCACCGATCATGATGCACTCATGCGCGTTTTGCCCCCGGGTTTTTCCCCAACCGAAGAACCCACCATTCAAGTGAACTATACGACCTCGTTGGGCATTCCATACATGGCAGGCCGGGGTTACAACCTGGTGGGCGTTGATGCACTGGTCAGGTTTGATGGCGAAGTAGACCATCTGGAAGGTTGGTTTGGGCTCGTTTTATGGATGGACAAATTCATGCCGATGGTAGGTGGACGAGAAGTAATGGGCGCGGCAAAAGTATATGCTGATGTACCACCGCTTCGCACCTATAATGGCAGAAAATGCTTTTCTTTTTCAGAAGAAGGCTCTCTTTTGATTGAAGGCGAATTGTGGGACCTAAAAGAATTGTCGAAGATGGAGATCAAGGAACGCATTGCAGCCGGAGGCGATCGACAATGGCTGGGGTGGAAGTATATTCCCAACGTGACCAGCGATGGCGCGGATATCAGCCATCCAACATACCTGCCAACGAAACGTAAAGTCAGAAGGGTGTGGACGTGCCAGGGTGAAGTGAAATTTCATGAAACCGCCTGGGAGAATGCTCCATTTTCCGGTCCGATCGTAAATAACCTGAAGAAGCTACCGATCATAAAGTATCTGGGCGCCAGCGTACAGGAAGACTCCTGTGATTATCTCTTCCGCAAAGAACGTGTTTTGAAATAGACTTGCATTCTCCTGACCGACCAGATACCATCAAACCCGCCCCCGTCTTGCCCTAGAAATTCAGCCGAGAACCGGCATTTCTGAATAGTGGACAATGAAAATCGAGGTCAGGGAAGCGAAATGCTGGCCCAAATGCCGTATTTGCGAGCTCAGGATATGGAAAAAAGAAGAA
>Ga0187849_1004280_pt1 | contig 11983 bp, 10 predicted proteins | sample June2016WEW_4_10_2_FD_132412 | JGI IMG/M metagenome (GOLD analysis project Ga0187849, IMG submission 132412) | Peatland microbial communities from SPRUCE experiment site at the Marcell Experimental Forest, Minnesota, USA - June2016WEW_4_100 | ecosystem: Environmental > Terrestrial > Soil >... | reverse complement strand
TCAGCGAGAAATTCCTTCGTGACCTGATCTCCAGCACTTTCGGCCTCCAGTACCTGGATAACTTCCTGGCGCGGAATCAACAGATCCTTGCCGAGCAGAAAGAAACGCTGAGCGAAGCGGACCTGGACCTCCTGATGACCTATGACGCCAAAAAGGTCACCTGTTTCCTCCACCATCCCAACCCTCTGACCAACGACCTCATCCACTTGGGCAGTAAAGGATATAACCTGGTCGTCCTGGCTTCCGAGGGGGTTCCCGTTCCTCCCGGTTTCATCGTCACCACGGAGGTCTTCCGCTGTCTCCGGATCATCGAGAAATATAAGCATGCCCGCGACCATTTCGAGCGGGAGATCCGGGCCGGGATTCAACAGATTGAGAAAGCCACGGGGAATGAATTCGGGAGCATCCGAAGGCCCCAGCTTCTGGCCGTTCGCAGCGGAGCGACCATCTCCATGCCGGGGATGATGGCCACCCTGCTCAATGTGGGAATCAACGAGGAGATTGTTGACAGTATGGCCCGGTCCACCGGGGAGGTATGGTTTGCCTGGGACAACTACCGCCGGTTCATTCAGTCCTGGGGAATGTCCTTCGGCATGGAGCGGGAAGTCTTCACCGAGATCATGAGAAAATATAAAGCCAAGTACCACGTGGATAAAAAGAGGCAATTTAACGGTGAGGAGATGAAGCAATTGGCCCTCGCCTACCGGGCCGCCGTGGAAGAGGGGCATATTACCCTCTACGAAGACCCCTGGGCTCAACTCCACGTGGCCATCCAGCAGGTCATCGGGTCCTGGGACTCCAGTAACGCCAAGCAGTATCGCCAGATCATGGGGATCTCCGACTATTGGGGAACAGCCGTGATCGTCCAGGCCATGATCTTTGGCAACCTCGGCCTGTCCTCCGGCAGCGGGGTTCTGTTTACGGCCCACCCCTACCGCAAAATCAGGCGCGTCGCCTTATGGGGAGATTTCACCCCCGGCAACCAGGGCGAAGATATCGTCGGCGGGCTGGTCTCCACCTATCCAATCTCCAAAGAACAAATAGAGATGGCAGGGAGGGAAGGAGATCTTTGCCTGGAGGAGGATTTTCCCGAGACTTACAAACAACTTTTTTCGATCTCCAAAAACCTGGTATACGATAAGAAGTGGAATCCTCAGGAAATCGAATTTACCTTCGAAAGCCCGGAGGCCTCGGGCCTTTATATTCTTCAAACCCGGGATATGGTCTCCGCCAAGAGGGAACGGTTTGAGGTTTTCTCCCCCTCGCCCTCGCTGGAGGAGAGCTTCATCGGAAAAGGGATTGGAGTCAGCGGAGGCGCCCTCTCGGGTAGGATCGTATTTACCCTGGAAGACATTCAAGGGTTCCGACAAAAGGAGCCGGATACCCCCCTTATTCTTGTCCGGTCGGATACGGTCCCGGAAGATATCCGGGAAATTTCCCTCACGGACGGGTTACTCACCGCTAAGGGCGGCCAGACTTCCCATGCCGCCATCGTGGCTTTTGAGCTGGATAAAACCGCGATCGTTGGCTGTCATAACCTGTTGGTCCTAGAGAGCGAGGGACGTTGCCAGATTAACCGGACTGCTCTTCAGACGGGCGATTATATCAGTCTGGACGGCCGCAAAGGTCTGGTGTATCTGGGAAAACATGAGCTGAAAGACGAAGGGGAACCGTACCACGGCGTTATGTAGGATCTTATTTCCCCGATGGGTGAATTTCCTATGAAGTAAGCTTAAAGGAAAAACACCCGGTCTACCCAAGTGTTCTTTCCCATTTCCATAAAAAGGGATGGGTGCTTTCTTCAAACTTCAAAGGCTCGAATCTGGGACGTTCTGAGGAAGGAGGCGTCATCATGGCCAATCATCCACAGGAAAGAAAAGGTCAACTTCAGGGGGGAGAAAAGATCCCCATGAAGCTGGGAATCAATGGACTCGGACGGATCGGAAAGCTTACCGTCTGGCATCATGTAGCCAGAGACTCTTTCTCCGAGCTCGTCGTCAATATCGGACGGGATGCCGGAGGGGGTCTGGCAGACATTGCCGACTACCTCGAGCGAGACAGTACCTATGGATACCTGGGGCAGTATCTTTACGGGCACAAAGCGAACCGGGTCATTGAAAATCTGAACGAGGAGCATGGGACGCTTCAGGTCAATGGGGTTCCGGTGACGATCCTGCGGAAGGACCGCAATCCCAAGGATCTCCGTTGGAAGATGCTGGGAGTCCCCCTGGTGGTCGACACCACTGGAAAGTTCCTGGACCCTGCCGCCCCCCCGGATCACAAAAGCGGGTCCATCCAGGGGCACTTGCAAGCGGGGGCTCAGAAAGTCATCGTCTCAGCCCCTTTCAAGATCAAGGACAAGTCTGTCTCCATGCCGGAAGATGCCGTGACGATGATAATGGGAATCAATGATGATCACTTTAATGTCCAGCAGCACCGGATGATTTCCGGGGCCTCCTGCACGACGACCTGCCTGGCTTTCATGGTCAAGCCCTTGCTGGATTATTTTGGAGCCGACAAAATTCTCACTGCCTCGATGGTCACCGTCCATGCGGCCACGGGGTCGCAGGAAGTGCTGGATCGTCTGCCCGATGCCAAATCCAAAGACTTGCGCAAGAACCGGTCCATCATGAACAACATCATCCTGACCTCAACGGGAGCGGCCAAAGCTTTGGCCCTGGTGATCCCGGAGATGAAGCGGATTGGGTTCCTCGCCGAGTCGGTCCGCATTCCCACCAGCACGGGATCTTTGATTGTCCTGGTTGTAACTCTGGAGGATGAGAGTTTGAAACGTCCGATCAAGCGGGAGGTAATCAACCAGGTTTACCAGAAAGCCTCTGAGACCTACATGAAAGATTATCTTCTTTATAGCGATAGGCAAAATGTATCCTCGGATATCATCGGAAACCCCCGGGCTGCAGCCATCATCGAGGGTGCGGAGACTCACACTCGAACGGCCCCGATCCGGCTCGACCTCTCCAAAATTCCGGGGATTCCAGCTCAGTCTCTGCCCAAAGAATGCGGTGCCAGTCTACTCGAAATCCCCGTCACCCAAGCCGTGGTTTACGGCTGGTATGACAATGAACTGGGAAGTTATACGAACGTGTTGGGAGACATGACCGTCAAGATCGCGCAGAGCCTCCGTTAATCTCCTAAAGTCCCCTTTATCCTCCTCCCTGATACTGCCAATGGTGGGATTGGGGAGGAGGATTTTTTCCTTTATTCTTCCACCCTTGTAAGAATTTTCCGGGTGTTCCCAATTTTTTTCTTGACAAGCACTATATATAGTGGTTAATAATTCTTCTAATACAATATATTTCCCCAAATGAACAAGCCTCATAGATTTTTGAGGCTTCAAGTCTGGTTGTTTTTTAATTCCTTAAAAATCAATATTTAGTAGGAATTATTTAATGCTCTACTAGATATGCTCCTTTAAAAGGAGGGCAGGCATGAATTTGATTGATCCTCAGGCGCAGGGCGGGGCTGAAAAGGAAGAACCTTCGAAGAAGGCTAAGGGAGGGAATGGCGGCGAAAGCAGGCAGACTTTCCCCTCGAATGGCTCCTCTGACTCTGGAAGGATGGAGAATGAAACCACGGATATGGCCCTCTTCGTCCGGACTTCCAGCGAAACCCTTTCTGACTGGAATCGGCAGCGAATCGTGGATGCGCTGCTCCGGGAGACAACGATCGACCGGGACACGGCCGAGCGAATCAGCCGGGAAGTAGAGGAACAGATCATCGCTTCCAAAATTTCTCTGGTTACCGCTCCCCTGGTCCGGGAATTGGTAGACGCCAAGCTCATCGAATACGGCCTGGAGGAGGCCCGTAAAATGCATACCCGCCTGGGCGTTCCCCTCTATGACGTGGATCAGCTCATTCTTCACCCCAACCGGGAAAATGCCAACGTCCCCCATGGACCGGAAGCCACTAACCTAACCCTCGCGGAACGGATCAAGAAGGAATACGCCCTGCTCAACGTCTTCTCCCAGGAGATCGGCGACGCCCATATGCGCGGAGATTTGCATCTCCACGACCTAGGGTTTATCGACCGTCCTTACTGCTCGGGGCAATCCCTGGAGTACATCAAAAAGTTCGGGCTCAACCTGCCCAATTCTCTGTCTATGGCCAAGCCAGCCAAGCATCCCGAAGTGCTCCTGGCCCACATGGTCAAATTTGCTGCCGCCCTTCAGAGCAATTTTGCCGGGGCCATCGGTTGGGACGCGGTCAACCTCTTCTTTGCCCCCTACCTGGAAGGCCTGAGTGATCGAGACGTGAAACAGCTGGCCCAGATGCTCATCTACGAATTCTCCCAGCAAGCCGTAGCCCGGGGCGGGCAAGCGATCTTCACCGACATCAACCTCTACTGGGAAATCCCCAAACACTTCGAGAATGTCGTGGCCATCGGGCCGAACGGAGAATTCACGGGAAAAACCTACGGAGAATACCTGGACCAGGCTCAGCGTTTTGTGTGGGCTCTCTTCGACGTCTACCGGGACGGGGATGGCGTGGGCCGTCCGTTCTTCTTCCCCAAGCCCCTGGTACATATCACCGAAAAGTTCTTCCAGACCCCCGGTCATATGGACTTTTTACATCACATCTGTGACGTGTCGGCAGAGAGGGGAAACACGTATTTCGTCTTTGACCGCGGGAATACGGCCAAGGTGTCGGAATGCTGTCGGCTGAGCTTTAAGCTCGAGAAATCGGACCTGGAGGATGCCCTATATCCTTGGCGCATGCGCTATTGCGCTCTCCAGAACGTGACCCTTAACCTCCCGCGGATCGCCTACCAGTGCGGCGGGGATGATACCAAGCTCTTTGCCAAGATTAACGAAACGTTCGCCAAGGCCGTGAAGGCCCACCTGGAGAAGAAGGATTTTCTCGAACGTCTCCTGGCGCTGGGAGATCATGGGCCCCTTGCCCTTTTGACCATGAAAAAGGACGGCCAGCCTTACCTGCGCATGCACCGGGCCACTTTTCTGATCGGGATGGTGGGCTTGAATGAGATGATCCAGGTGCACCGGGGAAAACAGCTGCACGAATCTGACGAGGTCCTGAAGTTCGGCCTGAAGGTGATCGCCTACATGAAGCTCCTGGCTGATAAGATGAGCCAGAAGTATAATATGCGCTTCGTTCTGGAACAAACCCCGGCAGAGAGCACCGCTTACCGTTTCGCGAAACTGGATTTAAGGGACTTCTCGCCCCGTTCGGGCCACGTCGTAAAAGGGGATATTTCCCGGGGGGAGGTGTATTACACCAACTCCACATACCTGAACGTGGGGTCGGTTCTAAATCCCATCGATCGGGTACGGAAAGAAGGCCTCTTCCATCCGCTCATCGAGGCTGGATCCTTAACCCACATCTGGCTGGGAGAGAGCCGGCCCTCCGGCGAATCTTTGGCCAACTTTGTGATCAAAGTATTCCGTCACTCCCAGAATGACCAGATCGCTTTCTCCCCGGAATTTACGACCTGCACGGCCTGCGGGCAAACCTCCCGCGGACTGAGCGATCACTGCTCTTACTGCGGCTCCACGGAGGTAGAAGGCATCACCCGCATCACCGGTTATTTCACCAAGGTTTCCAGTTGGAACAAGGGTAAGCTGGGGGAACTCCGGGACCGGTACCGCAGCGGAGGATATTTCTCGGCCGGCGGCCCGGCAGATTCCCAAACCGACGGCGAAGTATCCAAATGGCGCGGGCAGGCCAGTTCGGCCAATTTAGTCTTGTAGGCCGCAGATAAACGCAGATTTTCAGGATAAAATCTGGACCCAGATGGCAAAGAAGATTCAAGGTTTTTCATCCCTTTTGATTTTTCCTTGGCCATGAATTTTTATTTCGGTGTTCTTCATCTGCGGAAATCTGCGTCCCAATAAATCATAAAGGGAGGTGGAGGAATTGACCCTCTTTACCAAAGTAGGTTGTGAGAAGTGTGAGTACGTAAAGAAGAGCGTGGACTTGAAAAAACTGGGAGTCAAGGAAGAGGTATTGAGTCCTGACAACCCTGACTCCTTAGCCCATCTGGCTTGGCACGAGCTGGTGACCGTTGCCGAGACCCAGCTTCCCATCCTGGTCCTGGATGATTCCTCTTCCATTGCCGGCGCGGTTCGCATCAAGAATTATCTGACCGCAATCGGCAATCAGCGATCCGCAGTAGCGGCAGGGTGACCCTGCCCCTACCCGTTCCTAAACCCTGAGATTGGAACGCTAAAAGCTGCTTATGGACTACCCGATTAAAGGATTTCTTGAGACTTCTTTCTCGGACTGGCCCGGGAAAATATCTTCTGTTCTTTTTCTTCCCTCCTGCAACTTTCGCTGCCGCTATTGTCATAACCACGACCTCGTCCTCCGGCCGGAGAAGTACTCGAACTTCCCCTGGGAGGTCATTCTTGCGGGGCTGCAAAAACGCAAGGGATGGATCGATGGGGTCTGTCTGACTGGAGGAGAACCCTCTCTTCACTCCTCGCTCCCCCCACTCATCCGGGAACTAAAGTCAGCCAAAGATTTCACCCTCTCCGGGGAACCCCTGCCCATCAAGCTGGACACCAACGGGACCCACCCTGAGGTCCTGGAGAAACTCATCGAAGAGGGTCTGATTGACTATGTAGCCATGGACCTGAAGGGTCCTTTGAGGGCCGACCGCTATGCGGCCATCACCGGGGTGCCCATAGGGGAAGAGCAAATGGAAAAGATTCAGGCCAGCATCGAGATTCTCCTCCCGGGGAAGGTCGGCTATGAATTCCGTACCACCTTCGTCCCCACCCTCCTCGAGGAAGAGGAGGTCTATGCCCTCGCCCGTCGCGTTCGGGGAACCCCGCGCTTTAGCCTGCAGAACTTCAACCCCCGGGAGACGTTAGATGGAAGTCTAGGGAAAATAGCCCCGGCTGACCCGGATTTCCTGCGGCGGATGCAAAAAAGGGTGGATGAGATTATTCACCCAGGCACTACGAGTAACGCGTTAGACGTTGCGGGTGCCAAGCGTTCAATTCCGAATGCAGTGGGGGCGGGGTTACCCCGCCCCTACGTCAAAGGGATGGGTCTGTGAAGGAGGAAATCTTCCAGATTTTCCAGGAGAGCGCTGACCTTAAACTGCGTTTCATCCGGCAGAACGCCGAGCTACTCAATCAGATGGTGAAGATCGTCGTGAACGCCTTTAAGGCCGGCAATAAAGTTCTCCTCTTTGGCAACGGGGGAAGTGCAGCCGATGCCCAGCATATTGCCGCGGAATTCATCAATCGCTTTCTCATCGAGCGGCCTCCCCTTCCGGCTATCGCCCTGACCACGGATACCTCGATCCTTACCAGCATTAGTAATGATTATGGGTACGTCGATTCTTTTTCCAAGCAGGTCAAAGCCCTGGGAAAAGAAGGAGATGTGGCTATCGGCATATCCACCAGCGGGTCCGCCCCCAACGTCATTAAAGCCATGAAAGTGGCCAGAGAAATCGGGTTGAAAACGGTGGGACTGACGGGAATGGATGGGGGAGAGTTAGCCAAGATCGTAGACTTGGCGATCGTGGTGAATTCCCAGGTCACCCCGCGGATTCAGGAGGTGCACATTACCATCGGCCATGTCCTTTGCGAGATGGTGGATCGGATGCTTTTTCAGCAGCCAACCTAAAAATTCTATTCACCGCAGAGCCCGCAGAGAATGCGGAGAAAATAAATTTTATCCTGAAACTTCTCTGTGGGCTCTGCGTTCTCTGCGGTTAAATTTTCTGTGATATTGGCATGAAAAAAAGTCTGCAGCCCTTGAGCCTCGACGGCGTGAAAACCTATCCTCTCGCCCAGAGGAAGAGTCTGGTAAAAGTGGAGGATTTTGCCCGTCCCCTTTTGCCCCGGTCTTCCTTCAAAAAATTCCTCACCTCCCTACCTAACTTCCTCGCCGCCAGAGATTTTAAAGAAGTGGTCGGGCGCATTGCCAAGGCCCATCGTCATGAAAAACCCGTAATCCTGGGGATGGGAGCGCATCCGATTAAGGTGGGACTGGGTCCTCTGATCCTTCACCTGATGGAGAAAAAAATTCTGCAGGGCGTGGCGATGAACGGGGCGGGAATCATCCATGACTTCGAGATCGCCTTCGCGGGAAAGACCTCAGAAGATGTAGCGTCCGAAATGGGGCAGGGGGCCTTCGGCATGGCGGAGGAAACCGGAAGAATGATCAATGAGGCGATCAACCGGGGCCGGGAGACAGGATGGGGCATCGGCCGGTCGGTCGGGGAAATGATCTGGAGAGCCAGATTGCCTTTTCGGAGAATGAGCCTAACCGCCGCCGGAGTTCGAATGGGAATCCCGGTAACCGTGCACGTGGCCGTAGGTACCGACATCATCCATATGCACCCGGAAAGCCAGGGGGCAGCCATCGGCGAGGGAACCCACAGGGACTTTCTCCTCTTCGCGGCGATGATTTCCCGCCTCCAGGGCGGAGTTTATATAAACCTCGGATCGGCAGTGATTCTTCCCGAAGTCTTCCTCAAGGCCTTGACCCTTGTGCGCAACCAGGGGTATAGGGTTAAAAATTTCACCACCGTGAACCTGGATTTTATCCCCCATTATCGCCCGCTGACCAACGTGGTTCGCCGGCCCACGCTGGAAGGGGGGAAAGGCTTCCACTTTACCGGGCATCATGAAATTATGTTTCCCCTCCTAACCGCCGCCATCCTGGAAGAAATCGTTCACCGCAGAGCACGCTGAAGACGCAGAGACAAATTAAAGATTTCAATTCCAAGCAGCCAATCTCAAACCGTCCCCCAAATTCAGAATCCAATGTCCCAAACTCAGAAGTTCTGGAGTTGGGGTTTGGAATGTATTTAGGATTTGGAAATTGATATTCTCATTTTTCTCTGCGGCCTCTGCGATCTCTGCGGTGAAATACTACTGGAGGTACTTTTCCAGGGCCTGCAGGGTGGGCACGAGCTGGTCAATTTCGTGGGGCTCAATCGTATAGAGGGGATGCAATTTTTTCCCTTGAATCCGGGAGAAGATAGCCGGGAAATCTATGTTTCCCCAGCCGAGGGGAAGGTGTTCGTCAGCCTGACGATGGTTATCGTGGAGATGGACTTCCATAAGGCGAGGGCCAAGAACCTCGATCCATTCCACGAGGGGAACTTCGGAAAAAAGATGGCCGTGTCCCGCATCCATGCAGTACCCCAGCAGGGGAGAATTGACCGCATCCAGAAGTCTCTTTAAAGGCGTTGGATTTTCATCAAAGACATTTTCCAGGGCAATTCTCGCGGAGAGGGTTGCTGCTCTCTTGATCAGGGGCTCCCAGGTGAGTAAGCTATTTTCCAGCCAGAGGTCCACATCGCCATCATAACGCCAGCGATCATAGCCGGGATGGAAGACGATCGCCCGGGGATGAAAATAGGGAACCAAATCCAGAATCTGATTAAAACGAAAAATCGTGATTTCCCGCGCTTTCTCGTCCACCGCCCCCGGGTTGAGGTCCATAAAGGGTCCATGGAAGGTGACAGGAATATTTTTTCCGTTGATCGCTCGGGAGGTCCTTTCCACTTCCTGCAGGGAGAGGTGATCCAGGGTATGACCGTTGAAATAGAGTTCAGGCTGCAATCCCATCTCCAGGATCACTTCGAGATTTTCCACCAACATGGGAAACGGGAGGTTTACCTGTATTCTTTTTAGAATTCCCCCTTTGAAGCTGGGCGAGGAGAAACGGGTTCTTCTCACTTAGAGCCCTTCTGCGAACTGGTTACCTCCACGGTAAAATCGGAAAGGGGGGACGGGACTTCCCCGGGCTTTCCGCCAGGCTCCTGGACGGACTTGCTTGGTGGTCCTTCGGGCGGGAGGTCCAGAAAAACAATCATAAAGGGGACACTTTTGTTGGGAAGGATGTTTACATTGGAGAAAGATATTCCAAACTGGGAAGAGAGGCTCTTTTCAATCGCTCCCCGGGACATTTCCTTCAGGTCCTTTTCGGAAAGGATGTTTCCGCAGTAAGCTTCCTCCTCCCGGACCTTATTCCCCTTGGAGTCCAGAAGGACCCCCTTGACTTTGATGAAGGACCGGGATTCCTTCCAATGGTTGACCGCCTCTCCCTCGATTACAAAAACCTTGCTGAGGTTGGTATTTTCTAGATAATACCCTCTTACTTTTTCCAGGGAAATGAAACCGTCGGATTGATCGCCCATTCCGAAATATTTTTTGAAAACAGGAAGAGAGAGGGAGACTTTTTTAAAGGCCGTGGCTTTGTCAGACAGGTACTGCCCTACCGCAGAAAACGGCGCTCCTCCCTTCCTTCCTATCCCCAAAGAAAAGATCAAACCCGCTGCCACTACGATTATAAGCAAGGCGGGGATCGCCCATTTCCGCCAGAGAAAACGCCTCGAGGGGGGTTCCTCGTATTTCTCTGATTCCTCGAATTCAGCTGAAGATTCTCCCTGGGAGAAAAATGATTCTTCGGGGGGTACCAGCTTTTGGACCTGGAACACATGCTGGCATTTGGAACAGCGAGCCTTAGCCCCCCCTTCCGGGATACGCTCTTCATCCAGACGAAATTTGGTCAAACATACAGGACAGGTGATGGTCATAAGTGAGCCTTCGGGAATCAGCCGTCAGCTTTCAGCTATCAGCTATAAATTTTTAAGAATTTGGTTTTAGCTGGGCGCTGAATGCTGAACGCTGAAAGCTATTTTACCACATAGATTTCGGGAAGATTCCGATACTCTTCGTTACAGTCCAATCCGTATCCTACCACGAAATGATTTCCGATGGTAAACCCTATATAGTCGGCCTGGAAATCTACTTTCCTCCGCTCGGGTTTATCCAGGAGGGTAACCGTCTTAAGGGAACGGGGCCTACGCGCCTGGAGGCGGTGGAAAAGGTAATTCAGGGAAACCCCCGTGTCGATGATGTCCTCCACGATGAGGACGTCTTTACCCCTCAGGGAGATTTCCAAGTCCTTGGTAACTTTTACCCTCCCGGAAGATTGAGTTCCCGCCCCGTAACTGGCCAGGCGTACAAAGTCCACCTTCACGGGAGTTGTCATCCTACGGGCCAGATCAGCCATGAAAATGAAGGCCCCTTTTAAAATCCCGACCAGAAGTACTTCTCTTCCGGCAAAATCTCGGGAAATTTTCCTGGCCAGTCTGCTAACCTTTCTTTGAACTTCCTTTTCGGCAATGAGCAGCTTCATGGCAAAAAAAGTATATTGATTTTATAAAAAATTGTAAAGATGAAAAATTTCTTATCTATTCTCCGATTAAATGACGGTTTCGGGAAAAGGGAAAATAATAGAATCCCGACATCCCCAATCCAAATTCCACAATGGACGGGCCGATTTCGGTGGAGAGCGGCAACTTTGCCCTCCGCTGGATTTGAAGAGCCTATAGGCCGTGTAGGTTTACGCGGAAAAATTTTCGCCCCCCCCTATTTTATCTCTTGACAAATTATGAATTATGAGTAAAATTTCATCCTAATTCATCGGTGGGGTCGAAAGCGCTTTAGATTCCTTCCTGATCTGTCCCGTACCCGAAGAGGTTTTATGAAGCCGTTGCCATCAAAGGAGGAGAGATCATGGCCGATATCAGTAAAATTCTTTTCGCGACTGATTTCTCGGAGAATTCTAAATACGCCCTGACCTACGCTCTTTCTTTTGCTCAAAAATACGATGCCATGCTCTACATCCTGCATGTCATTCAGCAGCCAAGTTACCCCCTGGGAATGTATGCCGAGATCTCCTTTGATGCCATGGATAAGTTCAACAAAAACATCTCTGAAGCTGTGGGAAAAGAGATGCAGACCTTGCGGGAGAAGGATCTTCAAGGGTTGAAGAAATATGAATGCCTGGTCGTTCATGGGACTCCATTTCTGGAGATTCTTCGCACGGCCAAGGAAAAAGAAGTGGACTTGATTGTTGTTGGAACTCACGGCCGAACCGGCCTTGACCATGTACTCTTCGGAAGCACCGCAGAAAAGGTGGTGCGCAGAGCCCCATGTCCGGTCCTAAGTGTGCGGCTACCGGGCAAGGAGTT
>Ga0187849_1004278_pt1 | contig 11988 bp, 9 predicted proteins | sample June2016WEW_4_10_2_FD_132412 | JGI IMG/M metagenome (GOLD analysis project Ga0187849, IMG submission 132412) | Peatland microbial communities from SPRUCE experiment site at the Marcell Experimental Forest, Minnesota, USA - June2016WEW_4_100 | ecosystem: Environmental > Terrestrial > Soil >... | reverse complement strand
TGCGCGCGGCGGCTCAGACATGTGGTTTTTCCGCCGGTTTGAAAATGTTGAGCCCGCTCGACGATAGAGACAAAAAGGGCGACAGGGGTTTGGCCTGTCGCCGGTGAGGGAGGGCGGAGGGTTCAAGGAGCCTCGATTTGATCTTTCATCCGATAGCTTTTGCCCTCGATGATCACCGTCTCGGCATGGTGGAGCAGACGGTCCAGGACGGCGCTGGTCAGCGTTGAGTCGTTGTTGAAGATCTTGGCCCAGTGTTTATAGGCTTGATTGGTCGTCAGCACGATCGAGCCGTGCTCGTAGCGCTGGCTGATGACCTGGAAGAGCAGGTCGGCGCCGGTCTTGTCGATGGGCAGGCAGCCGACTTCGTCGATACATAAAATGGCCGGGGCCAGGAACCGCTTGAGTTCGGCTTTTAGCCGACAGGCGGCTTGGGCGGCGGTGAGGGTGTTGATGATGTCCACGGCGGTGGTGAAGAGCACCGAGTGGCCGGCCTGGCAGGCGGCATAGCCCAGGGCGCAGGCCAAGTGCGATTTTCCCAAACCCACCCCGCCAATGAAAATCACGTTGGTTTTCTCCGGCAGAAAGGCGAGCCGGAAAAGGTTTTGGATTTGGGTGCGGTTGATTTTCTTGGGCCAGTTCCAGTCGAACTGGTCGAGGGTCTTGACGCAGGGGAAGCGGGCGGCGGCGATGCGCCGCTGGACGGAGAGTTCCTGCCGACGCGTCGCTTCGATCTCGATGAGCCGGGCCAGGTAATCCACGTGCGTCCATTGCTTCTGCGCCGCTTCGCTGGCCAGGTCTGCATAGTGCTGCTGCACCGAGACGAGCTTGAGGGCGGTCAACTGTTCCAGGAGCCGGGTTTCGGAGGGATTCACGATGCCCCTCCTTCCGGTGAGTCATAGAGCGAGAGATCCGGGGCGGGCAACTCCAGGTCGAGGAGATCCTGCTGGCGGGTCAGGTGGAGCGCCCCGGGTTGGACCTGCGGGCGCGCCTGCTGTTCGAGCAGGTTGGCGATATACTCGCAACTGAATGCCTGATAAGCCCAGGCGTCCTCCAGGGCGCGTTGGACCTTTTCCGGGCCGTAGATTTCGCTCAGGGCGACGATCTTTTGCACATGGTGGCGCGGATTGCCGCGCTTTTCGGCCAGCCGCTGATAATACTCGGCAGCGTGCGGCGAGAGGGCCAGGAAGCGGCTCAACAGTTGCTGGGCCCGGGCTTGGCGGCGCTGGGAGAGCAATTCCTGGACGTGCTCGGGCTTTTCGAAGTCCCGGTGCCGGTCATAACTGCGCGGGTGCTCGGCGATGAGTTGATCCTGGTGGTAGAGGCACAGGCGGTCCGGATACGCCTTGAGGGTGAGGTTGGTATTGGCATAACGCGGCGGCACCGAGTAACGGTTGGTATCCAGCGTAATGCGGCACCGGCGGCTGACCAGGACGGTGCTCACCGTGGCCAGGTCGTAAGGCAGCAGGGTCAGGGGACGCAGGTTGGGTTTTTCCTGCTCGAAGAGGTCCTGGGGCTTTTGCCGGGTTTCGCCGTGCATACGCACGTTAGCCACCTGGTCCAGCCATTGGCGCGCGGCGGCGTTGAGTGCGTCCAGGCTGGAGAGTTGCAAGCCAGCCAGGAAGTTTTTCTTGAAGTAGCCGACGGCGTTCTCCACGCGCCCCTTTTCATGGGGCTTGTGCGGGCCACAAGCCTTGATGGTGAAGCCGTAGTGGCGAGCGAAGTCCAGGTAACGCGGATGCAACACGGCTGGCGCTCCCAACGGATGGGACAGGACCGCCGTCTTGCAGTTATCCACCATTACCTCAGCCGGGACCGAGTTGAAGTATTCCAGGGCATGCTGGTGGCAGGCCAGGAAGTGTTCCTGCGTTTGTGCCAGGGTGAACTCGGCATACATCCGGCGGCTGTAACAGAGGACCATGATAAAAAACGAGAGCCGGCGGTGGGTGTTGCCGACCGGCAAAAAGCCGGCCGAGCCCCAATCCACCTGGGCGCACTGACCCGGGGCAAATTGCAACGTGAGGAAGGCGGGCTGGCACGGCGGGCGCACGGTGCGCACGTAGTCTTTGAGGATGCTGTAGCCGCCATTATACCCGCTTTCCCGCAGGCGCTGGAGCAGTTGCTGGGCGCTGAAGGCGAAGGTGGCCAGGAGCCGCACCACCAGGCCTTTGAACGGATCGAGTTTACTGGGGCGTTTGGCCCGAGCGCGCGGCTGGTAAGTTGGGCATTCGATCCATTTGCTGACCGTTCGCTCATCCAGGTGTAGTGCCTCGGCGATCTGGGCCGACGAGAGGTGTTCCTGGTCGCGCATTTGGCGGATTTGCTGAAAGGTCTGATAGTCAATCATGCGGCACCTCCCTGAGAGGCGCGACGCAGGATGTCGCCCAGGCTCAGCGCCTGGCCGGTGCGCGTTGGGCTCGCCTGGGGGATGGCCGCGGCGGCGGTTTGCGGCAAGGCCAGCACCTGAAAGAGCGGCTTCTGATAAGCCACCAGATCGGCGGCCACCAATTGCTGACGGCAGCCGGTGAGTTGCAGCACATCCATTTTGAGCAACCGGCTCAAGGTGGCCTCGGAGTAGTAACTGAGCCCCTGCGCGTCGGCGACGGTGACCAGCACCAGGTAGAGCGCCCAAGCGGCGGGATCGGCTTGGCGCAGGAAGTTGTCCCGCACCAGGCGTTGATCGATCCAACTAAACTGCGCCGGCACTTGCCGCAAGCGGTCCGGGCGCAGGATCTTTTTGTTTATCATAGACAGTTTTTTGTTTGGCGGACCTGCTGGAAGGTTGATCCAGAATGTCCTGACCTTTGGCTATCAGACCTCGGATGTAGATGACGATGTCGTCTGGTAACGTACAGTCGGCGAATTTGGAGATAAGACCAACCAGCAGAGGCACTTGCACCTGGCAGATGTCTTGTAACGTACCGCGGCAGGGGTCTCGTAACGACGCTGGTGTAAGCTCTTTGGCCGCAGCCGGTTGCGGCGGGCAGGCGTCTTGTAACGTATGGCGGTCTTTGCGCTGGCAGCGCTTCCAATAACCGGGATGGGCTTTGCGCCAGTCCTGGACGCGCTTCACGTTCTGGGCATCGCGGAAGTAGTTGCGGTTCTCCGGCTTGCTCAACCAAGCCTGCTGCCGGGCTCGTTTGCTGGCCCGTTTGCACTCTGGAGCCGAGCAATACTTCTGGCGCTCTCGATTCCGGTAATCGGGAACAAACAACTGATTACAGTTAAGGCACTTACAGCGACGGGTTTCGGGCTTCATTAGATCGAGGCCGCATCGCTTAAGAGCTCGATGCCCCGGGGGCAAGCGCGAAGAAGATCCGCCGCCGAAGAAGACGGAAAAAAGAAGAGAAGAAGAGGTTTTGCGGTCGAAGGGGGAAGAAGACGAAACCGGAAGAAGACCCCATTTTCAAACCGCCAGTTTCACCCCATTTTCAGGCTGGCGCTGAGAGCTTCCGACTTCTGCCTTCCGTCCCCCGCCTCCTCCGGTTATCATGCGGTTCATTTATGACAACTCGCTTGCTCAAAGTCCTGCTGGCCGTTTGGTTCAGTGCTGGTTGGAGTCTCACGATTCGGGCAGTCGATTCCTCGATTCCCCTGCCCGAGCATCCCCGGCCTGATTTCCAACGCGCGGCCTGGCTTAACCTGAACGGTCCCTGGCAATTCCGGTTCGACAAGGAGAACCGTGGCGTTGCCGGGAAATGGTTCGAGAGTCCGGCCGATTTCTCCCAGACGATCATCGTGCCGTTCCCATGGGGCTCGGCCTTGTCCAAGGTCCAGGATGAGGCTCCCATCGCCTGGTATGCCCGCGCCGTGCGCGTGCCCGACGATTGGCAAGACCGGCGCGTGTTCCTGATCATCGGGGCTTGCGACTGGGAGACCCGGGCCTGGCTGGACGGACAGCCGCTGGGCACTCACCGCGGCGGCTACATTCCCTTCGAGTTCGAGCTCACGCCCCGCCTCAAGCCGGGCCAGGACCATCAGCTCGTGTTGCGCGTGGACGATACGGCTCGGGCCTTCAAGCTCGAGGGCAAACAAGGCTACGGCAACGCCCGTGGCATCTGGCAGACGGTCTATCTCGAGGCCCGCCCCCAGACCTGGCTCGAGAGCCTCCATTTCGCCCCTGACCTCGACCAATCGAACGTCACTGTGACGGCCGGCTTGAGCGCCCCCGCGCCGGCAGGCGCCGAGCTGAGGCTCGAGTTCAAGACCGGCGGCTTGCCCGACGCCTCCCATCCCGTGCCCTCAGGCGCCACTCAAGTCCAGTTCGCGGTCTCGATACCCAACGCCCGGCGCTGGTCGCTCGAGGACCCCTTTCTTTACGAAGTCCAGGCCCTCTTGCGCGCGGGCAATGCCCAGGACCGCGTCGCCTCCTGCTTCGGCATGAGAAAAATCAGCGTCGTGAACGTGCCGGGCCTTGGCTTTCCTTACATCGCCTTGAACGATCGGCCGATTTACCTCCGGATGACCCTCGACCAGTCCTATCATCCCGAAGGATTCTACACTTTCCCCAGCGACGATTTCATGCGCGATGAGATTCTCCGTTCGCGCCGCCTGGGGCTCAACGCCAACCGGCTCCACGTCAAAGTGGACGTGCCCCGCAAGCTCTATTGGGCCGACCGCCTGGGCCTGCTGCTCATGGCCGACGTGCCCAACAGTTGGGGCGAACCCGACGCGGACATGCGCGGGGAAATCGAAATGACCCTCCGCGGCATGCTTCGCCGCGATTTCAACCACCCCGCCATTTTTTCCTGGGTCCCCTTCAACGAGACCTGGGGCCTGATAAGCGGCAAAGGCGCCGACCGTCGTTACCAGCCCGAAACCCAGGAATGGGTCGCCGGGATCTATCGTCTTGCCAAACAGCTCGACCCCACGCGGCTCGTCGAAGACAACTCCCCCTGCAACCATGACCACGTCGCCACCGACATCAATTCCTGGCATGCCTATCTCCCGGGCTATGCCTGGCGCGACCATCTCGACCAGGTCACCCACGACACCTTTCCCGGCTCCCAATGGAATTTCATCGGCGGCCGCGCCCAGGCCGCCCAGCCTCTGCTCAACAGCGAATGCGGCAATGTCTGGGGCTACGACGGCAGCACCGGCGACTGCGACTGGAGCTGGGACTACCACCTGATGATGAACGAATTCCGCCGCCACCCAAAAATCTGCGGCTGGCTCTACACTGAGCACCACGACGTCATCAACGAATGGAACGGCTATTACCGCTTTGACCGCTCCGAGAAATCCACCGGCCTGGACGAGCTCGTCCCGGGCATGAGCCTGCGCGACCTCCACGGCCCGTTCTACCTCTCCACCGGCAGCGACCTCTGCCGGGACGCGCGCCCGGGCCAGGAGGTCAGCGTCCCGCTCTGGGCCTCGTTCCTGACCGGCCGCGCGCCCGCCGGGCCCCTGCGCCTGCGCGCCACTCTGAGCGGCTGGGACACCCTGGGCCGGGCCCAATGGTACTCCCAAAGCTTCCGCGAGATCGAGTTTCAGCCCTGGCTCTCCAAGGAGCTCGAACCGCTGCGGGCCACCCTGCCCGATCATCCGGCCCTGGTGGTGCTCAGCCTCATCCTCGAAGACGCGGCCGGCCTGGTGCTGCATCGCAACTTCACCACTTTCCTGGTCGCCAACGGCCCCGCCCCGCGTGACGAACAACTCGAGTTCGACGGCGCCCGAGTCCGTCTGCTTCGCTTCGCCCCTTCGGCCTTCACCGCCGCCCAATGGTCGCTCAAACAATGGAACGTTCTGGACGGCCTCCAGGTCAACGGCGCCGGCGCCGGCTTCTTCGAGTTTCGCCTGCCCTGGCCGGAAGGACTGGCCCCCGAAGCCATCGCCGGCGCTTCACTCGTGTTCGAGGCCTCCGCCAAGCAACTCTTCGGCAAAGACCGCCAAGGGGCGGCCCGGCAGGATGGCGATTTCATGCTGGGCCGCGGCACCCACGACCCCAGCCGCAATCCTAACGCCTATCCCATGACCGATACCCTTCGCTTCCCCAGCGCCGTGCGCGTCCGTCTCGCCGGCGTGTCTCTCGGCCAATTCGATCTCCCCAATGACCCCGCCGACCATCGCGGCATCCTCTCCTGGCACGCCCAAAAACACGACCGCAAACTCCGCGAAGCCGGCTCATACGGCTATCTCATCAACGCCCTCATCCCGCCCGAGTCGCTGCGCGCCGCCGCCGCCGCCAAGCAATTCCTCATCCGCCTCGAAGTCGACCCCTCCCTGCCCGGCGGCCTGGCCCTCTACGGCGAACGCTTCGGCCGCTACCCGCTCGACCCAACGCTGGCGCTCACCCTGAAACAGCGGTAGAATTGGAGCTGACTATCTCGAACGCGCTTCAGTGGCGGCTTCAATACGGGCGCGTTATCGAGCAGGCCGGAAAGGTGGCGGGAGTTTTGAGACTCGCATGAGCAACAACAAAATTGAGTTCGGAGACTTCCAGACGCCATTGGCGCTGGCGCGCGAGGTGTGTTCACTGCTGGTTGCGCAAGGGGTCGAGGCGGATTGCATTGTGGAGCCGACGTGCGGACTTGGCGCATTTCTCGTCGCCGCGGCCGAAGCCTTCCCGACCGCCCGGCTTCTTGGGTGGGACATCAACGGCGGCCATGTCCAGACGGCGGAATCGGCATTGGCTCAAGCCGGCGCGCTAAAGCGCGCCACGCTCGGCCGCGAGGATTTCTTCGCGCATGATTGGGACGCGGAACTTTCGAACATTCATGGCAGTGTCCTCCTGCTGGGGAATTTGCCGTGGGTCACCAACGCGACCGTCTCCGGCATGAATGGTTCGAATTTGCCTGCGAAGGAGAACTTCCTCGAGCTCCGCGGCATCGAAGCGCGCACAGGCAAATCCAACTTCGACATCTCCGAATGGATGCTTATCCGTCTGTTGAACGCGCTCCGCGGACGGGCGGCTGTCATCGCCATGCTCTGCAAGACAGCCACCGCTCGCAAGCTGCTGCGCTTCGGCTGGCAGAATGACGGGAGAATCGCCAAGGCGTCCTTGCGCCTGGTTGACGCGAAGAAGCATTTTGGCGCGTCGGTTGACGCCTGCCTGCTGCTGGCGCGGACAGGCGAAGCCGGGCCGGCCGAGGCGGAGGTTTTCGACGGCCTTGCAGTGAAGCGCCCCTCGGCCACTTTCGGGCTGGCCGGGCAGGACCTGGTTTCCGACCTCCGCACCTACCGCCGGCTCCGGCATCTGGAGGGACTCTGCCCCTACCAGTGGCGTTCCGGCGTGAAGCATGACTGCGCCTCCGTGATGGAGCTCTTGCGCAACGAGGACGGCGTGCTGCACAACAAGCTCGGAGAGAAAGTCTCCATTGAGCCGGATTACTTGTTCCCGTTGCTGAAGTGTTCCGATCTTGCCAACGGCCGCACTGAGCCGCGGCGGTTCGTCGTTGTTACCCAGCGGCGGGTCGGTGAGGACACGGCTGCAATCGCGGCAAAGGCGCCGCGCACTTGGAGCTACCTCAGCGCCCATCGCGAGCTTTTCGCGGCGCGGAAAAGCTCCATTTACGCCAGCCGCATTCCGTTCGCGCTGTTCGGCATTGGCGACTACTCGTTTGCCCCGTGGAAGGTCGGAGTTTCGGGTCTGCACCGCGCCCCGCGCTTCGCGTTGGTGGGACAAGCAGAGGGAAAGCCGGTGCTCCTTGACGACACTTGCTACTTCTTGCCGTTCGAGAGCGAGCACGAAGCGCGTGTGGTAGCCGTGATTCTCAACTCAGAGGAATGCCGTGAGTTCCTGGCGGCCCTCACGTTCACGGACTCGAAACGCCCCATTACTGCCGATTTGCTTGGACGGCTCAACTTTCGCGCGCTTGCTGAAGACGCCGGCTGTGGCAATGAGTGGGCAGCATCACGAGCCCGCACTGTCCGTTCTGCTCCACGAGCAGTGTCAGTGCAAGCGGAGTTCCTGATGGAAGGACCGGACGCCTGATACAACTCAGGTCCTCAAGGCCTGAGCCACCAAGAGGAAAGCCTCGACGATTCGCCGGATTGCTTTTTGCCGCGAAGCGGGTTAGGGATTCTTTCGGTCGGCAGTGAAATTGAATGCGAAAGGAATGCCTATGCTGGTCGTCCATGTTCATGTCCATGTGAAGCCCGAGTCGGTCGAGGCCTTCAAACGGGCAACCCTCGACAATGCGCGGCTCAGCCTCCAGGAGCCCGGCATCGCCCGGTTCGATGTCGTCCAGCAGCAGGACGATCCGACCCGGTTCGTGCTGGTCGAGGCCTACCGTAACCCGCAAGCCCCCGCGGCCCACAAGGAAACCCAACACTACCAAACCTGGCGCGACGCCGTGGCCCCCATGATGGCCGAGCCCCGAGCCAGCGTAAAATACGAGAGTGTCAATTATGAAGGATGAATTATGGAGTATGAACTGGTTGCAAAGTGCGCGCAGCACGGTAGCATTCCTCGAGAGCACCGTGGAACCAGCGCTGCGGGCGCAGCGCAGACGCCGAAGGCGTCGTTCATACCAGCCCAGGGCGACGCCCTGGGTTTAGTCACCAAAAACAATCCGGAGCGCTGAAAGCGCGATTCATCCTGCGGCCTGCGCCGGGCCAAGCCGGCCAGTCTCCTTCGATCCCAAACATCCTTCATCCTTCATCCTTCCCCCATGCCCCGGTTCGATTTCGCCACCGCCACACGGATCATCTTCGCCCCCGGCGCCCTTGGCGAAATCGGCCCTTTGGCGCAGCAGTACGGCTCGCGGGCCCTGGTGGTGACCGGCCGGGACCCGGGCCGGGCCGAACCGCTGCTGGCGGCCCTGCGCCGGCACGGCGTCCAGACTGTCGCGTTCGCCGTCACCGGCGAGCCGGAAATCCAGACCGTCGAGGGCGGCGTCGCCCTGGCCCGGCAAGAGGGCTGTCAGCTCGTCATCAGCCTGGGCGGCGGCAGCGCGATCGATGCCGGCAAGGCCGTTGCCGCGATGCTCGCCAACGAAGGCGAGTTGCTCGATTATCTGGAAGTCGTCGGCCGCGGCAAGGCCCTGAGCCGGCCCTCGGTCCCTTTCATTGCGATACCCACTACGGCGGGCACTGGCTCCGAAGTCACCCGCAACGCTGTGCTCGCTTCGCCCCGGCACCGGGTTAAAGTGAGCCTCCGCGGCCTCGGGATGCTGCCGAAAATCGCACTGGTTGACCCGGACTTGACGCACGCCCTGGCCCCGGCCCTCACCGCCAGCACCGGCCTGGACGCCCTGACCCAGCTCATCGAGCCTTATGTCTGCTCCCGCGCCAACCCGATGACCGATGCTCTCTGTGTCGAGGGCCTGGGCCGCGCCGCCAATTCCCTGCGCGCCGCCTTTGAAAATGGCCGGAACGCCGCCGCTCGCCAGGATATGGCCATCGCCAGCCTGTTCGGCGGGCTGGCCCTGGCTAATGCGGGTCTGGGCGCCGTGCACGGTTTTGCCGGGCCGATTGGCGGCCTGTTCCCTGCCCCCCACGGCGCCGTCTGCGCCGCCCTGTTGCCCCATGTCATGGAGGCCAACCTCCGCGCCCTGCGCCAACGCCAGCCCGCCAGCCCGCCCCTGCATCGCTACGACGAAATCGCGCGCCTCCTGACCCACACTGCCACCGCCACTGCCGACCAGGGGGTCGAGTGGGTCCGGCGCCTGGTGGCTGACCTGCTCATCCCGAGCCTCGCCGCTTACGGACTGACCCCCCAGCACATCGCCGGCCTGGTGGACAAAGCCGGCAAGGCCAGCAGCATGAAAGCCAACCCGATCTCCCTCACCGCCGAGGAATTGACGGGCATCCTGCGCAATGCGCTTTAGCGCTGTTTAATGGGCAGCGTGGCAAGGGCGTTGCAGCAGTGATTATCGCGGTTCTACTAATGTTGTACTAATTTATTTAAAATTAGCATTTGCCAACGAGATGCTAATTTGCGACTTATTAGTAGCAAATTGACATATGAAGATCCCACCGACACCTCCGGCGTTCGCTAAGCTCATGAAACAAGCCTCTGCCGCCAACCGCTGGGACGCCATTATGGGGTTGGCGCGCGAGTCCACGCCGGCCAATGATTACCCGCACTGGGACAAGCTAAGACATCTGAAGCCGCCGTCTGGCGTCAGTTCCGAGGAATGGTGGCTCGCCGTCAAGATGCAAAGATTTGGAGCCCTCAAACCGGTTCCGCTCCTGGACAAACGAGGGCGACCCTTCCAGTTCTCCGTGCCAGACCTCGTGCAACTGGAGTTGCACCAGATTGATGTTGGCGCCGGTGGTTCCCTCGGCGTGCCGGAGCCGATCACCAATCCGCAGACCCGCGACCACTACCTTATCCGTTCGCTCATTGAGGAAGCCATCACCTCGAGCCAGTTGGAGGGCGCCGTCACCACGCGCGAAGTGGCCAAAGAGTTGATTCGCACCGGCCGAACCCCGCGTGACACCAGCGAGCAGATGATCCTCAACAACTACCTGACCATGCGCCGGATCACCCAGTTGAAGGAGGAGCCTCTGTCGCCCGCCATAGTGTTTGACATTCACAAGCTGGTGACCGACAGGACCCTCGACGACCCCACCGCCGCCGGACGCTTGCGCCAACCCGATGAGGTCCGGGTCGTCGGCGACGACTTCGGCGAGGTCTTTCACGAGCCCCCCCCAGCCGTTGAGCTGCAGACCCGGTTGCAGGCCATGTGCGACTTCGCGAATGCCCAAACCCCCGCCTTCTTCGTTCACCCGGCTGTCCGCGCCATCATCCTGCATTTTTGGCTGGCCTACGATCACCCCTTCGTGGACGGGAACGGCCGGACAGCACGTGCTCTATTTTACTGGGAAATGCTGCATCAGGGCTACTGGCTCTTGGAATTCATCTCCATCTCGAACATACTGCGCAAGGCCCCCGTCCAATATGGCCTCTCCTTCCTGCATTCGGAGACGGATGACAATGACCTCACCTACTTTATCGTCGCGCAAACCAAGGTCATTCGCCGGGCCATCGTGGAGCTTCACGCTTACATCGACCGCAAGACGGCAGAAGTTCGCCGAGTGACAGCCCAGCTCCGGGCTCTAAACCTCTTCAACCACCGTCAGGCGGATTTGATCCGCCACGCGTTAAAGCATCCCGACCAGGAGTACACCATCGCCAGCCACCGCGAGAGCCACAACGTCGTTTACCAGACCGCCAGAAGCGATTTGCTGGACCTGGAAAAGCGCGGGGTCCTGGCGCAAAAAAAACGAGGCAAAAAAATGATCTTCACCGCTCCTGCCGATCTGATAGAGCGGCTCAAGAAAATGGAAGTGGGGGCGCATGAGGGCGCCACCCTGCTCCCCCAAGTTGCGTCACAACCCGGAAATGACGCGATGGATTTTGAACGGCAGCCCAAGCTGCTATAAACATGCCGCACCTAACTGAGCTGTCGGGCGTATCTCGCGGTGCCAACCATCAGGGCTAATGCCTCGGGCTCCGCATTCCGCACTCCGCACTCCGCATTTTCCTGTCACCTGACCAGCGCCAAGATCTGCCGAAACTCCTCGGTGCCTGCCTGCCCCAGCCATTCGAAGAGCGCCATCTCCGTGGACACGATGACTGCTCCGGCCTGGCGCATCCGGTCCAGGCCCAGGCGGCAGTTTTCCGGCGTGCGCGATGAAACTGCGTCGGCCGCTACGAAGACCCGAATTCCCTGTTCCAGCAGGTCCAGGCAGGTTTGGGTGACGCAGACATGGGCCTCGATGCCGCAAAGCAAGGCGCTCGAGATCTGCTTATCCCTGAGAGCCGCCATGAACGCGGGCTCGCCGCAGGCGCTGAAGGCGAGTTTTTCGATCGGGGCAAACTGCGCGATCGCCGCCGCCACTTCCGCCACCGTCGCTCCCAGGCCTTTGCGATACTGCTCGGTGGCAAACGCCGGGATTCCGAGGATGGCGGCGCCTTTGGCCAGGCGCGCGGCATTTTGGGTCACGCGCTCCTTCTCGAAGATGGCCGGCAACAGCCGTTCCTGGATGTCCACCACGATCAGGCCGCTCCCGGCCCGTTTCAAGCGGCTCGATTGAGGTTGA
>Ga0187849_1004275_pt1 | contig 11995 bp, 10 predicted proteins | sample June2016WEW_4_10_2_FD_132412 | JGI IMG/M metagenome (GOLD analysis project Ga0187849, IMG submission 132412) | Peatland microbial communities from SPRUCE experiment site at the Marcell Experimental Forest, Minnesota, USA - June2016WEW_4_100 | ecosystem: Environmental > Terrestrial > Soil >... | reverse complement strand
TCTTGGAACCGTCAATCTTTCTTCCTTCCATGCTAGCGCAACCCATCGCCAAAGCCAATAGAAGGACCAGAGCAATACTCACGTATCTCATTTTCCCTTTCTCCTTTCTTGTTAGTTTTCTATGGGATTATTTTATCCTCTTTATTTTATTCTGCTTCGTGAATGGATAAAAAGAAATAAGGTAAATCCCGTATTTTCTTAAAAAAAAGACCCTATTTCTCCTTGAGATGGGCAGAGGGATCCCGATGACTAGGAGAAGATAGCAGGGATCGTTCTGAAAATCAAAAGCAAATCGAAGGGTAGGTGGGAAAATTCTGGTTACACTACCCCTTCCGTGCCCTTTTCCGGGGGGAGGCTTCGAGGGGAACCCTCCTATTTCAAATAGGCACCCTTATCGGCGCTCGTGGCATGTTTCGCAAAATGAGCCAGCCAGCCGTGAATGACTTTGGATTCGGGAGGTCTCCAGGAAGCTTTTCTCCTGTCGGTCTCTGCATCGCTCAACCCTACATTGAGGCGCGGGGTAGAATGCGTGGGGGGCGGGGATAGAGTGGGGGCTAAATTAAGGAGAGTGGGGCGGCCCCGCGGAGTGCGGGGTCGCCCTTACACCAGACATTTTTTGTCTCGGTAGTTTTCAGGGTGAAAGGTAGATCACTTTTGGATCAACTTCTTTACTTTTTCCAGCAGGACCTGCGGGCGGATTGGCTTTTCCACGAAATCGTCCACAGGTAAGAAGTCGCCGTCCTTCTGGGTGGAGAATTTCATGTGCTTCTTTTCCACGATGGCCGTGAGCATCAGGATGGGGGTTTTGGAGTAGGGGGCGTATTCTGATTTGGGGTCCGGATTGCGCAGCTGGTAGCTCACCTGGAATCCTTCGGTGATGCTGTCCATCATCACGTCCAGAATGATCAGGTCAGGTTTTACGGCTTTAACCTGCTTGAGCCCTTCGGTCCCATTGGCGGCCGTGAAAACTTTATAGCGATTGGCCTCCAGGGTCATTTTCAAGGCTTCTACGATATCCGGGTCATCATCGACGATTAGGATCTTGGCCTCTTCCATGAACATCCCTCCCTTGAAGAATATTTTCTTGATACCATACTCGAAAAATTAAATCAACCAGTTCGGTTCTTAAAAGTTCGGAGTAATATAGTTCGGAGCTCGGGCCAAAGGCTTTTTCCACACTCGCGATTATTATGACTCCGAACTTCGAACTCCGAACTCTTGGATCAACAGATCCGGGGAAGGGGCTCTCCGACCATCATATCTAATATTCGGGTAGAGCCGATGGAGGTACGCAAAAGGACTTTTCCCGGCGGTTCCTTTCGTACCTCTCCAATCCTGATCGCACCGCGGCCTAAAGGGTGAGCTCGCATCGCATTCAAGACTGCTTCAGCAGCTTCGGAGCTAACAATTGCTACCAGCTTGCCTTCATTGGCCAGGTTCCAGGGCTCGAAGCCCAAAAGCTCACAAGCTCCCCGAACCTCCTCCTTGACGGGAATCCGGTTCTCTTCTACCCAGATTCCCACCCCTGATTGACGGGCCAACTCGTTTAGCGTGCTGGCCAACCCCCCGCGGGTGGGGTCCCGGAGGCAGCGGATCTCGGGAGAAGCGGCGATCATTTTTGCGACCAGACCGTTCAGCGGAGCGCAATCACTCTCCAGCGCCGTAGAGAATTGCAGCCCTTCCCGGGCGCTCAAAATGGCAACCCCGTGATCTCCGATGGGTCCGCTGAGGAGAACCTGATCCCCGGACCGGGCGTTGCTTCCGGAAATCATTATGCCCGGAGGGATGAGTCCAATCCCGGCCGTATTGATGAAAATCCCGTCGGCTCCCCCTCGGTTGACCACTTTTGTGTCTCCGGTAGCGATTTGCACCCCCGCTTCTGAAGCGGTCTTTTGCATGGATCCCACAATTTTCTTCAGATCTGAGACAGAAAAACCCTCTTCGATGATAAATCCCGAGCTCAGAAAGAGCGGCCGGGCCCCGCTCATGGAGAGGTCGTTCACTGTCCCACAGACGGCCAGTTTCCCAATATCGCCCCCGGGGAAAAAGATCGGGGTTACCACGTAGCTGTCCGTGGTGAAAGCCCACCTAGCCCCGGCAACCGAAATCACTGCCGAGTCATCGAGGGGATGGAGAACCGGGTTATCGAATGTTCTGGCAAAGATCGAACTTACCAGCTCATGGCTGAGCTCTCCACCGCTGCCATGGGCCAGTAAAATCCGGTCTGAAGATGAATCATTTTTAAGGTCCAGGTTCATGAATCGTATTTATAAGCAGCAGCGCAAGATCCTTCGAAGGAGACCATGCATGGCCCTGCGGGGTTCTGGGGAGTGCAAACCTTAGCAAACAGATTACACTCCTGAGGGTGGAGCACACCCCGGAGAACATCCCCGCAGCGACACCCCCGGTGCTCTTTTACGGGGGGCAACTTCAGATCAAAAACCCGGGAGGCATCGAAATCGGCTAACTCCTTCCGGAAGGCCAGGCCAGTCCCGGGAATCAACCCCAGGCCCCGCCATTCCACATCCGACGGCTCGAAAGCCCGGGCCATGACTTCCTGGGCCCTCGGGTTTCCTTCCGGATTCACCCCGCGCCGGTATTGAATTTCCACCCGGGGATTGCGAGTCTTCAGCTGTCTCACCAAAAGGAGCACCGACTGTAAGATATCCAGAGGCTCAAAACCAGAGATCACGCAGGCGAGGCCATAATCTCGGGCCAAAAATTCATAAGGACGGCTGCCAATGATGGCGCTCACATGACCGGGCAAGAGGAACCCGTTCAGCCTTACTTCGCCCAGGTCAAGCAGGGCTTGCAGAGCCCCGGGCACAGTCTTATGAGCAGAAAAGATAAAAAAGTTTTTCAGTCCCCGACTCTTGGCTTCCAAAGCCGTGGCCGCAACCGCTGGAGCCGTGGTCTCGAAACCGACTCCCAGAAAGATGACTTTTGTCTGAGGCTCGTCGGCGGCCAGCTTCAACCCATCCAGAGGAGAGTAGACCACCCGCACATCCCGGCCTTTGGCTCTCTCCAAAGCGAGGGTAGATTCGGAGCCGGGGACTCGAACCATATCCCCAAAAGTGGCAATTGCCGCACCCGGGATCCTGGCCAGAGCTATCGCTTTGTCCAAATCACCGTTGGAGGTTACGCATACCGGGCAGCCGGGTCCGGAAATGAGCTCGATGGTCCGGGGTAGAATTTTCCGCAGCCCATATCGAGCGATGGAAACGGTGTGGGTTCCACAGACCTCCATCAGCCGAATGGGTTCATCGGCCAAACGCTCAATCTCGTCGATGATGGGCCGAACCTTCTCTCCATCCCGGTATTCGTCGATAAACTTCAAATGATCTCCTGATATTAGGATTCTAGGGTCCAAGGATTCAAGGGTTCAAGGGTAATAATAGTTTTAAGTTTTTTCACTGGACCCCTCGGCCCCTAAGACCCTGGAACTCTCTTCTAAGGCCCCAAGCTCTTCGAAGAGCTTCATGGTCTCCCTGGCTTCCTGCTCATCAATGACGTGAATGGCGAAGCCGGCGTGGACCAGGACGTAGTCATCCTTCCGGACTTCCGGGGTCAGTTCCACACTGACCGTCCGGGAAATCCCCCCCACTTCCACTTCGGCCATGTGCCCTTCGATGGATTTAATTTTTGCTGGAATGGCAACGCACATAATTCAATTTCTAACCACAGAAGACACAGAGTAAAAAGTAAATCATTAAGGCAATCTTTTTCATTTCTTATTCTCGGTGATCTCTGTGCCCTCTGTGGCAATAGTATTTTTAGTTTATAAAATTAGCAATCACCGCCTGACCCAATGAGAGGCCTCCGTCATTGCACGGCACCTGCCTGTGGACCAGGACTGTGAAACCCGATTCTTCCAAAGCTGCCTTCATCCGTTCGGAGAGGAGGCGGTTCTGGAAAACCCCCCCACTCAACGCCACTTGGTCTGGCCCTTCATGCTCACGGATCCTTTTACAGAGTGAGACTCCCGTCTTCACCAGAGTGTTATGAAATTTCGCCGAAATCCTGGAGCGGTCGATTCCTTTTTCCAGGTCCTGAAGGATTCCTCCGACCAAAGGCCCCAGGCGAATCATCTCTTTTCCGTCTTCTATCTCGGTGAAAAATTCATAGGCTCCCTCTTCATCCAGGTCGGCTATCATCTCCAGCGCCATAGCGGCCTGCCCTTCGAAAGAGATGGAGAAACAGAGCCCCAGCAGCGCTGAAACCCCGTCGAAGAGGCGACCGCAGGAGGAAGTGAGGGGAGAATTCATTCTCCGGTCGATCTGCTGCAGGAGGACCCGGATCTTCTGCTCCCCGGACTCACTTGAAAGAGCGGCAGAGGTGAAGAGGGGAAGGTGCCTCATTAGCCTTTCCTTCCCTAACAGAGTATAAACATAGCTCAAGGCCATCCTCCAGGGGTGGCGGATGGCGGCTGCGCCGCCGGGCATGGGCAGATATTCAAAATGGGCCTTCCGGGTGAAGGACCTGTAATCTCCCACCAGGAATTCGCCCCCCCAGAGGCAGCCATCCGTTCCGTATCCAAGGCCGTCGAAGGTGAGGCCGATCACCGGGCCTGCCTCTCCGTTCTCTGCCAGGCAGCTGACTAAGTGGGCAAAATGGTGCTGGACCCCGACCTTTTTTCCCGGCAGCTCGAGCGCATATTTAGTGGAAAGATATTCGGGATGGAGATCGTAGGCCACCAATTCCGGGTTAATCCGGAAGAGCTTTTGGTAGAGCTCAACGGTCCGTTGAAAATGGCTCAGGGTTTCCAGGTTCTCCAGGTCCCCGATATGCTGGCTGATAAAGGCATACCCATCCTGGGTCAGGCAAAAAGTGTTCTTTAATTCGGCTCCGCAGGCGAGGATCGGTGTGGTCGCGAAGGGGAGACCAACGGGAAAGGGGGCATAGCCCCGGGCCCGGCGGAGGATCGTTGGCTGGCCGCTGGACAGGGCGACCACGCTGTCGTCATATTGCACATAAATATCCCGGTCATGAAGGAGGAAAGCGTCGGCAATCCCGCCCAGGCGGAGAAGGGCTTCTTCATTGTCTTTAGCGATAGGCTCCTCGCTCAGGTTGCCGCTGGTCATGACCAGGGCCATTCCCGATTCTTGCAATAGGAGATGATGAAGGGGTGTGTAAGGAAGCATGACCCCTAAGTATTTTTGGCCCGGGGCAACGGGGGAAGCAATCGATGAATCCTTCTTCCAGGGCAAAAGAACGATGGGGCTTTCAGGGGAGAGGAGAAGTTTTTCTTCTTCCCCGTTGAGTAGGCAATGCTCCTTGACCGCGGCCAGATTCTTAAGCATAACGGCGAAAGGTTTGTGCGGGCGATGTTTCCTCTGGCGGAGCTTTTCGACAACCGGAGCGTCTTGAGCATCACACGCCAGGAGAAAACCGCCCAGGCCCTTGGTGGCCAGAATCTTCCCTTCCCGGAGAAGGCGGATAGCCGAAGAAATAGGGTCGTCAGCGCTAAGGGGCTTACTTTCTCGGTCACAGAGCCGGACCCTGGGACCGCAGACCGGGCAGGCATTGGGCTGGGCATGGAACCGCCGGTTCGCCGGATCGTCATACTCCCGCCGGCACTGCGGACACATGCGGAACTTGGCCATGGTGGTCTTGGGCCGGTCGTAGGGGATATCCTCGATGATGGTAAAGCGGGGCCCACAATTGGTACAGTTGGTGAAAGGATAACGGGAGCGGCGGTCCCCGGGGTCGAAAACCTCGTCCTGGCAGGCTTTGCAGGTGGCAATGTCGGGCGATATGAGCTGGTACTTCCCTTCTTCTTCCACACTTTCCCGGATTTTGAAGTCCTGGAATCCGGCCCAATTCAAATCCTCAAACCGCAGGGATTCAATCCGCGCCCGGGGGGGGGCGTACCGGGAAATCTCCCCGGTAAACTGCTCGACGACCCCTGGGTCCCCTTCGACCTCGAGGTGCACCCCTTCGGAAGAATTATTCACCCATCCCTTCAAGCCATGGCGCTGTGCCAGACTGTAGACGAAAGGGCGGAACCCGACGCCCTGAACGACGCCCTTCACGCAGATATGCCTCCGCACAATTTTGGATTTAGGCTGGCTCAATTTTTTTAGGATCTCAACTGGCTTTTCCATTTCGAAATTCATTTCCAAATTCTTTAGCCACAGAGGAAACAGAGATCACAGAGATATTAGAGACTGTTACGAAAAAAAGTGAAAATGGTTACAGACAGACCCCAGCGCGGCAAAACCGTAGCCAATACAAAGCAACTCCTCATAATGGTGCTTTTGAATTGTAGGGGCAACCCTCTGTGGTTGCCCATCTTGCGGGCGGCCACGGGGGGCCGCCCCTACATTAAACACAGAGATAAAAAAATGAAAACCTGGCCTCTTTTCCATCTAAAATTTTTTCTCTGTGCTCTCTGTGTCCTCTGTGGCAATTCGATCAATTTCTTTTAAGACGGCTTCCAGGACCTGGGGGAGGGAGGCCTGAACCTCAGAAGTCAGGTCCATTCCCCAAGAAATCTCTTTGGGCTGCACCCCGATAATGACTACCTCTGGAGGGCATTGGCCCAGGGCCCTAGCCAGATCCAGAACCTCCAGTAAGCCCACCTCGTGAGCCGAGAACTTGGGGTTCTCGGCCCGGGATCGGATATCATTAGGCGTAAACCGGACCACAGTTCCCGGGGCCCGGTTCATATCCGCGGCATCGATGAGCACCAATTTCCGGGCCCCCTGGAAGAGGTCGAGGAGTCCGATTCCCGCCACCCCCCCGTCAAGGACTTCAACTCCCGGAGTAAGGGCTTTCCTCTCCAACTCCCGGACCACGTGAATCCCCAGGCCTTCATCTTTGAGCAGAAGGTTTCCCACCCCGATGATCACGATTCTTCCCGCCGCCGGATTTTCTTTATTATGACCCTGGGGTTGTTGGAACATACCCGTAAACTAACTCGTGCGCATCCGGAAACCCGAGAATTCTCCTCCCCCTCTGGAGGGGGGAGGGTCAGGGTGGGGGTGATAACGATTGGGATATCAAGGCTTTCCATTTCTATTCCCCCTCACCCCACCCCTCTCCCGCGAGGGGAGAGGGAGTTTCCGGAGGAAAACTAATTCAAAAAAGAAAAGGGCATAGAGCAAGAAACAAACCCCCATGCCCTACGCCCTTAGCCTTTCGCCCTCCTATACAAATTCCACTTTCAGCAGATGGGTAGAGCAGGAGATACAGGGGTCATAGGCTCTTACCAGCATCTCGAAGGATAGACGGATTTCATCTTGAGGCCGGTCCAGGATCTGGGGAAGCAGGGCTTCCATGTCCTTCTGGATGTTGGCATGATTCTGGTTTGTGGGGATGATACAGTTGGCCTCAGTACAGACCCCATTCTTGTCGTAGGCGTATTCATGGAAGAGAATTCCCCGGGGCACGTCCACCGCCCCCACTCCCTTGCCGGCCTTCAACAAAACTCGCCGGTCCTCTTCTTTCAGCCCTTTGTCCAGAACCTCATCGATCAGGCGAATCGACTCGTCCACCGCATGCACCGCTTCCACCACCTGCACCACACTGTTCATGAAGGGATTATAGCAGGGGGCTTTCAGGCCCAACTCGGCGGCCACCTTCTTAGCCCGGGGAGAGAGCTGGTCGTAGTTGTTGTTGAACCGGGCCAGCGCACCCACCATGTAAGAGTCGCGCACGTGTTTGGTGTACTTGGCCGTGGAGTGGGGGACCAGGTATTCATTGGTCCAGCTCCGGTAGTTTTCCACGGGCGTCGTACCGGCATCGGTGGAGGCGATCATCCCGTCGTAAAGGGCATACTCTTCCTTGGATTTCAGGGAAATGTATTCGGTCTCCCGTTCAAACTTGGGAATCTTCAGAGTTTTGAAAAGCTCCAGGGTGGCCACCAGGTCCGGGGTGGCGTCTGACAGACGCTTGCGGATCTCTTTGATCGCTTTGATTTCCGGCAGCTTGGTAAACCCGTTCACGGTTGGGGTAATGGGGTGAACGGTGCGGCCTCCGAAGACATCACAAAGATCGTTGGCCAGCTTCTTCATCCGCAGCGCCCGCAAAACCACGTCCGGATGAGTCTGAACCAGAGGAACTACGCTGGGCACGCCCACGAAATCCGGTGCCGCCAGGAAGTACGTATGCAGAACATGACTCTGCAAATTTTCTCCCTGGATCAAGATGCGGCGCAAGAGCCGGGTCTGCTCGGACACCTTAATCCCCAGGGCTGATTCAGTGGCTTGCAGAGAACAGAGGGTGTGGCCGATGGAGCAGATGCCGCAGATGCGGGAGGTGATGTGGGCGACCTCCGTATAATTCCTCCCCCGAACGAAGGCTTCAAAAAAGCGCGGGGCCTCGACCACTTCCCACCTGCACTCCTCGATCTTCCCTTCCTTCACGTTCACGACGATATCGCCGTGACCTTCTACGCGAGTGATATGATCTACCCGAATATTGATATTTCTCATTTGGCTACCTCCGAGTATCCCAGGAAAATGCGGAATTGCCCGATTGCTTGTTCAACGGTCAGGCCGTTTTTCTTCAGAACTTCTTTCTCGGCGTTGGTGTTGGGGTCGGGAATCAGGCCGCGACATCCCACGCAGTTGTCCCGGTAGGTGGGGCACCAGGCCCCACAACCGGCGCGGGTCACGGGCCCCAGGCATTTCATGCCCAGCTCGAAGACACAGACATTCCCGGCCCGCTTGCACTCCACGCAGACCGGATAAGTGGGAATTTCCGGCTTCTTGCCCAGGAGCAGGGATTTGACCACCTTCAGAAATTCTTCCTTATGCATCGGGCATCCGTGGATATAATAGTCTACCGGCACCACGGCATCGATGGGGCGGGCGGCAAAGGTCTCATACCAGTCCGCCTTATCCCCATAAACATATTTTCTCACCTCATCCGCGGGCTGAAAATTCTTCAGGCAATTGACTCCCCCAATGGTCGCGCAGGCTCCCAGGGCTACGAGGATGGTAGCCTGTTCGCGGATTTTTTTCAGGCGGGGGATATCCTTTTCCCGGGTGATACTCCCTTCCACAAAGGCGATGGCATAATCATCGCTCTTCTCGGTCATAGCCTCACGGAACTGGACGATATCTACCGCACCGAGCAGGTCTACCATTTCAACTTCCAGGTTGACGACCTGGAGCTGGCACCCTTCACAGCAAGCGAAATCGAAAAAGGCGATTTTCGGTTTCATCAAATGGCCTCCTTTAAATTCTTGATCCGGGCATAGTTGAAAACCGGACCTTCTTGGCAGACGTAGATATCGTTAATCTGGCAGTGGCCGCACTTGCCCACCCCGCACTTCATCCGCCGCTCGAGAGAGACGATGATCTGGTCATCGGGGATCCCTTTCACCTGGGCTTCCAAGATGGCGAACCGGTACATGATCGGCGGGCCTACGATGACCGCGACGGTCTTCTTGGGGTCAAGGGTGACCTTTGGGAAGAGGGTGGTGATGACCCCCACGTTTCCTTTCCAGCTCCCTTCCGAACGGTCGACGGTCTCTAAATATTCCATCTCTTTGCTGGTGCGCCACTTGGCCAGTTCATCCAGGAAGAGCTGTTCTGCCGGAGTCTTGGCCCCGAAGAAAACTATGACCCGTCCGAAATCGGAGCGCTTGTCCAAGACATAATTAATCAGGGAGCGCAAAGGGACCAGACCAATCCCGCCAGCAACGAAGAGGATGTCTTTGCCCTTGATCTCCTCCACGGGGAACCCTTTGCCAAAGGGGCCGCGAATGCCAAGGGGGGCTCCTGGATTCATCTGGTGCAGAGCTTTGGTCACGTTACCCACGGAGCGAACCGCAAGCTCGAAAGAGCCCTTCTTGGTAGGGGACGAGGAAACCGAAATGGGCGCTTCCCCAATCCCGAACAGAGAGACTTCTACAAACTGGCCGGGCTGATGGCCCAGTTCCTGGCCGTTCTTCAGTCGGATCTCGAAGAGCTTCTCCATCTTGGTCAACTGCTCCGTCCGGGTAATCTCCGCCAGGGCGGGCAGATAAATCGAGGTGAGTCCCAAAGAGCCGGTCTGAACCTGTGCTGCAGTCGTCATTATTTGCCCTCCTTTAACCGGTTGAAAATCTCCACGGGGTTGGCAATGTCGGGCAGACAGGCGGAGGCACACCTCCCGCAACCCACACACCCGTGCTCCCCGTATTTTTCATAAATATATTTCCCCTTGCGGAAGATCCGGTGACGAATCCGCTCGGCGCGGTCTTCCCGGAAATTCTCCCCCGACGCCACTCTGGCGAATCCATCCAGCAGGCAGCCGTCCCAGAGGCGAACCCGTTCCCCCTCGGACAGATTGAGAGCCATGTCGTCCTGTACGTCAAAGCAATAACAGGTGGGGCAGACCAGGTTACAGGAGCCGCAGCTAAAGCATTTCTCCGCCAGCTCCTCATAGAGCTTGCTCTCCCCATGATCGGCCAGGAGCTTGGGAAGCTCGCTGTACGGAGTGGTTACGCTATTCAAGGAGAAGAAATAAGGGATCTTTTCCTGGATCTCGGCCCGCTTGGCGATCTCCCCCTGGGCCGAGGGTTTGGATGTGGCGTACTGACCCAGAAGATCCTCTCCCTTTTTCGTGCCTATTGCGACCACGTAACTCGGGCCGATATCCGTAAGGAAGAGGTCAAAGCCCTGCTGCACGACGGCTGAATTCATGGATTTGCAGAAAGCATAAGAGGAGGCCCGCTTGATATCCACCCCGATGAGGAGGGTCTCCTGGCGCTTTCTCCGGTAATGCTCGTCCTGATTGGCATCGGCGAAGATCCGGTCGAGCTGGGCTATCCCTTTGAGGTCGTAGGGATGGATCCCGACGATAGCCCGGGGGCGGCTCTCCAGAACCGGTTCACAACTGACTTTCTCCCCGGTCTTGAAACGCAACAGGGTCTCCCGGGAGGGGAGAATGTACTTCTTGGGAGAGAGGAGGGTCACGTCATAGTCCAGGCAGAGCTGGGACGATGACTCCAGCGGAGCGAACTCATATTTCCCCTCAACTTTCTCCCGAACCCCCACCACCTCCATGGTCTGGATCAGGTGGTCGATGAAAGGCGGCAGGTCCTTCTTCTGGATGGTTCGAAAGGTCATCTTTTCCTCCTTTTTCAAAAACAGACGTTTATGTAAATGGCCAAACCCCAAAGCTTCCTGCTGCAACCCGGAGAAAATCTTTTCATAGTATGACCAAGCCTCGATCCCTGCGCTGGACAATCCGCCGGCCTCCCCGGCCGCGAAGAGCCAGGCGTAACTCTTCCAGGGTGGGCTCAGCCATCAGGAAGACCGTATAAGCGCTCCCGATGTCCTCCAGAGAATGAGCATCGGAGGAGATCACCCGGGGAATGGTCAGAGACGGATCCGCAAAGGGTCCCGATTGCCGAACCTCCATCCTGCGGCTCATCTCCAGGGCCTCCAGCTCCAGGTTGGGGGGAATCAACCCTAATTGGCTGATGATACTATAGGAGCCCTTGTCAAAATGAGAGGGTATGATGAGGCCTCCCCCTCCTTCCACCCGGCTCTTCACCTCCTCCAGAGAGAGGTCGAGCGAGTTGATCAAAAGCCGCTCTTCAAACCGGAGGATGTTCCCCTCGAGGTCCACAATCGGTTGATCGCCAAAGACCTCAGGGTCATTCTTCACGTCAGGAAGATGCCGGTAGACCTCCTCATCCCAGAGGGCGATGGAACCCCCGTCGGGAAATAGAGCGAGGAGATGGATCTCTTCCCGGGTTTGCACCTCCATCCCCGGAATGACCTTCAATCCACCCTCTTCACCCAGCTGCATCACCACCCGGACATTCTTCGCCGTGTTATGGTCCGTGATGGCGATCATGTCCATCCGCTCCGTTCTGGCCCGCTCGACGATCTTCATAGGAGAGAGGTCCAAGCTAGCACAAGGAGACAGGCAAGTATGAATATGAAGGTCAGCGCGATATTCTTTTAACATCTCCCCTGGAGCCCGGCCGGATACCTTCGGGTAACCCCTCCGCAACCTTACCCGCCGCCCGGGGACCCCCCATTCTCTCCCGGTT
>Ga0187849_1004272_pt1 | contig 11998 bp, 14 predicted proteins | sample June2016WEW_4_10_2_FD_132412 | JGI IMG/M metagenome (GOLD analysis project Ga0187849, IMG submission 132412) | Peatland microbial communities from SPRUCE experiment site at the Marcell Experimental Forest, Minnesota, USA - June2016WEW_4_100 | ecosystem: Environmental > Terrestrial > Soil >... | reverse complement strand
TATTTCACGTCTCGTCCCTCCATGTAGCCACCAATGTGGCTACATTCTAGCCCGCCTCGGGGCTCGAGTCAACCGACCCGCCCGCCCGCTTCTTGAGGTTCTCCCACCACTCGATCCGCTTGGCCACGTCCTTCTCGAAGCCGAACTGCGAGGGGTCGTACAACTTCGTGCCCTTGAGCACCGGCGGCAGATACTCCTGCGGGGTGTAGGCCTCGGGCACGGCGTGCGCGTACTCGTAGCCCTTCCCGTAACCCAGCTCCTTCATCAGGTCGGTCGGCGCGTTGCGGATGTGGAGCGGCACGCCCTCGGCCGGATGCTCGCGCGCCGCCGCCAGCGCCCTGCCCCACGCCTCGTAGACGCGGTTGCTCTTGGGCGCGGTGGCGATGTAGACGACGGCCTCGGCGAGGGCCAGCTCGCCCTCGGGCTGGCCGAGGAAGTGGAGGGTGTCCTTGGCGGCCAGGGCGATGGTGAGGGCGCGCGGATCGGCGAGGCCGACGTCCTCGCTGGCGGCGCGCACAACGCGGCGGGCGATGTAGAGCGGGTCCTCGCCGCCGTCGATCATCCGCGCGAGCCAGTAGAGGGAGCCGTCGGGGTCCGAGCCGCGCATGGCCTTGTGGAGCGCGCTGATGAGGTTGTAGTGCTCCTCGCCGCCCTTGTCGTACTTGGCGAACCGTTTCTGGAGGGCGTCGGCGACGACCGCGGCGGTGATCCGGCCTCCTGCGCCGCCGCTCTCGGCCCCTGTGGGCGCTCGGGGTCCTCCCTGCGAAATGCGCGGGTCCGCCCCTGCTCTTCTGCGCCGCCGGTCTCGGGCCCCCGCGGCTGCTCGGGGTCCTCCCTACGAACAGCGTGGGTCCGCCCCTTCGCATCCGCGGGAGCCCTCGACCGGCTACCGGCATCTCGGCCGGCCGAGCCGGTCACGTACTCGGCGGCCGCCTCCAGCGCCTGCAGCGCACGGCGGGCGTCGCCGTCGGCCTCGCGGCACAGCAGCGCGAGCGCGTCGTCCTCCAGCGTCAGCTTGAGCCTGCCGAGACCACGCTCCTCGTCTCTCAGAGCTCGCAACAGCAGGTCTTTGATGTGTTCCTCGGTCAGCGGCTCGAGGACGAAGACCCGGGTGCGCGACAGGAGCGCGCCGGTGATCTCGAAGCTCGGGTTCTCCGTCGTGGCGCCGATCAGGGCGATGGTCCCGCGCTCGACGTGCGGGAGGAAGGCGTCCTGCTGCGCGCGGTTGAAGCGGTGGATCTCGTCGCAGAAGAGGATGGTGCGGCGGCCGTACTGCGCGAGCCGCTCCTCCGCTTCGGCGATGATCTCGCGGACCCGCGGCACTCCCTCGGTCACGGCGCTGAACGGGACGAACTCGCGCTCCGTATAGCGCGCGATGAGGAAGGCGAGCGTGGTCTTCCCGCTGCCCGGCGGGCCCCAGAAGATCATCGAGGAGACCTCGCCGCGGCGGATCAGCTCGCCCAGGGCCTTGCCCGGGCCGAGGAGGTGCTCCTGGCCGAGGAACTCCTCGAGCGTGGCCGGCCGCATCCGCGCGGCCAGCGGCTGAGCGGAGGCGGGCGGCGCGAAGAGGGACGGCTGCTTCTTGCCGGACGGCTTCACGCGGGCAGCACCGTGAAGCCCTCGAGCCGGGCGGCGTCCGCCAACCGCTGGTCGAAGGTGACCAGGCCCAGACCCTGGCGCTGTTCGCCGGCCCAGTCCAGCGCGGCCGCCAGCTGCAGCGCGTCCGCTGCGCTCAACACGTACCGCCGCACCAGGCGCTCGGCGACGTTCCTCACCGCGATCAGCGGCTGGATCTCGACCCAGTCCTGCGCAAGCGCATCCAGGCGGACCGCCGCCTCCATCTCGCCGCGGCCGGTCAAGTCGCCCGCTCGCACGCGGCTGCGGAAGGCCGATACGCACTCGACCCGTGCCGCCCACCATACCGCTATCTTCCGGTCTTCGCTCGCGAGCGGCTCGACCCGCTCGAGGTGCTTGTCGCGGGCCGTCAGCGCGACGAGCGCCGAGCTGTCCCAGAACCTCACCGACGCTCCTCCCGCTCCTCGATCACCGCGCGAACCAGCGACCCATCAGGCACCTCCGGAGCGGGCAGACTGAAGAACGAATCGGGGATCCGGCCCGTGCCGCGGATGATCACGCGCCCCTGACGCTCGAGCTCCCGCATTCGCGCCATCTCACCATCCTCGCTGCGGGGCAGCGGGACGAGCTTCGCGATGGGCTTGCCGCGCTCGGTCACGACGACCTCCTCACCCCGCTTCACCCGGGCGAGGTACTTGCTCAGACCCGCCTTCAGCTCCGACACCTTGGCCGCCTTCATTCATGACCCCATAGGTCAGATTGATGTGACCAATATAGTCATATCACGTCGGCCTTGTCAGGGGCAGAGGGGGTAGGGTGTAGGGTGTAGGGTGGTAGGGCGTCCGGGCCCGGGCCGGCGACGAGCGGCCCCATGCGGGCAGGGCACTATCGGGGCGCGGCCGGCCTGGCGCGCGAGAAAGGCCGCAGAAAGCCGATCCCGGCAAGGAACGCCCCGAGGGGTGGGCCGCGACGCGTTCAGGCCGCACAGCGCCTTCCTCCGCGTTTCCGCCGGTGACGAACGGGTGATGGCAACGGAATAGACTCGGGCCCGAATCAATTGGGCGATGCCTGCGCCGCGCCCGGCCACCAGGCGGGCGATCGCGAACGTCCAATGTCTCGCCGCCGCAGGGGGAGGCGTCCTGATGGCCAGCCATGGGGGAATTGATTCGGCCCCGAATCAACTCGGCGAGCAGGCGGCCATACGCAGCCCCTGGCACGCGCTGCCGACCGCCGCCATGGCACTATCACGGCTGATGGAAGGTGAGATGGACAAGGCGCTGGCGAAGCTGCCCCTCAGGGCCCGTGAGTTCGCCCTGCTGCGCGAAGTCCAAGAGCCGCTCTTTCCGGAGTTGACACCCCCGGCCGCGAGGACCCAGCGGGAGCTGGCCGCCCGGCTCGGCCTCTCGCGCGGCGCAACCAACGAGCTGCTCAGCCGACTGGAGCGGCGGAGGCTGCTCGAGCGCACTCCCGCGGGCGGGGGCGCACGGGGCCGGCCGGAGCTGATGGTGTCGCTGACCGCACGGGGAGAGGCGGCTCTCGCAGCGGCAGCCACAATCGCTCGCCAGGTCGAGGACGACTGGGCGCGGAGGTTGAACCGCGGCGAGCAGACCCCGGTCCCGGGAATGCGCGCTCATGGGCTGAGGCGCTGGCTGCTGGAGAGTCTGGCGGCGCTGTCGGCGACTACGCGAGGAGGCGGCTGAGCAGCGCCTCGGCCCCGACGAAACAACCGGCGCCGGCGAAGAAGGCCAGTGGGAGGCCCCAGCCGATCTTCCCCTGGAACTCGGGGACCAGGTTGGACGCGCCCACGTACAGCGTGACCCCGGCCGAGAGGGCGAGGCCGTGGTCCACCAGCAGCTGCGCCCGCTCGGTGAGCAGGACGCCGAGGATGGTCGCGGCGCCGAGCCACCCGGCGGCGAGCACGGCGCGCCGCGGCGTCTCGCCCGCAGCGAGGACGAGGCTCGAGACGGTCACCCCCTCCGGCAGCTTGTGGAGGAAGATCGCGAGGAAGAAGAGCACGCCGAGCCTGCTGCTCACCAGGAAGCCCGACGCGATCGCCACGCCGTCGAAGAAGGTGTGGAGCAGCAGGCCGATGATCCCCGACGTGCTCGCCGCATGCGAGACGTGGTGCGTCTCGGTGCCGAAGTGGAAGTGCGGCGTCATGGTGTGCTGGGTGAGGTGCACCAGCAGGAAGCCGAGCAGGATCACCAGCCCGCCACTCTCCGGGTTCTTCCGCAGCGCCTCGGGCACCACGCCCACCAGCGCCAGCGCGATCATGAAGCCGGCGGCGAAGGCGAACAGCAGCTCGATGACCCTGAGGCCCAGCCGCGCGCTGCGCGTAACGGCCCACGCGCCCATCAGGTTGGCGGAGGCGGCGACGACGCCGAAGCCCAGCGCCGGCAGGCTGCTCACGCCAGCTCCTTGGCGCGCGCCATGAGATGCTCCCGAGTGTTGCACCAGGGCTCGTCCAGCACCTCCTCGAGGAGCTTGCGCAGGATCTCACCCACCGCCTTACCCGCCGGCACCCCGGCCGCCAGGAGATCGTCGCCGGTGACGGCGAGCTGGCGGACGGTGAGCGGGTCGCCGGAGACCTCGATGGCCCGCACCGCCGCGAGGAGGTCCGGACGCCGCGTCCGCGGCTCGGCGACGGCGATGATGTCGCGCGCGGAGGCCCGGTGCATCGCCAGCCAGTGGCGCAGGTCGCGCGTCGCCCCGGGCGTGGGCATCGGCAGCGCGAGCCCCGTGACGACCGCGCGCACGCGCCCGGCCTCCGCGTTGGCGAACCGCAGCCGCCGCACCGCCGCCTCCGCGACCTCGCCCGTCACGCCGGCGTGCAAGAGTGCAGCCGCGGTGAGCAGCACCGGGTCGCGCGGCTCGTCCACGGCGTCGAGCCGGCCGGGAACGTCGGGGCCCAGATCGGCCATCTCGGGCCAGACGCGGGCCAGCACGCCGGCGCGCCGCCACAGCCCGACGCCGACCGAGGGCGTGGCGGTCCCGAGCGTCTTGAGCCACTCGTCCCGCACCCGCTCCCGCGAGAGGGCGTCCAGCTCGGCGGCCGCGGCGCACAGCGCGTCCCAGGTCGCGGGCTCGATCCTGAGGCCGAAGGCCGCGGCGAAGCGGAGCGCGCGCAGCACCCGCAGCCGGTCCTCGCGGAAGCGCACCGCGGCCTCGCCCACCGCGCGCAGCCGCTTCGCGTCCAGGTCCGCGCGCCCGCCCTGCGGGTCGCGGATCTCGCCCGTCTCGGGATGCACCGCGATGGCGTTGATGGTGAAGTCGCGCCGCGCGAGGTCCTCCTCGAGCGACGCGCCGAACTCCACCTCCGCGTGGCGTCCATCGGTCTTCACGTCGCGCCGGAAGGTCGTGACCTCGTGGCCGACGTCGTGCTCGTCCAGCACGGCGATGGTCCCGTGCTCGATGCCGATGGGGACCGTGCGCTTGAACAGCTTCTGCACCTGCTCCGGGACGGCGGAAGTCGCGATGTCGAAGTCGCCCACCCGATTGACCTCGACGCCGCGCGCCGCCAGGAGGAAGTCGCGCACCGCGCCGCCCACGTACCACACCTCGTGCCCCGCGGCGCGCAGGGCGCGCGCGATCTCCCGGACCTCGGCGGGGATCCGGTCTAGAGGGAAGACCTCAGCCACACAACACGCTCCCGCCGTTCACGTTCAGGATCTCGCCGGTGATGTGCCGCGCGAGATCGGAGCAGAGGAAGACGATCGGCCCCGCGACGTCCTCCGGCGTGGCCACACGCCTCAGGGGAATCGTCGCCTCGATCCTCTTCCGCCCACCGCCGGCGTAGGGCCCGGCGGCCATCTCGGTGTCGGTCCAGCCGGGCGCGACGCAGTTGACGCGCACGTCGGGCGCCAGCTCGACCGCGAGCCCCTTGGTCAGGGAGACGATGGCCCCCTTGCTCGCGGCGTAGTCGCCGTGGAACGCCTCGCCGCGCTGCGCCGCCGTGGAGGCGACCAGGACGATCGAGCCGCCCTGGCGGACCCGCGGCGCGAAGGCGCGCACGACGTAGAAGTACGAGTCCAGGTTCTGCGCGATGGTCGAGCGCCACTGGGCGAGACTCATCTTGGCCAGCGGCACCTCCTTCGCGATCCAGATGCCGTGGTTGACGACGAGGAAGTCCAGCGGCCCGCGCTCGGCGGCCGCGAGCTTGTCCACGTTCTCCAGGACCGCGAGGTCGCCGTGCGCGCGCTTCCCCACCGCGACCACCTCGGCGCCGGCCGCGCGCAGCATCTCCGCCGTGGCCTTCCCAATCCCGCGCGTCCCGCCGGTGACCAGGGCCCGTTTGCCCAGGAGAGAAATCATGAAGCACGCACGGACGCACAGACGCACGGACGCACGGAAAGGCTCACAATCCCGGCTCCACCTGCGAGCACACGTAGTGGTCCACGGCCAGCTGGATCTCCTGGATGAGCGCCGTGTCGTCCGACGGCACGACGATCGCCAGGTCGCACAGCGCCTTGAGCGGCCGGCCGCCCGCGCCGAGCAGCCCCACGACCTTCGCCCCCGCCGCCTTCGCGGCCCGCGCCGCCGCGAGCAGGTTGGGCGACTTCCCCGACGTGGTGACCAGGACGAGGAGGTCGCCCGCGCGCGCGTGCGCCTCGACCTGGCGCGCGAAGATCTGCTCGAAGCCGAGGTCGTTGGCCGCCGCGGTCACGAGCGAGCTGTCGGTCGAGAGGGCGAGCGCCGGCGCCGCCCTGCGGGCGACCGGGCGGTAGCGCACCACGTACTCGGTGGCGATGTGCTGCGCGTGCGCCGCGCTCCCGCCGTTGCCGGCGAAGAAGACGGTGCGCCCCGCCGCCAGCGTCGCCTTGACCAGAGCCACGTAGCGCGACACCGGCTCGGCGAGATCGGCGGCCGACTTGCCGGCGAGCGCGGCCAGCGCCTCGAGATGGTCGAGCTTCACGCTTCCGCACCTCCCACGAGGAACTGCTTGAGCTGGCTGTAGAGCGAGCGCCGGATCCGAAGCGGCGGCACGTCGGCCAGCGGCAGATCGTGCAGGATCGAGTTCGGGTTGTCGACCGCCAGGAGCTGCGCCTGCGGCGCGCCGCCGTGCGACGAGAGCCAGTCCACCGCCGCCGCGACCGACCGCGCGTCGCCGTGGTTGTCGCTCGCCACGATGGATGCAACGCCGGCCTCGAGCAGAGCGCGGGCCCGGGCGGCGCGCCGCGACTCCGCCAGCAGGGTCGTGGCGTCCACCTGGAGCGCCGCGCCCGCGGCCTTCCAGCGCCCGCCCATCTCGGGCGTGCAGACGGCATAGCGCTCGGGATGCGCCAGCACCGGCACGAGCCCGTCCGCCGCGATGCGCGTGAGGATCTCGACGCTGGCATCCGCCGGCACGAGCCGGCCGAACTCGACCAGCACGTAGTGGGAGAGCGCCAGGCCGAGACAGCGGTCGGCGAGCTGCGGGCGCGGGACGTCGAGCATGATCTCGAAGCCGCGCTGGAGCGCCGGCACCGGGGGAGCCGCGTCCACGAGGTCGGCGAGCAACGCGTCCATCTGCGCGCACGGCGCGGCGTCCGCCTGGCTCGCCTTGAGATGCGGGGTGCAGCAGACGGCGGTCACGCCCTGCCGCGCGAACTTCTGGAGCACTTCCACGGACTGCTCGACGGTGTCCGACCCGTCGTCCACGCCCGGGATGAGGTGCGTGTGGAGATCGATCACCGCAGCGCGGCGACCAGTCTCGGGATCGCGCCGGCCCCGCCGTCCTCGATGGCGCTGCCGACGACCACGAAGTCGGCGCCGGCGCGCACCGCTTCGCACACCTGCTCCGGTGTCTTCATCCCGCCGCCGACGAACAACGGCAAGGACGCCGCCCGGCGCACGGCGCGGATCACTTCCGGCGCGACCGGCATGGCGGCGCCGCTCCCCGCGTCGAGATAGACGGCCGCCATCCCGATCATCTGCCCCGCGGCGGCGTGCGCAGCCGCGATCTCCGGCTTGTCCGCCGGCAACGGCCGCGTCTGGCTCACCGACTCCACCGCCGTGACGCGCCCGCCGTCCACGAGGATGTAGGCCGTGGAGATCGCCGGCACGGCGTGGCGCCGGAAGAAGGGCACCGCGCGGACGTGCTCCTCGATCAGGTACTGCGGGTTGCGCCCCGAGACCAGCGACAGCAGCAGCACCGCGTCCACGTCCTCCACCAGCTGCGCCGCGGAGCCGGGAAAGAGCAGCAGCGGCAGCCGGCACACCTTCCTGATCGCCGCCGCGGCCTCCGAGGTCCCCAGGGCCCCTGCGAACGACGTGCCGATCAGCACGGCGATCGCTCCATCGGCCTCGGCGGACGCCGCGAGCCGCGCCGCGTCCTGCGCCGACGTGCGCTCGGGATCCACCAGCACGCAGAGACCCGGAGCGCGCTCCCGCAGACGCTCTAGGACTCCGTTCACGCGCCGACCCTCTGCAGCAGACGCGTCGCCAGAACCGCCACGTCAGCAGCCTCCTCGGATGCAGCCTCGAAAGCATAGGTGACGAATGCGTCGGCGGCGAGCAGGTCCATCGCACTGTCGTGCGCCAGCCTCTGACCATCGACGGCCGCGCTCAGCAGCCAGGTACCGAGAGCACCCATCACCTCCGCGACGGAGCCGCCGGCGAGCACGGCCTCCGGCGCGGCGTCCACGCACTGGGCGAGCTTCGCCGCCAACTCGGCGGGCGGGGCCGGCTGACGGGACTGCAACCACGAGCGGACGGAAGCACGCGAGAGCGGGATTGGGGATTGGGGATTGGGGATTGGGGTCATACGTGAGACTCCAGGATCGCGCGCACGACGTCCACGGCCTGGCGCTCCACGTCGGGCAGCTTGGTCGCGTCGCCGGCCCCCGCGGAGGCGAAGTGCGGGCGGCCGCCCCCCTTCCCGCCGGAGAGCGCGGCCAGGCGGTTGGCGAGGTCGGGCGCGAGAACGCCGCGCGCCACCAGGTCGTCGGTCACGCCGACGTGGATCCCCGGCCGCTCCCCCGTCGCCACGACCACCAGCACGCCCGAGGGCGTCTGCGAACGGAACGCGTCCACCATCGCGCCGACCTCGTTCCGGTCGCCGGAAGCGGAGGCCGCGACGGCGACGCGCGAACCGTTCACGTCGGTCGTCCGCGCCGCCGCCTGCGCCCCGCCCCCCTTGATCAGCTCCTCGACCCGCTTCTCGAGCTTCTTCCGCTCCTCGACCAGCGTCTCGACCTTGCGCGTCAGATGCTCGGGCGCGCTGCCCACGGTCTCCGCCACGCCGTCCAGGAGCCGCACGCGCTCCAGCAGCCAGTCGTACGCGCCGGGCCCGGTGAGCGCCTCGACGCGGCGCACGCCGGCGCCGACGCCCGTCTCGCCCACCAGACGCAGGAGGCCGATCTGGCCCGTGGTCCGCACGTGGCAGCCGCCGCACAGCTCCATCGAGACGCCGGGCACCGTGATCGTCCGCACCACGTCGCCGTACTTCTCGCCGAACAGCGCCATCGCGCCCCGCGCCAGCGCGTCCGCGTACGCCATCTCCTTCTGGACGACGTCGAGGTTCTCCCAGACGTGCTGGTTGATCTCGGCCTCGATCTCCGCCAGGGCCAGCGGCGGGATCGGCTGGTGGTGCGTGAAGTCGAAGCGCAGGTGCTCCGGCGAGACGACGCTCCCCGCCTGCCGCACGTGGGTGCCCAGGATCTTGCGGAGCGCCGCGTGGAGCAGGTGCGTCGCGGTGTGATTGCGCTCGGTGTCGCGCCGCAGCCGCTGGTCCACGACGGCCTCGACCGCAGTCGGCTCGAACGGGCCGTGGAACGGGCCGAAGACGGCGGTCTTCCCCTCGACCTTGCGGACCTCGTCCACCGGCAGCTTCCAGCCCTGCCCCACCACTTCGCCCGTGTCGCTGACCTGCCCGCCGCTCTCCGCGTAGAACGGGTTCTCGTGGAGGATCAGGCCGACGCGGCCCTTCTCCTGCTCGAACGCCAGGATGTCGGTCTCGGCACGCGTGGTCTCGTAGCCGACCCACTTCTGGCGGGCGCGCTTGCGGACGGGCGTCCACGTGTTGACGCGCTCGCTCCGCGAGCGCTCTGCCGGCGCGCCGGTGTGCGGCGCGCCGTGCCCCTTCGCGTCCGCAGGGGCCCTCGTCCGGCTACCGGCACCGGCGGCACGATCGGCCCGGGACCGCTCGCGCTGCACGTCCAGCAGCTTCTCGAAGCCCGCGACGTCCACCGCGATGCCGCGCTCGGCCGCGACGATCTCGGTGAGGTCGATCGGGAAGCCGTAGGTGTCGTAGAGCTTGAACGCCTCCCCGGCCGAGACCGCGGTGAGGCCCGCGAGCCGCTCGAGCCCCCCCTCGATCGTCTCGAGGAAGCGCTCCTCCTCGGCGGTCGTGACCTCGGTGAGGAGCGCGGCGTGCTGCTGCAGCTCCGGGTAGGCGCCGCCCATGGCGCGCGAGACCTCCTCGACCAGGCGCACCAGCGTCGGCTCGCGGCGCCCGAGGAGATAGGCGTGGCGCACGGCGCGCCGCAGGATCCGGCGCAGGACGTAGCCGCGCCCCTCGTTCGACGGATAGACGCCGTCGGCGAGCAGGAACGCCACGGCGCGCGCGTGATCCGCGAGGACGCGGAAGGGCGCCCCGGCCGGCCCCTTGTCGTACGCCTTGCCGACCACCAGCTCGGCGCGGGCGATCAGCGGCGCGAAGAGATCGGTGCTGAAGTTGGAGCCGACGCCCTGCAGCACGGCGGCGATGCGCTCGAGCCCCGCACCCGTGTCCACCGACGGCGCCGGGAGCGGCACCAGCTCGCCCGAGGCCTGCCGGTCGAACTGCATGAAGACGAGGTTCCAGATCTCGAGGAACCGCCCCGCCTCGGCCAGCTTCACGAACGCGTCGAGAGAGTGGATGTGGTCGCTCACCGGCTCGGCGAGGTTCCGTGCGTCCGTGCGTCCGTGCGTCCGTGCGCCGCCTCCGAGGTCCACGTAGACCTCGCTGCAGAACCCGCACGGGCCCGTGTCGGCCATCTGCCAGAAGTTGTCCGCGTCGCCCAAGCCGTAGATGCGGTCGTCGGCGACGCCGGCCACCTCGTGCCAGAGGCGGCGCGCGTCGGCGTCCTTCGCGTGGACGCTGATCCGGATCCGGTCCGGGTGGATGCCCAGCCACTGGTCGGAGGTGACGAACTCCCAGGCGAAGCCGATCGCTTCCTTCTTGAAGTAGTCGCCGAAGGAGAAGTTGCCGAGCATCTCGAAGAAGGTGTGGTGCCGGTCGGTGTGCCCCACCTGCTCGAGATCGTTGTGCTTGCCGCCGGCCCGCACGCACTTCTGGGAGGTGGTGGCGCGCTTGTAGTCCCGGCGCTCGATCCCGAGGAAGACGCGCTTGAACTGCACCATCCCGGCGTTGGTGAACAGGAGGGTCGGGTCGTCCCGGGGGACGAGCGACGACGAGGCTACCTCGCGGTGGCCTCGCTCGACGAAGTAGTCGAGGAAACGGCGGCGAATCCGTGCGGCATCCATCGGAGCCGCACAAAGTTAGCCGGCCGCTGCCGCCTTCACCACCTCGATGACGTCCGCGGCCGCGAAACCGCGCCGCAGCAGGTAGATCTTGAGCTTGCGGCGCCGGGTGACCGCGTCCAGGCCGCGCAGGGTCCGGAGCTTCTTGGCGGCCGCTTCTCGCAGCAGGTCAACGGCCTCAACGCCTTCCAGCTCCAGCGCGGCCGCGACCGCTTCCCTGGCCTCGCGCGAGCCGATGCCCAGCCGCTCGAGGTCGCGCGCGAGCCGCGCCGGCCCGTAGCGGAACCGCCGCGCCCGGGTGCGGGCGTAGTGGAGGGCGAACTCGTGGTCGTTGACGAGGCCGGATGAAACGAGCGCGCCGACGGCCTCGTCGGCCGCCGGCGGGGCGAACCCCTTCCGGACCAGGCGCTGGCGGATCTCGTGCGAGGGGAGCGCGCGGAAGGTCAGGATCCTGAGGGCGGCGCGACGGGCGGAGAAGACCTCCGCGCGCCGCTCGATCCCCTGCACCGCGCCCTCCGACACGACCGCGCCGACCGACAGGCCGAGCGAGCGCAGGTCCTCGGCGCCCACGGTCGCGAACGACGCACCGTCCAGCCAGACCCGGACGCCGCCGCTCTGCTTCGCGTCCGCGTCCAGGCCGGTGACGGTGGGCACCTACTCCTCCGCTGCCCCTTCTTCTTCCACGATCGCGGCGCCGGGCTTCACCCCCAGCGTCTCCTTCACTTTCGCCTCGATCTCGACCATCAGCGCCGGATTGTCCTTGAGGAAGAGCTTGGTGTTCTCCCGCCCCTGCCCGATGCGCTGGTCGTTGTACGCGTACCAGGCGCCGGTCTTCTGGATCACGCCCGCCTCCGCCGCGAGATCCACCAGCAGCGCGCTGTGGCTGATCCCCTCGTCGAACATGATGTCGAACTCCGCCTGCCGGAACGGGGGGGCGACCTTGTTCTTCACCACCTTGACCCGCGTCCGGTTGCCGATGACG
>Ga0187849_1004267_pt1 | contig 12004 bp, 9 predicted proteins | sample June2016WEW_4_10_2_FD_132412 | JGI IMG/M metagenome (GOLD analysis project Ga0187849, IMG submission 132412) | Peatland microbial communities from SPRUCE experiment site at the Marcell Experimental Forest, Minnesota, USA - June2016WEW_4_100 | ecosystem: Environmental > Terrestrial > Soil >... | reverse complement strand
GTATGAGGCGGCGGCCAAGCTGGACCCCCAAGACGGCGACGCCTATTTCGCCCTGGGCCAAATGCGCATGTTCCAACGCCGCACGCCGCAGGCCGAAGAAGCGTTGCGCCACGCCATCCAGCTCTCCCCGCAACTGGGGCCTGCCTATGCGGCGCTGGCGCAGATTCTCATGGGGGAAGGTAAGAACGCGGAGGCGCGCGGGCTGCTGGAGAAAGCCGTAGCTCTGAATTCACAAGACTGGCAGAGCCAGTACGAGCTTGCGGTGCTGCTGAATCAAGCCGGAGAGACGGCGCGCGCCACGGAGCTGCTCGGGAAAGTCTTGCAAGTCAATCCGGACTTCCCGGGGGCGCGCGAGCAAATGGCCACAGGGCTTTTGCGCCGGGGCGACATCCCAGGGGCAACGACTTTGGCGGGAAAGATGATTGCGGAGGATCCCCAGGGGCCGGAGGGCCATCGCATCATGGCGCTGGCGCTCTGGAAGCAGCGCGATTACGATGGCGCGCTCGCCGAGTGCGCCATGGCCCTTAACGCCGATCCGAATTCCAGCTCGATGTTGGTGCTTCAGTCCATCGCGCTTTGGCAGGCGGGGAACAAGAAGGACGCGCAGAAGGCCTTCCGTGATGCGGCCAAGCTCGATCCCAAAGTGGGGACGGCAGATGTCTTCTGCCGCTTGCTGCTTTGCGACGCGCACGATATTACCATCGTCAGTGAATTCCTCCACAAGAACCGCTGGCTGTTGGCGCCCCCACCGTCGCCATAGTGATCGGGTCATCGGGCCATCGGGTCATCGGGTCATTGAGTGATCGGGCCATGGGGTGATTGTGTCATTGACCGCAATTCCTTCCGTTTTCAATCGCACGATCACCAAATAAATCAGTGACCCGATGACCCGATGGCCCGATGGCCCGATGGCCCAATGACCCGATGACCCGATAATCATCTCCATGGGTTTCTCGCAAAATCCCCGCGCCCATGATAGGATGCGCACCGATGTAATTAGACCTCTGGCTGTCCACCGCGTTCGCGGCGGCGAATCCACATGACCGCTCCTAGTTCGGAGGAATCCGCATGGCAATCTATATCGTGGAGAAGGTTGTCGAGGGCATCATGCTGGTGGATTTGCGCGGAAGCATCACGCTGGGTCCGGAAACGGAGGCGGTGCGCTTGAAATTGAAGGAATTGCTCAAGGCGGGCCAGCTTCGCATCATCCTTAACCTGGGAGAGGTTACCTATCTTGATAGCGTGGGACTCTCAACCTTAGTTGCCGGTTATACCTCCGCACGCAATGCCGGGGGAGATTTGAAACTACTCCACCTGCCCCGCGGAGTCCAGCAACTCTTGCAGATTACCCGTCTCAGCACGGTTTTCGAAATCTACGAAGATCTGGCCAGCGCGGTGGAATCGTTCAAATCAGAAGACCTGTAAGAGGGGCGAGGCGATATGACATATTGTCGCTACCTCCACCCTTGCTCATCAGGGTTCCGTCAAAGTCGCGGGTGTCACATACTTCTGGGGCCATGAATGCATTACTTGCGAAGAGACCCCTCACCCACCGCCCTCTCCCCAAGGGAGAGGGATAGAAACTAAAACCACCGCCCTCTCCCAGGGGAGAGGGGGGACCGCAAGGCGGTGGGTGAGGGGTCCCTTTCAACCCTATTGGACTTTGACGGACCCCTGCCTTGCTCATTCCCCCCTTTGACAAAGCACTTGCGTGCTGGTACAGTGGCCCCCAACGTGTGCGAGAGGTAACTTCACTGGCAATGTTGATCGACCCGCCACAAATGGTCCCCTCCGCATCGAGGTGTCTATGCAAGGCACAATCAAGCGAGTCATCCGCGACCGCGGATTCGGGTTCATTCGTTCCACTGATGGCCAAGAGGTGTTCTTCCATCGCAGCATCCTTCAACAACTCAACTTCGATGAGTTGAAAGAAGGCGAACGGGTTGAGTTTGAGATGGAGCGCGGCGAGAAAGGACCACGGGCAACGAGCGTTCGGCCTAGTGCGAAGTAAGTTTCCAAGCTTCGCACCTTCCCACAGAAATTGCGTCTTTCATGCATCCAGGGGGTAGTGTCGCTGCCCAGGGGCGGCGACTCTGGCGTGTGCGCGACGGGCAACCTTCCCAGTGCATCACTGTCTTTGGGACTCTTCCCGTGTTATCTTTATGCGTCGAACGCATGAATTCAACACGCGGGAGGGAGCCTTATGAAACGAGGTCAGCTCGGGACCGGCAGGTCCGCAGTCAAAGATCTTTCCATGGCGCGCAGGGATTTCATCAAGGCGTGTGTTGCCGGCACGAGCAGCGCGGCCTTCACAACGTCCCTTGCGGGGAGTGCACTTCCGCTGGGGGACCGCGCCACGCCCAGCCGCCCGAACATTCTCTATCTCCATTCGCATGACACGGGCCGCTACATTCAGTCCTACGGATTCAACGTTCCCACGCCCAACTTACACCGGGTGGCCGAGGAGGGCGTCCTCTTCCGGCAGGCATTTTGCGCCGCGCCCACTTGTTCGCCGAGCCGCGCGGCTTTGCTGACGGGCATGTGTCCCCACAGCAGCGGAATGCTGGGCTTGGCGCACCGCGGGTTTACCCTGAACGACTACCATCAGCATCTCCTCTACACTTTGCGAAGCGCCGGCTATAGTTCCGCCCTCGTGGGCGTACAACACGTTGCGCGGGACGCGGCGATGATTGGTTACGATCAGGTCAGAGAGTTCCCGGGCAACCATGTCGAGCAGGTTGCCCCGGCCACAGTGGATTTTCTGAAAAGTTCACCGAAGCAGCCGTTTTTCCTGGATGTCGGTTTCCATGAGACGCACCGCACCTTCCGCACTCCTGGACCGCAGGAGAATCCCGCCTTCCAGTTGCCCCCCGCCCCGATCGCGGATGCGCCCGAGACCCGCCAGGATGTGGCGGCTTTCAAAGCCTCCGCGCGCGTTCTCGATTGGGGAATTGGCGAGATACTGCACGCTCTTGATACGAGCGGGCTGGCGGCAAACACCTTGGTGATTTCGACCACGGATCATGGCATCGCGTTCCCGGAGATGAAATGCAATCTCTACGACGGGGGGGTGGGGGTCCGTCTGGCCCTGCGGGGGCCGGGCGGTTTCGAAGGAGGAGCAATTTGTGATGCCATGATTTCCCAGATGGATATCTTTCCCACCCTGTGTGACCTGTTGCAGATTCAACCGCCCCCGTGGTTACAGGGCAAATCTTTCCTTCCGGTGCTCCGCCGGGAGGTGGCGGAAATCAACGAAGAAATCTTCGCGGAGGTGAACTACCACGCCGCCTACGAACCGCTGCGGTGCGTGCGTACCAAGCGCTGGAAGTACGTCCGCCGCTTCGGCAGCCGCGCGCATCCGGTTTTGTGTAACTGCGATAATGGACCGAGCAAGTCACTCTGGGTAAAGAACGGATGGGGGGATCGAATTCTGCCGCGGGAAGAACTCTTCGACCTGTTTTTTGACCCGAACGAGGGGAGAAATCTCGTCGATAGCCCTGCCTTGCAGGCGACGCTGAATGACCTGCGGGGCCGCCTGGATCGCTGGATGCACGCGACGGACGACCCTCTGCTCAAGGGGCCGGTGAAAGCTCCGCGAGGGGCCCGGGTGAACGATGCGGATGGCGTCTCGCCCGGCGAAGCCCCGCACATTGTTCCCTAGTGACGTTGATGAGAAACATGGTAGCGCCGACCTTTAGAGCCTGCCCTGAGCGGGCCGAAGGGTCGGCACGTGCTGAGCTATAGCTCAGCGCTACAACACCCCATCAACCGGGTCAGAGGCCGCGAGGACGTTCTTCATCACCTTGCTAGCGATCTGCGGAAGTGCCTTCGGGAGGAGCCTGTCAAAGGAGCGCATCTCTGCGGAGGCGAAACCTTGCCTTTCCGCCAATTTCCCTCTGCACCATTATCCGCCCCGGTCAGGGCTGGTTGGGTCTTGACAGCCGCCCGAATGCGAGTAGTCTTAACGCGAGAAATTGGAGGTATGGACATACACAAAAACACCCGAGTCTTCATACTAAGGGGGTAGCGATGAAGAAACGCAAAACCATAGGAAAACTGGGCGTAAGCCGGCGGGACTTTCTGCGCAACGCCGGCGCGGGACTGATGGCCGCGGAGTTTGCGGGAGCATCGCCGGGAAAGCAGCAGAAGCCGGTGGCTCCGCCCCCTCCGGTGCATTTCACGCCGCAGGGCGGGCTGACACAGATCTCTCCCAACCTTTACGTGCTCCGCGACACCTGCAACGTTTATGTTCTCAAGGACGGGGACCGCGCCATCTTGATTGATTTCGGGTCCGGGCACGTCCTGAACCTGCTGACCCAGATTGGCGTCAGCAAAGTTGAGGCCATCCTTCACACTCACCACCATCGCGACCAATGCCAGGGTGACTCCCGCGCGGTTGCCGAGCGGATTCCGATCATCGTTCCCCAACATGAACGGTACTTGTTCGACGATGCTGAGAACTTCTGGAGGAATCGTGGCATTTTCGAAATGTATTACGTCAAGAATGATTTCTTCAGCTTGACGCACAACGTGCCCGCGGCGGGAGTTCTGCGCGATTACGACACTTACCGCTGGGGACCCTACGAACTGCTGATCCATCCCTCACCCGGCCACACGCTGGGCTCAGTCAGCCTGATGGGAGTTGTGGACGGAAAGAAGGTGGCCTTCACGGGCGACCTGATTCATTCGCCGGGGAAGGTGGTAAACCTCTACGAGCTTCAATACCAATACGGGAGCACCGATGGAGTTGACTGCGCCATCTTTTCGCTGACGCGGGTTCGTGAACAGGGGCCGGAGTTGATCTGCCCTTCCCACGGCGAACCCTTCAACCAAGCCGACGCCGGGATTGCCGACCTCATTGATAAGTTGAAAGGTTGGTATTCGGCGTACGCTCCGGGTACACCTCTGACCGTGGAGAACAAACCTTATGCGGTTACGCCCCATCTGGTGGCTTCGTACCAGACCACTTCGAGTTCTTACGCCCTGATCAGTGACAGCGGCAAGGCGCTCTTTGTGGATTACGGTTCGGCCAGCGGGAATATCTTCAACGTTTACAAGAATGCCGCCTCCGTTCACGACCGCATGGGCTTTGTCGAGCACACCGTTCCCCAACTCAAGGCGCAGTTCGGTTTGAAATCTGTGGACGTCATCATGCCCAGCCACATGCACGACGACCATTTGAACGGCTTCCCCCATCTCGTGCGCCATCACGGCGCCAAGGTGTGGTGCTACGAGAACATGGTCGATGTCCTCCAGAGCCCCCGTGGCTACAACTTGGGATGCATCCTGGGTGAACCCATCAAGATCGACCGGGCCTTCCATAACGGTGAGACGTTCAAGTGGGAGGAATTTGAGTTTCAGGTTTTCCATTCACCCGGCCATACGGAATACCAGATGGCGATGTTCGTAACCATCGATGGCGCGCGGGTGGCTTTTACCGGCGACGCCTTTTTCCCCACGGGGAGTGCGGACAGCTTGCTTCGCCACAACCTGATCTTTCGCAACTGGGTGGAGAACGATAGCCACGTGAAATCGATCAAGACGATTCTCGAGCATGAACCCAACATCGTGGCGCCCGGCCACGGCAAACCGTTTTTAAGCAATAAGACAGACCTGGAGAATCTGAAGTATCGCCTGGAGGGCCAGCAGAAGTATTTCTTCGCGGCCATCGCGGACCCCGACTGCAACTTCGGGTTGAACCCCAGTTGGGTCAGGTTTTATCCCTATCAGCTCCAGGCCAAAGCGGGCTCCAGCGCGAACCTTGAGCTGCGGGTTCGCAACTACCGCTCGCACCCCATGCATCTGGAAGCCACGTTGGTCCTGCCGGCGGGCTGGAAGGCTTCACCGGAACTATTGGATCTGACGATTGCTCCCGGCCAGGATGGCTCGGCGCCTTTCTCGGCATCCATCCCCGAAGACTGGGACAAGGCAAAGCCTCGCGTCGCCATGGCCGCGGACGTCAGGGCGGACGGCCAATACCTTGGCCAAATCGCCGAGGGCGTTGCCGATATCGAGTTCAGCACGTAGGTGTAAGCAGCGCGCGCTTGTCCAAATTGTGGTCAAACCGGAGGGCTGTGACCTGCGGCGGACCCGCATTGAATGCTGGAATCTTTCATTAATTAGGACAGCCCTGAGTTCATGCCCCTGCCACCACGACCAGTTCTACAGGTGAAGGTAAATCAGTATATTCCCATCGAGAGAGGGCACTATGGAACGGCGTGATTTCTTGAAGAGCGCTTCGCTGGGATTCGCTGCGGCCGGCCTTCCGCTGAACCATCAAGCTGCGGCGGGGAGCGATGGCGATTCGAAGGGTGAAGGAAATTCCAAGCTCGGTTGCCGCGATCCCCATGATAGGCCGAAGGATTACAAAAAGGAGCCTTTTAAGCGATTGGTCATCCTGGGCGAAAGCACGGTGGAGGGAGGAGCTTGGCTCCAGCAGCGGGAGGACCGCTACGGTGACGTTCTCGCGCGCCTGATCAACGCCTGCCAGAAGGAACCGATTGAATACCATAACAAGGGAATCGGGGCTAACGCCATATCACCGCGGAGCCCCGGCTACGCCCAGTCGCGAAAACCCAGCGCGCTGGAACGCTACCACAAGGACGTTATCGATCTTCATCCCGATCTCTTCATCCTTGCCTACGGCCTGAATGACATGCGGGCGGCCATGCCCTTAAGCGATTTCCGCGCGGATATGGCCACCATCATTGGTGACGTGCAAAAGGCTTGCTCCCCCGTAACGGTTTTGACCACGGTGTACTACATGACCGGCTGGAGGAGTTACCCACCTTATGATAAAGGCAGTGTGGAGCTCACCCGCCGGTACAATGATTGCATTCGCGGGTTGGCGGCCGAGTTCGATTGTATCCTGGCGGATGTTTGGGCGTCGGAAGGGCTGGCCGACTGGGTGATTCATTACGATGGCGTACACGCCAATAAGGTCGGGCAAATTCTGATCGCCAACCGGATCTTTGAAGCCCTTGCCCAACACGCCAGCGGGCTGACCAAGTGGGTGTTCGAGCAGGAGCGTGACACCCAGTGGACTCAAATGACGACGAAAAAACGAACGGAGGTGGGGGATCCGTTTCAGAAAACCTGGTAAAGCGCCCTCATTGTGACCGTCAGTTAGGGCTGATCGGATTCAAACCAACGCATACCCTTGGAGGCACTATGAAGCAGCGAGGCTTGCTAACCGTTTTAGTTTTCCTTATTACGTCCCTCTTGCGCGCCCAGAGCACGCCCTATCAGTTGAAGCCCATCTTGGAGAAAGAACTACAATCGCCTTCTGTGGTGGAGTTTCAACTGCAAGAGTATCTGATGAAGCAAGTTCCAAAACTCCCGCCCATTACCACGCCAGAAAAGTGGACCAGTGAGGGAGAGCAAATCCGCAAGCGCGTTCTCGGCAACGTAGTATTTCATGGGTGGCCGAGTGAATGGGTCAATGCGCCGCCGCGATTCGAAGATTTGGGAACCATTCCTTCCGGAAAGGGATACAGGTTGCGGAAACTGCGCTATGAGATTGTGCCGGGACTCTATTCCACCGCGATCCTTTATGAGCCGGAGAACCTCCAGGGCAAGGTGCCAGCCGTGCTGAACGTGATGGGGCATCATGGCGCGATCGGTAAGGCGGTGGAGTTCCAACAGAAGCTGTGCATCAATGAAGCCCTGCGGGGCATGATGGCGTTGAATCTCGAGTGGCTGGGGATGGGGGAACTCCTTGACAAGCAAAACGCCCATTCGTTTGGCGGGCAACTGGACTTGGTAGGAGCGAATGAGGAGGGGTTGTTCTATCTGGCCATGCGCCGCGGGCTCGACTATTTATGGCAAAACCCGAAGGTGGATCAAAAGCGCATCGCGGTTACGGGATTGTCCGGCGGCGGCTGGCAAACCATTATTTTGAGTTCGCTCGACGAAAGGGTGAATGTGTCCATCCCCGTGGCGGGGTACACGTCGCTGGAAGGAAGGTTAGCGCTTGCCCCGGTCACCGAGGCCGGGGACCTTGAGCAGAACGCTACGGACCTCTTGGTGGGGCAAGACTACTCGACCCTGACGGCAATCCGGGCCCCCCGGCCAACGCTGGAGATCAATAATGCCGAAGACAATTGCTGTTTTCGCGCCCCCTTGGTGAAGCCTTACATCTTCGAGGCCGTGCGGCCCTTCTTCCGGTTGTATGGGAAAGAGGATGCGTTGCAGTTTCACGAGAACACCAATATTTCGGCCCACAATTATGAGCTTGATGACCGCCAGCAAGCCTACCGGTTCTTGGCAAAGTATTTTGGTTTGTCCGCCTCCGACCAGGAAATCGAAGTGGGAGAAGACGTCAAGAGCTATAGCGATTTGGCAGTAGGGTTGCCGAAGGATAACCTGACGATTCTGGGATTGGCCAGAAAACTAGCAGCGGCGATCACCCGCCCGGCCATCCCCTCGGATTCTGCCGGCAAGGCGGCCTGGGCGGAAACGGAGAGGAGCAAGCTCCAAGAAGTCCTTCGCTACCAGCCGGTGACCGTGCAACAGGCTTGGGCGGTCGCCAATACGAAGCACAACGCCGTCGAATCGGTTTCTTACCGCTTCTTGCTGAGCAACGGCCTCAGCGCCACGGGAGTTTGGTTGAAGGATATTCCCACGCCGGAGGGCGCGCCACTGACCATCGTGATCAACGATAAGGGCAAGAAGGGCGCTGCCGCGGAGGTTTGGGACCGCATGCCGGAAATTGCCGACCGCATGGATCGAAATGAGCAGGTGCTGGTTCTGGACCTTGTGTTCACGGGGGATGCGGTTCCGGACGGACCCTTGTTTCTGTTTCCAGAGATGCTGGCGGCCGCGGGCAACCGCTCGCTGGGCCTGGAGGCTGCACAACTGCTTGCCCTCAGCAACTGGGGGCGCGACAGGTGGCATGCCCCCGCGGTACGTATCGAGAGCACAGGCATCCGCAGCCAGGTGGAAGCGCTGGTAGCTTCGGCGCTTTCCCCTCATCAGTTTTCGGAAGTTGCTGTGCAGGGGGGAATGCACAGCTTGAAGTATCTCCTGGATAAGCCGGTCAGCTATCAGGAGTTCCCCGACCTGTTTTGCCTCGATTTGTATAAGGACTTTGATTTGGATCGCATCATCGTCATGGCTGAACCGACCAAAGTTCTTGAACACAATTTTGTGGAGGAAGCGGCGAAGCCGGAGTAGGCGCTTCTCTGTGGCGCTAGTTTTTGGGACCTTGTTCTGCCGCGAAGATTTTCTCCGTGTCCTCTGCGGCTGGAAAAGATTTCACACAGAGTCCACTGAGCGGCTCTGTGCGCTCTGTGTGAAATTTTCTTAAGGCACAGAGGACACGGAGAGGCTGGTCTTGATTGTGGCCCGGTCGCGATGTCCCTTCGGCGATGGCGGGCTACGGGGATACGTGGAGCAGCTTCCGCCGCGGTGCTATGATGCATGGCGAAATTCAAGGAACGGGCGTCGCGCGAGGCCCGCGTCCCGGGGCAGGGAAGCCACCATATTCTGAGTAGGGGAGGGTTTGAGATGAGTGCAGATCTTACACGGCGAGACTTTATAAAACGTGCCGCGCAAGGCACGGCTGCGGGTCTGGCGTTTTCCGCGGCTCGTCCGGCGGTAGCCGCCAGCGATAAAGTTCGGGTGGGGGTGATTGGGCCAGGGCATCAAGGCCGGGGCGACACGAAAAACTTCGTTCGCCAGCCGGATGTGGAAGTCGTCGCGGTGTGCGACGTGTATGAGCCCAACTTGCCATTGGCCGTGGAAGCCGCCGGCGGCCAGGCGCAAACCTACAAGGATTTTCGGCAAGTCCTCGACCGGAAGGATATTGACGCGGTGCTGGTGGCGACGCCTGACCATTGGCACGCCTTGGTGACCGTCGAGGCCTGCAAGGCGGGCAAAGATGTTTATGTCGAAAAGCCGATGTCGCACAACGTCTATGAGGGCCAGGTCATGGTGGAGGCCGCGCGAAAGTACAACCGCGTGGTGCAGCTCGGAACGCAGCAGCGTTCCGGCATTCATTTTCAAAAGGCCGCCGAGCTGGTGCAGAACGGCCTCCTGGGCAAGATCAGTTTTGTGCGCACATGGAATTACGGCAACAGTTATCCCCACGGCATTGGCAATCCGCCGGACTCCGACCCCCCGCCCGGACTGGACTGGGACTTCTGGCTCGGCCCGGCGCCCGAGGCGCCTTTCAATGTCAACCGCTGGGTGGGCATGAATCCGGAGGGTTGGGCGACTTTCCGCTATTTCTGGGATTACGCCGGTGGCATGATGACCGACTGGGGTGTGCACCTGATTGACATCGTGCAATGGGCGATGCAGGTGGAAGGGCCGCGAGTGATTTCATGCCTGGGTGGCAAGTATTACGACCAGGATAACTCCCAGACTCCCGACACCCAGGAAGTGGCTTACGAATATGAAAACCCCTCTTTCATTTTGGTGTATGAACACCGATGGAATAATGCCAATTCGATGTATGGAAAAGGTTACGGGATCGAATTCCACGGCACGGACGGCACTTTGTTTGTGGACCGGGGCGGTTTCGAATTGTTCCCGGAGACACGCCGCCGTGACGGCAAGGTGGTGGGCCTGGCGCCGGAAATGAAGATGTCCTCCATGAATAATTCCGGGAACGCCCACGTGCGGAATTTCATTGATTGTGTGAAGTCGCGGCAGCGGCCCATCAGCGACGTTGAAATCGGTCACCGCTCCACCAGCGCCTGCCTGCTGGCAAATGTCTCCTACCGCAGCCAGCAGCGCCTGGTCTGGGATGTGGCCAACCAGCGGCTGATCTCCGGGGGGCACGACGCCGAGCAATACCTCTCACGGGAGTACCGCGAGCCCTGGAAGCTCTCCGCCTGAGTGCTCGCATTGCAACTCGGACGGAGAGGCGAATTTATGAAGAGGGTTAAGTCCACATCCGATGAACTTCGCCCGGAGTACAAACGCTCTGACTTCCAGAAGCTCGAGCGCGGCAAATACTACGAGCGGATTAGGGCAAGCTCTAACGTCGTCGTGCTTGATCCGGAGGTTGCGGCGGTCTTTCCAAACTCCGTGGCTGTCAATAAGGCTCTGCATTCTCTGGTCGAAGTGGCCGAGAGCGCATCGCGTCTGACGGCGGGTTCCAGCAGGCGATTAAAAGCCGGGCGCGGCTGAGCGGCATGCCCGTGGTCTGCCGTTAGTGACCTCGCCCCATGCGGACCAGGACCGGCTCTATCCCATTCGTCCTTAACACGAGTTCGGCGACGTTTTCAGGGGGCTGCAGTGGGCATCTTCGATGCAAAACCCGGCGGGCTGGCGCAAACGATCGCTTTTTAGCGTCTGCGATGTCCCGAAGGGACTCCCTTTCGGCGAGGCTTTGGTGCGGGCATACTCTCCGGCAGCGTGCCGTTCTACAAGCCGACTGAGGTGTGCCGTCAGCTTCCACAGGTCCCTTCGGGAAATGGCAGACCCCAAAGAACAGGGGTCTGCGCCAGCCGGCGCCTGCCTGCTGGCCAATGTCTCCTACCGCAGCCAGCAGCGGCTGGTGTGGGATGTGGCCAACCAGCGGCTGATTTCCGGGGGGCAAAACGCCGAGCAATACCTCTCGCGGGAGTACCGCGAGCCCTGGAAGCTCTCCGCCTGAAGCTGGTGGGTCGCTATTCACATGGATGGGCAGGATAGACAGGATGAAAAGGCGGTAGCGCGGACCCCCGTTTTTGGGGTCCGCGGTTCTTCCTTTGCAAAAACTGTAAACTTCAAAGACGGACGCCAGCCTTCGGGTTCGGGAGCGCGAGTCCAGGGAAGAAGCGCAGACCTCAAAAGCAGAGGACTGCGCTCCGCTTGCTGCGCGGTCGGCTATTGGACGCCTCCGCCATTCGCCTTATTCAGCAACAACTCTTCGTGCTCGCTGCTGACGACGACCCAAGAATCGTGATTGGTACGAGCGGAAAACCGCAGAAAAGACGTTCACCCTCACGGGATGTGTGGTATAGAGATTTTGTGAAGAATCCTAGCCTCACACCCGGAGGGTGAACGATGGAAG
>Ga0187849_1004265_pt1 | contig 12006 bp, 19 predicted proteins | sample June2016WEW_4_10_2_FD_132412 | JGI IMG/M metagenome (GOLD analysis project Ga0187849, IMG submission 132412) | Peatland microbial communities from SPRUCE experiment site at the Marcell Experimental Forest, Minnesota, USA - June2016WEW_4_100 | ecosystem: Environmental > Terrestrial > Soil >... | reverse complement strand
GCCCCCAGAGAAAGTCCCGGAAGCTTAACACGCGAACAGGTAAGGAAAATCGCCGAGGAAAAGATGGTGGACCTCAACACCAAAAACGTTGAAGCGGCAATGAAAATTGTGGAAGGTACGGCCAGAAGTATGGGTATTACTATTGGATAAGTTTCTTTGCCGAACTTTCTTTTGAAAGAAAGTTCGAGAAAGTATATGGGAAAAACCAAAACAGCATTTGTTACCGGTACGGAAAACAAAAACGCGGAAAAACGCGAAAAGGCCCACAAAAGTGAAGCCGAGAAAGTGCATTTGTCCGGACTGAAAGGCGGACAAAGGGTAAAAATGGTGGAGGCTGAGGTTCCGACTGAGGAAACCAAAGCCGAAGGGACCGAAGTTAAAAAGACAGGAGAAAAAAAGATTGTTGAGAAGGTCAGAGGCAAAAAGTATGTTGAAGCCAAAAAGAAATTCGACAATACAAAAACTTATTCCCCTTCCGAGGCAATAAAACTTGTCAAAGAAACTTCTTATTCGGTCTTTGACGGCACGATGGAGCTCCATATGATTGTAAAAAAGGCCGGAATTTCGGCTCAAGTCACCCTACCCCACGCGGCAGGAAAAACCAAAAAGGTGGAAATTGCATCCGATGAAACGGTCGAAAAATTAAAGTCCGGAAAAATCGATTTCGATATTTTGGTCGCAACTCCGGCAATGATGCCGAAACTCGTTCCTTTCGCAAGAGTCTTGGGACCAAAGGGACTAATGCCAAATCCCAAAAACGGGACTTTAGTCCCCGACGCCAAAAAAGCTCAGGGTTTTTCGGCGGGAAGTGTCGTTCTTAAAACCGAAAAGGAAGCTCCGTTAATCCACACCGTAATCGGGAAAGTGAGCCAGGACGGTGGTGAGCTCGCGGAAAACTTGGAAGCAATTTTTAAAGCACTGGGCGCCGCAAAACAAATTGATAAAGCTTACTTAAAAGCTACAATGGGACCGGCAGTGAAAGTTAAAATTTAACTTCAACACAGTTGACATCCAAAAATATTCTGGATATAGTACTTTTATGTCGGAACCTGGTAAAACAGATACTTCAGAAACTTTAGGATACTATCCCGGCAAAATGGGCCCAAAACCCGGCGACATTGGTGAAGAAGGACAAAAAAAGATAAGGGAGGTTCTTGAAGCGCGGGAGAAAGCCGCAGAAAGACTAAAGCAGGTAGAAAGAGGCGGTCTGGCACTTAGCTCGGTCAAATTGGCTGCATCACCAGAAAGCGATGCACCAGGGGGAGGATCGGCGGGTAAAGGTATTCCTAAGCCAGGCGAACAGGCGGCTGAGGTCCCGCAAACACACATCAGGACAGAGCGCGACAAAACCCGACAATGGTAATATCCCGCAAGATTTCATAAATTTGACTTCCAAGCTTCTGCCTGCTACTATAGGCGCCATATGACACTTGAAGGCTTTTTAGCCCTTTCGGACGAACACAACGACCAGGATCCGGAGGTTAAAGCAAAAGAAGAACCGATAGATTACGCCGGAATCCTCAAAAAATCGTCTGCCTTTGTTGTTATGCCCAATAAACCCATGACGCTGGCTGAAATGGGAATCGTACCTGTCCAACCTAAAGAAAACGGAGAAACAGGAGAACCTACTGAACCGGAACCGACAGTGCAACCTGTGGAAGCCGAGCTTACCGGAGTAGCCACGCCCGACGCCGACCAAAAAATTGTCGAAAGAGAGAAAAGACTCCTTGCCGAAAGTAAGGATGCAAAACGCAAGAAAAGAGCTTCAGGCTCGCACACATCCCGTCCAAGATATAAAAACGGCGGATCCCATTAACCCACGATTGACTTCCCCGGCTAAATCCTTTATTATTCCTTTGTACCTAAGACAGTACGCATAAAAATAAGCCGTACCGAGGAATAAACGCACAAATTGCGCTCTCGGGGCGCGTTTTTTTTGGAAAAAATGAAAAAAGCAGAGAAAGTTACATTTGTAGAAGCGTTGAGCAAGGAGCTGAAAGGCGCCAAATCGGTTGTTCTGGTCAATTATGCCGGTTTGGGTGTTAAGGCTCAGCAGGAACTCAAAAGCAGGCTTTCCGGGGTGGGAGGTAAGATGGTTGTAGTTAAAAACACCCTTCTCAAGCGCGCCGGTGAAATCGCCGGAATCGATAAAGAACTTCTAAATGAGTCAATTCTTACCGGTCAAACCGCACTAGTCATAGCCGGCGGTGATCCCATCGCACCGATTCAGGTTTTGGGAAAGTTTGCCAAAGAATTCGTCAGCGAAGCCGGTTTGCCTGTGCCAAAATTTAAAGTCGGGGTCGTTGAGGGATCGTTCCAGGACGAATCGTCTTTGACTAAACTTTCCGCTCTTCCGGGACGGGATGCACTTTTGGGCCAACTGCTCAGAACCCTTATGGGCAATCAGTATGGTCTTGTGGGAACATTGAATGCAAATTTGCAGAAGCTGGTTAACATTTTGGATCAAGCCAGCAAAAAGTGAGACTGGGGGTGAATAAAATGGCAGAAGAAACAAAGAAAGTATCGGAAAAGGTAGAAAAAATGGTTCAGGAAGTTTCAAAACTCTCCGTTTTGGAACTTTCCGAATTGGTCAGTGCTTTACAGGAAAAGCTCGGAGTATCGGCGGCTATGCCCGTTGCGGCAGCGGCCCCGGCGGCAGCAGCTGGAGGAGAAGCCCCGGCGGCTGAGGCAGGAAACGCCAACCAGACTGTTATTATGACAGTCTCTGGCCCCAATAAAATTGCAGTTATTAAGGCTTTGAGGGAAATTAATCCCAATTTAACCTTAATGGACGCAAAGGCAATGACCGAAACCGTTCCGGCAGAAGTTTTGAAAGATGCAAAAGCGGAAGACGCAAAAAGTGCATCCGAGAAGCTAAAAACGGCCGGAGCAACTGTGGAGTTAAAGTAATTTCGTTATTTTAACTTTTGCAGCAAAATTTCCCGCTCAAAATGCGGGATTTTTTGTGGAACAAAATATCCGTTCGCCTTTTGTTTGTACTATCAAAAACTGAATATTTGAGGTTTAATCAGGATAAATATATTATTCTAAAACAAGTAAAAAGGGCTTTTTAACGGGTTTTTACTCTCTTGATAAAAACCAGTTTTTTCATCCCCCAATCGTTCCTTGTTGTTTTTGCAAGCTTTTTAAAACCTTCTTTCAGATAAAACTTCTCATTATCAAAATTCGCAGTTGACGCTCTTATGATTTTTACTCCGCGTCGTTTTGCCCAAATTTCAAAATACTCTATCAACTTTTCTCCTATTCCCTGCCCTCTAAACGGAGCTACAACCCCCATCCAAAGGATTGAGGACCTGGCGTCTTCATAACTTTTTCCAACCAAATAACCCACGGGAAGAGAATCTTTAAATGCAATAACTATTAAATGATTACTTGTTGAAATAAACTCCCTAATTCTTTTATGACTCCAGAATTTTGAGTTATAGGCGTTGGCTTTTTTCGCGTAATATTCAAACCCGTTTTCCAGAAGCTTAAGAAATAATGTCCGAAATATCGGGGTATTTTTCTTATTGACTCTTTTTATTTTTATCATTAATTTTTAGTTCCCTTTCAAAAAATTTAGCCAGTTCGGGCAGTTCCGGAGATTTTTCCGGATCGTGCCAGAAGCCGGGGCCGCGATTGACTTCAATGACATATACTTTACCGCTCCCTTTTTCTATACAAATATCTACCCCTGCAACTTCAATACCTAATATTTGAGCCGACCGAACTGCAGTTTTCTTTAGGTTTTCTGAAATTTCGATTGGGTTAATGAAGATCAGATTGTCTGCCGGCGTATCATCCCTAACCCGAAGCCCTGAATAATCACGAACCGCCTTTGTATGGGCCACCGTTATCTTATCTTTCATAACCAAAAGCCTGTATTCACGGTCTATATCAATAAATTCCTGAAAAAGAAATTCTGCATCCCGATTTTTTACCTTAACCGGCAGTTTCTTGAAATCTTCAATCCTTTTCAGGATAAATATTTGTTTATTTCCCTGAGTTCCATATTCTTTGGCAATAACCCGATTTCCAAGCTTTCTCATAATCTCGCCGACATTCGGGGTAATGCTTTTTTTCCAAAGAAACATTGTATGCGGTATCGGTATTCCGGCCAAAAATAATTTCGTGAGTGAAGTAAATTTATCTGCTGAAGGTCCAATATTCCCGAATTTGGTATCAAAATATTTAATCCCCAATTTATCAAGACATAAAGCCAGAGTCCCTGCAGTTGAGAGGTAATCATGCCCAACTCTGCGAAAATAAACAATAGCAAAATCCTTTATGTTTTTTCCGCCAACCCTTACCATCGGAGTTCCACCCTTCCCGATTTCAAACACTAATTCCGAAAACTCCGACAAAAATACTATCGAATTTTCTCCAAGATAATCACCAATAAACTTGGCCATGGTTTCATTGGTCTCACCTTTCTTATCAATCAAAATTAATAGTTTCTTCATATCTGATCTGTTTTTATCAAGAAGCCGCTAAGGTCGCTTCTACCGATTATCATTAACCTTTTTAGTCCCGAGCGGTTTGCAACCGTTCCTAATGTATTAATTCTCCGGCCCGCCAGGTAAAATTTAAGATTAATTACCGGACGTTTCTCAGTTCCCATCGAAGTAGTTACTTTCTTACTCCATAAAATATTTCCCTTACCCAAAAGCCCAAGTTTTTTCGCCAATTCTTTGTCTATTGAAGAGTTCCACGCACCCGTATCGATCTTTGCCAAAACTTGTTCTTTTTTCCCGCTAGCCGCCAACACCTTAACCGTTTCCGTTGTTCCTATTGTCTTTATACCTTTTTCAACCGCACGTCTATTTTCAAACCTCCCCGCAAAAATAGCTTTGGCAATAGTAACACCATGTTCGGCGTTGATAACATTAAGGTCCTCAATCCTCTCCAAACGCTTTTTCAAGCCCTCCATATTGGCCAGCTGTATTTGAAGACCCGGTTGAGCATTAAGCTCCAAGACCATCGGTCCTTTATCGGGGTGTATAACGATATCCACTCCGGCGTAACCCAATCCCGACGCAATTTGGGCCCTTACCGCAGTCTCCAAAATGGCGGTCCATCCGGGTATTTTTATTCCTCGAAGTTGCCTTTCCGTCCCCGGTTTGAATACAATTTGCTCTCCATGCCAAATGGCTCTGGTCGTAATTCCCGTTGCGATATCCACCCCAACCCCGATTGCGCCCTGATGCAGGTTAGCGCGTCCTCCGCTCTCCCTGGTGGGCAAGCGTAGCATTGCCATAACCGGAACCTTATTGAATACGATTATTCGGATATCCGGCGTTCCCCGGTACGCCCAGCGCCTGAAAGCCTTGGCCCGGCCCACATACTCCTGGACAAAAGCCACATCCGGAACGTTTCCCATTGAATAAGCGCCTTCCAGAATATCCAGCGTATGAAGCTTCAAATCGTCAATTTTTACCTTTTCCTTCTGCGTAGTCAGCCATAGCCCGTTCTTAAGGTGCTTTTTAACAACAATAATTCCCTCGCCTCCCATACCCCTGCTCGGCTTCAGGGCAAATTTATCCGGAAGAGTTGACCAATCATATTCAAAAACATCATTGGGGTTTCTAAACTTCTTGTAAATTTTAGGGTGTGGAACCCCGGCTTTTTTCAGCATCCTTGCCGTTTGAATTTTGGAATCGGCGATGGTTTTGCCGCGCCTGGAATTATATCTATAGGCAAATAGTTGAGTTCTGGCATTCAACCCCAAAATTGAGGATATTTTCATATATTTTAACTCTTAATGAGTTTTCTGAATCTGTAGAACTCCATCACCCTGAGGCCGGTATATTTACCGAGGACCAGGTCCGCCGCCGCGACGAGTAGAAGAGAAATCTCGGGATTAAGAAGAACATACTTTTGCAGCGGCTGGAAAGTCAAAAACAGGTAGGAAATCAGGGACAAAATCAGAGTTTCAAAAGTCAGGTTAACGGCTGTTTTAACACTCTTTCCAAGCTGGACGCGGGTAAAATCCTCCGCGAGTAGCACCAGGAATAAAACGGCAAAGATGGAAACGTTGGCAAGATCCGAAAAGTTAAGAACCGGAGCCAGGAAAAGAACTCCAAGCACTCCCAAAACTACCGCCCAAAGAATAAAGGCCATTCTCGGCAAGTACTGAAGCTTGACCTTAAGTTTCCTCAGCAACATCCTCATTGCCGTTGAAACGATAACAATAACCAGAAATAGTCCGATTCCGACAATCGGCCCGGTTGCCACAAAAACGACCGAAAGCGCCGCTGGCAGAAAAATTCCGAAACCCCTGATTCCGATAACATTCCGGGTAAAAGCAATGACAAAAGCAACAATCGGAAGAAGTAAAAGTAGAACTATCGTATTGGCGGGCACTCCTGCGGCAACTGCCCCTCGGATTGCATATTTGACGGGGTTAAGGGGCCATGTCGGACCCAGTTTTTGATCCTTCAGAATTTTTTCCAGTGGTCCGAGAGATTCAACGCTTTTTTGAGTAATGTCGACCGGGGGCGGAACCGGTGTGGAGGTAGCCACGGGGGTTAGTGTCGGTGTAGGTGTCGGGGTAACCCTGGCAAGAGCCAAACTTGGCCACAAAAGTGTTCCCGCAAAAACCACAAAAAACAATATGGTTATCAGTTTCTTCATGGATATAAACTTCTTGAAAGTGGCTACATTATATCACTTTGACTTGTCAAATCTCCAGTTTTGCCCCTTATATCCTATAAGCGAAGCTTATGTGATATTTTTGGTTATTCAAATAATATCCCATAACTTGACTTTTAGCTTCAGATGTGGTAGTATATAGCCTCGTCATCTTGCACATTCTAATAAAAAGGAGAGTTTGCCATGGATGTTCACACAATGATCGGTGTCGTTATGGCATTGATCGCGCCCTTTTGCGTCGGGAATTTCTTTAAGAAAACGAGAGCGGTCTCGAAGCCTTTTGTGGTAATTTTCGGCGCATTTCTCGCAATACTTGAAGCCATTTCCGGCAGTTGGTTCCTGGCTGGCATGTGGACCGTGATCGTATTACTCAATTTCATCGGATTATTTGCTTTAGATGAACCTAAAAAATCGATCAGAACAACCGACATAAGCCCTTCACCTGTCCAGGCAATACCTGTAACAACTACCGAAGCGCCCGAACCGGTCTTGGTCAATTGCCCCAATTGCGGAGCACCAAATCGGGTAATTCTGGTTGGCCCAGGAAAAAACTGCAAATATTGCGGAACGGAACTTCCTTAAAATAATTAGAACCCCTCGGAGATTTGGAACTCTGACTTTGTCAGCTTCTAAATCGTTTGTACGAGGGGTATTTTTTTGGGAAAACTACGCCTGAAACTTGACTTTTTACATACTACAGGGTATAATTCAGTCTCAGTACATTAACTTATCATGATTTTAGGAGCCTGATATGCCATCACCAAACGGCACACCCACTCTGACCTTAACTATCGCAAGGCACGAGGACTACTGCCCTTTCTGCTTAGCGGTCAGGCAAGGCTGGAGGTTTGCAAAGGAAAAAGGACGGGATATCAAAATCTGTCCTTCCGGTCATAAATTCAACGTCGGATATTACAACAGAGAGGAGCAAAACAAATGAACGGCAAAAAGAGATTTTTTTCTTTCCCGGGATTTTTTGTACTTGCAATCTGGATAGCGGTTGAAATTCTTACTCTCAGCAACATTCTGATCGGCTGGAACGATTTTCTCGGTAAGTCGCCTATTGCGATGCTTTTTGCTCAAATTTTTACTGTCCTATTATGCGCCGCCAATTATATTGACGCCGTTGTAAATCTTGTTGTACCCAACCGTCCCGGCGGCAGAATAACAGGGACGTGGCTATTGAGTGCTTTGATCAGCCTCGTTGTTCTCGCGTGGGGTCTTCAGGTTCATTATCCGGTATTTCATAGCGACCTTTGGCTATCTTTATTTGTCGCAGGTACTGCCATAGTTCTCCGGGGTGTAATTTCCTGGATGCTTTCCCTTGCGGCAAGCCTTTGCCACAGCGTTCCCGGAACCAAACAGACCAAATGTATCTAAAATCATATAAGTAAATTCAGTGAGGCAGATGCCTAAAAAACACTTGCCTCACTGAAGTAATTTCTTCACACCTAAGCTTGACTTTTCCATTACTACAGGATATAATTCCCGCTCAGTACCTTAAATTATCATGGTTTTTGTGAGGAGGCAAAATGGACGGTCCGTTAGTCTACACCGGCACGGAAAGTATCCGAAGCAGGCAGTTTTCTTTTCCATATCACTGCCCAAACCCAAAGTGCGATCGGGGTTTAAACAGCCTCGACCATGGTCGTTGTCGTTTTTGTCATACCATGGTCGAAAAGCCGAAGGTCATAAAGTCCAAGAAGGAGCGAAAATGAGCTGTGTTCATTGTAAGGCCACCGTTGGGCGTAATTACCCTTTCATGAGAGATATCCCCTGTGCTTTTTGCGGCACTCTGATTTTTGTTGAAGGCATTGGAACATATCTTGGTAAGAAAAATTCTATGCACCAATATCGATCCCATCCCAAGTACACCTGCCCCGGGTGTGACCGAGTATTGTACATCATAAACTTTATGTGTGAAGAAGGTTTCGATGTAACGGCGGAATTTGCAAAATTATCCCTCAGTGAAGAGGTGAAAAATGAACGCTCAATACGGTCACGCCAGAAATAACCGCTTTCTCCCTCCGATCACGATCGAAGTCGAAAACGGTGTAGTCACCAAACTCACGATCGAACGATTTGCAGCCGAGAATTACACTGGCGACGATATTATGGCTCTTATTGAAGCTGCAGGTGCCGGACCCGCCCGTGTCTCGTTACCGATTCCCGAAGCGTATATGAATGTGCCACTGAATCAAATGCGATTCCATTTACGCCCCGGCACTTACGAGGTTCGACATGTCCGTAATGACATCTTCGTCCCCGAAGCCGCGGTATCGGTTACAGCATTACAATAAAAACCATGATTTATTTCGTGAGGCACGCGCCCTAAAAAGCAACTGCCTCACGAAGTTTTTTCTTTTCGAAGTTATTCCTCTTTTCCCTGCATTCCCAGAAGCCAAAGTACTGCCTCTTTTTTGTATCTTCTGTCGCCTCTTGAATTTATTCTAATCGCGGGAAGCTTTCCGCGTTTACCCCAGCGCTTAATCGTCAGTGGAGACACTCTGAGAAGTTCGCTGACCTCTCTTACGGTCAAAAGATCCGGAAGGTCTTCCAATCTGATTTTTTTCTTTGTTTCGTTATCCATACCGATATACTAAATACTCTATACTACATACTCTGTTACCGTCCCCTGCCTAACACTTATCTTTCTTAGTCAGAAAATATCAAAGTGAAACAGTTGTGTCAAGCCCCATTTATTACTGCATAACCGGGTCCTGCCGGATTGATCTTTTGTGCTAGCATTAATAAAGGGGGTGAGAATATTTGAAATACGGATGAGGTCTTAAGTTTTAACCGGCGTAAACCTTCATTGATTTTTTAATTTTACTGCCTATCAATAATATCAAGGTTTAAAGCCTATCTTCTTCACACTTCAGGCTATTGTTTTGTTTATAAAAAAACCCTCAGAATCTTTTTTCAAAAACCCTGAGGGCTGACTTAAAACTTATTTGATTTTTGTTAGACCGCTGCAATCGACGCGGTTTATCATTTGTCTAATATCAAGGCTTGTCGGCGTGACAACACACTGTAGCGTTACCTGATCTCCGATTGTTATACCGTTAAGCTCGCCGTAAGGCACCACATAACTCTCGAATTCCACACCGGAATAGCAGTTCCGTGCAACGACATCGCATCCGTTGATAGACAGGTTGTCGAGACTAACGGAAAGCTCATTCGGATGCGAAATAGTCGTGGAATTTTCCAAACCGGTAACCCGGCCAGATATGGTATAGGTACCCTGAGGACCAATGGAATTCAAGAGCAGAAGCATGAGTCCATAGGAACCGGCCAACACGAATACAACAAGGAAAAGCAGTACTCCCAAGTATTTCAGGAACCTTAACATGCCTACCTCCTTTTAATGAACGGAAAACTCTGACAACTGCCCAATTCTACACGAAGACAGGCAAAAAGCAAAAGAAATTAGGCTACGCGTTCTTTGAGGGCTCTGTAATACTTTGATAAATAATCTTCCGCCCGCTTCCAGTGCTCCTCTCCTAGTCCCGCATTGGCCAGATTTCTTTCAACCTCGGCCAAAACCCGCAGATGCGCCGCTTTGGCGGCCTGAAGAAGAGAAATTCTGTAAACTTCGGCCAAGTGTTCGGTGGCAAGGGCTTCCGCCTCCGATGCCGAAGCAACACTGTCTTTATTTCCCATCTTCCTGGCAAAATCAACTTCCATCGAGGCAACAATTTTAGGTTCAAAGGCAAGTTTAATTTCGCCTTTAATCAGTTGGTAAAATTTCCTCATATTTTCAATTGCTTCATCCCATTTTTCATCCTTCTCTTCCCTTACCGCCTCAATCATATATTTTGCAGCCTTTATCGCCAGTTTTTTTGAAAGGCCGTACTGCTCCTTCAGGTGCTTCATTGCATAATCCCTGAGCCTCATTCCCTCGGGAACATTCATCAGCCTCCACCAGGATAGTTCCAGTTTGGCCGTAATTCTGGGATCAAAAGCAAGGTGCTCTACCGTATCGTTTCCTCCAAACCTGCGCCTGCGGCGGGAATAATCTATGACAATATCGGCTAATTTTCTGGGCGTCATATCCGGCAAATGGCTGGTTTCCCAGAAGTATTCTGCGTAATTTGCCTGCCACATCATAAATCCGCTGGTTCTTTGCTCACCTGAAGTTCTAATGTAAAGGTCCACATCGGGATAAGTCTCATCTCCCGTATCCATATACAAAGAAAGCGTTTTTTGGTCAATTTTCGCAAGATCAATCCCCGCTCTTACAATTTTTTGTGTCGCACGCACGATTTCATCCCTTCCCCCATAATCTATGCCCACATTAAATGTGTGTTTTGTGTAATGTCTGGTTTCATCCTCAAGCTTTTTTATATAGTCAACCAAATCTTTTGGCAACCTATCTTTCCTTCCCAAATGAACAAAACGGATTTCGTCCTCGTGAGCCTCTTTTTTGATTACATCAAGCATTTTGACATATAAACTCATTAAATATTTGATTTCATCGGGCGTTCTGTCCCAATTTTCGGTGGAAAAGCCCCAAACGGAAAAAGTATGGACTCCCCAGACTCTAGCTGCCCGGGCAATTGCAAGTCCCGCCTCAAATCCGGCTTTATGCCCCGCCAGAGTCGGAAGTCCTCTCGCACGCGCCCACCTGCGGTTTCCGTCAAGAATTATTGCAATGTGGTTAGGCACAATTGTGCCTTTTGGTAAAACGACGTTTTCGGTCTTACTCATGCTTGAAAGTATAACATATCTAGTTGCCGCAGCCGAAGTCAACATTAATCATAAATTCATCCAGAAGATTTGTTGCAACGAGTGTTCCCTGAGGAGTCATATAGGCTTCGTATAGTTTTACGTATCTTGTGGGAGAATCCGGAGGAAGATGAGGATCAGGCACGTAGTTTATAGCAATTCTATCCCCGCTTTGAAGCAGCCCCTCCATTATCAGCTCGCTTGCAACCAGTTTGGTTTCCCGGGTGGTAATCATTCGGCTGATGGCCGGGTTTTCCAAAGTTTCTTCCAAAAACCGGTTAATCATTATGGGATCGGCCCCAATTTCCAAAAGTCTTTCTGCCATAACGAAATTATAGGTCAATATATATCAAATAGCAACCTTCTGATATAATACAAGCATGAGCGAAAGATGTGATTTTCCTAAAAATTTATCATCCGAGGAAGAGCTGCACTGGGCTCTCATCTGGGAGGTTGCTCCACAAATGGAAGGAACAAGGCCGAGTGAGCCGGGCGATAGTGAAATCATTGGCCAAATTGGAAATTTGAGAAGAAACGGGAAGCTCACCGAAGCCCAGCTTAAAGTCCTCGACGCAATCGGGGGCAACGCCGCAATGGATTTGGATTAAGAAGAAATAAGAGTGCCGT
>Ga0187849_1004262_pt1 | contig 12010 bp, 8 predicted proteins | sample June2016WEW_4_10_2_FD_132412 | JGI IMG/M metagenome (GOLD analysis project Ga0187849, IMG submission 132412) | Peatland microbial communities from SPRUCE experiment site at the Marcell Experimental Forest, Minnesota, USA - June2016WEW_4_100 | ecosystem: Environmental > Terrestrial > Soil >... | reverse complement strand
GTCTTCAAGCTCAACCCGGATGGAACCGGCTACCAAGTGCTAAAGAACTTCACTGCGGGCGCGGGTGGCTATGGTCCCTCTGCCGCCCTGGTGCAGGCGACTAACGGCCTGCTATACGGGACAACGTCCAGCGGGGGCAGTAACGGCGCAGGCGCGCTGTTCAGTATGAACCTGGACGGCAGTGGTTATGCCGTGCTCAAGAACGTTGGCCGCGCGGCCCTGACGCAGGGTAGTGACGGTCGCTTGTACGGGACAAGCCAGTCCGGGGCAGTGAGTGCCGGGGGCACGGTGTTCACCTTGAACCTGGACGGCAGCGGCTTTCAGGTCCTCAAGGCTCTCGCCGGCGCGGATGGAACCGGTCCCTGGGCAGCTTTAATCCAAGGTCTCGACGGGGCGCTCTACGGGACGGCGACCTCCGGAGGCAGGTATGACAATGGCACCGTGTTCAAGCTGAATCCGGACGGCACCGGCTTTGCGGTGCTCAAGGATTTCACGGGTCGCAGCGGCGATGGCGCGTCGCCGAGGGGAGCACTGGTGCAGGCGGCAGACGGCCTGCTCTACGGGACCACTTCGGGCGGTGGCGCCAATCCTCCCGGCTGCGGCACGGTATTCCGGTTGAATACAAACGGCACCGGTTACGTGGTTCTCCGGAGCTTCATTCAGGACTTTTATGACGGGATCGATCCGATGGCAGGCCTGGTCCAAACCAGCGACGGCACCCTTTACGGGACCACCTCCAACGGCGGCAGGGATCAAAACGGCACCATTTACTGCCTGACTCCGCGACCCATGATGTCGCCGCCTGCCCCTGCCGCCAACGGATGTCGTCTTGGCCTTGTTGGCCCTGCGGGCCGCACCTACACCATCGAGCGGTCATCCTGGATCTCCGGTCCCTGGGTTGGCATCGGCAGAACAACGGTTGGCCTCACCGGGGTTGGAGAGTTCGTAGATGGCAGCCCTCCGGCACCGGCCGCCTTTTACCGCGCCACCTCTCCCTGATCCCTGTGCGGGCTTCTCTTTCCACAATTGCATTGGCTGCGATTATAGTATCTGATGCCGGCGGAGCGGCACATCGCTCCGGCAGCAGATGTCAACCATGAGCGACTTCGACCTGTTGCAGGAATACGCGTCGCAACGCTCGGAAGAGGCCTTTCGCACCCTCGTGGGCCGCTACGCGAACCTGGTGTTCTCGGCTGCCCTCCGCCAAACCCGCGACCCGCACGCCGCCGAGGATGTTGCCCAGGCGGTTTTCATCATCCTGGCTCGCAAGGCCGGGGCCTTGCCTCGGACCACGGTTCTCTGCGGCTGGCTGCTGCGCACGGCCCGCTTCGTAGCGCTGAACGCCCTCCGCCGGCAGGCGCATCGCCGGCAAACGGAAGAAGAAGCGATGAGCCTCTACACGACCGAAGGTGATGCCGCTTGGGACCGCATCGCTCCCGTGCTGGACGAGGCGCTTTTGGGCCTCGGCAATAGGGACCGGGACGCGATCGCGCTGCGTTTCTTCGAGCAAAAGACCTTCAGAGAAATTGCCGAAAAGGTCGGGACCTCGGAAGATAACGCCCAGAAGCGCGTGTCCCGGGCGATCGGCAAACTGCGCGCCGGCTTCGCCAGGCGCGGCGTGGTGGTGCCGTCGGCACTCGTCGCCTCGGCCATAACCACCAGGGCCGTTCATGCGGCGCCAGGCCACCTGGTGGTTTCTGTCACGAGCGCCGCCACGTCCGGAGCCGCTGCGGGCGGGAGCATCTCCACATTGGCCAAGGCCGCGCTGGGCGCCCTGGAGCGGGCGCGCTGCCGGGCGTTGGCACTCAGAGGGGCCGGCGTGCTCTTGATGCTGTTGATGGCCTTGCTTGTCCTGCACCAATTCAAGCTCGGGAGGTTGCCGCCTCCTGCTGGCCGGCTTCGCCTCGCCACCGAGCAACCGGCAACTCAGCCCGCTGCCGCTGCGCCCGTGGCAGTGGCCTCCCTGGCGTCCGGCACTCAGGGGCTGATGCGGTTGCGGGTGATGGACGCCCAAACCGAAACACCTGTACCCCGCGCCCGCATCACTTCCTATTGGTCTGCGGAGCTTCCCGATTTCCGGACTGCCGTCCTGGCGACGGACGACCGCGGCGAGTGTCTTATTTCCTTTGGTCCCGGCTCGGAGGAGGATTGGCTTCTACTGGTCCGGGTCATCGCGGATGGATATGTTCCCAGGTTCGTGCGTTGGGCCGGAGCCCGAGGCGATCTGGCCGGGCATCTGCCCGCCGAACACGGCCTCAGACTGGTCCATGGTCTGGCCGTCGGCGGAACCGTCGTCAACGAGCGTGGCGAAGCAGTCCCGGACGCTCAAGTGAGTTTTGAGGGCGTCCGTCTGCCCCCAGCCGACGGATATGGGGAACTCGAAGGTCAGGCGCTGGCCCACACCGAGACGACCGACGCCCAGGGGCGCTGGCTCTGTAGTCATCTCCCGCCCGAAGTCGAGGTCTTGCGTTTTTCTATCTCCCATCCGGACTACTTGTCTGCGGCGTTCGATGAGTCCCGCCCCGCCGCCGCAATAGAGCTCGGTTGGCAGCGCCTGGGCCGGGACGACTTTCGTAAGCAAGCCGCCCTGACCGTTTTGAAACCAGGGCTGGTGGTAGCGGGATTCGTGAAGGATCAACAGGCACAGCCGATTGCCGGCGCCAAGGTGACCGAACGCCGCGCCCGGGACGATGACCTTCTCCATCAAGAGACCACGCGGCCAACAGGAACCGACGGCCGCTTCCGGTTCGGCGATGTTACACAGGAAGATGTGGCCCTTTGCGTGCAAGCCGACGGGTTCGCCGGAAAACGCATCGTCGTTCATCCCGCCCCCGAGACAGCCGAGGTGGTTATCGAACTCGCTCATGCAGGCGTGCTGCGCGGCCGAGTGGTGGACGAAGACGCCCGGCCGGTCGTCCACGCCCACCTTGACATTGTCGGCGGCGGCTTCGAGCAAAACGAAATCGGCTGGCTGACCACCGACGACGAGGGCAGATTCTCGTGGCTCTCCGTCCCTCCCTCCCACGAGCGCTATAGTGTGTCAGCCTCGGGTTACGCGCGCGCGACTAACCTTGTATTGGCCCCGGATGGAACCGAACACATCATCAAGCTCCGCAAAGTGGCGAAACCCCGCAGATTCCGCATCTCGGGAAGCGTAATCGATCGAGCCACTCGAGACCCAATCAGTGCGTTCGAGGTTTGGGTGGCTCCGACCCTTCGCCACGTGCGGTCCGGGCTGCCCGTAGAATATCCCTTGGGAAAGACCCTCTTCACCACCGGAAACAACGGGAAGTTCTTCTTTCTGGAACCAAAAGCATACTCAGCTCCTGTGGTGAGCTACTCAGTTGAAATCGAGGCGGATGGCTATCGGTCGGCCACGTTGACTGCCTCCGGGCCGCTCACCAACGGCGACTGCCAGTTAAACTTCAGGCTCGAGGCGGCCCCCACGGTTTATGCCACAGTCCAAATGCCCGACGGGCAGCCGGCCGTTGGCGCAATGGTCTTGCTTTGCGGCAACGATGAGGACATTGCCTACATGAGACGCCCCGCCCAGCTCGATCTGACCATTTCAAAGGGGTCTCGCGCGAAGACCGATATCAAAGGCGCGTTCATCCTGACGGTGACAAGGCCGGCAACCACGGCCTGCATCGCTCACCCGGGCGGATACGCCCAACTGCCGCTTGAGGAACTGACGGCCTCCCGCGCCGTCAGGCTCCAGGCCTGGGGGCGCATAACCGGCTCCCTCAAAGTCGGGAGCCGTGTGGGAGCCAATGAGCGCATCTGGTTGAACAACAGCCCCTCCAGCAAGCCGGGGCCGCTGAACGCGGGGCTGACGACCACCGCCGACGCGGATGGCCGTTTCACCATCGAAGGCCTGCCGCCAGGTCGATGGGAACTCTCCCATCAACCAAAACCAGCCGTCCCCCGCGCCGGGGGACCGGTTAGAGCGGATCCCGTGAGCCAACTTAGGGCGGTTGCAATTCCGCTTAGCCAAAAAATGGAGGTCTCGGTGAAGCCGGGCGTGACCACTCAAGTCGCATTGGGCGGAGCCGGCAGAAAGGTCGTAGGCAAGGCCAAGGCCAACGTCCCTGACCGCCGGATCTATTTCCGGGGCGAGTTGCTGGGTCTGACGCAATCCTCTGCCGGCCGACATTCGCGACAGGCTGAACCAATCCCTTCCGAGGCCGCTGTGCCTCCCGAGGGGCCACGCGACCTGCGCCAGTATTTCCTTGTCTTTGACTCCGATGGAACTTTTTGCATCGACGATGTGCTCCCTGGCTCCTACGAGCTGAAGATCCTCGCATGGGATCAACGGCCGGACGACTCTCCACTTGCCTTGGGGGAGCCTTTCGCTCCCGTAGTGCTGGAGGCAACCGTCCCAGAGGCCGGCAGCGGCGAAAGCGCCCCTTTTGACCTGGGCGTATTGGAGTTGGACCTGAAGCGGCTGTGGCCTCAGTATTGAGTGCAGAGCCAGTGCCCGAAAGCTTTGCGATCTCCGCCTTCGGCCTTCGGATTTCGGATTTCGGATTTCCTTCGGATTCCCGCCTGCGCCGAGGCTTCGGCGGGCAAATCGGCCTTCGGCCTTCGGATTTCCTTCGCCCTGCCCGCCCGGTGTGCCCTCAAACGCACACTTCCCAAAAGCGGACGGTTCATGTAGGCTGAATTCCCGCAGACCATTTCTTAAGAAAAAGAACCGGCATGAACTGGCCATCACACGTTTCATCCGTGCCCCGGACCGGCAAGCAAAGGCGGTCGGGGAGCACCGGGTTCACTTTAATCGAGTTGTTGGTAGTCATTGCCATCATCGCCATCCTGGCGGCGCTGCTGCTGCCCGTGCTCAGCCGGGCCAAGGCCGCGGCCCTATGTGCCGCTTGCAAGAGCAATCTCCATCAGATGGGAGTGGGCCTTGGCCTTTACCTGGTCCAATATCAGAAATACCCGCTCTGGCAGGGAAGCGCCGCCCCCCTTGGGGCGACCCAATCAACGAATTGGGACGGCACCCTCCTGCTGTTTGCCGGGAGTAATCGCGACCTCTTCACTTGTCGCGCCAGGAAGCCTGTCCTCCAATGGACCAACTTGTTGCAATGGAATTCCAGCTATGGCTACAATGCCTTAGGCACTAGAGCAAACGCGGAACCCAACCCGGCGACTCCCGTTCTCGGATTGAGCGGCGGCCGCGGGAATCCGCCCCTGCTCGAGAGTCGAGTCCTGGCGCCCGCCGACATGATTGCCATCGGCGATTTGCCCGCGATTGCTACCGGACAACTGCACTGTGACGGAGACATTACCGCTGCCTTGGACGATCCGTATGATTTCATCGATAGCCGCCACAGCGGGGGCGGCAACGCCATGTTCTGCGACGCGCACGTGGAATTCGGAAAGCAAACCAACTGGATGAAAGCGTCCTTCAACAACCGCTTGCGCTGGAATAACGACCACAAACCTCACCCCGAGACCTGGCATTAGCAATATGAAGCTCGAAACACTCCTCCCAGCCGCATTCCTGGCGTTTGCCGCATCCATTTCCCTGGCGCCGGGCCAGGAGGCGGTCATTCTGACCCCCAAACCTCCCGCCACGCCCCGCATCAACGGCGCCCGCATCTTCGGCGTTCGCCCGGGACATCCATTCCTGTTCACCATCCCGGCCACCGGCGAGCGGCCCATGACCTTCGGCGTCGACGATCTGCCCGCCGGGCTGACCGTCAACCCCGCCAACGGCCAGATCACGGGGCGGCTCGACAACCCCGGCCAGTACACGGTCGGCTTTCGCGCCGCAAACCGGCTGGGCACCGCGACGCGCAAGTTCAAAATCGTGTGCGGCGACACGCTGGCCCTGACGCCGCACATGGGGTGGAACAGTTGGTATGTATGGGAAAGCCGCGTGACCGACAAGATCATGCGCGAGGCTGCCGATGCCATGGTCGCCAGCGGCATGATCGATCATGGCTACCAGTACGTGAACATCGATGATTGCTGGGCGGTGAAGCCGGGAGCGGACGACCCGAGCCTGGGCGGCCAACCGCGCGATGCCCAGGGCAAAGTCAACCCCAACGGCCGCTTTCCCGATATGAAGGCCCTGGCCGGTTACATCCACTCGAAAGGGCTCAAAGCCGGCATCTACACCTCGCCCGGTCCGCTCACCTGCGGCGGGCACGTGGGCGCCTTCGAGCACGAACAGCTCGATGTCGAGCGGTTCGTCGAGTGGGGATTTGACTTCCTGAAATACGACTGGTGCTCCTACGGCGGCAAAGCCAAAGACAACAGCCTGCCCGAATTGCAGAAGCCCTATCGGCTCATTGGCGATATCCTGCGCCGGCAGCCGCGTGACGTGGTCCTCAACCTCTGCCAATACGGCATGGGCAATGTCTGGACCTGGGGCAAGGAAGTCGGCGGTCACAGTTGGCGCACCGCCGGGGACCTCGGCGGCTCCTTTGAAGGCATCCCCGCGGCCCTGTTCCGCGACGGCTTCGACGTCTATGCCAAAAACCAACTTCACAACTTCGGCGGTCCGGGCGGCTGGAACGACCCCGATTACCTGCTCCTGGGCTACCTGAGCAACTGGAAAGGCCAGACCGCGCCGACCCCGCTGACGCCCAACGAACAGTACTCCCACGTCTCGCTTTGGTGCCTGGTCGCCGCCCCCCTCATCTTCAGCGGCGACATCGCCCGCCTGGACGACTTCACCTCCAACCTCCTCAACAATGACGAGGTCATCGATGTAGACCAGGATCCCCTGGGCAGGCCCGGCCGGCGCGTCGCCATCAATGACCACTGCGAAGTCTGGGCCAGGGACCTCGAAGACGGCAGCAAGGCCGTCGGCCTGTTCAACCGCTCCGAGATGCCCGCCACCGTGTTTGCCCAATGGACCGACCTGGGCCTCACCGGCAAGCGGATTGTCCGAGACCTCTGGCGCCAGCAAGACCTCGGCGCCTGCCAGGACCAGTTCAAAACCACCGTGCCCCGCCACGGCGTCGTGCTCGTACGCCTGCGGCCGGGGGTGTGAGGAATCGAAAGCAGAAAGCAGAAGGCAGGGTGCTCGTCCGGTTGCAGCCGGAGCGGGCCGGACCGGGCCTGGCGGCGCGCCTTCTCGCCGACGGACGTCCTCTTCTCCGCGTTCTTCGCGTCTCTGCGTTTCAATACGCCTTCCGCCAACTGTACGGCCACAGTTAACTCTGCGATGTACCCGGCACCCGGCGACTGGGATGGGCGATTGAAGAGCGGTTCCAAGACGCGGCCCGTTCGAATGGCTCGGGATGTTTGCGTTTGTATTCCTGAAATGCTGCGGCGAGCACGCGCCCGTTTAACCTGACGACTCGGCTGTCAAAGTTCGGCTCCATCGAGCCTGGCTCGGGCAAAAGGATGTCTGGGCGGGAGGTGTTGTACATGTCCAGGCACACCCGCGCCGATATTTGTACGAGCGCCTGCTCATTCGTGAGCGCGCGCAGCAGCACCGGCACTCCGGCCGATCCGATGCGCGCGATCACGCACAGGGCGCGAGTGTCGGGCGGGTTTTCGTGGAGCAACCCCTCGAGCGTTGGCAAAGCGCCTGAGGCCGCGGGGGCAAGTGCGTCTATGGCAGCAAGTGCCTGGTGCCTCGGATCGTGGGGAAGAGGAATGTGGAGCTTAACGAGCGATTGCTTTTCCAGCAGTTCGATGAGGCCCCATCTGATCTTAAGGTCCAGAGAATCCCGCTTTCGGTTCGGAACCCGGAGCCGCTGAATTAGAAAGGGAAGGGCATTGGTGCCAATTTCGCGGATGGCGTCCCTGGCGCGTGCGCGCGCTTCGAGAGTGTCGCCGTCCAAATCTGCCAGCCAGGCGCTCAACCTCCTGCCGCCCCAGACCGGCTCCTTCGGCGGAAGGAGGAACCGGCAGACGGGCAGTAAGGCGAGCGCGACCGCCACGACCGCGATCACACAACACCCCTTCCTGATCATGGAAGCATTTTGCAGAATTATGGCAGAGAATGCAAGACTGCACGCTTCGGCCGCTTCCGCCGGGGGGCGCGCCGCCTAACCCGGCGGCCATCCCAGAGGACGGCCTCCCAGGATATGGCAGTGCAGGTGCGGCACGGCTTCGCCGGCGTCGGGTCCGTTGTTGAACACGAGGCGAAAGCCCGACTGCGTGAGCCCCAGTTTGCCGGCGACCTCGGCGGCCTTGAGCAGGAGATAGCCCAGGACCTGCTGGTCCTCGGGCTTGGCTTGGGCGATGCGCGGGATCGGCTTCTTGGGAATAATCAAGACGTGGGCCGGGGCTTTGGGTTTGATGTCCCGAAAGGCCAGCACCATATCGTCTTCATAAACGATGTCCGCCGGGATCTCCCGCGCGATAATCTTCTCAAAAAGGGTCTTGCTCATGGCGCTGAAACCTGCTGCCGGAATACAAAAACGTCAACGTGAATTCGGATTTCGGCCTTCGGCCTTCGGACTTCTTAGCTCCGGCCCAAGCGGCTCCGGCGAAACCCGTAACAGAAATAGAGGACGAGCCCAACGGTCATCCATACAAAGAAACGGACCCAGGTTATCAGTGGCAGCTCGAACATGAGATAGCCGCAGGTCACAATGGCCCCCAGGGGCACCCAGGGCACCAGGGGCGCGCGAAACGGGCGAGGCCGCTCCGGGTCCCTGTAGCGCAGGATGAGGATGCCCAGGGCGACCAGCGCAAAGGCGAAGAGGGTCCCGATATTGGTCAACTCGACCAATTCGTTGATGTTGAAGATCGAGGCGCAGACGGCCACGATGGCGCCGGTGATGAGGGTCGCCACATGCGGAGTGCGAAAGCGGGGATGGACCCTGGCGGCCCAGCCGGGCAGCAACCCGTCACGGCCCATCGAAAAAAAGATGCGCGGCTGGCCGGCCTGGTAGGGCACCAGGGCCGAGGTCGTGGCCACCAGCGCTCCCAGCGCGATGATCGCCGCCGCCCAGTTCATCCCGCGCGCCGAGAAGACCCTCGCCAAGGGCTCCGCGTTGCCCAGGGTATCCCATTTTGCCAGGCCCGTGAGCACCACGGCCACCCCCACATAAATCACCGTGCAGATGACCAGGCTGGCCAGGATGCCGATCGGCATGTTCCGCTGCGGCTCGCGCGTCTCCTCCGCCGCCGTCGAGACGGCGTCGAACCCGATGTAAGCGAAAAAGATGATCGCGGCCGCGCTCGAGATGCCCTTCATGCCATTGGGCGCGAAAGGGACCCAATTCTGCGGCTCCACATAGACCGCCCCGAGCACCAAAAAAAACAGCACAATGCAGAGCTTCGCCACGACCAGGCTCGTATTGAACGCCGCCGTCTCGCGAATGCCGATCAGCACCACCCAGGTGACGAAGATGACAATCGCGAAGGCGGGCAGGTTGAAGATAATCGGCAGGCCAAGCAGCCGGGGCGCCGCGTTGAAAATGCGCGCATTGGCCACAATGTCCGCCCCGAGCGTGGCCGGATCGATGTGGGCGGCCTGCGCGCGCGCCACTTGGCCGGCTGACCGGACCGTCGAGAAAATATCGGAGCCCAGCCACTCCGGGATGCGGGCGCCGAACCTTGCGGCCAACTCCTGGAAATACCCCGACCAGGAGACCGCTACGGCGGCGTTGCTGATGGCGTACTCGAGGATCAAGTCCCAGCCAATAATCCAGGCGGCCAATTCTCCCAGTGTGGCGTAGGCATAGGTGTAGGCCGAGCCGGAGACCGGGACCATCGCCGCAAACTCGGCGTAACAGAGCGCCGCAAACCCGCACGCAACGGCCACCATCAGAAACGAGATCACCAGGGCCGGACCGGCCCCCACGTGGTCCGCGCCCCCCGCCGCGGCGGAGCCGATGCTGGTAAATACCCCCGCCCCGATGATGGCCCCCACCCCCAGCAACGTGAGCTGAACCGGCCCCAGCGCCCGCCGGAGTTGGTGCTGCGGCTCCGTCGTTTCCCCCACCAGCCGATCCAGCGGCTTGCGCCGGAATAGTCCATTGAAATCAGTCACGGATTACGATTAGGAGCGAGATTAAGATGAGGAGCCGGACACTGCCACCCAAAAAGTGAAACGCGCCCCTATAGCGCTGCCTGGGTCTCGTAGTCCAGGTGGGAGAAGATTTGGATCAGGTCCTGCAAGGGAAGCTCGAACACACCGTTGCGGGTGATGTAGCCATTGACCAAACCGGGCGTGCCGTTCGGGTTGAAATAGTTGCCCCACGGATTGAAGAGCATCGCCCTTTTCTCGGCCGCCCTGTATCCGAGCAGGCCAAAGACATGGTCGCGGATGATGCCTTTAGGGACCGGAGCGGAGGCCTTGTGCCCGGCGCCGGAGATCGTCACCAATGATTTTCGCCGGGCCAACTCCACCAGCAACTGGTGGAGCTTGTTGGTGGCATTCCGGCTGTCCTCCTGGAGCCAATGATCCAGGCGCGCCGTGCTGACACGATGGCCGGTGAACAAGGCGATGACGGGAGCAGACGAGCCGCCGTGGCCCATGATGTCGGCGATGGTCCCCGGGTGGGCGCCGGCCGAACCGCCGCTGCCCGCCTCCGGGTTTTCCCGTTGACGGCTCTCCCACCGCTCCTTGCGCAGCAGCCCGTAGGCCTTCTCCAGCACGCTCAGCCAGATCCCGTGGTCGCTCCCCACGCTGGCCCCCATCACCATCTCCGCGTCCGTCAGGAACGGCACCGACACGGCCCTCCCGCTCGGGAAGGCCACCCGATACCCCGTGTAGCCCGCCCAAATCATGGAGCGCACCCGCTGCGCATCCCGGCAAACCATCGCGCCCGCTACCGCCAGAAAATAGCAATCCTGCATTTTGCCCTGGTGAAACGACAAGAAGTTGGGGTCGCGCCCCAGAAACAGGGTCCGGTCCACCGTCCGGTTGATGTTCCAGATGTGATTGCGGATTTGGAAGAACCGGCGCCGCGCGCGCGGGTCCGCCGCAAGTTCCTGCAGTTGCTCGAGTGACATGCCGCTGGCGCCGTCACGCGCCCCGCCATTCATTGTCCACCGGATGAGGACCGCCGCCGCCGCCTCGTTCCCGCGCGCCTGCGGATTCTCGATCACGGCGTTGACCTCCTCGAGGCTCAACACCTCGTCCCCGCCGTGGTGCCACTGCGCGAAGCAGGTCTCGAAGAATTGGCCCAGTTGCCGCGTCTCCGTTCCCGCCGCGCTCTGCTGCGCGGGTGTGTTCGTTTCGGTGGTCTGCCCGAGGAGGCACCGGGTGCTCAGGACGGCAACGACCGCGGCGGCCAAGAGGGCCTGGCCACGGGCGTGCCCCGGCCACGCCCGGCGAACCGGCCCAAGGCGGCGCCGGTCCGGATCCAATCGCCGCGGACCGGTCCGGGCCGGAATCCGATGCGCCTCGCCGCCGTGGGGTGGCCTCGGGGAAGGTTGCTCGTCCATGGACAGACGACTAGCCCTTGCAGGCATTTATGTCAAGTGCCGCTTATCCACAGCATCAGCATTCCAGCCTAAAGAACGGCAATTGCCCGGCCTATCTGGACACCGCTGCACAGTTTCAGGACAATCCTCCTCCACGAGAATGCAGTCCAACAGACCGCGGTTCAAGAGGGTCGAGGGGCGACGGAACGAAGCGCGCCCCCTCGACACTCGACACTCGCCCCTCGGCACTCGCCCCCCGCCCCTCGCCCCTCGGACGTCGGATTACCTATGAACCAGGGCCGAACCATGCGGACTGGCACGGCCCGTGCTCTTGACGGCGGGATATCGACTATGAAGTTTGCAATCGAAATTGGAGACACCGAGAAACACCGCCTCGAGTACAACTTCAATCAGCTCCTGGGCACTCTGCTCGTCAAGGTCAACGAAAAGGCGGTCAAGAGGTCCATTCGGTTACTAAACGAGCCCGTCCTGGAAGTGCACATCTTTGTGGTCGGTGAACACGAAAAATCCACCGTTCGCATCGAGAAGCAACGCAAACAACTGCTCGGTCACAAGAACCGGCTCTACGTGAACAATCGTCTGCTCCGGGTTTTTGAGGGGTAGGGGAGGGTCGAGTGTCGAGGGTCGAGGGGGGAGGGGGGAGGGG
>Ga0187849_1004258_pt1 | contig 12015 bp, 10 predicted proteins | sample June2016WEW_4_10_2_FD_132412 | JGI IMG/M metagenome (GOLD analysis project Ga0187849, IMG submission 132412) | Peatland microbial communities from SPRUCE experiment site at the Marcell Experimental Forest, Minnesota, USA - June2016WEW_4_100 | ecosystem: Environmental > Terrestrial > Soil >... | reverse complement strand
GTTTTCGCCATTCGGGCAGCGGGGATTGTGAAGTACCGTCGGGCAACCCAAGCGCATGTACCAAATCCGGCATATTGGCTCCGACGGTGAACGCGCCCCACCCAACGCCTTCCTTGATGATGTTCCTCGGGTCCACCAAAGGCTTGGACGGCTCGGGCGCGGCTGACGGGGCGGTGATCATCGCCTGGATAACCGCGTCACTCACCTTTGCCTTTCTCAAATCGGCAAGGTCTTTCGGGGAGGTGTTGAACGCACACGGGGTTTGCTTGATTAACGCCAGAATTACGTCCGCGCTCAATCCGGATTTTGTCATCCGAACAATGTCAGCATTCTTAAACACAATTTTTTGTTGAGCGGGACAAACGAAGCATACAAAGACAAGCAGAAATACAACAGCGAGAATACGCTTCATTTTTCGTCAGCTCCAAAATTACCAAGGGATTGGCCGACAGCCGGCCAAGGCTGGTACTGGGCGCCATCCTACGCCTGGATCGCCCGTCTTGTCCAGCCGGGCTTACAAGCCTCTTCCAGGTCCTATCACTCCGAGCTTGAACATGCCCTGGTCACTTATCCCGTCGCGCATTCAAAATCAATGCCATGCTTTGCCTGGTTGCTTCGATTCTTCGCCTCGTGCCACTCAAATCGGATCATCTGTAATTACATCATCGTATATAAGCCTCCTCGTTCTGGTCAATGTCCAGGAACGCAGTAGCTCATCCGCGGGGATTTACAGATTGCACAATATCGCAAGCTGAAACGCCCGAGGCCTGGAAAGCAGGCTCCAAACCGGCAGTTTGTGATTCCAATTCGCTCTTCGTGACGCCGTCTATTTCTTTGTGTCCGCCGGAAGGATCTCGACCTCGACCGTGTTGCTGAGTAGGCGAAGGTCCATGTACGGCGAGCCGATGAGGTCGTACATTACCTGGACTTCGTGCTTGCCTGGTTTGAGATTAAGCAGCTCGCCATGCGGCTGCCAGATTTCCGACTGGAGGATGACGGTGCTCTCATGACGGCCTCCCACAGCTAACGGGCCGCGACGTTTGTCGGCCGCGGATTTAAACCACGTGTCGTCAACGTGGAGCATGCAGGCATTCGGGCCAATCGGAATCTGGAGTTCTCTGTCGCCGGCGTTCAGGACTTCGATTCTGAAGCTCGGCTCATCACCTTGTTTCCACTCTGGCCTGTCGGCGGCGAGGCGCACCTTAACCCCTTGGAACGATTCACCCCAGCCCTCCGGGTCCGGCTTCGTATCCAGCTTGCCGATATCTTGAAGCGCCTTGAGAATCCTTGGGTCGGCGCGCGAGTCTTCGCAAATAGGTCTCCCTAAGATGTCCATCACTGTGCAATGGTTAATCTCGATGTCTGTCTGCAACTCAGCAGCTTCACCGGGCCGGGATAGGGGGAGTTGGACCCAGGCCACGGTGGGCAATATTGATGAAATTGGTGCATAGAACCCCCCCAGATAGATTCGGCTGCCGTCGGCGACCACCACGAATCCCAGGTTCAGGAGCGTCCCTCCTGCGGGGGATGCCACTCGCGCCTTCACTCCGGATTTCAGCCGGATGAAATGCCTGCCGTCCGGAGAAATCCGGTACGAGGTGATATCTTCTTCCGTCAGGACTGGCTGCTCTTCCAGCACCAAGTCCCTCAAAGCCATCCTTTCTGCCGAGTGCTCATTGGCGGGATACTTGACGAGGTAAATAGCGAACCGCGCTTCCGTTTTTGCGGCGGCTTGGTTCAAGAGCCTGGTAGGGAAAATGTCCGGACTGCTTCCCAAAACGGCGATCATCGCCATGTTGCCGCAGGGTCGATCACCACATGCTTGATGCGGCGGCGCTGCCAGGTGTAGGTGATGTGCAGCAGGGAGTCCCTGGTCTGAATGACGGCGGGATAGGAGTATTCGCCCGAGCCGTCTTCCAGCATTAAGATCTTCTGCCATTCTGCTCCGTTGTTCGCGGAGAAAGCAATGTTCAGGGGGTTCCGGTCCCTCGCCGTGTGGTTGTAGACCAGGGCGATGCCTCCGTTCTTCATCTTGACGGCATCGATGCCGGCGTTTGGGTTCGGCAAGTGCCCTGGACGAGCGAGGCTCCAGGTTCGGCCGCCATCCTCCGATGTGGCTTCGCAGATGCGCCTGAGATCGCTGGCCGAGCGCATCAACATCATGAGGCGTCCCGGGGCGTACTCCCACAGTGTCGGCTGGATGATGCCGCGCCGGTACCAGGGTGCTGTAATGGGCCCGTATTTCCGCCAACTGCGCCCGCCGTCACTGCTGATTTCCGTCCAGCACGTCCAGTAGAAGGCCTTCTCGACCGAACTGCCTGCCACGATGTCACCGTTCGTGAGCGTGATGGGCTTGTTTTTGCTGGGCCCCAGCAGTCCTTCCGGGAGGTCGGCGTGCGCACTCCAGGTCCGGCCGTCTGCCGATGTGCGATACGCGCCCTTCCAGGTCTTTGGGCTGACTCCATACTTGTAAAACAGCCAAACCGTATTGCTGCTGTCCCGAAAAAGCACCGGATTCCAGCATGGGACCTCCGAAACGCTGGCCAGCACCTCCGGCGGCGACCATACGCCGGCAACGCATCGCGACCCCCAGATCTTGACATTGGGAGCACCTTCGTAATCGCCGCCGTACCAGGCAGCAAGCAGGCTCCCATCCGCCAGTTCGACGAGTGTCGAAGCATGACACTCTCCATACAGGGGCTTGCTAAAAACAAATTCCGATGCAACCAGGGGCGCGTGGGGATAGGTCGGGAACTTTTCAAAAACCGGCCCGCGAAGATGCGACCAGGCGGCCATAGCAACGAGGGCAAGCACGACCGCAAGGCCGATCATTCCTAGTCTTGTAGTCTTCAACCTGATTGCAGCCAATTCCGTGCCCGCCTTCAATGAAATAAAGCCGATCCCCGTACCCGCATTATTAAACGCTTATAATACATACGCTCCTCGGGCGCCTCAACATAATAGTGCTCCGCCTGCGGTATGGCCCAAGGAGCTGGAGCTGCACCGGTCGGATTCATTCGAGGTGTTTCCTCCCGTCGTGTTAGTATTCTGTACTTCCAAGCTCGGCTCGGCACGACTTGCCGCAAGGAAACATGACGAATCGATGAACATCAAATTTCAACGTTTTGTGGATCGCTATGCAGGCGTTCCAATGTGCGCGCTTTTTTCATTGCTGGAGCGATTGCGCCCTGCACGACGAACCCTTCCAGAACCGCAGCGCATCCTCATCATCCTCCTATCTGAGATGGGCAGCCTGGTGCTGGCGCAGCCGATGTTTGCAGAGCTGCGCCGGAGGTATCCCAAGGCGGAGCTTCATGTCATGGTCTTTGCCAAGAACCGCGAAGTCTGTGACTTGCTCCGCATCGTGCGACCAGAGAATGTGCATGAGCTAGATGATCGGTCCCTTGGCCTTCTAGTTCGCGATAGCCTGAAGGTGGTGCGTCGCATGCGTGCGCTCCGTTTCGATGTGGTGATCGATTGTGAGCTTTTTGCGCGCGTGAGCAGCTTGTTTTCCTGGCTGAGCGGCGCTCCGATCCGGGTCGGATTCCATCCTCACACCCTGGAGGGGCTCTATCGCGGTTCGTTTATCAATCGTCCTATTCCCTATAACCCCTATCACCATCTGACGCGGCAATTTGTCACAATGGCCAGAGCCCTTGCGGACACGCAGACTCTGCCTATCACCAAGAATGTGAAGGTTCCGGAAACATTTGTGCCGCCGCTCGTCGAACTGGACGAAAATGAGAAGAGCAGGAGGATAGCCAAACTGGAATCCGACTTTCCCTCCCTGGCCGGCCAAAAACTGATCCTTGTCTCTCCAAGCGGCGGCGCATTACCCATTCGGGCCTGGCCGTTCGAGCACTATGTGACTCTGTGCCGTGCTTTGCTGGCTCAAGGCTATGCCGTCGGCATCGTTGGCCTGCCACAAGATAAGACCATAGGACAGGCGCTGGCTCGTGCCTGTCAGGATGCTCGCTGCGTGGATTTGACCGGGTATACCGATTCCATCCGCCATCTGTTGATCCTTTTCTATCGCGCCGATCTGCTCATTGCCAACGATGGCGGACCGGCGCAGTTCGCGGCAATGACTCCAATCCCGGCGATCACTTTTTTTGGCCCGGAAACACCGTTGCTTTATGGCTCGTGGGCGCCGCGCGCGTTCAGTTTTTATTTGTCGCTGCCGTGCTCGCCATGCCTGATGGCCTACAATCATCGCAATTCACCCTGCGATGGAGACAACCAGTGCCTGAAGCAGATTCCACCGGAAGCCGTATTGGCCAAGTCGCTGGAGATGCTTGCCCAATGAAATGGATCGGGAAGAGCGCTCCTGCGCCAGGCCATCTTCCGATGTGGTACGTGTTGTGTGCGTGTGGGGTCATCTTTGTCTACTTTTTGGGGCTCGATAGCCAATACATCCCGAAAAACGGCGATGAATATGTTTATGCCCACATAACCCGGCTGATCGCGCAGAGTCAGCATCTACTGCCGCTCAGCGCTGAAACCGAAGGGATGGGCAACACCAAACCGCCATTGCTTTTCTGGCAGGGACTGTTTTCCACCCGGTGGGCACAGGGTTGGACCCTGACGCGGCTGCGCTGGCCCAACACGATATATACGCTGCTCACCGCCGTGCTCATCGGCCTGACGGCTTGGAAGATCGCAGGAACCAAGGGAGGAGCAAAAAGCGGAGACTGGTGCAATCTGGAGACCGGTTTTACGGCTGCGCTTGCGTATCTGGCTTTTTTTAGCACCTATCGTTATGGGCGCCCATTTCTCACCAATTCCCCGGAAGTGTTCTGGGTCACCGCCTGCTTTTTCCCGCTATTGTGGCGCGCAGTCACCCCTCGCATTGATTTGATCTCGTGGCCGGTAGCAGGCTTCTTCGGCTGCGCGGCCGGCCTGGTCTTGTTGTACAAATCGTTCGCACTGCTGGTGCCCATCGAATTTGCGCTGTTGTGGTGGTGCCTGCATCGGCGGCATTACCGCTGGCGTGATGTCGTGCGGCATGATTTGCCGCAGTTGATTTGCATCGCGGTGATTGCTCTTTTCATCTTCGCCTCATGGTTTATGCTCAGTCCCGATCCTCAAGCGATCTGGCGTGAGTTTGTAATCGGTGAGAACGTCGGAAAATTACAAGCGCCGGGCGGGGAGTATCTATCTATGCTGCTGTGGGGCAGCTCCAGCATCTGGAATCTAGCCTTGGGTTACGCCCAGAATGCTTTTTTTCTTGCCGCGCCAGTTTTGTTGCTTTTTGTGGTTGCATGGCGGCGTCGCTCAAAACTGGCGGAAGCGGAAAGACTGCTGTGGATACTGATCATCGCCTGGTTTGCAGTTTTCTGTTTGCCCAGTCAGCGATCCAGCCGCTATCTGCTCGATGCTATGCCGGCGCTGGCTGTGATCTGTGCGCTGCAATGGAAAAACATTCCGCGTTGGGCGTTTATTACGACTCATGCGCTGGTGCTGATGTTTCTTGCTGCCTTCGCTTGGCTCAGTCTGCGCCTCGTCGGTAGCCTGGAGAGCGCGTCCATGACTTCCCAACCTGGATATGGACCTGCATGGTGGCTATTGCTGGGCGCGACGGCCTGGGTTTCCCTTCAGGGTTGTTTCTGGCCGCGGATGACGCGGACAACAGCCAATATGGCAATCTTGATGTGCTATCTGGTTTTCGCTGTGTTCATCCATCCGCTCGATGGGCCATTGGGGCATTTCCGGCCCGAAACCGTCGCATTGTTGCGTGGCAAGCCGGTCGGAGTGCCTTATGATTTCAACGCCGGGTATGAAGGTTATCGGTTCGTTCTCCCCGGAGCCGATATTGTGGGCTACCGGGGAGATTCCGGGCTTGGTGCCACCGACCTGGCGGCACGCTACGCCTTCTTTACCGTCACGGTCCCAGTACAGCAGACCGGCCTGACGTGCACGGCGTGCAGTGTAGTGGACCAGAGACTTTGCCTGCACGGCAGACAGTCATCCGAAGAAATCAGAGACATGTTGCATGGAAACATCTTCAGCCATCTGTTCATGCGCGAGTTACTCGTCAGGGGACCGCTGGGAGCGGGTGACTGACTCCCTCACTTTTTTGGATACGGCGGTTTCTGCGTGATGGTAGGCCGCCGATTAAAGATCCCGACCAACCCGCCCCATGTCACGGTGAAAGAAGAAACCGTGAAGGGATGTGAGCGGGGGATAGGAGATTGGCAGAAGGCCATGAATGAAAATGCAGACATGAAGCTGGCAAGCGGTGTTTGTTTCAGTGAGGATGTGCGGTTACTTTGGGTGAGACTTTATTTCGTGCAGATGATAGGTGTCACCCTCAATCGTAAAGTAAAAGCGCCACTCTCTCGTCACGCGCGCCTGCCAGATGCCACGGGCCTCGTCGTACTTCTTGGCGCGTAGGGAGGGGTGGCAGAAATCTTGCAGCAGCAGGATTACCTACTTATCGAATGCCTTTTGAACGTGTGTCGAGGCAGCATCGTAGCTGCGAACAAAATGTGGAGAGTAGCGCAGCTTCATGGATGAGAGGGTTTAGTCTTTTGCGTGTGCAATTTCTTGACGTTGCGCTGGAGCGACACCAACATCTCTTCGGCTGTGTCAAAAGGGCCATAGGAGCGACCCTTTTTGAATTCCTCGAGGCTTTCGGCGATGCCGCGATCAATCACGGTCTTGGGAGTGAGGGTGATTTTGCCCCTCTCAATCCTGGCTTCCAGAAGGTCGCCAATTTGAACGCCCACGCGCTTGCGGAGCTCAGTGGGTAATGTGACCTGGTATTTGGTTTTGATTTTTACAAGCGGCACTCTGTGTCCTCCCCTTATGCCCTTTGTGGGTTAGAAAGTTAGAAAGTCTGCCTCAACCTCATAATAAAGAGAAAGGCTGAACATGTCAACTCAAGCTCCCCAAACGGCGATGGTGGAATCCGGCCCAAGTCGAGATCGCGGCTCCGGGGGTGCTTCCAGGGCCAGGTTGCCGTCATCGAGTTTCTGCAGCGCGTCCATGGCCAGGGCGGGGCGGGTGATATAGCGACCCTGCGGTTCGAGCGCGGTGAGGTGGTGAAGAATTCTGCAGGAATTTTGCCCGTAAAGCGTATATTGTGATAATATACATATGTGATCGAACTGGATCGAGTGGAAGGCTTCGACTGGGACGAAGGTAACGCTCGAAAGAGCGCCGAGAAGCATAACGTCTCTCAAGCGGAAGCGGAAGCCGTGTTCTTTTGTGATCCGCTGGTTGTTGTTCCGGATCCGCGGCACAGTCAAGCAGAGCCCCGTTATCATGCGCTCGGGAAAACAGCCGATGGCCGCATGCTGCACATGGTGTTCACACTTCGCCGGCAGGAAACGCTGATCCGCATAATATCCGCACGTGATATGCATAGAAAGGAACGAACAATTTATGCGAAAGAAACGGAAGCCCATTCCTAAGTTTTCCTCGGAGGCGGAAGAGCGTGCGTTCTGGGAATCAGGGGATTCCACCGATTTCGTGGATTGGAGCCAGGCAAGACGCGTTTGCCTTCCCCGGCTCAAACCTTCCACTCAAGCCATATCGCTTCGCCTTCCGGTGAGTCTTCTCGAGCGCATCAGAATTGAAGCGAACAAGCGGGATGTGCCCTACCAATCCCTCATAAAGATCTGGCTGAGTGAAAGAGTGGGATAGTGGATCTCTATTGGCGACGTGCTGCAAGTGCCACCAAGGCGGCAACGAGAATTTCACCAAAGAGGAAGTCCATGTGGTCGTGGCGCATGGCTACCCAACCGGTTCTCTATTGTTGCGTGGGAAGCCGGACCTCTTCTGCTGACGGAGTCAGGCGGTCGCATAGACCTGCAATTTCCGGCGGATGGCTGCACGGGAGATTTCTGAGGCCGCTTGTTTCCTCCTTGGCGATCCAACCCATTTGGCCGCAGGATCTCCCCCCCGATTTCCGGCCCTTCCTCCCATAATATCCGGCTCAAATCGACTGTGAACGGTTAGATAAGATGTGGCCCACGGGTCCCGGGGGTTTTCTGAGGATCATGGCCCACCTATATCCGGCGAGCGATCTCTGGGAGGAAACACAAAGCGAGGGCGGTGCCATCATGCCGCCCGAACTTGGTCTGGGGATCTGCGAAACCGATGCCATGTATCGCCGCCATCCTGAAGAGGAAAACTCTGGACACCCATTTTCTTTGCGACTTTTTCTTGGCACTTTCGCTCGGTTCACCGTTAGTAATGACAGATCGTATTCAAAGAGATGAACTATGGGCTTGCCGCGCAGCAAATATGTTCAGGAAGGAGAGGAAGGGGTGTATCACTGCTTCAGCCGATGTGTCCGCCGGGCGTTCCTGTATGGATTCGACACGCTCACATGCCGGGACTTCTCCCACCGTAAGGCATGGCTGGTCGAGCGGTTGCGCTATCTCGCAGCCATCTTCGCCATCGAAGTCTGTGCCTACGCGGTCATGGAAAATCACTATCACACTATTTTGCGTACTCGTCCCGACATTGTCGCCATGTGGTCCGATCAGGAAGTGGCAACTCGCTGGCTGACACTCTTTCCCCGAGATCGCGACCTGAGGGGCGCCCCAATGCCGCCTGCAGAGGAAGAAACCCGCGCCTTAGCGGATTGTCCGGAACGCATTGCAAGACTGCGCCAACGGCTGTGCAGCCTGAGCTGGTTCATGGGTCGCTTGAACGAATTCATCGCTCGGGCGGCAAATAAAGAGGATAGGGTCAAGGGACGGTTCTGGGAATCGCGGTTCAAGTGCCAGGCGCTGCTCGACGAAGCGGCCATCACCGCATGCATGGTCTATGTAGATCTGAATCCCATCCGGGCCGGGAGGGCAGCAACTCCGGAGGAAAGCGACTTCACCAGCATCCAGGAACGGATCAGTGCCTGGCAGAAAGAGACGATGACGACAGCCGCTCCGTCCAGTGAGACGGCGACACGAGATATGCAGTCTGCCTCCGTCAGTAAACTTACCGCAATGCCGGGAAATGCGGCCGAAACTGCGGAAACCATTCCCGATCTCATTTCCGCGAAGGCGAATTCCCTTGATGGCAGGCCCTATCCCGCCCGATGGTTATGTCCCATTGAATCAGACTCCGGGCGGCGCGGGATTCTGCCGATGACAGCCGCCGAGTATTTCGATCTGGTGGACCAGTCAGGACGGATGATGCGGTCGGACAAGCGTGGAGCCATGGACGCCCATCTTGCACCCATCCTGGTGCGGATCGGCGCCAACCCGAACGCGTGGCTTGAAACCGTCACCCGGTTCGGTTCCAAGTTCTATCTTGCTGCCGGGCTGCTTGCCAATCTGCGCAATTTTGCAGATCAGCTCGGCAGGCGCTGGCTCAAAGGCGCCTCAGTGGCGCGAGCTGCGTTCGCGCATTCCATGCCACAACTGAGCTGATGTCCAGAGATTTCCACGCATGGGAAGACAAATCGCGCCCAGCGCCGGTTGCGACTGCGAATTGGCAGCTATCTTCTTAGCTCATGTGGATCGATCGCTCCCGGCATCCTCTGTCCAGAGTTTTGTCCACTTTTTCATGTGACCCACCTGTCTGACCCGGCCGTTTTTCTTCACCGGGATGTCGTCGCTCGCGTCCTTAATTTCCAATCAATACTCGCTGCCGGCAAGTCTCAGAGAAATAGAAAAACATAAGATGTGTCAATAATGTCGGTTCTCGATGGAGGCACATGATGGGTGTCCTAGTTTTTCCCGAGGAACCTCGGACTATTGTTGGCGGCAGGAATTTCCCGCCTCGGAGCCGTCGGGTCATCTGATTCCGTAGGCGCACGATTGCGACCAGCTTGCACGCCTGATTGCTCAGCCGATCCTTGTCCAGAAACGTATCGCCACGGTCTTGGACTACGATTTCCGGCAGAGGCCCGTGGAGGTCATGGGACTGGACTCGGAATCCTGATCGGTCGGGCAGGATGTCGATGCCGTCCAGATAAACTTGTGGCCAGACGACTGGCAGGTCGCCCTGCACCAATAATGTTTCCGTCAAAAAGACCCTATTTTTCATTGCGCGTACAAAGGAGGGGGTGTCCGCTGAATGCCGCTGATGCCAATCCGCGGGGTGGGGGGCGTAGTTTCCAGGAGGAAAAACCAGGTAAGACGATCGCCAGCATCGTTTTGATTTATGATCGCATTCAAAGTTGGAGAGACGGCGCAAGTTGACAGAAAGCGCCTTATCAGAAGCCGGAGGGAGGAACACCCAGGCGATGATCAGAACCAAAACGGCAGCTTGAACTTCCTATGCGTTGAATCGGATCGAAATTGGTGAAATTGCAGCCTGCAAGTGGTATCATCGTTGCATGATTCAGAAGTCGATACAGAAGAGGGCGCTCACTGATTCCTCGACGGGTGAAGACCTTTCCTTCTGGAAGTCTCGTTCGCCGTCTGAACGGATTGCTGCCGTCGAGATTCTGCGCCGTCAACACCATGGAAGTACAGCCCGACTTCAGAGATCTGCTCGCGTTGTTGAACGAACACAAGGTTGAGTACCTGATCGTCGGGGGATATGCCTTGGCCTTTCATGGCGCTCCCCGATTCACAGGTGACATTGATATCCTTGTACGGCCCAGTCAAGAAAATGCTCGACGCGTTCTCCAGGCGATCGCCGCCTTTGGATTTGAATTCCCTACCCTGACCGTCGACGACTTTCAGAACCCGAACCAGGTAGTGCAACTGGGAGTGCCTCCCGTACGAATCGACTTGATTACATCGCTCACCGGCGTCTCCTGGGAGGAAGCAGACTCCTCCAAGGTAGTGGGGCACTTCGGCGACGTGAACGTTCACTATATTGGCCGAGAGCAGTTTATCGCCAACAAACGTGCCACAGGGCGTAAGAAGGATCTTTCGGACATCAAAGCACTCGGCGAGGATTAAGGCGCCGGATCTAGAATCGGTGATAGGTTTCCGATTTTCCTTTAACGGTCCTCCTCGATCATTGCGCGGCCGAAGAGGGGTTGATCGCCCGGGGAGGTGTAGAAGCCGTACCCCGCCAGGGCGAGCAGCAGGATGAGCCCCATAAGCCCGATCCCCGAATACCAGGCCGAGAGCTGCGTGGTTATCGGTTCGTTCTCCCCGGCGCCGATATTGTGGGCTACCGGGGAGATTCCGGTCTTGGTGCCGCCGATCTGGCGGCACGCTACGCCTTCTTTACCGTCACGGTCCCAGTACAGCAGACCGGCCTGACGTGCGCGGGGTGTAGTGTCGTGGACCAGCGGCTTTGCCTGCGCGGCAGACAGTCATCCGAAGAAATCAGAGACATGTTGCATGGGCATATTTTCGCCCATCTGTTCATGCGCGAGTTACTCGTGAGGGGACCGCTGGGACTGAGAGACTGACTCCTCACTTTTTCGGATACGGCGGTTTCTGCGTGAATGTGAACGGCTTTTCCTTGATTTGCTGCTGCAGCACCTCGATGGCCTTGTCGAGTTGCGCGTCCTTTCCGGCGGTCGCCGATGCCGGATCGTTGTCCAGCAGGATGTCCGGATCGAAGCCGTGGTTTTCGATCCACCATTTTCCCTCACGGCCATAAAACGCGTTGTTGGACTGCTCAACCGCGCCGTTATCGAGGGTCGGCTGCCGATTCAGGATCCCGACCAGACCGCCCCATGTCGGCACGCCGATCACGGTCCCGAGCTTGCGGGCGCGGAAATGTTCGAGGAACGCCTCGCCGTCCGATCCGTCGTACTCGTTGCAGAGGACCACAATCGGGCCGGTGGTCGTCGAACCCGGATAGCGGAACGGCTCGATGCCGCGAAGATTGTTGTACGCAACCATCTGGCGCTCGAGCTTGTCGATGATGAAGTACTCGGTCCAGCCGCCGCCGTTGCCGCGTACGTCAATGATCAGCCCTTTCTTATCCCGGAAGGCGCGCCAGAATTTGTCGAACTGGCCGATGTTGTCGGTACCCATCGCCTGGATGTGCATGTAGCCGAGATTGCCATTCGAATCCGCGAGCACTTTGTCAATGTTGTCCGCGAGCCAGCGGTTGTAGCGAAGCGCGGACTCCGAGCGAATCGGCTCGACC
>Ga0187849_1004249_pt1 | contig 12030 bp, 12 predicted proteins | sample June2016WEW_4_10_2_FD_132412 | JGI IMG/M metagenome (GOLD analysis project Ga0187849, IMG submission 132412) | Peatland microbial communities from SPRUCE experiment site at the Marcell Experimental Forest, Minnesota, USA - June2016WEW_4_100 | ecosystem: Environmental > Terrestrial > Soil >... | reverse complement strand
GATTGGCACGCTTTAGCCGTAATCTCTGTGGTATCAATTGGTTAATGCGCGTGCCCAACATTAGCACAATCAAGGGGTCGTTCGACCGGCTAATCTTAAATATTTCGGCAACTTATCGCTGGTTAATTGGATTAGCCGGTCAACGGCATCGAAACCATTGCTGTAAGAAGCCTGGGGTTCGCGGCGTCCCGCTTCCTCCACAACTAACGGCAAGAAAAAATAAAGGCCCGGAGCTGGAAAACGTCCCATTCCAAGCCTTCATCTCTCAAGCCGCCAATCGAACCTTCCTCCTCGGCCAGTCTTCCAGCGCCCTACCCGCAACACTGAGTTGGTTCATCTCATCAGCAGTGTATCTGTTCAAATTTCCGTCCTGCCGCAATTGCTCCGTCGAGAGCCCTTATAAGTCGGAAAAGTTTCGGTTGGTTGGCTTCTATTTCTGTGTGCAGGGTCACTCCGGCTATGGGAGCGGAAATTGCCGGTCATCTTTGGAGCGCAGAGGATATTGCGAGGTTGGCAAATTAACCTGGAATGGAAGGAATTGTTAAATTCCAATCATAAGCCACACGCCATTGCCGGGGCACAGGAAAATTGATCAAGGGGGAAACGTAGTTTAATCGGTTTACGTTTTTTGCTTTTATGTTTCTTGGTTGGTTGATCGTTAAGCCATTTCCTGAAGTCGTTTTTAACTTCATCGCGTATCCCAGGGCCATCGAGAAGGTAAATTGATCTAATAAGCAGGTCGATGGGTTTTGTAATATCCTGTCCATTTTCCCATCTGGAGACAGTTACTCTGCTAACGCGCAAGAGTTTGGCAAAATCATTAATTTTAATGCGGAGATTTTTTCTCAAAAATCTGATCTCAGCGCCAGTTAGTTGCTCTGGACTAAAAACAATAGCTTCCCCTATGCAATTTAATAATTGCGGGGACTTGGGAATGGAAACCGAGTTCGCGTTACAGTCAGGGCAATGAGAGGTGTCAACGTTCTCAAGGTAAACATTATCGAGGCCGCTCTCTATAAAATGGTAGGATTGTCCTGTCTTAGTTTCTACATTTAAATTACCACAAAAGGGGCATTTGGTCGTGATTTCCATTGGTCATCCTCCCAAAACCGTAACGATAGAAAGAGAACGATGGTCGGTTATGACTACAACGAGAGTGGTACGGTCGCCTTCAACGGTCTCGCCAACCATTTTGTATTTAAAATCACCTGTTTTCTCGTCACGCTTTGGCGGCTCATAAACTTCTCCTTCTTCGAGGACGATCTGGAGGTCTTGAGCGGAGCAATTTCTCTCGGGCATCCTTTCGTATTCGCAATGATCTGAATGAATAACGGTCCCAAACTTCGCTATCCCTCGAATCATTTTCGTTGCAGCGGCAACGTCGAGAGGCTTATCACGAAAGTAACCCATGAGCATTCTCCTGTCAAGGAGAAACGTAACATCGTGATACATTCCATAAATCGGCCAATGCACGCGATTTCTTTAATAAAATCTATACTCTGAAGTTTGAGGAAAGCAAGAACAAACGCTACGGCAGTGGCGATCAATTGCCAGTTCGCAACTCTCCCTCCTGCGTTCACCGGATGAACATAGTATATCACAAATTCGCCTAAATCCAAAATGCCCCACTATTTTCGTCGGTGGCAACGGGGTCGGGCCAAGCTAAACTCTCGCTATTCAAAGATTAGTTTTCCAGAAACAGGCATTTTTCGTGCTTAGAAGGCCATTATTGGCATCGAAAACCATGCTGTAAGAAGCCTGGGGTTCGCGGCGACCCGCCTCCTCCACAAATGGCAGCAACAAAAAACAAAGGCTTGGAGTCGGAAAACGGCCCATTCCAAGCCTCTCTGTTTCAAGCGGCCAACCGAATCTTTCTCCTCGGCAAGTCTTCCAGCGCCCTACCCGCAACACTGAGTTGGTTCATCTCATCGGCAGTGTATCTGTTCAAATTTCCGTCTGATCGATCGGTCAGCACCCCTCAAGGTTTCGTCCTTGAGGTGCAGGCCCCCCCGCTACACTATCAGGACTGAGGAATGAGGGGGGAGGAATGAGGACCTTCCTTTACATCGATGGGTTCAACTTTCACTACAATGCCGTATTTTTTCATGGCTCCCCAGATCATCGGAGTACTTCAGATACATTCAGATACAGTCCAAAGGTTGTCCACTCAAGATGTCTCACCTGATCGATCCAACATTATTTCCATGAAAAACCCGGCCGTTTCTGGTCGGGTTCGTATTCAATATTGATTATTTTAGAATGAAAAGACGGAAGAAAGAGACTCGATGAGTGCCGGCTTATGCGTTCTTGCCGGCGGGAGCAAGACTGCATGCCTCTCTACTCGCGACAGTTTGCTGCCGCAGTCTTAAAACAATGATGTCATTAAGGAGCTTGCGATCGTAGGGGACCATGTTCTGAAAAATGAGTTTCCGCTTCAATTCCGAACTCGTATTACATAGGGCAAGGCTCCCAAATGCCTCATCGATGAAGGAAACAGAAGCGACCATTAGGTTTCTGAAATCGATTTGAAACTGGTCGGTTCGGTCCCAATTCTCCATTAAAATTTGGTTGATTACCCGCCCGTCTTCTCGCGTGACGGTTTTTTTCCCGCAAATTTCCACAATATCAATTTTCATTTTGACCTCAGAAAATCTGGTCCTCTTCACCAGTTAAAAAGTAGATGCTCTCCCGATCGACATTTATTTCTAAGTTAATTATCGTCCCACTGAATGGAAGGTGCATTGTCTGCTTTCTGAGTCTCGATTTTGGTCCCTTAAAGTCCCAGAGAGCTTTGCCATCTCCCGACAGAATGCACATCTTGCCTTCGTTTACCTTTATGAACCTCTGAATGTGCCAAAGACCCAAACCGCCGGCCTGTTGTGATCGAGTAGTGATTCCCTCTTGCACCGCAAGCTTTATAGCAGAATAGGAGTCTTTTAGATCGTACTTAGAACCAAGTCTAGCCAAGAGGCCAACGCCAAAATCAGCGACACACAGTCGAATGATCTTTTCATAGGCTTGGGCACAGACATAGCAACCTTTTTCCGAGCCGCTATGATCGAAGGCGTTGGTCATGAGTTCATTGATTGCAAGCCTCAAGGAACCCTGTAAGCCCTCAGTCATGGTTATGGCATAATTAAAAACATCGATTATCTGATCGGTGAGCAGAGGGTTTATTGAATCGAGCCTCCGCAATTGTACGTGAGGGCTTTCTAGTTTGTGCGGCTCGTCGGGGAAGCGAAAGAATTTATAAAATCCCATTCCATACAGAAACTTCTTTGCCTTCCGGTTTCGAGGTGGGCGATACTTGATTTTTTTGCCCTGACCAAGACACTCGGAAATTGTTCCGGCCAAAAGCACGATGCCAAAAGGTGTGACGAAGGTGGTCTTGAAGAGGTCGAAAACAACCTCGGCATCTTGAGAATCCCTAGCCTGTTGGCTGTAACTCAGGAGCTGGTTAGAATGGGCGACCACTATGCGGTTAGGATACCGTAAGACCACTTCCTCGCCTCGTGAAATATTCGGGGGACATTGATCGTTTCGCGCTTCTGACCTTCAGAAGACACAGGTACACGAAAAAAATTGGTTTTACAAGAACAACGGGTGGCAGAACAACGCGTGGCGGTGGGCCTTTCCCCCTCTAGCGCCTACTTCGGATACCACTCTTTCTGGGACATGTGTTTTGGAATATCAAGCTCCTGGAAGAAGTGCGCCATTACCAGCAAATCTACCCCTCTTTCGTTGAGACGATGCCCTTGCGGCCTGACTCTTTCGATTGGGGATGCCCATATCCCCCGGCACCTCTTCGACTATTGGGAACTCGACTAACTCGGGCGTACCGTCGTTATCGGTTAACATAGCTTTCATACTGCTCCGATTCTCATTGGCTGTCCTTAACCCGCAAACTGCCTCTAATCTCGCGCAGTCTTTTTATGAAATGGATGGTTTCTATATCAGGATCCTTGCCTTTTATTGATGCGAAATGCAGCCATATTGAACCCATGTCAGCTATATCGGAAACTCGATCCTCACTCCATCCATTCCATTTTTCTCTCATGCTGCCAACGGAATTTTCCGGCGCGGCAAATCTTTCAAGGCGCCGGCGGCACTCATCTACAAGCTGGGATCGAAAGTCGAGACCGCCCGCGAGCTTTGCTACCGGCTCTACACGCTACGCGAGAGGAAAAAGCGTGCCGCAGAGGCGCTCTCCTACAACGGTCTGGTGCAAAGCTGGCCGGAAATTGTGAAGCCGGCAGCGGGAAGCGGGGAACGGGAATCGGAGTGGTCATTTTTCCCCTGACATTCGGGCGAGATTCTGCTAATATTCTCCTTTATCAAAGGATAAAATAACCCAACATAGGGATGCCGCCTTGCCCAATCCATTCCAGACCCAACTCATCGAGAAGCTGGCCGACTCCCTGACCGCGCCCCTTCCCGCCGGCACGCCGCGCCGGGTCTTCGGGGCCGTGCGTCTCACCGGGAAGATAACGGCTGTGGTGGGCATGCGGCGGGTGGGTAAGACGATGTTTTTGCATCAGATTCGGCGGGAGCGGCTGGCCGGCGGAATGGTCCGTGAGCGTATGCCTTACATCAACTTCGAAGATGAGCGGCTGGCGGGACTGACTGCCGGGGATCTCCATTCCCTGGTGGAGGAATACTACCGGCGCTTTCCTGCACTGAGGGGGCGAGAAACCGTCATCTGGTGCTTCGACGAGATACAGGCTGTGTCCGGCTGGGAGCGCTTCGTGCGCCGGCTGCTGGATTCCGAGCAGGTGGAACTGTTCCTGAGCGGTTCGTCCGCTGCGCTGCTTTCCCGCGAGATTGCCACTGCTCTGCGGGGCCGGGCCTGGGAGGTTGTAATCCACCCCTTTAGCTTTGAGGAGGCTCTGCGCCATAGCGACAAGGCAATACCGGAAATACCGGACTTTCTCGATGCACCGGCGCGCTCGGCGGTAGAACGGGCCTTCCTTGACTACCTTGAGACGGGAGGCTTCCCCGAAGCCCAGGGGTTGGACACAGCCACCCGTTACCAGCTTTTACGGGACTATGTGGATGTGGCCATGCTGCGCGATGTAGTGGAGCGGTACGCTGTCAGCAACGTGGCTGGACTGCGCTGGCTGGTGCGGCATCTGCTGGGCAATGCCGCAGGGCTGTTCAGCGTGGAGAAGTTCTATGGGGCGCTCAAGTCGCAGGGGCTTGCCATCTCCAAAGACACTGTGCACCAGTTAATGAGGTACCTTCAGGATTGCTTCCTGGTGCGAACGGTCTGGATGGAAGCAGCTTCCGAGCGCCAGCGCATGGTTAACCCACGCAAGGCCTACCCGGTTGACCCCGGATTAATTCCGGTGTTCGACCGCACCGGCCGTTCGAACCTGGGGCACGGACTGGAAACGGCGGTGCTGCTGGAGCTTGAACGTCGGCGTACGGAGGTCAGCTATGTTAAGACCCCGCAGGGCCTTGAGGTGGATTTCCTGGCACGGTATCCGTCTGGAGAGGTGGAACTGATTCAGGTATGCGCCGAGGCCGGCGCCCCAGGCACAGCCCAACGCGAGGTACGGGCGCTCATAGAGGCGGGCCGCCTTTTTCCGGAGGCACGCAAGCTGCTGCTGACGCTCACGAGGGACGGCTTGCCGCACGAGACGCCTGCCGATGTGCTGGCTCAACCTGCCTATGTCTGGCTGTTGATGCCTCCGGAATCGTTGTAAGGAAAAAGGAGCAGGCACCCATGGCGACAAACCCCAGTCCGGCCGCATAGCGGTGAAAGTGATAAACCACCTTGGCGATGAAGTCATGAAGGTATTTCGGGTATAATAGAGTTCATCAGGAAGAGAAGATCTATGAAACAGATCCGAATATATGTTGACACCTCTGTGATCGGTGGTTGTTTCGATCCGGAATTTCAGTCCTGGTCTAACGGTCTGATCGAAGATTTCCGGGAGCGAGTATTTCGCCTGGTACTCTCGGATGTGACAGCAGCCGAAGTGGCCTTCGCTCCAGAGGCTGTACGAGAACTCTATTCAGAGCTTTTATCATTTGCGGAATCCTTGTCGGTTACAGAGGAAGCTTTGAGTGTTTTGACGGCATATGAAAGCCATGGCGTAATCGGTGCTCGTTTCCGAAATGACATGCTCCATATCGCCCTGGCTAGTGTAGCGTTTCACAAATTCATCGATACTTGACTTCAATGAGTCGCCACACTCCGTCATTCCGGCAGTGCTTTTGAGCCGGAATCCAGAGAGTTTTTTAAATATCGAGTAACTAAAGAAACGCAACACTAGTACGTTGTCAACAAAGTTATTACATGTTGTAAGGAATCGTCACCCCGGCGAAGGCCGGGGTCCAGTGCTGTTAACCAACTGAAAAGACGCTGGATTCCGGCCTTCGCCGGAATGACGGGCTGAAGGTCCTCGTAAAACAGACTTATGAACAACACTGGACAAGAAAATGCCATATCGATTGCGGGCACCCCTCAGCGAGGTACTTCGCGAAGCGCGGAAGGCGCCCGCACGCAGGGTCTATCAATCGCGTTGGGCGTTCGCGGGGCGCCTTACCTATAGGAACTTAGTTGACGATGCACTAGGTCGCCGAAGTGGATGTCCTGGTAAGCTGGAACTTTCGGCATATTGTCAGGCTTGATAAGATACAGCAATTCAACGGCATAAACATTGAGCTTGGTTATAAAACCCTGGCGATTTATTCGCCCCGCGAGGTGACGACCTATGGCCGAGAAGATTCAAATCAAAGCAGTTGATATGGTTCGAAGTATCCGTGACCAACAGGCACAGATGCTTAAAGGTAAATCCAAAGCCGAGATAATTGACTTTTTCAGGAAAGCAGGAGAAGCGGCGCGCAACGAAGCAGAAGAAAAGCGCCCAGCTCACTCTAGTTGAGATGGAATTTCGCATTGCCGACACATTCACAGACAGCCTGGCCAGGCTCACCGGCAACGGGGTCGGGCCAAGCTAACATCTCCTCGCGAAGCGATAGAACCATAAGAAGTTATTTTCTTTTGTTTTTTCTCTTCCCTGCTCCCCGCTTCCTGCTCTTCATTCATCATTCATCACTCATCATTCATCACTCTTCCCCTCACCCCTCCGTCCTCCGTCCTCAGTCCTCAGTCCTCAGCACTCAGCACTCAGTCCTGCTCCCCGTCCTCAGTCCTCCGTCTTCCGTCCTCCGTCCTCCGTCCTCCGTCTTCCGTCCTCAGCACTCAGCACTCAGTCCTGCTCCCCGCCCGCACGATAACCGGTGCAGGCTTTAACACCGGTTTGGGTATTCGCATCAATACCAGTGCACTGACTGCAGCAAAAACCCCCAGTGCAGCCGCTCCGTAGAAGGTGAACCCCCAGCCCAACGACAGAATTATAACAGAACTGAGCCATCCTCCAACAATCCCACCGACCCCTTTTGCACTGTAAAGGAAGCCGTAGTTTGTCGCCAGATATCTTGTTCCAAATCTGTCCGCCGTAATCGGGGGGAAGAAGGCGAAAATCGGCCCAAATGTGAACATGGCGATGAACGTCAGCACCATGAACATAATCGGGTTGTGCCCCAGAACGGGCAGAAGTGCAACCGCTGCAGCGCAAATCAGGAAATCTATGAACATGGACCTTTCGCGCCCCAGCTTGTCGGATATGGCCCCCCATACTACACGCCCCATCCCGTTAGCGATGCTGTTGAGCGTGATAGCCAGGATCACGATGTTTGAAGCCAATCCATATTCCTTGGCAAAAGGCTTCATCTGAGCCGTCACCATCAGGTATCCTGAAGCCATCCCGGCAAATGTTAGATATAGCAGGTAGAACTGTGGTTTCTTGAGCATCTCCAGGGGAGAAAAACTTTCCCCCTCACTCGCCGCCATACTCGCCGTGCCCAAAGCCTGGGTTTGAGCGGAGGTCGGGAAGCGGAGAATCTGAGCGACAATAAGCAGGACCAGACCAAAACCTATTCCGGTGTACATGAAGGCTGTCGTATAGCCGTAATGCGACAGCAGATACCCAATCAACGGGATGAGCGGCGCCGCTCCCGACCCGAAGCCCGCAGCCATAACTCCGGACGCCAGGCCCCTTCTTTGCGGGAACCACTTGAGGGCTGTGGCGATGCCGCCGGTATAGATTAAGCTTGCTCCTATCCCGGCGAGACCATAGAAAGAATATAGGCCCGCTATTGATTTCACCAGCCCCAGCGCCGACCAGCCAATGCCGATACAAAAAGCGGCGAGAGTAAAGAAGAGCCTTGTGCCGAACTTGTCCAAAAGATACCCGGTTAAGGGCGCCGCATAGGTCATTACGCAAATAAAAAGGGTGAACGCCAATTGAACTACCGGCAGAGACCATTTGAAAGTCTCGGTTAGAGACGGAACAAACAGCGTCCAGGCATATTGGCAGCTCGATATCATCATCATTCCGAATAGCCCGGCCACCAATTGGACCCAAGGATTCCCAATCCAGGGCGAAGCAGTCTTTTGATTCGCTTCCTGAGTGCCCATCTTATCCCCCTGCAGTCCCATAAGGCGGTGCAGGGTCGTTAAGACCCTGCACGGATTTGTTCAGGACAATCGGATGCCGATATTGTTCAGGCCTTGACGGGAGCAGCCTCGATCGGCTTTGCGGTTGCCTTGACCACCGAGATCTTCTCATCCACAAAGGCCTGCATTTTGGCGATATGCTCCGGTTTTAAGTGCCTGAAACGCTGCTGGAGTGTCATATACTCACTCACCGGCTTGTATTTTTTGGGAATATGGGTGTATTTGTATTCACCTCCCTCCCATTCATAGAGGGACCACATCCCCGTCTGGACCGCCAACTTGCCCATTTCCATGGTCAGCTTCTCATCAAACCCCCACCCCTTTGGACAGGGTGCGAGCATATGGAGGAAGGTCGGGCCGGGCTGGCTGAGGGCTTTACTCACCTTGTTCATCAAATCCAGTGGATAGCCCACATTCGTGGTGGCCACGTACTTGACCAGCGGATGTCCGCCAATAACGAGTTGCGGCGGGTTTTTGGGGAACAATACCTTGCCTTCGGGAATCTCTTTTCCGGGAGGCGTGAAGGTGGTATTGGCGCCGTAGGGCGTCGTGGGTGAGGTCTGAATTCCCGTATTGGCATAAGATTCGTTGTCATAACATATAAAGAGCACCTTGTGCCCCCGGTACAGCATGGCGGACATCGCCTGGAGGCCAATGTCCACGGAACCGCCGTCACCTGCCATAACGATGACGTTAGGGAACTTGTCTCCATCATATTTACCTTTACGCATCAAAATCTTGGTGGCGGCTTCCACGCCGGAACCCACCGCCCCTCCGTTGGTGATCTGGGCGTGAATCCAGGACACGGCATAAGGGGTGCAAAGATAGCTCGAGTTTGCTACGTACATGCAACCGGTGGGGCCGATGAATATCGTATCTCTGCCTGCCGTCTTGGCAACCAGCCTGTAATTCAGGGCCGGGCCACAGCCGGCGCAGGTACGGTGGCCGGGGAGGTACATCTCCTCCTTGGGAGCGTCCTTGAAGGACTTGATCGGTTCAAAGGTCTGGAACTTATAATCGAATGCTTTCATTAACTGTCCTCCATGAGTTGGATGGATAATCTATTCGCCGAATCCTATCCACCGGACGTACCTGTCGACCCGCTTTTCTTTCACCATCTTCAACAGTACGTCGGCCATATATTTGAAATCATCCGGATAGATGGTTTCTCCGCCAAGACCGGCCATGAACGAGGTCACAAGCGGCCTGTCGTCCAGATCGTACAGAGATGCCCGCAACTCATGGATCAGGTTGCCACCTCTCATTGCTCCGCCATAGGAGGTGCTTGTTTCGATCGACCCCACGGCTTTCACGTGACCCAATGCCTCCGCAATCTGGTGCGTGGGCCAGGGGCGGATCCAGCGCAGGCGTGCCATGCCGGCCTTCACCCCGGCTGCACGGAGCATATCGACCGTTTTCCTGCAGGTATTGGCGTGAGCTCCCTGGATGAAGAATGCTATCTCGGCATCCTCGAGTTTGTACTTCTCGAGAAACGGATCGTAGTCGCGGCCAAAGATACGGTTGAAATCAGCGGTCGCCTGCTCGATCACCTCCGGAACCGCCAGGAAAGTTTGAGCCCTTTGTGCATCCATGGGGGCGCCCTGATCGGGTCTTATCTGGGGACCATGGGACACGGGGCAACTGACGCTCAAAGGATGAGGCCCTTTGTACGGAGGCAGGAACTCTTTTACCTGCGCCGTTTCGCCGAGTAATACCTTGTCCGGAATGTGAGAAATGAAATAGCCGTCCTGGGCTACGATCTGTGGCAGCATGACACGGGGATCTTCCCCGATGCGGTATGCCATAAGAGTGTTGTCATACACTTCCTGGGGGCTGCACGCCCAGCCGATCAGCCAACCCTGATCGCGAACCGACATGGCGTCCGTATGCTCAGACCCGAAGTCTCCCGGCGGGTCCAGCGTCCGGTCTGCAATCGCCATGTGAACGGGATACCTGCCGCCTGCCAACGGACTGTATAATTCAAAGGCATATGTCACACCGACGCCTGCGCTTCCGGTAAAGGCGCGCGCGCCGGCGGCGGAAGCGCCCAGTACTACCGATAACTGCGCATGCTCTCCTTCACCGTGTACGAATTCCGCATCCAACTCACCGTTGGCGACCATTTTGGCAAGCTCCATCATGATCGCGGTATAGGGCCGAATTGGATAGGAGCAGATCACTTCGACTTCTGCAGCTTTTGCGGCCTGTGCTGCCGCTGAACATCCGGTTAACATTCTCTCCTGAGCCATCTTATCTTCTCCTCCTCTTAGAAGGGTTTCTCCAAGCGATGTACTCCGTCCGGGAAATCAAGCTCGGCGACAGGGGACAGGGCGTCCGCCGGGCATTGATGGATGCAGATCTGGCAGCCTTTGCAAAACTTCCAGTTCCACACCATCTCATCCTTGTCCTCGTCGTACGCCCAGCAGGAATCAGGGCATGCGATGTAGCAGGTCAGGCAGCGCGTGCACGTCTCATTATCAATCACGGGCCGGACAATCCGCCAGTTGGAGGTAACGAAAAGGTCCTGCTGGACTACGGGCGCAGGGGTTATAGCGCCGAATGGCACCCCTCTCTCGGTAGGCACGTTTATGGTTCCATATTCAGGAAGCTTTTTCGACATATGATTTCTCCTATCAATTTTCAGATCCAAACACTGCGGCCTTTCATCCACCCCACGAATACTCGACCCGGCTCTTACGAAACTTCTGCAATTTCACTTCGTTGTAGCCCTTTTCCATACCCGCCACATCACTGACGATTTTGGCGAGGTTCTCCTTCTTGATCATGCCGCTGACCCGGGCCATGGCCCCGGCTATGGGAGCTGCAATTCCGGCTCCCAGCCCGGCGACATCGACACCACCCTCCGACCCGGAAAAATCAACGGTCTTGATTCCCGATATGCCCTCGGCATCCACTGTTGCTATGGCGCCGAGTACATCCGCATTGGGAATAAACTGGAGCATGTAGTCGATGGTACGGTTGGTGTTGATGATCAGAAGCCCGCCCTCGAGCATTCCCCTCAAGATGTTGATGCCTTTCACGATGGTGGGCTCTGCCACGATGACCACATCAGGATGGTCGTTTGTGTAGACATATTTGTGTTCGATCTCTTCGTCGCTGATCCTGACATATTTTCGAGTCGTGACCAGCACACGGTCGGGCAGGTCTTCATAGTTGTCGAAAGCCTGCACGAACTTCCCATCCGCCTTAGCGGCATTGCCGATTGCGTTCGCGATGTCGCGCCCTTCCTTGTCCATCGTCACGCCACGTGTCCAAATCGTTATTTCGTTAATCTTGGCCATAGATACCTCCGGATCGTGTTGTTGGCGAAAATGAGCTCTTGGAGCACACTCCAAAAGAGTCAGATAGGGGTAGGAACAGCGCATTGGATTGCGCCGCCCCTCCCTCCGAACCGGACTAGCGGATCTCCCGCATCCGGCTCTCCGGTTAGTGGTTCACCTCGACGAGGACTGGAGCAAAGCTCTATGGGCTTCTACAAGGCT
>Ga0187849_1004247_pt1 | contig 12032 bp, 4 predicted proteins | sample June2016WEW_4_10_2_FD_132412 | JGI IMG/M metagenome (GOLD analysis project Ga0187849, IMG submission 132412) | Peatland microbial communities from SPRUCE experiment site at the Marcell Experimental Forest, Minnesota, USA - June2016WEW_4_100 | ecosystem: Environmental > Terrestrial > Soil >... | reverse complement strand
CGCCGCGCAGCTCGGCGTGCAGCTCGTCGCGGTGGCCGCTGCGGTGGCCATCGCAGCCGTGGGCACGGTGGCGGCATACGCGCTGGTGGACGTGACCGTGGGGGCGCGCGCGACGGTCCACGACGAGCTGTCCGGCCTCGATCTCTCCGAGCACGGCGAGGAGGCGTACTTCGGCGGCGAGGTCGGCGCGGTGGCCGGCCAGGGGCTCGCGCTCGGGAGCAGCGTCATCGTCGCGCGGGGGGAACCTGCCCCGGCGACAGCTCTCGCGTCTGCGACCTAGTCACGCGCGCGGCGCCGTGGCCATGTCACGGCGCCGCCACGAGCGTCGGCACTCCCCCGTCTCCCAGCACCGCCCGCACCCGATGGATCTGCTGATCCGGGGCGAGCGGAATGCCGGTGCGGTCGTCGAGCGCGACGCCGTCGAGCTCCAGCAGCGCCACCCCCCGGCAGGCCCCGCGGGGGTTCTCGACGGCGATGTCGTACCGTGCCGAGTGGTAGCCGAACGTCGCGGTGAACCCGGCCCAGCCCGAGGGGATGCACGGGTCGATCAACAGTCGCGTCCCCTGCATGCGGATGCCGAGCAGCCACTCGATGCCGGCGCGATACAGCCACCCGGCCGACCCGGTGTACCAGGTCCACCCGCCGCGGCCGGCGTGCGGCGCCTCGGAGTAGACGTCGCCCACCGCGACATACGGTTCGACGCGGTATCGCTGGACGTCATGCGGCGTCATCGCGTGCGTGATCGGATTGAGCATCGCCAGCAGCTCGGCCGCCGTGTCGCCGTCCCCGAGCGCGGCGAACGCGATGCCGACCCAGGCGGCCGCGTGCGTGTACTGCCCCCCGTTCTCGCGCACGCCGGGCACGTAGCCCTTGATGTAGCCGGGTTCGAGCGCGGTGTGGCCGAACGGGGGAGTCAGCAGCAGAATCAGGCGATCGTTCCGCCGGACGAGATGCTGGTCCACGGACGCCATGGCGCGGCGCGCCCGGCCGGGATCGGCGGCGCCCGAGATGACGCCCCACGATTGCGCGATCGAGTCGATGGCGCAGGCATCGCTGCCGGCCGTACCGAGCGGCGTGCCGTCATCGAAGAAGGCGCGACGGTACCAACTCCCGTCCCAGGCCTCGCTCTCGACGGCCTCCCGGATCGCCCTGGCATGTCCGGCCCACGCCTCGGCGCGTTGCGTTTCGCCTCGAGCGGCTGCGACCGGAGCCCAGGCCGCGAGGACCGCGTGCAGGAACCAGGCGAGCCACACGCTCTCTCCCCGGCCCTTGAAGCCGACGCGATTCATAGCGTCGTTCCAGTCTCCCGTGCCCATGAGCGGCAGGCCGTGGACGCCGACGGCGAGGCTCCGATCGAGCGCCCGCGCGCAGTGCTCGAAGAGTGTCCCCCGTTCGGCCGCTATGCGCGGCTCGAAGTAGGACGCCGACTGGTCCGCGGCCAGCGCAGCCCCCTCGAGGAACGGGATGGCCTCGTCGAGGATCGCCTGGTCGCCGGTCACGTCGAGATAGTGGCTCGCTGCGTACGGGAGCCAGAGGAGATCGTCGGAGAAGTGGGTCCGGATGCCGCGGCCGGCGGGCTCGTGCCACCAATGCTGGACGTCGCCTTCGACGAATTGGCGCGACGCCGCCCTCAGGACGTGGGCGCGCGTCAGGTCGGGCCGTGAGACGGTGAGCGCCATGACGTCCTGCAGCTGGTCGCGGAATCCGTAGGCGCCGCTGGCCTGATAGAACGCCGTCCGCGCCCAGAGGCGGCAGGCCAGGGTCTGATAGAGGAGCCACTGATTGAGCATGAGGTCGAGCGAGCGGTCGGGCGTCGTCACCTGCACCGTGCCCAACAGCCGAGCCCACATGTCCGTGACGGCCGCGAGCCGGGCCTCGAGATCGTCGGACCGATAGCGCTGAATCAGCGCCCGCGCCTGGTCGCGGTTCTCGGTCTGACCGAGGAACCAGACGACGGAGGCGTGCCCCCCGGCGGGGATCTCGACGGTCGTCTGCAGGGCGCAGCAGGGATCGAAGGCCGCGCCCGTGCGTCCCGACAGCGGCGCGCGGCGGTGCAGTGCGGCGGGGCGGTCAAGGGCGCCGTTGCGACCCAGGAATTCCGTCCGGTCGCCGGTCCAGGCGGTCTGTGCGCCGCCGAGGTCGGCGAAGGCGATCCGGGTGCCGAAGTCCCGGCTCCATGAATTCCGCGCGAACATCGCCCCCGTGGCGGCATCCATCTCGGTAATCACGAACGGCGCGGAGCCGCTGCGCGAGGGCCCCAGGACCCATTCGAGATAGGCGGTCACCGACAGGCGCCTGGCGTGGGGAGAGTGATTCGTCAGGGTGAGGCGGGAGATCTTGATCGGATCGTCCACCGGCACGAATTGCAGCAGCTCGGCCGCCACCCCATGCCCATCGTACGCGATTCGTGTATAGCCGTGGCCGTGTCGCACCACGTAGTCGCCATCCGCGTCGCGAATGGGCAGCGGCGTCGGGCTCCACAACTCCCCGGACTCGTCATCGCGAACGTAGAGCATCTCGCTCGGCGGATCGCTCACCGGATCGTTGGACCAGACGGTGAGGAGGTTCTCCTGGCTGTTGATGGACCAGGTGCAGCCCGACCCCGCCTCGGAGACGAGGCATCCGAAGTCCGGGTTGGCTATCACGTTGATCCATGGCGCCGGGGTCCACTGTCCCGCGCGGAGGATGGTCACGTACTCCCGCCCGTCGGCGTCGAACCCGCCGAGGCCGTTGAAACATTCGAGCTCGGGGTGCGGCGCCGCCGGTTCCGGGGCGGGCGTCGCGGCCGCCGGGCGCCGGCGCGCGGCGGCGACCGGGGCGGCGCCGGTGCGGAACGCCCGTGCGACCTGCTCCGCCACGATGCCGCGCCGGCTCGAGAGCTCGACGCGGGCCACGCTTTCCAGGACGTCGCGCTGCGCTGCCGTCACCCGGTCCGCCCGGAGCGTGAACACCCGCCCCAGGGCCTCGGACGCCTCGGGGCGCGGCATGGACTGGCTCGTCCGCACCAGGGTCTCGATCAGGGTCTGCAGATCCTGAACGTAGGAGGGGGCGCGGTCGTTCAGGATCACGAGATCGACCGCCAGGCGCTTCATCCGCCAGTAGGCGTGCGCCCGCAGCAGCTGCCGCACGATGCCGATGTCGTCGGCCTCGTCGATCTCCACGAGGACGATGGGCAGGTCCCCCGAGATCCCGTGCGCCCAGAGCGCTGCGACCCCTTCCGCCCGGCGCGCGAACACCTCGGCGGAGGCGCGCAGCGCCCGATCCGCATACACGATGGACCCGCCGAGCGTCTGGAACAGGTGGGCCTCGTCGGGCCCGATGCCGAGGTGGTGCTGCTGGACCTGCGCCTGCGTCCAGGCGAGGGTGGCGACCCGCTCGAACGTCGTGACGTCGTGGTACTTGTCCGCGAGGTCGAGCACCGCGCTCCGCGAGGGCGCCACCAGCGTGGAGAAGACTACGCGGACCGTCTTGCCGGGGCGCACGCGGACCCGGCGCCGGAGGCTGACAATCGGGTCGAGCACCGAGCCGACCGTATTGGACAGCTCTCCGCCCTCCGTCTCCGCCTGGGGGGCGCGCACGCGGCGTCCCCGCCCGAGGAACTGCCCGCGATCGGTTTCCCACTCCAGCTCGCCGATCGTCTCGCCCTCCACCGCGAGGACATGGGCGAGCCAGATCTCGGCGTCTTCCGGCGCCCGCTGCCGCCGCGTGGCGAGCAGCGTGTCCCGCTCGGCGATGCTCTCGGTCTGGATGAACAGACTCGAGAACGCGCGGTGGGCCGCGTCCCCCGCGGCCGGCGCCAGCACGATCTCCGCGTACGACGTGACCTCGATCTCGCGGGTCCGCGCGCCGTGGTTCGTGAGCGAGACCCGGCGCACTTCGGCGTCGTCCTCCGACGACACGATGACCTCGAGCTGGGTCGCGATCGCCCCGTCGCGGCGGATGAACTCCGCGCGGTCCTCGGTAAAGGAGACGTCGTAGCTCTCCGGCGTTTCCCCGCTCGGCTGGAAGCCTGCCGACCAGCGCTCGCCGCTCGCGACGTCGCGGAGCAGGATGTACGAGCCGGTGTCGTCGCTGGTCGCATCCTCGCGCCACCGCGTGATCGCGAGGTCCCCCCAGCGGCTGTAGCCCGACCCCGCGGCGGTGATCATCACGGCGTAGCGGCCGTTGGACAGGAGCTGGGTCCGTGGCGTCGCGCTGTACGGGGAGGAGAAATGGCGGGTCTGCGGCGGCACCAGCTCGCGCACGTCCCCCACGGGCGCGTCCACCCGCGGCCGGGCGACGGCGACGTCGCGCGGCGTCCGCTCCTGCAGCAGCAGCTCGCTGGCCCGTACGATGGGCTCGGCGTGGAAGCGCGAGCGCATGACGCCGCCGAGCAGCACATTCGAGATCGCGACGATCACCATGGCCTGGTGGTGGGCCATGTACATGCGCACCACTTCCCGCGCCGTGTCGGCGGGCAGCCGCGTCGGCGTGTAGTCCACCGACTCGTAGAACCCGTACTGCCCGTCGGCGCCGGCGCCGGCGAGGGCCCGGAAGTTCCGCGCCGCCGCCTGCGGCTCGAACATTGCCGCCAGCGCCGTGGCGTACGGCGCGACCACGACGTCGTCGCCGAGGCCGCGCTTGAGGCCGAGCCCGGGCACGCCGAAGGTCGAATACTGGAACGTCATCGCCAGGTCGCGCACGTAGTATCCCGACTCCGACACGCCCCACGGGACGCCGCGCTCGACGCCGTAGTCGATCTGGCGCTGGACCACGAGGTGGCACGTCTGCTCGAGGAGGCTGCCCAGCGGCGAGCGCATGACCAGGGCGGGCATCAGGTACTCGAACATCGATCCCGACCACGACATCAGGACCGAGTCCCTCCCCACCGGCGTCAACAGGCGGCCGAGCCGGAACCAGTGCCGCACCGGCACGTCCCCTTTGGCGATCGCGACGAAACTCAGCAGCCGGGCCTCGGACGCGAGCAGGTCGTAGCGTCCCGGGTCGAGGGTTCGATCAGCCAGCCGGTACCCGATCGCGAACAGCATCCGCGTCCGGTCGAACAGAAAGCCGAACTCCATCGCCGTGACCATCCCGCGAGCATCGGCGGCGAGCTGGGTCAGGCGCTCTGTGAGCGCGACCGCGGCGGCGGCGGAGCGCTCGAGACTGCCGGCGAGCGCGTCCAAGGCCCCGAGTCTGGCGGCCGTCACCTCGCCGGCAGTGACCATCGCCGCGCGCACCCCCGCGAGATCACGGAGCACGGCGTCGCAACGGCCGGGGAGCTCCGCCAGCGATGCCCCCGCCAGCCGTTCCATGAGCGGCGCGGCCGCCTCGTCGATCCGCAGCCGGGCCCAGGGCATCAGCACCTCGAGATCGCGGACGTGCGTCTCCACCGCCCCGAGCAGCGCCTCCGCTCCCTCCTGCACCGGATGCGCGGTCTCGGGGCCGCCCAGGTCCCGCGCACAATTCGCCGCCGTCCGGGCGGCCGCCTCGAGCTCGGCCAGCCGCGCGGCCCATTCAGCCGGCTCTCCGGGGTCCCAGGCGACAATCGTCAGGACGACGTCGAGCGCTTCGTCGAGGCGCCGCCGCTCGGCGAGCCCGCCGGTCCCGCCGTCCGCCGCCCTGTGCCCGGCCTCCCGCAGCAGGAGCGCGGCATCGGCGATGCCGGAAAGCGCCGCCCGCCCGCGCGCGGCCTGGTCCGTCATCTCCCGGCAGGCGTTCGCCAGCGTGAGGAGGGAGCCGGCGAGATTGCCGCTGTCCACCGAGGAGAGGTACTTCGGCTCGAGGGGACGGCCGTCCCGGGTGTCGTACCAGTTGTAGAGGTGCCCGTGATGGTGCTCGAGCCCCTTCACGGTGCGGAGCGTCGTCTCGATCCGATCGACCGCGTCGAGGGTCCCCACCCATCCGAAGTCGCGGGCCGACACGACCGCGAGCAGATACAGCCCGATGTTGGTGGGCGAGGTGCGTTGCGCGACCACCGGTTGCGGCGTCTCCTGGAAATTGTCCGGCGGCAACCCGTGGGTGTCCGCCGTCACGAACCTCGTGAAGAATTCCCAGGTGCGCCGGGCGATGAGGCGGAGCGCGCGCGCGTCGTCCGGGGACAGCGGAACGGTCCGCGCCCCCGGCCCCGGACGACTCGCCCAGCGCGCGATGGCGGGCGCGAGTCCCCACAACACCAGGATGGGCACCGCGACCGGCGACGCGCCGGGGCGCCGCCACCAGACCAGCCCTGCGGCCAGCACCGTGAGGACGATGCCGCCGGCCATGCGGCGATAGAACCCCGCGACGGTGAGCGGGACGCGCGACGCTGCGTACACCATCGTCTGCCATTCCAGCATCGGCCCGCGCGTCACATAGAGGCGCCCCAGCGTCCGCACGACGGCGTCCGCCATCAGCCACGCCTGATGCGCCATGGTCGTGAGGGTGAGCGCCATCTGGCCGACGGCGGACCGGAAGTCGCGTGCGACCGCGCGAATGTGGCTCCGCTTGGAGATCCCCGGGGTGCGGGGCAACACGCCGGCGAAGGCCGGGAGCAGCGGGGGAACGGCGATGACCGCCAGCACGAAGGCCGTCCACAGCGCGGGCGACGAAAGCGGCCAGGCCCATCCGCCCACCAGCGTGAGAAACGCGGCCGGCATGGACAGCGTGCGCCGGAGGTTGTCCAGCATCTTCCAGCGGCCGACCGGCGAGAGGCGTTCGCGCAGGATCCAGGGCAGCAGCTGCCAATCGCCGCGCGCCCAGCGGTGCTGGCGCGCCGTCGCCGTCAGATAGTTCGCCGGGGCGCTCTCGAACAGCGCGACGTCGGTCACCAGGCCGGCGCGCGCGAACAGCCCCTCGAACAGGTCGTGGCTCAGCAGGGTGTTGTCGGGCACCCGTCCGGCCAGCGCCGCCTCGAAGGCGTCGACGTCGTAGATCCCCTTGCCGGTGTAGGAGCCCTCCCCGAACAGATCCTGGTAGACGTCCGACACGGCCGCCGCGTAGGGGTCGATCCCCGACATCCCCGAGCCGAGCCGCTGGAACACGGAGCCCCCGCGGCCCGGGAGCGGCGGGGTCACCCGCGGCTGCAGGACGGCGTACCCCTCCACCACCCGCCGCGTCTCTTGATCGAGCCGCGGCCGGTTGAGCGGGTGCGCCATCGTTCCGACGAGCCGCTTGATCACGCCGATCGGGAGGCGGGTGTCGGCGTCGAGCGTCACCACGTAGCGCACCCCGCCCGGTGCGACCGGCGCGCCCCCGTCCGCGGGGAGGAAGCTCGTGTCGCCGGCGCCGCGCAGCAGGCGGTTCAGCTCGCGGAGCTTGCCGCGCTTGCGCTCCCATCCCATCCAGAGGCGTTCGCGCGCGTTCCACAGCCGCCGGCGGTGAAACACGAAGAAGCGCGCGCCGCCGTCGGGCGCGGGCCCGTGGCGGGCGTTCAATCGCACGATGCCGTCCCGGGCCGCGGTGAGGATCTCCTCGTCTCCGGGCGCGTGCTCGGTGGCCGCGTCGGGCCAATCGGAGACCAGCGCGAACCGCACGTCGCCATCGGCATTCGCGAGATAGTGCACTTCGAGCCGCTCGACCTGCGCCTCGACGTCGGCGCGTCCGGAGAGCACCGTCGGCACCGCCACCATGGTCCGGGACTCCGTCGGCACGCCGGCGGGCCACTCGAGTCGCGGCAGGATATCCGGTGTCACGACCGCGGTGACGATGCGATTCACCACTGCGACCGCGAGATCCGACGCGGGGACCAGCGCGAGCACCCCCAGCACGACCACCCCCAGCAGGGGCAGGTGAGTGGCGGAGGCGAGGCTCAGGAGCACGGCGAGGAGTCCCGCGGTGACCAGGAACAGCGTTCCGAGATACCCGGGGGTCGCGGCGTCGATGAGGGCGCGCCTAAGCCGGAGCCACAGCCGCGGGCGGAAGCCCGCCGCACGTTCGAAGTCCCGCCGGCCGCCGCCGACGAGATAGAACCCGGGGTCGGCCCGGCGTGCGTCGCGCACCCCGCTTGCGCCCGGCGGTCGCTCGCGCGCCCGGGCGGCCTGGGCCAGCGCCTCCCGCGCCACGTCGAGCTCGGTGCGCCCCGACCCGCGCGCGAGCGCCTCGATCGCGTGGCGATAGCTGTCGCGGCTGGCGAAGTCCATCGCCGCGAAGTCGCTGCCGGCGCGGAGCGCCGCGTCCACCAGGCTCACGCTCTCGAAGAAGGCCGTCCAGTCCAGCGCTGACATCAGCCGCATGCTGGTGATGATGTTCCGCACCGTCACCGTCATCGCCGCCTGCCGCTGGTGCTCGACGAGCGCGATCTCGTCGGCGGTCGTCCCCTGCGCCGCGAGCCGCTGGTGCAGCCAGGCGAGCGCGGGCGTCACCGCCGGATCCTGGTCCCGCAGCCGCTGGACCAGCTCGACCGCGAACGCGGTGACCAGCCGCGGACTGTCGTCGCGGGACATCACCGCCGCGACCGACTGCACCCCGCGCCCGCGCAGCCCGAGCAGCTCGTCGGCGAGCGCGTCGGCCTCCTGACGCGCCGCGCGCCCCCGGACGAGCGCGACCGCCAGGCGCCGCAGGTTCTCCACCAGGACCACGCGCAACGAGATCGTGACGGCCCACAGCTCGCCGATGGTGAGCGGCTGCACTCGCTGGTAGGCCAGCACGAAGCGGCGGAGCATCTCGGGATCGAAGCGGCTGTCGGTGTGTGCGACGAAGGCCCACGCGATGCCATAGACCCGGGGGTAGCCGGCGAGCGGGCCGTCGGCCAGCGCGGGAAGCTCCCGATAGAAGCCTACGGGCAGATCGTCACGGATCTCGCGCAGCTGCTCGTCGACGACGAAGAAGTTGTCGACCAGCCACTCCGCGGCGGGCGTGATCCAGTGCTCCTCGCGGACCGCCTCGGCGATCGTTCGGTTCGCCTCGCGCAGCACCCGGCCGTTGTCGTCGACCCGCGGCAGCAGCGGGCGCCGCGGCTCCAAGCCGCTCGTGACCCGCTGCGCGGCGGCGAGGCTCTCGGCGTGCTGCTCGAGGCGCTCGATGCCGAACAGCTCCGAGCGGATCGGGTCTTCGAGGGCGGGAAGCGACGGGAAGAAGAGCGGGAGCGGAACGCGCACGGGTTAGCCGCCGGGGCGGGTCGTCTCGGTCTGGAAGGAGCGCCCGGGCAGCCGAGCCACAGCGCTGCCAACGGTGGCGCCTGTCGGCATGATACGTGACGTTACCCCCGCGAACGGGCCGCGGTCAACCGACTCCCTGCGATGTAGGCGTCCCGCGCACCGCCGCGTCCCGATGTGAAAGAGCCACACGCGTGCTGCCGACGTGTGGCTCGATGTTCCCCCCCGGGGCCCGTCGCGGCGTCAGGTGACGACGACCGAGTTCTCGCTGCCGTAGGGGTTCGGGACGTACTTGTCCGCCTTGGGATCGTTCTCCCAGCGCTTCCCGTCGATCAGGTACCGGAAGCCGTACTCGTGCCCGGGCTCCAGCAGGATCTCGGTCTTCCACGTCCCGTTCTTCTGGCGGCGCATGGCCTTGAACGCCTGCCAGTCGCTGAAGTCTCCCACCAGGTGCACGGCGCTCGCGCCGGGCTCGGGCAGGACGAAGGTGACGCGGATGTGACCGTTTCTGGGAACCGGGGTCTTGGCGAGCATACGTACCTTCCTGAGAATGGTCTCGGGTCTCTACCCGCGCCGGAGACGTCGGGTTCCGGCTCGGCCGGGACGTTACCGGACCGTGACTGCGGTAATCGCAGTCATGCGCGCTCAGGGTTAGACTTCACCTCTCTCTAGATGTTGGCGGGACGGTGGCTGAGGAAACAAAGCGGCGGCTGAACTGGTCGTCCGCGTGGCGGGAAGCCCGCCAGATCCTGTGGCGGCACCGGGTCTATCTCGGCATCGGCCTCGCCGTGATGCTGGTGAACCGCCTCGCCGGCCTGGTCCTGCCCGCCACGTCCAAGATCCTGATCGACGACGTCGTGGGGAAGCACGAGGGGCAGTACCTCGTGCCGCTGGCGCTGGCGGCCGGTGCGGCCACGCTCGTGCAGGCCGTGACGTCGTTCGCCCTCTCGCAGGTCCTTGGCGTCACCGCCCAGCGCGCCATCACCGACATGCGCCGCGAGGTCGAGGCGCACGTGATCCGCCTCCCGGTCCGCTTCTTCGACTCGACCAAGAGCGGCGTCCTGATCTCGCGCATCATGACCGACGCCGAGGGGATCCGGAACCTCGTCGGCACCGGCCTCGTCCAGCTCACCGGCGGGCTCGTGACGGCGACGATCGCGCTGGTCGTGCTCTTCTACCTCAACTGGCGCCTCACCGCGAGCACCATCGTGATCCTCGGGGTGTTCGGCGGGCTGATGGCGTACGCGTTCACGAAGCTGCGGCCGATCTTCCGCGAGCGCGGCCAGATCAACGCCGAGGTGACCGGCCGGCTCGGCGAGTCGCTGGGCGGCATCCGCGTGGTGAAGTCGTACGTGGCCGAGCGGGGGGAGAAGCTCGTCTTCGCGCGCGGCGTGAACCGGCTGTTCCGCAACATCGCGAAGACGGTGACCGGCACCTCCGCCCTCGGCGCGGCGGTCACGGTGATCACCGGCGGGATCGGGGTGCTGATGATCCTCGTCGGCGGCAACGCGATCCTCGCGGGCCGGATGACGCTCGGCGGCTTCGTGATGTACGTCTTCTTCGTCGGCCTCGTCGCGGCGCCGCTGGTCAGCATCGCGTCCATCGGCACGCAGGTCTCCGAGGCGTTCGCCGGGCTCGACCGCATCCGCGAGCTGCGCCAGACCGTGACGGAGGACGAGGAGGACGCGAGCCGCGGCGCCGTGGGCGACGCGCTCCGGGGCGAGATCGCGTTCGAGAACGTCGTCTTCGCCTACGATCCCGGCGTGCCGGTGCTCAAGGGCGTGTCGTTCCGCGCGCCCGCGGGCTCGACCACGGCGCTGGTGGGGCCCTCGGGCTCGGGGAAGAGCACGCTGATCAGCCTGGTGATGGCGTTCGCGCGGCCGGAGTCGGGGCGGATCCTGGTGGACGGGGCCGACCTGGCCGCCCTGCGGTTGCGCGACTACCGCGCGCACCTCGGGGTGGTGCTGCAGGACAACTTCCTGTTCGACGGCACGATCGCGGAGAACATCAGCTTCGCGAAGCCGCACGCGTCGCGCGCGGAGATCCTCGAGGTGGCGCGCATCGCGCACTGCGACGAGTTCGTGGACCGCTTCGAGAAGAAGTACGACACGATCGTGGGGGAGCGGGGCGTGAAGCTCTCCGGCGGCCAGCGCCAGCGGGTGGCCATCGCGCGGGCGATCCTCGCGAACCCCAAGATCCTCATCCTCGACGAGGCCACGTCGAGCCTCGACAGCGAGAGCGAGGCGTTGATCCAGGACGGCCTCAGGCGGCTCCGGCACGGGCGCACGACCTTCGTGATCGCGCACCGGCTGTCCACCATCCGCAGCGCGGACCAGATCTTGGTGCTGGATGACGGCAGGATCGTGGAGCGGGGGAGCCACAAGGACCTGCTCGCCGCGGGCGGCCGCTACCGGCAGCTCTACGACAAGCAGTACGCCTTCGAGACCGACCGCTTCATCAATCCGGGCGAGGATTTCACGCCGGAGCCGGAGCCGCCCGCCGTGCCGCCAGCCGCACCCGTCAGGCCGGGGGCGCTGTAGGGAGGATCGGGATGACCGGCGCTGATGCGCGGTCTTGCGCCGTCCCGCGTCCGTTGCGCACCTCGGAAGGCCGAGCGGCAACGCTGTTGACCTCAGCTATCGCGAGGAGTTTCGCGACCTCTTCGAGGCGCACTTCGGCCGCCTTGAAGCCCGGTTGGCGCAGCAGACAGCCGAACTGCGCTCGGATTTCGACGTGACGCTGCAGCGTCAGGAGACGCGGCTGATCCGCTGGATGTTCGGGTTCTGGATCGGCGCCTGGGTCACGATAGCGGGCACGGTCTTCGCGCTCCAGCGCCTGCACTGAACGGCCGCGGACCAGGCCCGCTGACGGCGGGCCCTCGGCGGTTGTAGATTCCCCGCGCACGGGACGTGGCGCAGCTCGGTAGCGCACCTGAATGGGGTTCAGGGGGTCGCGGGTTCAAATCCCGCCGTCCCGACT
>Ga0187849_1004246_pt1 | contig 12033 bp, 13 predicted proteins | sample June2016WEW_4_10_2_FD_132412 | JGI IMG/M metagenome (GOLD analysis project Ga0187849, IMG submission 132412) | Peatland microbial communities from SPRUCE experiment site at the Marcell Experimental Forest, Minnesota, USA - June2016WEW_4_100 | ecosystem: Environmental > Terrestrial > Soil >... | reverse complement strand
CTCGCCGACCACATCGCCCTGGCGCTGGTGCGGCTGCGGACGCTGGACCATCGCCTTCGATTCGGCGGCATCGACCCGTCGCGCTGGCTGTTCGACCGCGAGTGGCTGCATTTGCGGCTGGAGGAGGAAGTGGAGCGGGCGCAACGGTACCAGCATTCGCTCACGCTGCTGCTGTTCGTGTTCGAAAACCTGGACGAGGTGGCGAAGAGCGCCGGAAGACACCAGACGGAGGTCTTCCTGCGCAAGGCGGCCGCCGTCATCCGCAACCAGATTAGGGGCCCGGACGTCTTGGCCGGCTACGGCACAGCGAGCATAGCCGTCCTTATGACCGAGACGTCAAAGGCTGCGGCCGCAGAGGTGCAGCTTCGTATAGCCTCGCGGCTGTTCAGAATGCGATTCGCCGTGGATGGCCCGCAGCCGCTGCTTTTCCTGGGCGCGGCGAGCTGTCCGGATGACAGCGACTCGGCGGCCGGACTCCTCAAAGCGGCGGAATCGAGCCTCTCCGCGTACGAAGATGCCGGGCGGCTGCAGCAGTCGGCCTGATCTCGTCCAACCGACCCTTTCATCTCCACTCTTTAGAGCTCTCCTTCCCCACTCTTGATATAATGGGCGTTGGGGTACTTGGGATGGAGCCACAAGCGAAGCGATTGCTCGTCATAGGCGGGGGCGCCGCGGGCATGAGTGCGGCGGCCGCGGCGCGTCGCCGTCAGCCGGAGGCTGAGATCGTCGTCATCGAGCGCGGCCCTCGCGTCTCGTTCATGCTCTGCGGGCTGCCCTACTTCATCTCCGACGTCGTCAAGGATGAGGAAAGCCTTGTCGTCTACGAGGCGGGCTACTTCCGCACGGAGCGTCAGATCGACGTCCGCACCGGCTGCGAAGTCAAAGGCATCGACGCCCAGGCGCACACCGTCGAATGCATCGACGTGGCGACGCGGGAGAAAGAGGTCCTCGGCTACAAGAAGCTCGTCATTGCGGCGGGCGCCCAGCCCATTCTGCCCGGCATCCGCGGCCTGGAGCTCGGCGGCGTGTTCGCGCTCCGGACGCTGGACAGCGCCATCGCCGTCAAGCAGTTCATCACCCGCAGACCCGTCAAGCGGGCCGCAATCATCGGCGCCGGCTACATCGGCCTGGAGATGGCGGAGGCGCTGACGACCGCCGGCGCGCTGACGACAATGATCGAGGCCAGCGACACGGTGCTGCCGATGAGCGAGCCGGAGATCGGCGAGCTGATCGAAGAGGAGTTGCGGGGCCACGGCGTCGAGTTGCTCAAGCGGCGCCTGGCGCTCAGCTTCGAAGGCGCTTCCGGCACAGTCGATCGGGTGGCGACCGACGGCGGCGACGTGGCGGCGGAGATGGTGCTGATTGCCGCCGGCGCGCGCCCCGATTCCGCCGTTGCCCGAGAGGCCGGCGTCGCCCTGGGCGAGATCGGTGGCATAGCGACAGATGAGATGATGCGCACGAACGTTGCCGACATCTACGCCGCCGGCGATTGCGTGGAGTCGCGCAACGTGCTGACCGGAAAGGCAATCTTCCTTCCGCTGGGTACAACGGCGAACAAGCAGGGCCGAGTGGCCGGCGATAACGCGATGGGCGGCCGCGCCACATTCCCGGGCATAATGACCACACTTGCCTTCAAGGTCTTCGACCTGGAGGTAGCACGGACCGGCCTCTCCCACGACCAGGCGCGTTCGGCCGGGTTCACGCCCGTGAGCGCGGTCATCCGCTTCCCGTCGCGCTCGCCATTCTATCCGCGCGCCGAGACGTTGACCGTCAAGCTCATCGCCGACGAGCGCAGCGGCCGGCTGCTGGGGGCGCAGATGGCAGGACACGGGACCGTCGCCAAGCGGATCGACGTCGTCGCGGCGGCGTTACATGCGAAGATGACAGTCGCCGATCTGTTACAACTCGACCTGACGCACGCGCCGCCGTTCGCCAACGAATGGGAGGGAATCCAGCTCGCCGCTCAGGCGATTGCCCATCACCGGGTGAGATCGGCTTCCGCGCCTTCGACCCGTCCTGTAAGATAGCTCTATGACGTTCCTCCCGCGTCGCATCCGAAACCGGCTGGCGATCAGTTTGCCGTTGTCGATAGCGCTCATCGTCTGCTTGACCGCGGGCGCCGCCTGTTCTTTGAACTCGAGCCCGGCGAAGACGCCGACGCCCTTGCCGACGATGACGCGAACTTCAACCGCCACGCCAACCGCGACGAGGACGGCGACCGCCACCGCTACTTCGATTCCCACCGCCACCTCTACGCCGCAGCCGACGACGGCCGTGGTGCCGCTGCAAGCTACGCCGACGGAAGTTGCCGTTCAGGCGCCTCCTCCCGTGGCCACTTCCACGCCAGGCCCGTCGGCGTCTCCTGCGGGCACGTCGGACCTGTTGCTGGTGCCGCCGGAGATCGCCCAGGGCGAGACGACGACAGTTGAGGTCGCCGGGCAGGGCGCGGCGGGCGCCGTCGCCTTCGTCGACAACGTCAATTATCCCCTAGTGTCGCACGGGCCCGACTTCTGGGGCATCATTGCGACCCAGGCCGATGCGGCGGTCGGCGTCCACCCCGTCACGGTGCAACTGCTCGACAGCGGCGGCAACGTCATCTCGCAGCTCGCGGCGCAACTAACGGTAGACGGCGGCGGCTATCAGGTGGAGAACATCGACCTTCCGGCGGACGTCAACAACTCGCTCGATCCGGCGCTCGTCCAGCAGGAAAACGACGCCCGGGCGGCGACTTTCGCCCAGTTCACCAACCAGAAGCTGTGGTCGGGGCCGTTCATCTGGCCGGTGCCGCCGGACGTGATCACCGATCCTTTCGGCATCCGGCGTAGCTATAACGGCGGACCCGTCAGCAGCTTCCATCAGGGAATAGACATCGCAGCGGACGAAGGCGTGCCGATAGTGGCCAGCAACAGCGGTCGCGTGGCGTATGTCGCTTACGGCCCGACGCACGGCAATTGCGTGATCATCGACCACGGCGACGGCGTGTTCAGCGGCTACAGCCACATGTCCAGGTTCAACGTGCAGGTCGGGCAGATGGTGAACAAGGGCGATGTCATCGGCTTCGTCGGCAGCACCGGCATGGCCACCGGCCCGCACGTCCACTGGGAGATCGACGTTCGTGGCGTGCCCGTAGACCCGGTCCCGTGGACGCTCCAGACGGTCGGTCCCTGAGCCTCCCTCAAGCCCCCAATTCGCCCAGCTCGTACAGTACCGCGGCCACGGCCACGATTCCGGCCGTCTCCGAGCGCAGGATGCGCCGACCCAGAGAGACGCTGCGCGCGCCGGCTGCCACCGCCGCATCCGCTTCCTCCTGCGTGAAGCCACCCTCCGGCCCGATGAAGATGCTGACAACCGCCGGCGCCTTGCCCTCGCTCGCAGCCCGGCGCAGCGCCTGCCGCAGCGAAGCGTCTTCTTCGCGTTCCCACAGGAATAGCCGCAAACCCTCCGCCGTCGACAGCGCCTCGTCTAGTGGCATCACCGGCGCAAGCTCCGGCAGCCGTGAGCGACCGCACTGCTCCGCCGCTTCGGTGACGATGCGCAGCCAGCGCTCTCTTTTCTCCGAACGCTCTTCGCCCGGCCGCACCACGGCGCGACTGGCGAGCAGCGGGACGAACCGCGCCACACCGATCTCCGTTCCCTTCTCCAGCAGCCAGTCGAAGCGCTCGCCCTTGACGACGGACTGATAGAGGACGACGCGGACTTTCGGCTCAGGAGCTCCTTCGCTCCGGCCGAGGACGGTCGCGCCGATGCTCGGTCCATCCGTGTCATCGAGCGCGACCTCATATTCGAAGCCGCTGCCGCCGAAGAGGATGACCCGGTCGCCGGCGCGCAGTCGGAGCACGTGCCGGAGCCGGTGCGACAGCTCGCCTCCCAGCTCGACATGTTCGCTCTGCAGCGTGCCCGGCGGGACGAAGAACCGGTCCATTACGTCGCCTCTATATGACCTGAAACTCTGCGGGATGAATCCCGCAGCCTGCGTCTAACGCCTCCATTGCGAAGGCTGAGGGTTTTAACCCTCAGGGCTGTTTATCTTCCACTTCAGAATCGCTCAATCGATGGATCGCTGCGTCGCCTCGAAAAGAGCCGTCCGCCAGTCGCCCTCGGCGATGGTGTCGACGATGCGGCCGCGTGCGTCTTCGAGCGCGCTCCGGCACTCGTCCATCCGCTCGCAGCCGATCCCGCCGGCAATGCCCAGGCCGCCGTCATTCACCGCCGCGACGAGGTTGCCGGCAAGCTCCATGATTACCGCGCTGCTGATGTTGGCGACAACGCAGTCGAACCGAGAGCGCGGTATCGCCGCCGGCCACGCCTCGCCCAGACTTCCTTCCGCAACCGTAACACGCGAGCCCACACCATTCGCGACGACGTTCTCCCTGGCGATTTCGACTGCCAGCGGATCATTATCGAGCGCGATGACTTCGGCGCCGAGCAGCGCGCCAGCGATGGCCAGGATGCCGGAACCCGTGCCCAGATCAAGCAACCGTTGCCCGGGCTTCAGGTGCTCCGCCAGCGCGAGAAGGCACATTCGCGTCGTTGGGTGCTGGCCGGTGCCGAACGCCATGCCCGGATCGAGCGTGATCACCTTCTCGTCGGCCTTCGGACGATAGCGCCGCCAGCGCGGCACAACGACGAACGGCCCGATGCGCTGCTGTCGAAAGTACTTCTTCCAGGAGTTAGCCCAGTCCTCGTCGTGGACGGTGCGAGTGTGGACGGCCTCCGGCAGGCGCGCGAGGTCGAGCCGCGACAGGGTGCGTCGCAAGGCGCGGCTGCGGGCCGAAAGGCGGGAGTCGCGGGGCAGATACGCCTTAAGCGAGACGGCCCCGTCGCTTGCCTCGATGGCGACGCCGCCGGCGTGCGCGCGCAGGACGTCGCTCACGGCTTCTTCGTCGTCCGGCGCGACGACAACGGCGATCTCCAGCCAGTCCAAGTCGGGTCCTTCGCCTATCGGGCGCTAGCCGCCGAAGGTATCCTTCACCTTGCCGATGAAGCCCTTGCCGTCGCCGTGACCGCCGCCGCGCAGCGAAGCGTCGAGCTCCTTGAGAAGGCGCTTCTGCTCATCGCTGAGGTGCTTCGGCGTAACGATGCTGGCGCGCACGATCATGTCACCGCGGCCACCGCCGCGCACGTGCGGCACGCCCTGCTTCTTGAGGACGAACAGGTGCCCGGACTGCGTGCCGGCGGGGATCTTCAGCGGTTTGTCGCCGTCGAGCGTCGGGATCGTCACTTCGTCGCCCAGGGCCGCTTGCGTGAAGCTAACGTCGAGGTCGAGGAGGATGTCGTCGCCCTCACGCTTGAACAGCGCGTGCTCCTGGACCGAGAGAACGACGTACAGGTTGCCGCGGCCGCCGCCGTACGCGCCCATCTCGCCTTCGCCGCCGATGCGGATCTGCGTGCCCTCTTCGACGCCCGCGGGTATGCGGACCTCCAGCTTGTGGTTCTTCTTCTCATGCCCGCTGCCGTGGCACTGATGGCACGGCTTGTCGACAACGCGGCCCTCGCCACCGCAGCGGTCGCAGGTGGTGACGTTGATGAACTGGCCGAAGATACTGCGCTGGGCGCGCCGTATCTCCCCGCTGCCGTTGCAGACCGGGCACTTGCGCGGCTCGCTGCCGGGCTCGGCGCGCAGTCCGTTGCAGCGGGAGCACGCCTCCTCGCGACTCATCTCGACCTCCTTCGCCGTGCCGAAGACCGCCTCCTCGAACGTGAGCGCCAGCCGGTATCGCAGGTCGCCGCCGCGCTGAGGCTGGCGACGGCGCGACCGGGCGCCGCCGAAGAAGGCGTCGAAGATGTCGCCGAAGCCGCCGATGTCGAACCCTTCGAACGTGCGCGCGAAGGGGCTCTCCGCGCCGGCGTGCCCGAAGCGGTCGTAGACGGCGCGACGCTCGGGGTCGGAGAGCACCTCGTAGGCTTCGTTTACCTCTTTGAAGCGCTCCTCCGCGCCGTCCTCGCGATTCTTGTCCGGATGGTACTTCATCGCCAGGCGTCGAAAGGCGCGTTTAATCTCGTCGTGGCTGGCGTTCTTAGGCACGCCGAGAAGGTCGTAGTAGTCGAGTTTAGTAGCCATAGTTTAGCATCGGTTGAATCGGATTCCGCGCCGATCAACCTATGATAGCAGATTCGCGATAGAGTTTCACATGGAGTCCGGGTGGGTTGTCTGGGGCGGTCGACGCCCTCGCTAGACCAGCGACGCCACGAAATCGCCCATCTGCGACGTGCTCATCCCCATGCGCCCGGCATTCAGCGACTTGATCTTCCCGCTCGCCAGCGCCTTGACGATTGCCTGCTCGATGCGGTCCGCCGCCTGCTCCTCGCCCAGCTCGGCGACCAGCATCTGCACGGCGCCGATGGCCGCCAGCGGGCAGATGACGTTCTGGCCCGTGTACTTCGGCGCGCTGCCGCCGATGGGCTCGAACATGGAGACGCCCTGCGGATTGATGTTGCCGCCCGCGGCGATGCCCATCCCGCCCTGAATCATCGCGCCCAGGTCGGTGATAATGTCGCCGAACATGTTCTCGACGACGATAACGTCGAACCACTCGGGGTTCTTGATGAACCACATGCAGGTGGCGTCGACGTGGGCGTACTCGCGGCGAATGTCCGGGTAGTCGGCCTCGCCGACCTCGTTGAAGGCGCGCCACCAGGTGTCGTGGACAAACGTGAGGACGTTCCTCTTGCCGACGAGGTGGAGCTGCTTCATCTTGTTGCGCTTACGCGTAAGGTCGAAGGCGTAGCGAATGGCGCGCTCGGCGCCGAAGCGCGTCGTCAGGTGCACCTGCGTCGACACCTCCTGCGGCGTCCCCTTGTACTGGAAGCCGCCCATGCCGCCGTACAGCCCCTCCGTGTTCTCCCGCACGACGATGAAGTCGATGTCCTGCGGCCCTTTGTCCTTCAGCGGGCAGTCGACGTTGGGATAGAGCTTGACCGGACGCAGGTTGATGTATTGATCGAGCTCGAAGCGGAGGCGAAGGAGGATGCCCTTCTCCAGGATGCCCGGCGCGACGTCGGGGTGGCCGATAGCGCCGAGGAAGATGCCGTCGAAGCGGCGCAGCTCGTCGATAGCGCCGTCGGGAAGCGTCTCGCCGGTGCGCATGTAGCGCTCGCCGCCGAAGTCGAAGGTTGTCGTCTCGTACTTGAAGCCGGTCGCGCTGGCGGCCGCCTCCAGCGCCTTCAGCCCTTCGCGCACGACCTCAGGGCCTGTTCCGTCGCCGGGTATTACAGCTATTCGATGCACTACCTTAATCCTTCCACTAATCCTTCTGCTCGCCCTCACGGGGCGCGGGCGCGACCTGTCAGCAGCCGGGCTCCCCGAGGTGGCCGCAGCAGTTGCTACGCGTCCGCAGCCTGATCCAGTAGTTGCGGAAGGTCAGCGCCAGCTTGCGATGCACCGGCAAGTCTGACTCCCGCCAGTTCGTGAAGAACGCCCCTAGGCTCGGTCGATTCCGCTGTCTCTCGTCCATCGCCCGCTACCTCGCTTTCCCGGCGAGTCGCTCCTTCGTGTACTGCACCAGCCCGCCGGCGCGCATCAGCTCCAGCATGAACGGCGGGTACGGCTTCGCCTGGAACGTAGTCGCCTTCGTCAGGTTGCGGATGCCGCCCGATTCGAGGTCGACCTCCAGCTCGTCGCCGGCGTCCGTGCCGTCGACCGCTTCGTCGCACTCCAGGATCGGCAGGCCGATGTTGATGGCGTTGCGATAGAAGATACGCGCGAAACTCTTCGCGATGACGCAGCTAACGCCCGCCGCCTTAATGCAGAGGGGCGCGTGCTCCCGCGATGAGCCGCAGCCGAAGTTCGTCGTAGCCACGATGACGTCGCCGGGCCGGACGCGGCGCACGAAGTCGGGATCGATGTCCTCCATGCAATGCTGAGCCAGCTCCAGCGGATCGGTCATGTTGAGGTAGCGCGCCGGAATGATCGCGTCGGTATCGACGTTGGCGCCGTACTTGTGAACGTGTCCTCGTAGAGTCATCTCAGCACCTCCTCCGGGCCCGCCAGACGGCCGGCGACGGCGCTGGCAGCGGCGACGGCCGGATTCGCCAGGTAGACCTCGGAGCGCACGTGGCCCATGCGGCCCGGAAAGTTGCGATTGCTCGTGCTGACGCAGCGCTCGCCCTCCGCCAGGATGCCCATATATCCGCCGAGGCAGGGACCGCAGGTAGTCGTCGAGACCGCACAACCGGCCTCCGCGAAGACTTCCAGCAGCCCTTCCCGCAGTGCCTCCAGATAGACATCAGTTGACGCGGGGACGACGATGCAGCGCACGTTCTCGTGCACCTTGCGACCGCGCATGACCGACGCGGCGAGTCGCAGGTCGGCGAGGCGGCCGTTGGTGCAACTGCCGATGAACACCTGGTCGATCTCGACCCGCGGAGCCTCGCTTAGCGGAACCGCGTTCGCCGGCGACGACGGCAGCGACACCATCGGCTCCAGCGTCGACACGTCGTACTCGTGGACGGCCTGGTAGGCTGCGTCGGCATCGGGCTGGTACAGCTTCCACTCGCGCTTGGCGCGGGTCCGGACGTAGTCCAGCGTGACGTCATCAGGCGTCATCAGACCGGCCTTGCCGCCGGCTTCTATCGCCATGTTGGACATAGTGAAGCGGCCCTCCATGCCCATATCCGCCAGCGCCTCGCCCTGGAACTCCATCGCGCAATAGAGCGCGCCGTCGACGCCGATGTCGCCGATTGTGTAGAGAATAACGTCCTTGCCGCCGACCCAGCGGCTCAGCTTGCCGTGGTAGACGAACTTGATCGTCGGCGGGACGCGCATCCAGATATCACCGGTCGCCATCGCGCAGGCGATGTCGGTGCTGCCCATGCCGGTCGCGAAGCAGCCGAGAGCGCCGTAAGTGCAGGTGTGCGAGTCGGCCCCCACGACAACGTCGCCCGGAAGCACCCAGCCGTGGTCGGGCAGCAGGACGTGGTCGACGCCGGCGCGACCCTGCTCGTAGTAGACCGCGCCCTGGTCGAGGGCGAAGCGTCGCATGACCTTGGCGTTCTCCGCACTCTGAATGTCCTTGTTCGGTATGAAGTGCGACGGTATGAAGGCCACGCGCTGCGGGTCGAACACGCGCTCCACGCCGAGCTTGCGGAACTCCTGGATCGCCAGTGGCGCCGTTACGTCGTTCGACATCACGAAATCGACGCGCACGTTCACCAGCTCGCCGGGCGAAACCGCGTCGCGGCCGCAGTGGGCAGCGATTATCTTCTCACTGAGTGTCATTCTCATAGCTTTCTCTCTCTCGTCTAATCCGCGTATTCGTCGAGACAGAGCACGGGGGGCCGGTCCAGAAACCGTTCACCGCGCGCCGTGAGCGGTCGCCGACTCAACCGGTCAACAGCATTACGCCAGCGCTTATCGTTGGTGATTGTTACGTCGCACTCGGCGACCGTTCCCGTTGCCAGCACAATCGAATCGGCTACTTCCAGACCCTCGGCCCTGGCCAGGGCAGCTTCCATAACGATGGGGCGGGACACATCGACGATTTCGATTTGGGGCCTTAGCTCTGTCAACTCTATCACTCGGTTAGCACTCTGCAGGTCATTCGTCTTTATTGCTTTTGCCAGCAGTTCCATCTGCACAATTGCCGACGCCAGCGCCTGCAGGGTCCCTTCAAAGACTAGCCGGAAGAGACCGGCCACAAGCTCAGATCGACTCGGCTCATCCTCCAAATAGTATATGAAGATGTTGGTATCAAGGTTCGCTCGCCGGCAGCGCGAGAGCCTCTCTAGGAACCGATCTTTTCCTGACGGCGACGCCAACTGGCCCTCTCTTTTCGAACGTAAGCGTCCATCTCCTCGCGAGTGTTCCCATAGACGCCCTTCATGCTGCCTCGGAAATACTCAACCCAGTCCTCCGGTTCTGGACGCAGAACGATCCGGTCATCTTCCAGCCGCACCATGAGCCTGCGTCCTGGCTGCAGCCCAAGACGGCGCACTACCGCCACCGGCAAAGTAATCTGGTTCTTGCTCGATAGCGTGGCCCTGGCTTCCGGCAGCCGTTCGGCGGCCGACGCAAGATACTCCAGAACGGCTTCTCCTACTTTACTTGGGCGACTTACCTTTGGCATCGCTCGTTTCTCCTTTACTAGGGCAATGCTACTTTACTCCGCCTGGTTTGTCAAGTAGATGTCGCCTGGCTCTGGACCTGCGGCATGCGGTTAAGGGCGTTCATCAGCGCCTTCGCCGCCGCGACGACGATGTCAGTGTCGGCGCCGCGGCCCACGTAGGTGTTGCCGTCGGCCTGCACGCGCACCAGCACCTCGCCCAGGGCGTCGATGCCGGCGGTGATGCTCTTCACCGAGAACTCGAGCAGCTTGTTGGGCACGCCGACCACGCCGTCGATCGCCTTGAAGGCAGCGTCAACGGGGCCGGTGCCGGTGGACGTCCCGATGATCTCGCGCCCCCCCGGCGCTTTGATTCGCACTGTCGCCGTTGCGACGAGCTGGTTGCCGCAGGAGACCTGCAGCAGGTCGAGGTGATACGTCTCCTCTACTGTGCGCAGCTCGTCGCCCATCAGCGCCTCGATGTCGCGGTCGTCGATCTCCGCTTTCTTGTCGGCGAGCTCCTTGAAGTTGGCGAAGGCGCGTGTGAACTCGTCGCCGGAGACCTCGTAGCCGAGGGCGCGCAGCCGGTCCCGGAAGGCGTGTCTGCCCGACAGCTTGCCGAGGACGATCTCGGCGCCGCCGGATGGCACTCCCACCTCGCGCGCGTCGATGATCTCGTAAGTCTCGCGCATCTTCAGAATGCCGTCCTGGTGAAGGCCGGACTGATGACGGAAAGCGTTGCCGCCCACTATCGCTTTGTTCGGCTGAACCACCATCCCCGTCAGGTCGGAGACGAGGCGGCTTGTCCGGTAGAGCTCCTTCGTGTTGATGCCCGTCGTGACGCCGTAGAAGTCGCGCCGCGTCTTCAGCGCCATGACGATCTCCTCCAGCGACGCGTTGCCCGCCCTCTCGCCGATGCCGTTTACGCAGCATTCGACCTGGCGCACTCCGGCGCGTACGGCGGCCAGCGAGTTTGCGACCGCCATGCCCAGATCATCGTGGCAGTGAACGGAGACAACCGCCTTATGAATGTTGGGCACCTTCGCGAATACGTAGCGAATGAAATCGGCGAACTCCTCCGGCGCGGAGTAGCCGACCGTGTCCGGAATATTGACGGTGGTCGCGCCCGCCTCGATCACCTGTTGGAGCATTTGACAGAGGTAGTCGGGATCGGAGCGGCTGGCGTCCATCGCGCTGAATTCGACGTCGGAGAGGTAGCGCTTGGCCCGCGCCACCTGGGTCCGCGCCATCTCCAGCACTTCCTCGCGGTTCTTGCGAAGCTGATGCGCCATGTGGATCTCCGAGCTCGAGATGACGATGTGAAGCCGCGGCTGCACGGCGCCTTTCAGCGCTTCCCAGCAGGAGTCGACCGCGGCGGCGTCGGCATGGGCCAGCCCAGCTACGCTGCAGTCCTTCATTTCGCGGGAAACGGCGACGACGCACTCGAAGTCGCCAGGCGAACTGACCGGAAAGCCGGCCTCGATAACGTCCACGCGCAGCTTTTCGAGCTGTCGGGCGATCTCCAGCTTGTCGGCGATGCTGAGCGCCACGCCCGGCGACTGCTCGCCGTCGCGCAGCGTCGTGTCGAAGATGATTACCTTGTCTGCCATTTTGCTCAACCTCCTTTGTGATTCCTGCGATTTGGATGAACTCGAGCGGCCCTCCTCCGTGACGACGGGGAGGGCTATCGCAGGTTGAGCAGCTGCAGACTCCGTACCTTAGGCATCCTTTTCCTCACAGTGGGCGCCTCGACGACCTGTCGCCGAGCGCCTGGCTCCCAGAGGCCTTTGGCTTCTGTCTTGAACTCCCCGTTCATAGTGCTTTGATACTCTCCACCCCGACCTGAAGGTTGCGACATCGACAAGTCAGATATCGCAATTCGTCGATCGTCGCCGACATCTATTTGGCCAGCACCGTCTCCAGATCGTTGGCGTGGCGTTGCTCGTCCCCCAGAATCGACTCCAGCAAGCGGCGGGTCACGATGTCCTTCTCT
>Ga0187849_1004245_pt1 | contig 12033 bp, 8 predicted proteins | sample June2016WEW_4_10_2_FD_132412 | JGI IMG/M metagenome (GOLD analysis project Ga0187849, IMG submission 132412) | Peatland microbial communities from SPRUCE experiment site at the Marcell Experimental Forest, Minnesota, USA - June2016WEW_4_100 | ecosystem: Environmental > Terrestrial > Soil >... | reverse complement strand
CCGCTTGCGGGAACTGCGCTACGGGCGACGACTGAAGGGACCCGAACTCGTCACGGGCGGCACTTTCAATAGCCGCAACCGCTCACGCGGCATTGGGTTCTCAAACTACGAGCGGACCCCCACAGAGAAAATCTTCGGATGGAATCGCCGGGTGAGAGTCCCCCAGGCCCGCGAGTCGAGCCACTTTCTGATTATGGGTGACACAGGAGCGGGCAAGAGCGCCTTGATTCGGGAAATGCTCCTGCAAATACAAGATCGGGGAGAAACCGCGATTGTTTACGATCCCGAACGAGAATACACCCCTCAGTTCTTTGACCCCTTGCGGGGCGATGTCATCCTGAATCCGCTGGACGCCCGTGCCCCCTACTGGACTCCGGGCGACGAGGCCCGCAACGAGCCGGAAGCGCTTACCCTAGCTGCGTCCCTCTTCCCCGACCGGCCCAACGAGCAGCGCTTCTTCACGCACGGCCCCAGGGAAATCTTCGCCCACATGGTCACCTTCAAGCCGACTCCCCATGAGTTAGCGGAGTGGATGTCGCACGATGAAGAGATTGACCGCAGGGTACGCGGGACGGAACTGGCTTCGCTCATTGCGGAGACGGCCCCAGCGCAACGCGAGGGCGTTATGGCCGAACTGAAAATGGTCGCCAAGGCGTTGAAGCTCCTGCCCAGGGAGAACGAAACCAAGCGACGGTGGAGCACCGTGCAATGGTCGAGCCAGCGCCAGGGATGGATCTTCCTAACGAGCACGAAGACGACGCGGGAACGCCTTTTGCCACTCACCAGTTTGTGGCTTGACCTACTGGTCTTACGCCTCATGGATGAAGCAATGATTATTGACCAACCCACCCTCAAAACGGTTTGGTTCATCCTGGACGAACTCGCCTCATTACAAAAACTGCCTCAGTTGCACGCCGCCATTACGCAAAACCGGAAGTCGAATAACCCCGTGGTTTTGGGCTTCCAGGGACGCAGCCAACTGGAAGTGCTTTACGGGCACGAGGCAGAGGCGATGCTCTCGCAACCGGCTACCAAGATATTTCTCCGCACCAGCGAGCCCCGCGCCGCCCGGTGGATTAGCGAGGCCATTGGCGAGGTGGAGATTGAGCAGATGCGCGAGAGCCACGGCAGCGAGCAATTCCCCCGCGATCACAAATCGAAGAACCACCAGTTGGAGCGCCGAGTCGAGCCGTTGGTGATGGCTTCAGAGATCATGGGCTTGCCCGATCGATGTGGCTTCATGAAATCGGGGAATCTAGTGGTGCAGCTAAGCTTTCCCTATCTCAAACTGCCCAAGATACAACCGGCTTTTGTAGAGCGAGGTATCGACTGGCAACCGAGCCTTGAACTCCCTGGACCGCAAGACGAGCGGACCGGCAGCAGTGGCGGGCCCGCTCAGAAACTCACCCCGCGCGAGCAAAAGCAAGGTCAGGAACAGGCCAAGCGAACGCCAAAGCGCGGCATAGGTCGTTTCTTCGAGTGAACAGCCATGATGACAATTTCCAAACCCCTGAGTGCAGGTCAAGCGCAAGCATACCATCGCGACGAGTTCGGGAACGCCCAGCAAAACTACTACACGAAAGACGACTGGATACGCGGGACTTGGCACGGCAAGCTGGCCGAGGCATACGGACTTCGCGGCGAGGTTCAGGCGGGACACTTCCAGCGCTTGAGCGAGGGTCAACACCCGATCACCGGCGAGCAGTTGGTACAGCACCAGGTCGCACGCGAGTACATGAACGAACGTGGTGATAAGGTAACGACGATGGAACACCGCGCCGCATGGGACGCCACGTTTAGCGCGCCCAAGAGCGTGTCACTGACGGCTCTGGTCGGCGGAGACGAGCGGGTGAGAGACGCGCACCGTGAGAGTGTGCAGGTTGCGCTTGACGAGTTGGAACGTTTCGTACAAGCGCGCAAAGGCCGCGACCATCCTGCCGAAACCACCGGCCAATGGGTGGCGGCCAAGTTCGAGCATGACAGCGCGAGGCCGGTAGGCGGCTACGCAGCCCCCCAGCTTCACACGCACACCGTGTTCTTCAACCTCACCGAAAGCGAAGACGGAAAGACGCACGCGATTCAGCCCCAGGAGCTTTACAGGAGCCAGCAGTATGCGACGGCAATTTACCGGTCCGAATTGGCCCAACGCCTTCAACAACTCGGCTACGAAATTGAGCAGGGGAAAAGTGGCCAGCCAGAAATCAAGGGCTACACTCAGGAGTACTTGAACGCCAGCAGCCCGCGCCGCCAGCAAATCAAGGAGCACCTTGAGGAGCAGGGCTTGCGCGGCGCGGGTGCGGCGCAGATTGCGGCACACCAGACACGTGAGGAGAAGCTCTCCGCACTGTCGCACGAGGAGATGCGCGCCCGTCACCAGGAGCTTGCGGCAGCCTTTGGTAACCAGGCGCACCGTGCAGTGCAGGAGGCCCAAGCCCGAGGCCCACGGGGCCACCAGCGCAGCGAGCAGAGGGAAACCCGCGCGCAGGAGGCCGTCACTTACGCCCGAGACAAAAACATCGAGCGTGAGGCGGTAATGGATGAACGGGCGTTGATACGCGACGCGCTACGTCGCTCTATGGGTGACTCTAGCTTCTGGGAAGTCCGGCAAAACATTGAGCACCGCTTCCGGTCAGGCGAATTCATCGAAGTGGGCCGAGAGAGTCCTAATGGTGCAGACCGAACGCTCACCACCCGCGAAATGATTGGCTACGAGCGCGACAACATTAACCGCATGAAAGCCGGGCAAGAAAGGCACGACCCCCTGGTTTCGGAAGAAGCCCGCCAGGAGTTGCCCGGTAAGTTTGGCCACCTTTCCAATAGCCAGCGCCGCGCCGTCGAAGAAATCCTCAGCAGCCAAGATCAACTGGTAGGGTTGGAAGGTGTCGCAGGGGCGGGAAAGACCACTTCGCTAGCCGCGATCCGGGAAGCCGCCGAGCGCCAGGGCTACCAGGTTGAAGGGTTAGCCCCGACTTCGCGTGCCGCGCAGCAACTTGAAGAGGCAGGCATTCAATCAAGCACCTTACAGGGCCACGCCGCCCGACCCCACCATAATGATGGGCACCGGCACCTGTACATCGTGGATGAATCGAGCCTCGCGAGCACGCGCCAAGTCAACGAATTCTTGCGCAGGTTAGAAGAACAGGACCGCGTAATCTTCGTGGGCGACACTCGCCAGCACCAGGGAGTGGAGGCCGGGCGACCGTTCCAGCAGCTTCAGGAAGCCGGGATGCACACAGCGCACCTCGATGAGATCATTCGCCAGAAAGACCCCGCATTGAAACAAGCCGTCGAGCAACTCGCCCACGGTCATGTGCACGAGGCGATTGACAATCTCAGGCAGCAGGGCCGTGTGCTTGAAATCCCGAACCGGGACGAACGCCTGGAGGCAATAGCCAAGGCTTATGCCGAGCAACCCGACCGGACACTGGTGGTATCACCGGACAACCGATCCCGCCAGGAGATTAACGAACGAATTCACCGTGAGCTGCAATCCAGCGGTCGAGTCGAAGAGCAGGAACACCGGATGAGCGTGCTGGTGCCGCGCCAGGAGATGACGGGAGCCGACCGGCAGTGGGCCGTGCAGTACGCGCCGGGCGACATCGTGCGCTACACGCGAGGCAGCCAGGCAGTGGGCGTCAAATCAGGAGAATACGTCCATGTCACCGGCGTTGACAGGGAACACAACTTACTCACCGTCGAGCGGGATAGCGGCCAGCGTCTAACTTACGACCCGCGTAGGTTGCACGGGGTGAGTGTTTACCGCGAAGCAGAACGCGACTTCTCAACCGGCGACCGTGTGCAATTCACCGCGCCCTACCGCGAGGAGCACATTGCCAACCGCCAACTTGGAACCGTCGAACGGATCGACGCCGAGGGAAATCTCCAAGTTCGGCTGGACTCCGGTCAGCAAGTGCAGTTCAACGTCCGGGAGCACCCTCATGTCGATTACGGCTATGCCGTCACGAGCCACAGCAGCCAGGGAGCCACCGCCGACCGCGTTCTGGTGCACGTGGACACCGAGCAGGCCCACGAGCAACTTATCAATTCACGGCTGGCGTATGTTTCCGTCTCGCGCGGGCGCTACGATGCGCAGATTTACACGAACGACGCAGAGAAATTGGGTATAGAATTGAGTCGCGACATTTCCAAGCAGTCCGCAATACAAACCGACCATGGCATTGGCGGCAGAGACCAGGACCACGGTAGTAATGACGCTACGCACCGATCAGTGGACGAGTCGCATGGGCACGGACAAGGCTATGGCATGCAGCATTGACTTCGGACATAGGGTGCATCCCGTCCAACCCGTGAACACCTGCTCTCATCAGATGCTTTGCATTCAAGGCTAAGGGGGTAATCGATGGCGATCTTCGGAGTCGGATCGAATTGGGACGGAAGAGAGGTGAGTAGTCTTTTCTTCAAAGAAGAGAAGTTCATCTTGGGCTGGAATCAAGAAAGCGCAAATGATCTTTATGCAATCGTAGCATCGCTCAAGGTTGGAGATATCCTGTACATCAAAACCAGTTCTCCTGGCTCACGGAAGATTAGGGTGAAAGGGGTTGGGATAGTCACAAAGAGCTTCATGGGTTGTATCACCTCCCGTGAGTACGCGGAACCCTGTTCAAACTGGGAGAGTCTGTTCGTACGCGTTAAGTGGCTACATCGAGACGAATTCGACGTCGAAATCCCTGAAAAAGAGGGGAAGCTGACCAACATTCGGGCTGCAACTATTTACGAGGAGTATCTCCCTTTTGTTCAGGAGTTAATTCTTGCAAAGATTATTGGCGAGTGAATCCGCCCCAGCGAGACCGCCGCACCGGCAAGGGGGTAGACATTCCGTGGCTACCGGCTTGAGTGCCGCTGCATCAGGCCGCTGGCCGAATCGAGAGAGCCAGCGCGACATTGATTCTCTGCGTGCAGCGTGATACATACATAAGTCCACATTGTTGACTCTGCAGGAGGCAGCATGAGAAGTTGGACTGCCACGCTGGTTGTCTTTCTTCATCTTACGTGTTCCCTGCCCAACGGAACTGGTCAGGTTTCTACCTCACCCTCAAAACCACAAGCTATTCCTTCTGGGAAGGCAGTTGTTTCCTTGGCCGCATCACTTGACGGGCGCGTGGGAAAGGTCGGGGATTCGTCTCCCCAAGAGCCTGCCCAGGTTGCAACTCCGGTAGCCAAAGGGGAGACCCCACAAAAGTCTACAGCCTCCGAGCCCCCGAAGCCAGCGACCGGGGCGCCGACCGCTGAAACGCCAGTTCTACCCCGTGTGCCCCTGACCCCCGCGCGGGCGCAGCAAATCGCGGAAGCTTTGTTGGGCAAGCGGCCGGACCGGGTCGACAGGTATGTTTCTGAAGAAGAGAAAACCACTTACGTCGCGTTTAGCTCCGAAACACCGCAGTTGTGGGTGGAGGCCGAAAGGACCCAAAAACCAGGTTATGAAGAGGTCTGGATATATAAGCAGCTGCCGGGGGCTGACCAGTTTCAGCAGATATGGTATGAACGAAGCCTGTGGCCTGACTTGAATTACTGGTCCATTGATGGGTTTGTGAGCATAGCAGGCGAGAAATTGCCATTCTTGCGTCTCAGGGCAATGTGGCATGGTGCTACAGGTTGTGGCGGTACTCGGTTAGGCGTCTATTCAATTTCGCGGGAAAAGCTCTTTTGGATTGACTACCAGCAGGATTGTGAGGCGTTTGGCGACCCAAAGTTGAGAATCGATGAAAAGGAAGCTTCCGATCACCAGCCAATTCGAAAATTCCTGAAAGACTGGGGTCACGAGGAAGATGAGAAAGGTCGTCTCAGATCCCATTCCCTCAACCCCGACATGGAGAAGTTTGAACAGCTGTGGATCGATGCCAACATTCAGCGTCCCTGCCCTGACAATTGGGCGACGTCGTCGCTCACGCGGTGGAAGACGTCCGCCATCGGACAACTCATCCCATACAGAAGTCGGGACCTATATGGCAAGCCACATGTCGTGCTCGACGACGAGCAATACCAGTGGCTGTCATACTTCAAAGGTGGTCTGGGTGAATTTGACACTCACACACATCAATACTTCCTGGTATACCTTCCGCACAGCCGTTATGATTGGTCCCAAAAGGTTGTGATTATCGGGTCCTGGGTTTACATCCAGGATTGTGATCACTGGGCGGTGCGGTTCAACAAAAATACACACGCGTTAGAGCGAGCAGATTTTGACAGCATTGTAGGCACCCTTGATACCGGCGTTTATCCTACCACCCACTCGGCTAGTTCATCTCCAGTGGCAAGCACTCAAAAAAAAGAGTCAGCAGTGCCGCTAATCCACCCGTACGATCTTGTGCAGAATCCCTTTGCTTTTCGTGGGAGGGAAGTGCACTTGGACATTGGATCATGGCCGTACGTATTGAACGGGCAGGTCTATCGATGGGGTCCGATGGCGGGTGCCGCAATGACGGGAATTCGGTTTCAGAGGATGCTAACGGAAAACGAAGCACTGTACGATGTGATGGCACTGGACCTAAATGATGCGAGTTCCGGATTGCGAGCAGTAGGCCAGCTGATAGTGTTGGTCCCGAACCCGAGTCCACAGCCTCATCCTGGCGGTCTGTGGCTGGTTAGACCCCTGGGTGTCGAAACTGGAACTAACTACTTTGGTGCTGTGATCCAGACGCCGAAGGTCCAATTCGTGAAATACGTCGACGAATAAGGAATTGACCGTCCCCTTTTGCCCCCCACGAAAGCGGAGCCACAGGACGGCGCTGTCCACGTAGCTTGCCTCGACGAGGCGATGGCCCACCACCCCCCCCACCTCCAAGCAATCTCGATCAGCACCGGGCGCCCGATCATCGCCGCGCGTTCGTCGCGGGCTCGAGAGCCTAACGTCTAGGTTCAACTAATCCCAGGGTCCTTTTCTGGCACCTTTTTCTCGCGGGCACGGCGAGGTGGGAAAGCCGCCTGCGCGCTGGCGGCACGGCGGGCTTCTGCTTTGTCCGTCTGCTGACGGCCACCCTCCGGGTTTGCGGTCCCCCCAAGAAACAAAGCGAACCGCGAAGTTTCCTGGCTCCCCCACAAAAAGGCAGCCCTTGGCACTTGCGAGCAGGCCCCACTCGCCCTTTTGTGCCCCGCGAGAAACGGGCGCAGAAAAGGAGAAAAACAAATGATCGAGCAAATCAAACAGACCAATCGAGGTCAATTTAATGTTGAGGGTTCGTTGCAGGTTTGCACAGTGGGTGCGCTAACGGACGCAGAAAGAAAGCCTATGGTTTCGTGGGCAGCGCTCTTAGACGAGGCCGTGAGAAAGCCCGGCTTCATTCATCAAGCCTACAGCCGGTTCCACAATTACTCACTCGGAAATCAACTCTTGGCTTTGTTCCAGTGCTTCGCGCGCGGAATCCAGCCGGGGCCGCTGGCCACTTTCCCGAAGTGGAAAGAGCTTGGCCGATGCGTAAAGAAAGGTGAGAAGGCGCTGACTCTCTGCATGCCTTTGACCTGCAAGCGCACCAAGACGGTCAAGAAAGCTGACGGCACCGACCAGGAAGAGGAGTTTTCCTTTACCCATTTCACCTACAAGGCCCACTGGTTTGTTCTTGCTCAGACCGAAGGCGTGGAATACCAGCCGCCCAATCTCCCGGAATGGAACGAAGAGAGAGCCCTTGCCGCGCTGGACATCCAGCACATACCGTTTGAGGACCTGGACGGCAACACCCAAGGTTATGCTAAGCGTGGCCGGAAGATCGCGGTCAGCCTGATTGCGGCTCTCCCGGTAAAGACCCTCTTCCATGAAGTCGGCCATGTTACGCTTGGCCACACAGACGAAGGCGACCTTTCGGACACCGAGCGCACACCACGGGATATCCGGGAGATGGAAGCCGAGGCCGTTTCCTTGTTGTGTTGTGAGTCCCTTGGCCTGCCGGGAGCGGAGTACAGTCGTGGTTACATCCAATCATGGGGCCAGGGCCAGACGTTTAGTGAACGCTCTGCCCAACGCGTCTTCCACGCCGCTGACCAAATCCTTCGCGCAGGCTACCCCAGAAAGTGAGTGCCACCCAAAAAACGCCGCCTGGCCAACCTCCGGTTGGCCAGCCGCCGGGGAAGCCTCCACATTTCCGGCGGGCGCTTTCCACGAACCAAGCTCTGACGGATCACCGCGCCATCCACTTCTACCACGAAAGACTTCGGTCTCAGTGCCACAGGGGTGCAAAATGAAGTTCCTGAGTACATCATTGTTGGGTGGCCTACCTGAATTCTTCATGTGACAGCTTGAAAATACGCGCTAATACGAGGATAGTTGTGGACGCCAATGAGCACTTCCGGTGTGCGAACCAGGACCGATGAGTTGTATGTTTCCGTTCGTAGTTGATCCCTTAATCGAGGTGTGAGAGCCGATGGGCTGCCATTACATTCCGCAAAAATACCTTCGCGGCTTCACAGGCCCTTCGCGCCCTCATGCACTCTGGCAATTTGACAAGAAGATGCAGCGATACTCTACAGAGCCCGTGTCGATTTCGAAGATAGCGCAGCGGCGCTCATTCTATGATCTTCAAACTGAGCAGTCGTTAAATGATCAAGTCGAGCGTCCGGGGAACCGCGTTCTCGATAAGCTTCGATCTGGTAACCTCTCGCTCAGGGATGAAGAACGCCGTCATTTGTCTGCATACATCGCCACCATGCTTAGGCGCGTTCCTTATCACCGCGCTAAAGCGGAGGCATTAGCCCCCGGCGTTCTCAAAAGCATCACTTCTGAACTTCGTGAACAAATAGGCGAATACGCCGGTGCCGGAGAACTTTCGGGAGAGACAGCAGCAAAACGTCTAGCCGAGGTTGACGCCGCAGAAGCAAAGTATGCGGCTCAAATGCCCGATGAAGTGCGCGACCAAATAAACAGCCCTTGGCCCACAGGGGAAATAATTGACCTTGTGTACCACATGTCTTGGCGCTTCATAATTGCAGACGGTTTTCAATACTTTGTGGTGACCGATAACCCGGCATTCTTCTTCGAATGCTGCGGGCTCGGCACGAAAAGCTCTGAACTGACTTTCCCCATCTCCTCTAGTCTGGCTCTCTTCGGTAGTTGGACACCAGTCGGGCAAAGCAACGCAATCAGGAGTGAGACCCAGTTTGTAAAGGAGGCGAATCGCAGATTGATAAGCACTGCCTTTCGATTTATTTACTCAAGGGATAAAACTGATTGGATATGCAAGGTGGCGTCGAAGGCCCAACCTCACTTAAGTCGTATCATGTGGTGAGGGTAACTCTGGTTAGTTTTCTTGGCCCCAGTCGCAATGCAAGAGGGAGGGGGACGATGAAGGTCACGGCTAAGGTGGCAAACTCGGGGATCGAGCTTTCCATTCGCGATGGAGATGAGCCGGTGCGCCTCACGCCCGCGCCGGATGCAAGTCAAGAGAATCCGCGCAGGAGCTATGTGTATGCACATATCGACGCCGCTGGGCAGATCTTTTACGTGGGGAAGGGAAAGGGAAGGCGGGCATGGTCCACAGATCGCCATCCGCTCTGGCATTACTACGTAGAGAAGCATCTGAAGGGCAACTATCAAGTCCGCATCCTCCAAGACGACCTTTCGGAAGAAGAGGCGGAGGAACTTGAGGGTGCTTGGATCACTCAATGCTCTGACACTTTGGTGAATTGGTTCAAGATGGGTCGTGCAACTGATTTTCAGGCGCTCGAACGCTATCACAAGCTAAGAGACGCAAATCGGCGTCTCATCCAAGACGCCAAAGCCCTCGAAGTTCATGACCTCGCGGGCGCAGTGAACATGTATGTCCGTGCCATTGAAGCAATACGGGAATACGCATTCATCAGCTGCGAAAAGGGGTTCATCGGCCAGCTGGTTGATGAGCAGGATGAGGAACTCGGAAGGAGGGGCGAGGTTCAAGCGCTTGACCGGCTTACAATGTGTCTCATTAGACTCGGGAGGCCAGACGAAGCCGCACAACACGCTCGTGATTACTTTTCTGTTTTCCGAGGGGACCAGCAGTCGGCTGCCTTTCAGCGAATCACGAAGCGAGTCCAAAAAGCATTGCTGCAGAAGCGATAGTCACGCCATCGCCGATCCTTGGGCTTTGTCTTGGGCCGACGTGTTGGCCAGCCGCCCTCCCCCCCCGCACGTCGACAAGTTCGCAACGGCACGCATGTCGCCTTGAGCCGGCGGTCCTCATATCTACCGACCCGCAAAACAACGTTGGGAGACGAGGTGCTAATATCTGCCGGTAGCCTTCCGGGTTTGCGATTCCTCCAAGGGATAGATTGACAGCGCCATACAGTTCGAATACAGCTTCCCGCTAGTCAACCCGTCGTTCCCGACCAACACGAAAGAGCCTTCCCTAGTGTAAACTGACCCTATGACGAATTCTGATGTTGTGTCCACCACCGCGAATCCGCTCCAGAACGCGGGATTGAATTCCGCGATGCCCTCGGACCAACTACCTCGTTTGCGGGAATTCCTCTCAACGTGGCCGGCATTGAAGGAGATTTTCGGGGATCTCCTCCGTCTTCAACTGGGCATTGATGCCAGTGTCGTAAATGCAGAACTGAGATGGCGATTAGCAAAGAGGCGCGACCCTGCTGCACGGACGGGGCTCAATGAGGCAATTGACTCGGGCGCAGTTGTGGCATTTGCTCCACCCGCTCTCGAACGCGAAATCCAGGAACACGTTGGTGAAATTGCTGAGTATGCCCATGTGCCCGTAGACAGAGTATTACAAGAGTGGCAACAGTTCAGAAAGCGTGTCCATTTCTACGATCCCGATCCGTCCACGCCTCCCGAACCGGATTGTGTTGACCCTGACGATCTTCCGTACAAATTGGTTTGCGAGCAGTTGGGTGCTCATGCCGTCTATAGTCGGGACCACCACCTACGACAGATGTCTGTGCCGGTGATCTGGGTTCGCCTAGATTTGACAATCCGCGATTACGCACGCGCGAGCAGCGTCAGGTTGACGCTTCAGCTTGGTACGGGTTTCAGTTTCATGATCGGGTTTGGCGCTTTAGTGGGATTTGTAAAAGCGTGCCGAGCGTGTTTGCGAATCTTAGGACAGTTGCCAAACTGGGCAAAACTGATTGTCGCTGCCGGTGCACTGCTTGTCATTGTTCATCCGAAATTCCGCGTCATGATCGCTGATTTGTTTCAGTCGGGACGTAGGCAATTCGAAAACTTGACACCCGCGCTAGGAGAGGCCTTCGACACTTTCATGCGGCAATTGGCTGTCGCCGACGCGACCGCAAAGAACTCCTATACTGAGATTCTGTCGAAGCTCCCGGCAACGAGAAAGCGTTCAGCGGTTGTAATGGCAAGGTCCATTTGCCTCCTCAACAAGGAGCCTTTATCCCTTAAAGAGATAGAAGCGCGGATGCGGAAAGAAGGTTACGTTTCGAAATCGCGAGACTTCAAGACTTACCTGTGGCGTTTGCTTCGAAATGACGGACGATTTGTAGAGGTTTATCCCGGTCACTGGACTATAAGCGCGGAGCGTGTTGCCGCAAGTGGGTGACCCGCGAAGCGCAGGCCCCCGTAGAGCGATAATACCTAGCCTCCGGCCTACCCTCCCGCACACCACGAAATATCCGAGAAATGCGAGCTGAGGCCGTTTCCTTGTCGTGCTGTGAGTCCCTTGGCCTGCCGGGAGCCGAGTACAGCCGAGGTTCCATCCAATCATGGGGCCAGGGCCAGACATTCACCGAGCGGTCGGCCCAACGCATCTTCCAAGCCGCGGACCAAATCCTTCGCGCAGGCTATCCTGGAAAGTGAGTCCCGCAAAAAAACGGCGGCTGGCCAGCCTCCGGTTGGCCAGCCGCCGCTCCCTTCACTACGACGGCAAGTTGGTATCCATCCCTTTGTCTCTATACTGCGGTTGGTTCTCACATCTGTCAACCGGCGAAAAATAGTTGGCAAGTGGCGTGCCCGCATCCGCTTCGTTTGGGTGCCCACCATGGTTTGACAGTTTCCCGGTCCATCACCACGCCACGCTTCGCAAGTGAACCGCAGGGAAGATTGGGTTCTCACATTTGTCGACCCGTGAAAAAATAGTT
>Ga0187849_1004241_pt1 | contig 12040 bp, 11 predicted proteins | sample June2016WEW_4_10_2_FD_132412 | JGI IMG/M metagenome (GOLD analysis project Ga0187849, IMG submission 132412) | Peatland microbial communities from SPRUCE experiment site at the Marcell Experimental Forest, Minnesota, USA - June2016WEW_4_100 | ecosystem: Environmental > Terrestrial > Soil >... | reverse complement strand
GAGTGAGATTATTTGATGGTGGTATGTGGAAGGGATATTAGGAGAGTATGTTGGGGTAAAGTCAAAAGGACGGTGCGGGATGGGGAAGGGGGCTGTCTAATTAACTGTCCCTCCGAGAAACCTGTTGAAACGCCGGGTCAGCGAACCGAAAAGGAGGTCCGTCCCGAAGGGACGGCTGAGGGCAACGAGTGTTTTCAGTCGTCCCTTCGGGACGAGGGTCTCGGTCCTGGCCTCCCCGGCGTTGAAACGACTATTGCCAGGTGTCCCTCCGGGACAAAACTCCCGCCGCGCATGCCCGACGCTTCCAATCGCACCCATCCGCTGGCCCCTGCTTGCGCTATGGCGACGCCAGGCGGTAGAACATCGGTCCTGCCGGTGCTGGAACAGCGACCTGGTTTCGCAGCGTCGAGTAGTCCAGCACCGGCGTGCCCGGCACATCCGTCCAGTTGGTCGTTCCCAGGTCCGGGCTCTGCTGCAAAACAAAATCGATGGAGAGCACAACCGAGGAGAGGACGAGACTGCCGCCGGAACGGGCAATAGCCAGCGGCGGCGCCGGCGTGGATTGCAGGACGAAAACGCCGCCCTGCAGTGGGCCGAAGAACCCGGCGCCGTCGCTCGCCGCGGCAGTCAATTTGCAGCCATCGGCCGTGATGGCGATCCCGCTCCAATCCCAGTACCCAGGCGGGAGACCGACGATTGGAGAGGGGGTGGGCAGCCAAGTCGCCCCCGAATTGCCGGAGATCAAAATGTAGCCCGCGGGCGCCATAGGGTCGCCAGCGACCCCCAGCACCGCCAGTTTTGTGCCATCCGCAGAGCAGGCTGCCGAAGCGCAACTTATGTAGTTGGAGAACACCGCGTAGGAGGCCCAAGTCGCCCCCGAGTCGGCTGAGATGACGACGCCGCTCCCGATTCCCGCTGCCAACTTGGTTCCGTCGGCCGAACAGGCGACGAAAGCAGGGTCGTAGCCATTCGTCACGGGGGTGGCCTGAAAAGTGGCACCCGAATTGGTCGAAACCCAGACGTTCGCACCATCTGCCGCAACCAGCGTGTGCCCATCGGCCGAGGAGGCAATCGACACCCAACCCCCTGACGGCGCGCCGGTCGCGGCCCACGTTTGCCCCGAATCAACCGACCGGTAGATGATCCCACCCGAGCCGGAAGCCGCGACCAACCGGGTGCCATCCGCCGAGCAAGCCACCGAGTTCCAGACCTCCTTGGGCACATTGCTCGTTCTCCAACTTGATCCGGAGTCATCTGACGTGTAGATAAGGCCGTGCAAAGAATCCGCCGCCACCAATTTTGCGCCATCGGCCGAGGAGGCAACCGATGACCAAGTTCCGGCGGCCGTTCCGGCCGTTGTCCACGCCGCGCCGGAGTCATGCGAAACGTAAAGCACGCCAACCGTTTCGGCCTCCGGCGGGCCGATCCCGACCAACAGGTTCCTCCCGTCGGCGGAGCAGGCAATTGCACCCCAGTTGGCGCTCGGCGCCGTTGTTGCCACCCAACTCTGGGCCGGCAGCGTGCTCACGGCGGCCGACAGGCCGCCAAGGGCCGTCACGAGAATCGATAGATGGTTCATAGCTGGAAGTCTCCGGTCGTTCCTCCCAAAATTCAATTCGCTGAACGCGATGGTACACAATATCAGGGCATCGTCAATATTCATCGCCCATCCCTTTCCCCTTTCCAGGGCCGATTCAAGATTGTGTAGGAGCCGACGTAAGGAGGCTCTGATCTCTGCTCTTGATAAAAAGTGAGCCTCCTCACGTCGGCTCCTACATTCTGGGGGGAATCTTGAATCAGCCCTGCCCCCTGGCGCCCAGCCTAAAGGCGCGTTATGCTCTAACATGATCGTCACGGGTTTGGGAACGGCTGCGCCGGCCCAATGCTATTCGCAACGGCAATGCTGGGAATTCCTTGAGCAATCCCCGCGATTTCACGGACTGGCCCCGCGCGCGGAGGCAATTCTCAGGAAGGTCCTTACCGGCAACAACGGCATCCTGACCCGGCGCCTGGCGTTGGACGACCTCAGCCAGGCCTTCGACCTCACGCCCGATGCCCTGCATGAGCGTTTCCTTCAACACGCGCCGCACCTCGCCACCCAGGCGGCCCGGCAGGCCCTGGCCGATGCGCGCAACCAGGCCGCAGACATCGACGCGCTGGTCGTCAGCACCTGCACCGGCTACCTCTGCCCCGGGCTGACCAGCTATGTAAGCGAGCGGTTGGGGCTGCGCCCGGAGGCTTTGGCGCTGGACCTGGTCGGCCAGGGCTGTGCCGCCGCGCTGCCGAATCTTCAGGTCGCCCAGGCCCTGCTGGCCTGCGGCCGCTGCCGCCACGTCCTCTCGATTTGTGTCGAGGTCTGCAGCGCGGCGTTTTTTTTCGATAATGATCCGGGTGTGCTCATCAGCGCCTGCCTGTTTGGCGACGGCGCGGCCGCCGCCGTTCTGAGCCAGGTTCCCAACGGCCAGCGGCGCATTGCGTGGAAGGCCGGCGGCTCGATGCTCGAGCCGGCCCACCGGGATTGGCTGCGGTTTGACCACAAGAACGGCATGCTGCGGAACATCCTGGCCCCGGAAGTGCCCGCCCTGGCGGCGCAGCACTCGCAGCAGGTCCTCGAGGATGTGCTGGCAACGGCCAAAGTCCGGCGCTCGGAAGTGACGGGCTGGCTCCTGCACCCGGGCGGACGCGAGGTGTTGCTGGCCTTGCGCGAGCGGTTGGGCGTCAGCGCGCACGACCTGCGCTGGAGCGAAGCGGTGCTCCGTGATTACGGCAATCTCAGCAGCCCGTCGGTCTTCTTTGTCCTTCAGGCGGCCTTGGCGGATTCCGCTCCCGGGGGCTACTGGTGGATGTCCTCTTTTGGCGCGGGGTTTAGCTGCCATGGAGCTTTGTGGGAAGTGGAAGGATGACCCGCCGCCTCCATCCCGAACTGCTGGATCAACTGCCGCCCGACGACCCGCGCGCCCTGCGTTCGCGCCGGGACTTGCAGCGGCTCAATGGCTGGATGGGCAATGTGGGCGCCATGGCCCGGGAGTTGCACCGGGCCTTTGAGGGCCGGCCTCCGCGCCGCATCGTCGACCTGGGCGGCGGGGACGGCACGTTCCTGCTGGGCGTGGCTCGTCGGCTCCCGGCCGATTGGCAAGCCGTGGAGGTTGAGTCGTTGGATCGGCAGCCGCTCTTGCAAGCGGACACGCGCGAGGCCATGGCGCGCCTCGGTTGGCAGGTCGAAACCACCCAGGCCGATGTGTTTGACTGGCTCCGGCGCCCGGCCGGAGCGCCAAGCGACGCCATGCTGGGCAACCTGTTTCTGCACCACTTCTCCCAAGCGCAACTGACGGAGCTGCTGTCGGCCGCCTCACGGCGCGCACGGGTATTTGCCGCCCTGGAGCCGCGCCGCGCCCCCTTGCCGCTGGCCTGCAGCCGTATGCTCTGGCTCATCAAGTGTGGCGGCGTGACCCGGCACGATGCCCCGGTGAGCGTTCGCGCCGGGTTTGCCGGGCACGAACTGTCCGCACTCTGGCCCGCCGGCCCAAGCTGGTCGTTGCGCGAGCGGCGGGCCGGTCTGTTTGGCCACCTGTTTGTCGCCCGGCGACGCGCCTGAACCGAGCCATGTCCGCCCTCAAACCCATCACCATCGCCGGCGGGGGCGTGGCCGGATTAGCGCTTGGAATCGGGCTGCGGCGGCGCGGAATCCCGGTCACCGTCTGGGAAGCGGGCCATTACCCGCGCCATCGGGTCTGCGGCGAATTCATCAGCGGACGCGGCCAGGAAGTGCTGGCCAGGCTCGGCTTGCTCGAGCCGTTCTTCCAGGCGGGGGCGAGCCCCGCGCACACCGCCGCCTTCTGCCTGCTCGACGCCCGCTCGCCTGTCCGGCCCCTGCCGGTCCCGGCGCTCTGCCTCTCGCGCTTTCTTATGGACGCCCTCCTGGCGCGCCTCTTCCTGGAGAGCGGCGGCGAACTTCGGGAGAACCAACGCTGGTGCGGACCCGAATCGCCCGAGGGCCTCGTGCTTGCCAACGGGCGGCGCTTGCAACCTTCGGAAGGCGGCTGGCGCTGGTTCGGCCTCAAGGTCCACGCGCGCGGCGTGCCTTTGGCTGCAGATCTTGAAATGCACGCCTTGTCCAACGGCTATATTGGGCTCTGCCGCCTGGGTCCGGACGAGGTCAATGTCTGCGGCCTGTTCCGCCGTTCCGCCACAGCCCACGGCTTGGCCCCGCCTCGGGCGGCGATCCTGCGAGGCGCCCCGGGCACGTCGGCCTGGGAGCGCCTGGAACAGGCGAGCTTCGAGGAGGCCTCCTTCTGTTCGGTTGCCGGCTTGTGCCTCCGCCCACAACGCGCCGCCGCCTCGGCCCAATGCCGCCTGGGCGATGCGCTGACCCTGATCCCGCCCGTAACCGGCAACGGCATGTCGATGGCGTTCGAAGCGGCCGAACTGGCCCTGGAACCGCTGGCCGCCTATAGCCGTGGGCAAATCCCCTGGGCGCGCGCCCGGCAAGGGATCGCCCGAGCCTGTGACGCCGCCTTCGCGCGGCGGCTGGCCTGGGCGCGCTGGCTGCAATGGATGATGTTCACCCCTCTCTTGCAGGGCCCTCTGGCCGCCCTCCCACTCCGCTCTGCCTGGTTGTGGCGCTCCCTGTTCGAGCGCACCCGGTGAAAGCCGCTCTCTGCCCTTGTCAGCCTGCGCGGCAACTTGTTACTCTGCCTCCATGGCGCGAAAGGCATCGAGCGACACAGATGGTCTGCGTGGCTTTAACGACGTCATCGGCCTTGTTCTGATGGCGTTGGCGGTGCTTTTGTTGGCCTCGCTGCTTTCGTACGACCCCCACGATGTCTCGGCGAACATCGTGCCCCCGAATCCCTCAACGCGGAATTGGATCGGCCCGTTTGGGGCTCACCTGGCTTATTATGCCTTCCTCTGGGTCGGCGCGGCGGCTTATGTCCTGCCGGTCTTGCTCCTGTTTGTCGGGTTGGGTTGCTTTTTCCAGTCGTTTGGCTACCTGCGCCGCCGCTGGCTCTGGACGGTGGTGCTGTTCCTGTGTTGCGCCGGGCTTTTGGATCTTTACGGCGACCTCCTGCCCAACCTCAAACCTCGGGGGGGGCTGGTCGGCGGCGCTCTGGGAGGCGCTCTCAACCAGTACCTCTTCGGCTACTTCGGCACCGCCGGGGCGACCATCATCTTCTTGATGCTCTATTTCATCAGCCTGCTCTTTCTCACCAATTTCCAGCTTGGCCAGTGGCTGCGCGGTCTTTGGAGCAAGCGGGCCGCCGCCGGCCAAACAGCGAATGACCAGGAGGTCCTCGAACACCGGGCGCGCGAGTTGCAGAAACCGGCCCAGACATCGCCGGAGGAAGTCGCCCACTCCGGTCTGGGCGCCGACTTGCAGCCGGTCCCTGAGCCGACCGTCCGCGACCTGAGCGTGCCGCAACCCAAACCCGGCCAGGCCGGTCGCGGCAGGAAACCGGAAAAGGCCGAACCCGGCGGCGCCGAGGGCGAGGTCATCCCGGCCCACGAGGTCGTGGCGGCGACCACGGACGATATTTTGGGCAAAAAGGCCGAACCGGCCCCGAAGCCGCCGGAGGCCAAATCCGAGTTGCCCGAAGGGGCCGAGGCTCAACCCAAGACCGACAAGGCCCAAGCTGAGGCCGCCCTCTCAGCGGCCAAACCCAAGCTCCTGCCCCGGAAACCCAAGCCGATCGCCGTGGCCGCAACCCCCCTCATCGGCAACTACCAACTGCCGCCCCTGGATTTCCTCCAGCACCCCGACGTGTCGCTCAAGCCCACCGAATCCAAGGAGGAGCTCATGGCCAACGCGCGGCTCATGCAGCAGACCCTGGCGCAGTTCGACATAGAAGTCTCGCTGGGGGACATCACCAAAGGCCCGACCATTACCCGTTACGAGCTGCACCCGGCTCCGGGGGTAAAGCTGGAGAAAATTAGCGCCCTCAACAACAACATCGCCGCCGCCCTCAAGGCCGAACGCATTCACATCCTGGCCCCCGTGCCGGGCAAGAGTTCCGTGGGCGTCGAGGTTCCCAACGCCGTCAAGACCAAGGTCATCATCCGCGACCTGCTCGAGTCGGAGGAGTGGCGCAATGCCAAGGCCAGAATCCCCCTGGCCCTGGGCAAGGACGTCTATGGCAACCCCATCGTCGCCGACCTGGCCGAGATGCCTCACCTGCTCATCGCCGGCAGCACTGGCTCCGGCAAGTCCGTCTGCATCAACGCCGTCATCGCTTCCCTGCTCTACCGCTTTTCGCCAGACCAACTCCGCTTCGTGATGATCGACCCCAAAGTCGTCGAGCTCCAGCAATACAATATCCTCCCGCACCTGGTCGTGCCGGTCGTGACCGACCCCAAGAAGGTCATCCTCGCCCTCCGCTGGGTGGTCAACGAGATGGAAAAACGCTACCAGATCTTTGCCCGCGTGGGCGTGCGCAACATCGGTTCCTTCAACTCCCGCCCCAAGGACAAACCGCTGCCGCCCTCCGAACCGGAGCTGCCCCTGACCGCCAGAAAGGAAAAGGTCGAGCCGGGGGCCGATGGCTTTGCCGTCGAGGTCGACGAAGAAATCGTCGTGCCGCGCGAGGAGGACATGGTCATTCCGGAGAAGCTCAGCTATGTGGTGGTCATCGTCGATGAGTTGGCCGACCTCATGCTGGTCGCGCCCGCCGATGTCGAGATGGCCATCGCGCGCATCACGCAGATGGCTCGCGCTGCCGGCATTCACTGCATCCTGGCGACTCAACGGCCCAGTGTCGACGTCATCACCGGCGTCATCAAGGCCAACATCCCTGCCCGCATCGCCTTCCAGGTGGCCGCCAAAGTGGATTCGCGCACCATTCTCGATGCCATGGGGGCCGACAAACTCCTGGGCAAAGGCGACATGCTTTATTTGCCCCCAGGCTCCGCCAAACTCATCCGCGCCCAGGGCGCCCTCATCACCGACCAGGAAATCCAGAGCCTCGTCGACTTCATCGCCAAACAGGGCAAACCGAGCTACGAAATGGAAATCCACCAGCAACTCTCCCGCCCCACCGACGCCTTCGACGATGAGAGCGCCTGCGACGAGGACGAAGAACTCCTCCAGCAGTGCATCGAAGTCATCCGCAGCGAACAGAAAGCCAGCGTCTCCCTCCTCCAGCGCCGTCTGCGCCTGGGCTATGGCCGCGCCGCCCGCATCATGGACGAACTGGAAAACCGCGGCATCGTCGGCCCCAGCAAAGGCGCCGAACCCCGTGACATCCTTATCGACCTCGACGGCCAAGGCGCCGACGGCCAGCCCAAGGAGGAGTGACGGAATGGTCTCGAGCCCGCTCGCAAAGGCGGCAGAGGGCGCCTGGAGCGTGGAGCCTCGGAGCGTAGAGCGTAGAGCGTGAGGGCATCGTAGCCACGCTCTCACGCTCCACGCTCCGCCCCAAGCATCCAGATCCCCGAAATTGTTTTTGCACGAGTCCTTACCTCCCCAACCTCTCCAGCTCACTGCGGATTCTCTGCCAATGCGTCCCGTGCCAGAACACTTTGTCGCACCGGTTGCAGACGAAGAACCGGTCCAGCCAGCGGTAGGTGCGAGGCGGGATGCGCTCCCGCAGGGCCTCTTTGGCCACGCGCCGCAATTCTCCGCCGCAGCTCATGCAGCGCGAGTCCCGCACCGCCAGTCCGAACTCGCGGAACACCAGCGGCAATTGCTCGGCAATGGTCAGGGTCGGCGGCATCCACAAGGCGGGAATGATCCCGTCCCGCAAAACCCGGCGCTCCATCAACATGCTGTCCGTGGTGAGGATGACTGCCGAGTGCTTGACCCCCTGGCGGAGCAACTCGTCATCATCGATCCCGGCCTCCCACAGCGCGTCATATCCCGCCGCCCGCAGCCACCGCGCCAACCCGCCCAGCCCGGCATCGCAGAAGAACCGGATGGCGGCGGGCGCCGATCTGACGCCCTGAAAGCCAGGCCGGGCTGAGAGCCGCTCATAAACCTGCGTGAGGGCGTTGGCCAAAGGAATCCCCTCCCGCAAGCTCACCCGCTGCGCCTTCGCAACCAACCACTCAACGCCCTGTTCAAGCCGGCGCGCCCCCACCCCCTGCAGCAAGGCGCGAAACCGGGCCTGATATGCTTTGAGGATTCGGCTCATGCGCAACCCCGCGAATGTAGCTGAGAACGCTCCAAGCGCCAAGGGTGGCCCAGGGCGCAGACCCGTTTTGGGAATCGGTTTTACAGGGCAGCCAATTCGCCCTCACCCCGGCCCTCTCCCCGAGGGAGAGGGCCGGAAAAGTCTGAACAACAAGCTCTACCGGCACAACAAGCTGGCCCAAAGCACTGCCAAAAAGTGATAAGTTATTAACCAAGCGCATTGTCGACCCTCACCAGGCTCTGTTAATCTCCACGCATGAAGATTCTCAGCCTCGGTATAGAGGGATTTCGCTCCCTCAAGCATATCGTCGATTGGCGGCCTGGGGACCTGAACGTCGTGATCGGCCCTAACGGCAGTGGGAAAAGCAACCTGCTCCGCGTTTTGGAGTTATTGGCAGTTTCGGCGCAGGGTGGGCTGGGCAAGCTTGTCCAATCCTGCGGCGGAATGGAGCCCTTGCTCTGGGACGGGGCTGCTGAGGCGGTTCGCTTCGGGGTGAGGTGCTCGCCGCTGGAGGCTGGGCGAGACCGTGTCAGGGACTCGTTAATGTACGAACTGCGGCTCGACCGATTTGGCACGAGCGGTGAATATCGGATCGGCTATGAGTTGCTGGGAAATTACTTTAAGGTCGAGCAAAACCTGGAGACGCAACCAATGAAGTTCCTGGAGAGGCAGGGGTTGAGAGCGAGCATTTTTGACCCGCAGCAACGCCGACTTGTGGCCCCCGAAGAAAATGTGCCTCTATTGGAGACGCTACTTTCCCTGGCGGCTGATCCATTCACGCAAAATCGACTGCTGCCGCTGTTTCGCGCGCACATGTCGGCTTGGAGCGTCTATCACGATTTTCATACGAACCGCGACGCTGCCATCCGTCTGCCCGCAGTAACGCGCCTCGAGAAACGTGTTCAACCGGACGGACAGAACCTGATCCCTGTGCTTCATACCCTGTACACCGGCGACCGAGAGTTCAAGAAAGAGATCAGCGCCGCTATGCGGGCGGCCTTTGGCGACGATTTCGAGGAACTCGTATTTGCCCCAGCGTCCGACCAGCGCATCCAGCTCCGGCTCCGGTGGAGGAGTCTGAGGCGGGAACAGTCTGCCGGTGACCTGTCCGACGGGACGTTGCGTTTTCTGTTCCTGCTGACCGTCCTGTCCTCGCCCGATCCAGCGCCGCTGATCGCCATCGATGAGCCTGAGACCGGTTTGCACCCGTCGATGCTGCCGATCGTGGCAGAGTATGCGGTCGAGGCAGCAAGGCGAACGCAAGTGGTCCTGACGACCCACTCTCCTCCATTCCTGGATGCCTTTGGCGCCGTTGTGCCAAGCACGACGGTGGTTAAATGGAATGAGGGAGAAACTGAACTTAAGCAGATCGCCGGCGACGAACTCGAGCGTTGGTTGAAGGAATACTCACTTGGGGCCTTGCACAGGAGCGGAGAGCTGGAGGCGATGGCGTCATGAAATTTGTCCTCTTTTGTGAAGGCTGGACGGAAAAGGGGGCCCTGCCTGATTTCCTGCGCCGATGGTTAGACATCAAGCTGCCAGCGAAGGTGGGAGTCCAGCCGGTGCGGTTCAACGGCTGGGCCGAAATGGTCAAGGACAGCCCGGTCAAGGCACGCCTCCACCTCTGCCGCTCCGACGTTATCGCCGTGGTGGCACTGCTCGATTTGTATGGGCCGACTTTTTATCCTCCCGATCGCACCACGGTTGCAGAGCGATATCAGTGGGCAAAGGCGCACCTTGAGAAGAAAGCGGATCAGCCCCGTTTCCTCCAGTATTTCGCGGTTCACGAGATCGAAGCATGGATTCTGAGCCAGCCAGATGTACTGCCGCCCGCGGTCCGTAAAAAGCTGCCAGGGAAGCATCTGAAGCCTGAGACCGTAAACTTCGATGAACCACCTGCCTATCTGCTTAATCGGCTCTATCTGGAGGCGACAGGGCGTACTTACAAGAAGCGGACCTACGGCGAAGAATTATTCCGCAAACTCAATCCCCAGTTGGTTTGTTAGAAGTGCCCGTACTTCCGCGAACTGGCAGATGATCTGGTGAGCCTGGCCAAAAAAGCCCTCGGACCGCCACCGTAAGCGGAGCGCCTCGCGCCATCAACCAGTGATCTCGAGATCCTCATCGAAGTCCGCACCGGGCGCCAGTTGGCCGCGCGCCGGCTTGGGGTTACTCGGCATAAGCGTGGGCAGCCAGGCAGACTTCCTTCAGTCTGCCTTCGCGCAGCAAGTCCAAGGGCCGCCGGTCCCCCAGACCCCTCTTTTCCTGCAAAAAGAAAACTACCTTCCCCCATGCATCGAGGCACTCATCCTGGTTGAGGATGGCCAGCACTGGCTCCAGCCCTGCCAGCACCTGGCCGTGCTCATCGAATTGCCAGCGGGGAAACCGTGCCGCTCGCAGCCGTTCCTCCCGCCAGGCCAGCAGCCGCCCCGCATCGAGCCTCTTTAACACGGCGGTCTTCGAAATCCGCAGCAGGCGCGCCACATCCTCAGAGGACAGGCTGCCTCCCTCCGCTTCCGCCAGTTTTTGACGGGTTTCCAGCCCGCGCACGACGGCCCTTGCCAGTTTGTCCCCTCGCGATTCCCTCGGCCCGATGGAAAGGCCGAAGGCGACGTTCACCAACCGCGCGACGGTCGTTGGGTCCTGATCCCGATGCTTGCGGATGATGCCGGTGAACTCATCCACCATGGCTTGCTCCTTCGCAGGCAGCTTCACTTTGTCCTCTCGTTTCTCAACTGTTGTTGGCATAACAATAGAACCTTGGCGCGGGTTGCTCAAATTGCCAACCTTGTAAACCTTGCCAACCACACCGCCCCCAAACCCGGAAAAAACTAACAGCAATTTGCTTTTTTGACGCGCCGCCGGTTTGTTGACGCTGCGCGGATGAGCCGTCGGCTCCCGAAGTTTGGGCTCCGGCGGCGGTGACGTAGCGAACCGCGCACGGCCCTCTTTTCTGTTGGGCGGCCGCTCACGGCTTCACTCGCTGCCAAACCTCCTCGATCTTCAGCCCGTCTCCCAGCGAGCCGGAGAGAAAGAACTTGTCTCCGTCCACTCGAATCGTAAAGGCGTGCTTGTTGCCAAGGTACGACTCCATGCCGGAGTCCGCCCAATCAATGGACTCGGTATAGGTGTCGCCATTGAGTGAATAGGAGCCGCCCGCCACGCCCTGAACTTTTTTGTTGCCGGCGTCGAACTGGACCCAGGTGAAATGGGTCTCCGTGATCAGCTTGAGGCGGCGCTGGCTCGAAGGCGGCTCGGCGAAGCTTGGCTGGTTGGTGCCATACTTGTATGAAACAAGCTGCCAGGTGCCCAGGTGAGAGCCGGCGCTCTTCTTGGCCTCGTGCTGTGCGCGCAACCCGACCGTGGCGGCCAACGATGCCATAGCGATGAATCCGACGATCATTCTTTTCATGTGAGTTTCCTCTCTGCGGTTTGTCCGTGTTTGTGCGACCGATGGGGCGTTGCTTTTCGCCGCGCCGCCGATTGTTGACGCTGCGCGGGTGAGGGAGAATTGGTTTCCGGTCTCACTCATTCTGTTCCCACGCTGCCAAACGGGGACGAGTGTGTCCAGCGCCAAATCCTGCCGGTTTCTTGGCGGCAGGGCTGCTCCAAAGTCGCGCGGTCAGAGAAAGGGCAAACCCCGCAGCCCTGAAAGCCGGCTCGAAGTCCGAAGTCCGAAGGTCGAAGGAAATCCGAAATCCGAAGTCCGGCTCCGGTCCCTCATTCGTTGCGGTCGCTCCGCGACACGGGAGCGCCTGTGGCCTCGGTATCGAGCGCAGAGCCAAGGCTCGAAAGCTTCGTCCCCGTATAATTGAATCCAAGATGGCTGCGATCTTGAACCGCGGAATACGCGGAATACGCGGAAACCCAAGACGACAAGCAATCCTTTTCCGCGTATTCCGCGTATTCCGCGGTTG